>Ga0196901_1000045_pt1 | contig 53868 bp, 52 predicted proteins | sample CB_VirMetaG_FD_169099 | JGI IMG/M metagenome (GOLD analysis project Ga0196901, IMG submission 169099) | Freshwater to marine saline gradient viral communities from Chesapeake Bay - CB_1504_1 Viral MetaG (v3) (version 3) | ecosystem: Environmental > Aquatic > Marine > Coastal | place: USA... | reverse complement strand
CAGTATATTCAAGCTCACTTTGCCCACAGGTTCTATACTTCACAGGAGTAGAGCCATAAAATTAAAAGTAAAACATAAAAATAAGATATTTATACTATATAGAATAAAACAAACATGGGATATTTAGATAATTCAATCGTAACAGTCGATGCTATATTGACTAAAAAAGGAAGAGAGCTTTTAGCTAGAGGAGATGGCTCCTTCAGTATTACACAATTTGCCTTAGGGGATGATGAAATAGACTATACACTATATAATCCTTTACATCCTTTAGGTTCTGCTTATTACGGGCAGGCTATAGAAAACCTTCCTCTACTTGAAGCTTTTCCAGACGAAACCCAGATAATGAAATATAAGATTACAACTCTCCCAAGAGGAACAGCTAAGCTTCCTATATTAGATTTAGGATATACAGCAATAAGATTAAAGCAAGGAGCATCTTTAGCTATCACTCCACAAACTTTAAATTATTTAGGATCTTCTCAAACTTTCGAAGCAGGAGGATATGTAGCTACTATCGCTGACGCTAGAACAATGCAAACATATAACGGAGTAGGAGTAAACACACCAGCAGCAGAACAATTAAATTCAACAACAACCTTAGGTACAAATGTATCTAAAACAGTTATTGGAACCTCAATTAACCTAGCTGCAACTACAGTTAACACTCTCTTTGGAACCGATAGAACTACTCTTCAAACAACCATTACAGTAATAGGAAGAGACTCAGGAGCAAGAGTTACCATTCCAATCACAATCGTAAAAGTAAACAACTAATAAGATATGTCATTTAAAAGATTAGACCAAGAAGATATTTCAATAAGTGCAGATTCAATTGTAGCACCCCTGTGGTCGACAAATGCTATCGAACTTACCACCTTTTTTACTTCTTCTGCCCAAATAGCTAGTAACACAGGAAATTACTACTATTCAATATACGATCAAGATATTAATACAGTACAGTTCAACAGTACTGCAAGAAGTCAAATGGCTGTAGGGTATGGAGATAGGTTAGGAAGAGGAGAAGCACCCTATAATACTAACGTACCAGGAGTTTCTCCCACCACTACTCTATACGGACAATACAGAAACCTTGTATTTGGAGACGAAGATTCAGCTTTTACTTTCGGAACAACAACATCAGACTCATTCTACTTCATTAACATTAATAGAAGTAGGTATAAAGAAAAACTTTTCCCCGGTACATTTGAACTCATACTAGCTAGCGGTTCAAATATACTTCACTTAACAGATAACAGCAACGATACTACAACCATATCTTATGTAGATGCAGGCCGAGTCTACGAAATTATAAGCGGCTCAGCAGGAAGCGCCTATAATGTAGACGAAGGAGGAGATGGATATTCAGCCGCTAATGGAAGTTACGGAAAATTTCTACCAGACGTAGGGGTAATTATTTTAAATAGATTAGCTATAGAAGCAGAAAATATAATAAGTACTGTAAATGTAGATGGAGTAACAGGTACTGTAAACAATCCAGCTAAAATTTATAACTCAATTAAACAAGGAGAATCTTTTAGTCTACAGTCTGAAGAAACGATTAGTTCTAATTACGTATTTGTTCGAGTAAGAAATAGTGAATTTAACTATTCTACTAATCCCTCTAATATTACCGGTTCAGGAGAAATTACTCATGATGTAATGATTAATTCACCACAGGCTTATATTACAACAGTTGGACTGTATAATGATAATAATGACCTAGTAGCAGTAGCAAAATTATCAAGACCGTTACTTAAAGATTTTACAAAAGAAGCTTTAATTAGAATCAAACTTGACTATTAATGAATGAGCGCTTACAAAAAACTAAATCAACAAGATGCTTTTATTACGACGTATACCGCTCGCAAATCATGGATTGCTAGCGGAAGCCAGTACGGAGATTTAGGAATACTTAACATAGTTGGTTTATCTGGCTCTCGTCCGTACTACTCTGAACTTCAAGATATAGTTTACGGTGGAGGTGTAAACAGTATAGTAACATCCTCCTTCAACAGAAGGTTAACATTCCATAGCACCCACCACCTCTACTACAGCCTATTTAATAACTCAGAAATACTCACAAGCAGCTCCTATGAAAACTACCTTCAATCCTCATACAACATAAGTGGATCAAGATATTTGAATGAAAGAATTGCAGTACTTTCTCTACCCAAAGAGATGTACGGTACTCACATTGAACCAGGATCTGTATCAATAAGACCTGATCTCCTACCAGGGACAGGAAGCAACTATATTCTAAATAATTACGTAACAGACGCTGAAACTGATCCAAACGGAACCTCATCTGACCCGGAAGATAACTTATATATAGAAAACATATACGACTCTATTTTATCCACCTTAGGAGTAATAGTAGATGATGGAGAAGGTAACCTCTACCTACAATATAATGAAAACGAATTTGACTATATTGAAAACGAATCAGAGTACGTAATAGAAACAGAACCAATACCAGGACAGTACCTAGATCAAGAACCTGTACAAAACTTCCGAAACAGGGTAGTAGGAAATGTAATATACTCTCACGGTCAAATAATAATCACCGATGATGAAATTGCAATGTACTACAACTATTACGTTAACGCAATTATAAGCTGGAAATCAAATCAACCTATTTATACTCACAACTACCACTGTAAGATTAAAACTGCAGAATTTAACCATACATTAAACAAAACAGCTTTAGATACTACAACAGGTGAGAAAAAAGCAAATATATCAGGTTCATACTTCCAACCGTATATAACTACTGTCGGGCTTTACAATGATGTACACGAACTAGTAGCTGTAGCAAAGATGGGACAACCCTTACCTACATCAGCAGATACAGATATGTCAATTATTGTAAAGTTAGATATGAACTTTGGAGTAAATAGATTTAAACAATTAGAAGACTATACCTAATAAAGATATAAAAAATGAGTATTATTTTAAGAACACTTAAAGGATCAGCATTAACGTATGAAGAAATGGACAGAAACATGTCCCAACTCTTCTATTCAAGCTCTATTCACAATAGCGGATCAGAACTCAGACTTCACTATACCGGAAGTGATTCCTTAGATACAGGAACAGAAGATTACGGACCTGACCGGTATCAATCAGTGAGTATTAACGGAGGAACAACCACTACAGTTATATCAGGAAGCAATCCTGACGGACCTAACGGAGCTATTCAATATAATAATAACGGAGTCTTCGGAGGAAGCTCTAGGCTGTATTACGATAATACTCGTTTCCGTGTAGGTATAGGAACAGACTTAGTGAACGACAGACTTCATATAGTTAGTGATATTAATAACACAGCAACGATAAGACTTGCAACATCAGGAGTAAGTACTCCAACCAACAAAGCTCAAATAGTATTCTATAATGGGACAACTAGACTTGGACAGATAGGAAAAACCGATACAACCGATACCCAAGGAAGTAACATATACCTAGAGGCTGTAAATAAGCTCAATTTACAAATTAATAGTAACACTATTTCAACACTTACCTCAATAGGTTTAGGTATATTTGATAGTAACACAAATAGACAACTATCCGTTCTAGGAGCTGAAGGAATAGGTGTTCAGAAAACAGGAGATAGGGGTACACAGTCTATTATAAGACCTATTCCATCTACAGTTTACCAAAGTAATGTACTAGGCAGTAATATTAACGAATATGGAGTAATGCTCTCTGGCCCTCTTACAAGCACAAACTCTAAAGGAGGACACGTAGTAATTAGCTTATCAGAATACAGTAGCAGAACCCCAACCACAGGGGAGAATTCTTTTTCAATTATATCATCTACTGACGAAACCTACGCTAGTGCAACTTCTATTGCAACATTTAAATCAAACCAAAGAGTCGGTATTGCAACAAATGCCCCTTCCGTAACCTTAGATGTTAACGGACAGATGAGAGGAAAGTATACCATAAACCCTGTAGACACACAAGACCTGGGTATTGCCACAAGCAAAATTGTAAAAGCTCCAATCACTGGAGATATTACATTTACTTCAGGAGAAATAATATCAGGGATAGAGGCAACAGTGATTATAGAACCTAACATATTATCTACAAATACGGTATCATTTGATACTAATTTTAAAGTACAAGGAAACTTAACAGTGGCAAAAAGTAAAACATATACAATTAGTTTTGTATCTGATGGAAACTACTGGTATGAAACTAGTAGAACAACTTATCTAGGTTAGAAAAGTAATTAATATAAAGATATTTATAATAAAGACATAACATGGCAATCCCGGGAATTACATATAGGTTAGAATTAGGTACCTCTCTTTCACATCAACAGATGGATGATAACTTCCGCTCTGTATTTTATTCAAGTTCGATTCATGATGATGGAGCTACACTAAGACTCCATTTCGATACAACTGCAGGGGACTTCTACACTATACCTATTGGTGCTGGATCAACAGGCTCAGTTTCTATAACAAATAATGTAAGCGGGTACATGCTGACTGCTACTGGATTAAGTGGGTCTCTACAGGGGGAGCCTAATTTTAATTTTGACGGGACAGTTCTTAGACTATCAGGGAGTTTATACTTAGATGATACGAATGAAAATATACTTATAGGAGAACAGGCTGGAGGAAATATTTCAGGAGCTAATAAAAACATATTAATAGGATACCAATCAGGAGAAAATTTAATAGGAGTAGATAACATAGCAATTGGATACCAATCCCTAGATAACGCAACCGATGCATCTGGATCTACAGTAATAGGTTATGGAGCGTTAGGTGGTGCAGCCAGCGGTAATAACAATATTGCAATCGGGAAAGAAGCTGGGATTACCCTCACCTCTGGAGATGATAATATATACATTGGATACCAGGCAGGTCCTGAAATAAATACAGCTCAATCAAATAAACTTTACATTCATAATACAGGATCGGACACACCGTTAATGTACGGGGATTTTGGAACAGGTCAGATTACCTTTAGCAGTCAGGTATCAGCCTCTATCTTTTCAGGTTCATTTCATGGAGATGGAACTAACTTAACAGGACTAACCGTAACACAAGAATGGGATGGATCTAGAGATGGTGATGCATCTATTACAGGATCCCTTATTATAAGTGGATCGGATATTAATATAGATTTTACAAACGTAACAGCTATATCAGGATCTATATTTAGTGGCTCTTTTGTAGGAGATGGCTCTGGTTTAACCGGAGTATCTGCAGACACATTCCCATATACAGGCTCAGCTGGCATTACAGGAAGCCTTACTCTAGTAGGTCCAATAATAGTATCAGGATCTTCTACAGTAACCGGATCACTTACAGTATATGGAGAATCTGACCTTAATGGAAGAGTAACCGTAGATACAAATATAAGTATTTTTAATAAAGCTACATCTACCCTTTCACTAGGTTATCAGAATTATAGTAGTTCTATAGGGACCCCAACAGATAGTATAGCTATAGGATACTGCGCAGCAGCAAATACCCCTACAGTATCGTACAGACATATTGCAATAGGTTCCTGTGCAGGAAAATGTATAGGAGGAGACACTACAGCAGTAGGGTTCAAAGCAGCACAAACCCATACTGGAAATGCTAACACTGTAATAGGATCTTGCGCTATGGCATCAGCTATAGGAGATGGATCTGGAAATACTGGTATTGGGTTTAGTACACTCTGTGTATTAACAACAGGTACTGGGAACACTAGTTTGGGTTATGATTCTTTGAAAAGCGTAGCAGGAAACGGATACAATACAGGAGTAGGTTATCGCACACTTACTAACCTTTTCAATGTAAGTACAGTTGGTGGTAACTTTAATACTGCAATAGGAACTTGTGCAGGACTCAATCTTAAAAGCGGACAAAGCAATATATACATAGGTAATACAGCAGGCCCATCAACGCCAAACACAACTGAAAACAACCGACTTTATATAGCATCCGGATCAGGTAATCCTCTAATCGGTGGTGACTTCTCTATAAATACCGTAACTATAAGCGGTTCGTTATTAGTAAGTCAGTCAGTAGTAGCTACATCTTATTACGGGGATGGATCTAACTTAACAGGGGTTGAATGGGATGGAACTCATAATGGAAATGCAAACATTACCGGCTCCTTTATAGTATCAGGTTCTAATAATATAGTTGACTTTACAAAAGTAGCCTCTATATCAGGCTCTATATTTTCAGGATCTTTTGTAGGAGACGGAACAGGGCTAACAGGAATAACCTCAGAATGGGATGGATCTAGAGATGGTGATGCATCTATTACAGGATCCTTGATAGTATCGGGAGCATTAGATGTTTCTAATACAATTACAGTAAGTTCAACAGGATTTCCAGGAGCTCCAGGAGTAGAATTAATTCACTTTCATTCAAGCTCCTTATCAGGAACTCACAATATAAAACAATTTTCAATATCAGGTACCGGGTATACAGGATTTAAAGCAGATTATTCTTTAACTAATACCGGTGAAGATGAAAAGAAAATTGGAACTCTATTAGGAGCTTGGGATCAATCAGGAGGAACTACAATTAACGATTCTCATACCGAAACAACCGATGGTATTAACCTCACATCATTTAATATCACTTCTGATGGTTCAACTGCAACCTTGCAGTTAGACGCTGCCAGCGGTACTTACGAAGTAAATATGTTAATCACAGCATTTAAACGACAAGTATAAATAAATCAAAACATGGCTAATCAACACGTATTAAATAACTCCTTAATAATCACTGGTAGTGTATCAGCATCAGCTGGTTTTTATGGAGATGGAACAGGTCTAACAGGTATAACAGCAGTAGCTGAGTGGGATGGATCTAGAAACGGTGATGCATCTATTACGGGCTCTTTAATTATAAGCGGGTCAAGCGTTAATGTTGATTTTATAAATACTACAGGAGTTAGCGGTTCATTTAGTGGATCATTTTCAGGTGATGGTTCAGAACTTACTAATCTTTCTTTCTCTTTACCACCTAATATAGTATCAGGATCAGGACAAATTTCATATACAGGAATTACCGATATTCCTGCTAATATCGTTTCTTCCTCAGCACAGTTTATAACTCTAACAAACCCTTTCACAGGATCTTTCACAGGATCTTTTGTAGGAGACGGATCAGGGTTAACAAGTCTTACTTTACCATCTAACCTAGTATCAGGATCAGGACAAATTTCATATACAGGAATTACAAATATTCCTGCCAATATTATTTCATCTTCAGCACAGTTTATATCCCTAGCAAACCCATTTACAGGATCTTTCACAGGATCTTTTACAGGAGACGGATCAGGGTTAACAGGAGTAACAGCAACAGCAACAGGAGAGATTTTTCAAACAGGTTCAAACACAGGTGCTATTAAACCAAATAATCTTAATTTTAATTCTATATCATCAGGACAGTATTCAACAGTTATAGGGGGAAATAATGCAACTGCTTCAGCAGATTATGCAACAGTATTAGGAGGATCATGTAATAAAGCTACACAAACCTATGCTCTCGCCGGCGGACAGCGAAGCACAGCTACAGGAGTAGGAGCTATAGCTCTCGGCATATGTAATACCACATCAGGGGATAACTCAGTTACTATTGGAGGATCAGGGGGCACGACATTAGGGAATTGCTCAATCTTACTCGGGGGAAAAGGAAGCATAGTATCTGGAAGCACAGCAGCTATTATTGGAGGAGGAGAGAATATAATAACAGCAACAGGAATAAGCTCAGCTATTATTGGAGGAGAAAGTAACATAATATCTGGAAGAGATAGCGCAATAGTGGGGGGTATTAGTAATTATACAGCACACACAGGATCAGTAGTACTAGGAGGAACTAATATAAGCTCAAGTAGAGACTACCAAGCAGTTGTTCAAAGCTTAACAGTAACAGGAAATACAGGAGACATCACTGGAAATTACACAGGTATTATACAGCTTGTAAATAGAGATTCAACTCCTTCCGGTTCTGAAGCTGGAATGCTAATGGTATCCGGATCTGATAGTGCTCCTAACTTGTATTTCTATACAGACGGAGGTTGGGTTAAGATTAATCCATAGTATATAGTAGTTTACTATCTATATTTTTACTATCTTTCTGATTCAATGAACTTATGACAGTAGTATTTCACATAGATGGAGGATTAGGTAAGCATATACTAGCAACAGCTATTTTAAAAGTAATTAGGAAAGCACATCCTAAAGATATAATACATGTAGTATGCAACTACCCAGATGTATTTAAACACAACCCAGCAGTAGACTACGTTCATCAAAACGGAGAACATGGACCTTTCTATAAAACATATATCTACAACAGAGAAGCAGATTGTAAGCTATATTTTACAGATCCTTACACACATACGGATTTTATCTTAGAACAAGATCATTTATTAAATATATGGTGCAAGCAGTGGGAGTTAAAATATAATGGAGAAGCTCCTCAAATATACCTTACACAAGCAGAAATAGATTACTTTAGACCTTTCTATAAAACAGAAAAACCAATACTAGCAATCCAACCAAACGGAGGTCCAGTAGGTCAAGAATATAATTACTCTTGGACAAGAGATATACCAGAATCAACTGTATTGAGAGTTATAGAGGAGTTTAAAGATGATTACTCGATAGTACATATAAAAAGAAAAGATCAAAAAATATACCCAAACACTTTACAGGCACTAGACGGATTTAGAAGCATAGCAATCCTTCTCCAACTTGCAGAAAAAAGGCTTCTTATTGATTCTTTCTCCCAACACTTAGCAGCATCCTTTGCTCTACCATCAACAGTTTGCTGGATCACCACTAAACCAGAAATATACGGATATACTTTACATAAAAATATTAAAGCAAATCAATTTACACTACAGGTTGATTTTCAAAAAAACTTATATCAACCATTTGCACTATCTCAAGATATCTCCTCATGCGCGTATTTCAAACAAGAAGATGTCTTTGACGATGATCAAATTATAAAATCACTAAAATCATGACAGAAAAATTATGGATATACCAAGGAAATCCTGTAACTAACATAGAAAGTATACCAGAAGATACTTACGGGTTTATTTACGAAGTAACTCACATACCGACAGGGAAAAAGTACATAGGTAAAAAAGTACTTTATTTTGAAAGAAGTAAGAGGTTAGGTAAAAAAGAGTTAGAAACTCTCAAAGAGGAGAGAAAAAGCAAAGGAGTAGGGGGGAGAACACCTTTAAAAAAGAAAGTAATAACAGAGTCGGATTGGAAAACTTATCACGGATCTCAAAAAGAAATCTTAGAATTAGTAAAAGAAGGTAAAAAAGAAGACTTTAAAAGAGAAATATTAAAATACGTTCAAGATAAGAAAAGATTGACATACTTCGAATGTAAGTACCTGTTTACAAAAGAGGTATTAGAAAATAGAGACAACTACATCAATGATAACATCCTAGGTAAATTTTATAGAAAAGATTTTTTTGAGTAAAAAGACTGGTTAAATTAGAGAAATATAAAAAAGCTAATATTTATTAAAGTATTATAGGTCCTCAAGGGAAGTGGGCACCGCACATTCGGTGTATCCAACCATAATTTAAATAAATATGAACTACATGGAACACTGCAGAGCGCTCTGCTCTGGAAGACAATCTCTTAGAAGACACAGAAATGATTCTACATATTATGAGAGTCATCACATTATCCCAAAAAGTCTAGGAGGCTCCGACGACACCTTCAATCTCGTTTTACTTACAGCTAAACATAAACAAGCCATTAGACGAGCTAGATTAGCTGCCCCACCTAGAAGTGAAGAATCTAGAGAAAAAATGAGAAAATCAGCATTAAACAGAGGTGATAACTTTACAGGCAATCACTTACGGGCAAAATGCCCCCACTGTTTAGAAGAAGGGCAAAAAAATGCTATGTTAAGATGGCACTTTAATAACTGTAAAGTAAGAAAGGAGGTAGCAAATGCCTAATTGGCGTAAAGTTATAACCAGCGGATCTGACGCTGTGTTAAATTCTCTCCGTATAACAGATTATATTGAACTAACAGGTTCAATCAATATAACAAATAGTATAACTGGCTCAAACTTACAACTTACAAATCTACCGGCCATAGCTGATGATACAGTCCTGGTAGTAGATGCAAGCGGTAATATAGGAACTAAAGAAGCAGCAGCTACCTCTGGCACTTCAGGTATAGACGGTACTTCCGGCTCTTCAGGATCAAGTGGAACTTCGGGGTCGTCAGGTACTTCCGGTTCTTCAGGAACATCAGGCACAAACGGAACTAGTGGAACCAACGGTACTTCAGGTAGTTCAGGAACTAATGGTACTAGCGGGACAGATGGAACATCCGGTACAGATGGTACAAGCGGAAGCTCTGGCTCATCAGGTTCTAGCGGAGTTGACGGTATATCTAGAGGTCAAATATATTATTTTAATGAAAGTATAAATTCAGATATTTCTGGTTATAAAGAATTAAGTTTGGTACCAACAACAACTGGTGAAGTAACAAAATTAACATCTTTAAGTGGTAGTGCATCTGATGTTTTGGTTGAATCATTTTTATCACCAGAGCTTGGTTATTCAATTATACCAGCTGGTTTTCAAAATTTTATTGTATATTGTTTATTACCAGCAGCAAATGCGGATGTTGAAGCTTACGTTGAAATACAATTGACAGATTCTTCAGGTACTCCGATAGGTTCTTCAATATCTTCAAATATTTTTAAAATACCTTATGTAGATGCAGTTAATCCAGGGCAAGTAGACGTTGATATTGTATTAACAACAATTTCAATAGACCCTACGAATAGAATGATTTGTAGAATTTATTTAACTAATTTAGATGCACCATCACGTGATGTTATATTTTATACTGAAGGTAGTTCAAATTATTCTTACGTCATAACGTCTGTTGGACAAATTGCCGGTACATCTGGAACTTCAGGCTCTTCAGGATCAAGTGGTACTGACGGTACTTCAGGCTCATCAGGTTCTTCAGGTACCTCAGGTTCTTCAGGAACTTCAGGTATAGATGGAACATCAGGTTCTTCAGGAACATCAGGTTCTTCCGGATCATCAGGCTCTTCCGGTTCATCAGGTTCTTCCGGTTCCTCAGGTTCTTCAGGAACTTCAGGTATAGATGGAACATCAGGTTCTTCCGGTTCCTCCGGTTCTTCCGGCTCCTCTGGTTCTTCCGGTTCATCAGGTTCTTCAGGAACTTCAGGTATAGATGGAACATCAGGTTCTTCAGGAACTTCAGGTATAGATGGAACATCAGGTTCTTCCGGTTCCTCCGGTTCTTCCGGTTCCTCCGGTTCTTCAGGAACTTCAGGTATAGACGGTACTTCCGGATCTTCCGGATCATCAGGTTCTTCCGGTAACTCAGGTTCTTCAGGAACTTCAGGTATAGATGGAACATCAGGTTCTTCCGGTTCATCCGGTTCTTCAGGTAGCTCAGGTTCTTCAGGAACTTCAGGTATAAACGGTACTTCCGGATCTTCCGGTTCATCAGGTTCTTCCGGTAACTCAGGTTCTTCAGGAACTTCAGGTATAGATGGAACATCAGGTTCTTCCGGTTCATCAGGTTCTTCAGGTACCTCAGGTTCTTCAGGAACTTCAGGTATAGACGGTACTTCCGGATCTTCCGGATCATCAGGTTCTTCCGGTAACTCAGGTTCTTCAGGAACTTCAGGTATAAACGGTACTTCCGGATCTTCCGGTTCATCAGGTTCTTCCGGTAACTCAGGTTCTTCAGGAACTTCAGGTATAGACGGTACTTCCGGATCTTCAGGCTCATCAGGTTCTTCAGGAACTTCAGGCTCATCAGGTTCTTCCGGATCATCAGGTACCAGTGGGATACTTCCATTAACAGGAACAACTACAAATGGAGTTATAACCTATGATGGTGATGGAACAGGTACGGTAGAATCAAACTTAACATTTGACGGTTCAATTTTAAATGTAACAGGAACACTTACAGCAACTGTAAAATCATTTATTATTGATCACCCAACCAAACAAGGTAAAAAACTTCAATACGGAGTATTAGAGGGACCAGAACATTCAGTATACGTAAGAGGAAGGTTAACCAATGAGAATACCATTGTATTACCAGATCACTGGCATGCTCTAGTAGACCAGAATACAACTACTGTAAACTTAACTTCAATAGGGAAGAAACAAGATTTATGGGTTGAAAAAGTAACCTCAAACGGTATTATAGTAGGATCTAAAACATCAATAGACTGCTACTACTCAGTATTTGCTGAAAGAAAAGATATAGAAAAACTAGTTACAGAATTTGATAAGTAATGGCTGAAATTCATGGACCAAAAATAGTTAGGGACGGATTGATACTTAATCTAGATGCTGCTGATAGAAATTCATATCCAGGATCAGGGACGGTTTGGAATGATGTAAGCGGGAATGGGAATAATGGAACTTTAATAAATGGGCCTTCTTACTCAGACAGAAGTATTGTATTTGATGGAAGCAACGACTGGTGTCAATTAAGTAGCGTGTCGCTCTCAACAACGTCTTACACCAAAATAGCATGGTTTAACCCGGACGGTAATACTAATAATATTATTAGTGGAGGTGGTGACGGACAACACGCTTTTTGGATGGCTGGAACCAACACTACTTTACAAGCGGGACATAATGGTTCTTGGAGTACAGTTGCTTATAATGCAGGAGTGATGACAGGAAAATGGTGGTGCGGTGCAGTTACTTTTAATACAACATCAGGTTGGAAATTATACCTAAACGGAAATTTAGTAAATACTAGTTCAAGTACAGCAACATTTACAGGAGGTACTGCGGTTAGAATAGCAGCTTATACAGATTCTTCTAACTTATTTGATGGGAAAATATCAACAGTGCAAATATATAACCGAACATTATCAGCACAAGAAATACTCCAAAACTATAACGCAACTAAAACAAGATTCGGACTATAATATGCCATCACATTCAGGACCAAATACAACAGGAGAAGATAATTTAGTATTCGCTTACGATACAGGTGATGTAAGTAATTCCTATATTGGAGAACCTACTACTACTTTTATTAAAAACGACTTGTGGGGTGGAGATGGTACAAACCAGACATTAATTACAAAAGGAAAAGTCGTTATAACAGATCCAACTGAACAATATAAAGGGCTACATACAGTATTATGGGCACCTGGAACTAGTAGAAACTGTTACTTAAACGGACCAAGTCCATTGTATTATGATCAAACCTCAACCATATGGACATTTTCTTGTTACCTTAGAAGAGAAGACAGAGCTCCTATAAGTAATATAACCGTCTACATGTACAATATAGGAAGTAATACAGGAGTAGGGACTATACAGGATGCAGGAGATGGTTGGTATAGGGTTTCTAGAACTGTCTCCACAGCAGCTAATTATGTTAGTTTAGTAGGATTTACTAACCTAGTAGCAAATACTAGATACTATCTAAGTGGATGGCAATTAGAAAAAAAAGGCCACCCGACACCTGCAATAGACCTTACCAGTACTCGATCATCAACACAAGGACTTTTACCATTGGTAGGAAATTCAACAATAGATTTATCAAATGTATCTTTTGATTCAAATGCTCAAATGACTTTTGATGGTACGAATGATTATATTGACTTAGGATCGGATAGTACAATTTCACCAACTAATCAAGGATGGACTGCTGAATATGTATTTAAAACAAATTCTGCTGGAACATTACAGCATTTTAATTCAGCAGAAGCGGATGACTTTAACGCCAACTGGTTAGCTTTACTCAACGGAAAGTTAGCTGTTTGGAACGTATCTCCTGGATATTGGAGGTATGGAAGTACAGCTTTTAATTCAAACCAATACTATCATGTAGCTTTCATACAAGATGCTGGAGGAACAAACATGAGGTTTTATGTAAACGGTATTGCTGAAGGAGGGGACCATGTAGGGAACGTTTGGACAGCAGCCTACAGCGCTCTTAAAACTAGATATATCGGAAGATATGAACATAATGGAGGATACAGCAGGTACTTTACCGGAGAAATACCAGTAGCTAAACTCTATAACAAAGCACTAACAGCACAGGAAGTACAACAAAACTACCAACAATACAAAACACGTTTTAATTTAAGTTAATATGGCAGTAGCACAAGGATACGGAAGAACAATAACATCAGGATCGGTGTTTGCTTACGATATAGGAGATACTAGAAATTCTTTTAAAGGAGAACCTACCATTAACTATATACACCACCAGAACGCAGTAGCCCAAGATAGTTATACGACATACTCCGCTACTTCTAGCGGAACATGGAACACTAAACACCCTAACGCTATCCGAGCATACAATGCTGCAGGCGGTGATATAACAGGTTACTATAATGGAGGAGTCGGAGATGCAGCAAATACATACCACGCTCACTGGCAATACGACCCGGTCTTAAAAAAACCAGTCGTTGTAATGAACGACGTATCCGGGCAGTGGAAAGCAAAATGGTTCGGCACAGGGATGGGTTCTTGGACTTCCTACGGGAAAGGATACGGAGACACCTATACAATTTCATGGTTGCAGTGGGTGGATAACCTAAGTAAAAACGCCAAAGCAGGACTATACTGTAAAACTACAGAAGGAGCCAACGGGTTTCACGACGGTCAAGCAAACAGTTCATCCTCATATAATACAAAAACACATACCTGGCAGAGAGTCTACCAAACCTACACCACCTCAACAGTCCGAGACCTGAATAGTACATATCTATCTATCTACATGTACGGATACTACAATGTTAGAGCCACTGTAAAAATAGCAGACGTGCAATTTACATGGGGAAGCCATCCTGCACAATTCTCTCTAAGCTATGAAAGATCAGCAACACAAGGACTTTTACCATTGGTAGGAAATTCAACAATAGATTTATCAAATGTATCTTTTGATTCAAATGCTCAAATGACTTTTGATGGTACGAATGATTATATACAAACAAACCTAACCGGAACCTATTCTCAAATTACATTTGAATTTACGGGATTTTTTGATGACCCTACATTAAATACAAAAACAAGAAATGAAAGTGCATTCGGAGATTGGATAAGTGCACGTATTCATTTTGGAACAAGATGGTCTGTTGGTATGCACTGGAATGTAAATGGCTCGTGGAATGAAATCCCAAATACTAATCTTAAATATGGATGGAATCACTATGTTTTAGTTTGGGACAATGTTAATAATAAAAAACTAGTTTACATAAATGGAATCTTATCAGATTCTAGAACTACAAACGGGAATATAACATTAGGAGATTTTAAGATTGGTGTGGCAACAAATTTGAACGCATATTATAGAGGCAGTATTGATGTATTTAAAGTATATACCAGAGCACTCACTGCAGCCGAAGTAAAACAAAACTTTAACCAGTATAAAACAAGATTCAATTTAAGTTAATATTTATAACATATGAGCACATTCCCAAATAGAAGATGGTTGGTAATCCCAACAAGTACAACAGGATCAATTGATTTCAATAATATACATGAAAACTCTTTAGAGAGTTTAAGACTTTCTGTGGATGGTTCTAAAACATTTATCAAATATGAAATAAATGAAGTTTTAGAGGATCAAACATACACAGTAATTAATCCTGAAACTGAAGAAGAAACAACAAATACTGTTTTAGCAGGAATCTACGGAAGACCTTTAATATACTCAGAAGAATACCCGGAATATAATCATGAAGAAATACTAACACTTCTTGCAACAGAGGAGTGGACAATACCAATAGAAGAAATAATACAATAATATGGCAGATATTAGAATAACCCCAGGATCAAGTATTATGTCCTTTACCAGTTCTTTGAACTACGTAGAGACCATAACACAAGATGTATCAGGATCAATCGTTTTACAGGGTTCCGGATCAGAAGGAAGAACCAACATATTTGCAGTAGATGGAAATAACGGAAGATTATTTTCAATAGACGATGATTTATCTGATTCTTTATTCTCGGTAAATACCATAGCCGGACTTCCGGTAATAGAAGCATTTGCAGACAACACTGTAACTATGGGAACCTTTGGTGCACTAGCACTAATTGTATCCGGATCAGATTTAAAACTACCAAACTTAACTGCTATAGCTGATGATACTGTACTAGTCATAGACAGTAACGGAAAAGTAGGAACTAAAGAAGCAGCCGCTACTTCAGGCACTTCCGGAACTTCAGGCTCTTCCGGTTCTTCAGGTTCTTCAGGTACTTCAGGCTCTTCCGGTTCTTCGGGATCTTCAGGTTCATCAGGTTCTTCCGGTAACTCAGGTTCATCAGGAACTTCAGGAATAAACGGTACTTCAGGAACTTCAGGTTCATCAGGAACTTCAGGTAACTCAGGTTCATCAGGAACTTCAGGAATAAACGGTACTTCAGGAACTTCAGGTTCATCAGGAACTTCAGGTAACTCAGGTTCATCAGGAACTTCAGGTATAAACGGTACTTCAGGAACTTCAGGTTCATCAGGAACTTCAGGTAACTCAGGTTCATCAGGAACTTCAGGTAACTCAGGTTCATCAGGAACTTCAGGAATAAACGGTACTTCCGGTTCCTCTGGTACTTCAGGTATAGACGGAACATCAGGTTCTTCAGGTAACTCAGGTTCATCAGGAACATCAGGAATAAACGGTACTTCCGGTTCCTCTGGTACTTCAGGTAACTCAGGTTCATCAGGAACTTCAGGAATAAACGGTACTTCCGGTTCCTCTGGTACTTCAGGATCATCAGGAACATCTGGTACAAGTGGCACTTCAGGCAGTTCTTTTGCAGGAAGCATTACTGGTACAACTGCTAACGGTGTCTTAACTTATATCAACGCCACTAATAATCTACAAGTAGAATCAGCCTTAACATTTACTGGAAAATACTTACAATTTGATGAAGGTTCATATCTAGTATATGACTCAGGAATTACTGGTACTCCCGATAATTCTGGTGAAGTTACATTTTATGGAACTTTTTATACTACTAATGGTACAATAGCAGAAGGGGATTTAATTGTATTTACTACAGCAGGACTGAATTCTGGGTGGTTTAGAGCTTCCGCAAACAATGCAACATACGGAACAAAAATGTTAGGTATTGCTATGGGCACTGCATCTAGTAATGGGATACTTTTAAGAGGTTGGGCTAAGAGTTCTGTATTTACACAAACAGGAAAAGGAAATAATTTATATGTTTCTACTACTGCTGGTGATTTACAAACAGCTGTTCCTAGTGGGAGTGGTAATATAGTTAGACTTGTAGGAAATATGATAGATGATGGTAATAATATAATATACTTTAATCCAGACAGTACTTGGGTACAAATAACATAAAATAAAAAACCAATATGACTTACTTATCGCAAAGCCTTACATTTGAATCTAATAGAATATACTTTATGGGTAATGATGGGTTCGAAAGAGAAGTGATGATGGATTGGGAGGATGAATTAATGTCTGGGTCAGCCGCATATGTTACTCAAAATGGAGGAGATATCTTAGAGATAGGATTTGGTATGGGTATATCAGCAGGATATATTCAATCAAACAAAATCTCCACTCATACAATAGTTGAAAATCATCCTGACATTATACCACGTGCTAAAGAATGGGCCTCTGATAAACCTAATGTTACTATAATAGAAGGAAGTTGGTATGATAATTTAAATACTTTATCAACCTATGATGGAATATTTCACGATACATATGGTGATGAAAGCCTTAGGTACCTATCCTCCTCATTAACACAGCTTATAAAACCTAGAGGGGTAGCAACCTGGTGGAATATGTTAACAACATCTTCTAATCTACACAACATACCAGATGTAGAATATCAAGAATTCGATATTACACCCCCTAAAAATTCATACTATAATAATAGTAAATATTTTTTACCTAAAAAGCAGTTTTAAGATATGGCAACAACAACAGTAACAGCCTCTAAAGAAGTAAGAGCATACAGTGCAGTTACTACTTCCTGGGCAGCCGCTAGAGACGCTACATCAGCAGACAGCTTTACACAATTTACTACATCTACAACTACCGGACTTACCTCGGAAGTATATTCAACGGGAAGAGGAGGAGGACTCTATGAAGTAAGTAGAGGATTTTTCTTATTTGATGTATCAGGGGTAGGCGGAACTATAACTTCTATGGATTTAAAAATCTACGGAACTAATTACGATTCCATCGATGTAATGGTAGGTAAGAGTACAGCATTTTCAGATGATGGAAACAATTTTCAATCTGCTGATTTTAATAATTGGAGCCCTTCCTCTCCTACAGCATACATGGCTTCTTCACTAGCCTGGGCTATAGATACCTATAATACACTAACATTAAATAGTACTGCTATTTCGGATGCAAACACTAATGGAGTATTAAATGTTGTAGTTTTAGGAAATGATTATGATTATAGTAATAATGAACCTCTTTCAGCTATATCTAGATCTGCAGGAGCATGGTTTAAAAATGTAACATATCCAATATACCTAGACATTACCTACACACCACCAGGGTACGGAAATATAGTAACAGAAGTTATACCAGATAGTATTACTAATGTAATAGGTGTAGCAACAGCTAATATTAGTAATATTATAGGAGTATAATTTTAATAATGTAGGACATAACTAAAAAGAGTAGTATACTTCCAATATAAATAACTATTTATAAGAGGAGTACTTAATAATAATTTTCAAATGATAAGAATTAGAGACATAATAGGATGCCCATCACTCCAGTACCACCTAGACAATAAACTCTCCTTATATGAGAATGTCTACCGGTACTCCAGCGAAAGCTTTATACAACTATTTACAGAAGCAAGACAAGCTCTTAGGGACGGTAATATACAGTTAAACGAACAGGATTTAGAGTTATTGGAATCTACAGATATCGGTGAATATGGAATATTTGAAGGTGAAAAAATACCTTTAGACCTACCCATGGTTTATGAAGCAGAATACCAAGGTAGGGAAGTAGCACTAAACAAACCTAAACGGGGAGGATCTAAAAAGTTCTATGTTTATACAAAGAATAAAAAAGGAAACGTAGTAAAAGTATCCTTTGGAGCAGTAGATGGAGGACAGAATCTATCAGTAAAGTTGGATGATCCAAAAAGAAGAAAAGCATTTGCTGATCGTCATAACTGTGATCAAAAGAAAGACAAAAGTAAACCAGGGTACTGGAGCTGTAGATTGACCAGATATGCCAAATCCTTAGGAATGAAAAAGAATTATTCAGGTTATTGGTAGGTATTGACAGTAAAAGGGGGTATATGGAAGAAACTGTAAACAGGCCATACATAGAAGAAGGAGAAGTAAGAACCTTTACTCAGAATATATCTGAAGAAGAGTTGGTATGGCATAGAGATAAAGAAGACAGGATCCTACAAACGTTACACTCTACAGATTGGAAATTTCAATTTGACAACCAGACACCTGAAGTATTATCAGAAAAAGATCTATTTATACCTAAAGAGACCTACCATCGTCTCATAAAAGGAAACGGTAATTTAAAATTAAGAGTAATAAAAATTGGCTAAAAATAACGTAACTGGAGGTGCTCACGAAAAGACCAAAAGAAAAAGACCAGGAGTTCACGCAAAATCAAAAACATCAAAGCTTAAAAATTCTAAGAATTATAAAAAGCTTTATAAAGGACAAGGATCATGAAATTAGTAAAAATAATACTAGAGTACGGGGAATCTGACAATACTTTAGAAATGCTGCAGGCCGAACTAACAAAAAGGTACGGACAGTACAAACCTAACTTAACAATGAACCAGTATTCACAAGATCGTGAAAAAGGAGATAAATTACTTGGAAAAGGGTTTGGAAAACTAGAATTTATAGTACGGGAAGACCTTCCGAAAGAGCTATTCAATGAAATAACAAGATTCTTAGAAGATAAGCATTTTGCAATTACAAGTACAACTAGTACTTATGAAAATGAACCAGGAGAGAGGAGAATATACCCGTCAATTGGTTTTAATTTTAATTTAAGAGACCTGTAGTGAAACTATCGCAAATAATATTAGAAGGTCCGATAGAATATGATCCTGCTTTTAATAAACAGATAGATAAAATACAAGATAGAGGAGGAAAATACTTAGGCTCAGGGGATTACGGTTCTGTATATCTACTTGACGGTAAAGCGGTAAAGGTAACAACTGACGAAGTTGAATTAGATCATGCTGAGCTGCTTAAAGGAAAAAAAACAAATAATTTTGTCTTCATTTACGATGTTAGTAGGTTAGGGGATAAGTTAGGAGTAATTACAATGGACGTTATGGGGGAATTTAAAGGAGAAATTCCTGAAGACTTTATAGATGCCTTAGAAGCGGAAGCAAAAAGATTAGGAATACCTTCTGATGAATTAGATATAAGGCCGGATAATTTTATGATCAACCCTAAATCTGGGAAATTAAAAATGACAGACGTATAAGTTGCTTAATTGCAACTTTTTTCTTATATTAAGATAATAACTGTTAAGTATGGAGTATACTTTTTTATTAGGATCTATAGAAAACGTATTGGGAAAAAGTCATAAAAGAGCTAGAGATAACTACGCTTTTAATTGTCCTTTCTGCAATCACCGAAAACCTAAGTTAGAAATTAATCTAGCAACTAATGAAGAAGGTAAAAACCACTGGGAGTGCTGGGTATGTAAATCCAGAGGAACTACTATATACTCGCTACTAAAGCAATTAAAAATACCTAAAGGAGAAGCACAGGAGGTTCTCAAATACATAAAGAAAGGTAAAAAATACGAATATAGTAATGATGAAATCACAGAGCTTCCTAAAGAATACCAACCTCTACATTCAGCTACAACAAAATCTATCACTGCCAATAAGATAAGAAAGTACTTATATGAACGAGGACTTACCGACAATGATTTTATTAAATACTCTATTGGATATACGACAGATGGAGACTATGGAGGTCGAATCATTATACCAAGTTATTCTGAGTCGGGTAGGCTCAATTATTTTATTGGAAGAACTTACGAAAGAGCGTATTTTAAATACAAAAACCCAGAAACTTCTAAAGACATAGTATTCTTCGAAAACATGATCAATTGGGATAAACCGATAATACTATGTGAAGGTGTATTTGATGCAATGGCAATACGGAGAAACGCTGTTCCCATACTAGGAAAAAGTCTTTCCCACTCTCTAATGAAAAGAATAATAACGTCAAAAGTAGATGACATTTATATAGCTCTGGATCAAGATGCACAAAAAGATGCATTAGAGATAGCAGAAAATTTATTAAATTCAGGAAAAAGGGTCTTTCTAATTGACTTAAAAGAAAAAGACCCAAGTGAAGTAGGGTTTAGAAATTTTACTAAACTTATTCAATCCGCAAAAGAATTAGACTTTACAGGTCTAATGGTGCACAAAATTAATGCCCTATGATCAAACAAGGTACAGACATTTTAAAAGAACATGCCAAAGACCGGTTAACTTTTGATGGGAAATTACAACAAATCAACTTCTTAGATAACAGAGTTTACAAAAGAAGAGAAGATACTTACTATCCATCAGTTACGACGATACTACAGTATATGCCAAAAAATAGATTCTTTGAAACTTGGCTAAAAGATGTAGGACATAATTCTGATATTATTATGCAGAAAGCAGGTAAAGAAGGGACCCAGGTACACGAAGCTGCCGAAAGGTTAGTACTAGGAGAAGAAGTACACTGGATGGATGATTACGGCAAAGCTAAGTACAGCGAATTAGTCTGGAGCATGATCCTTAAATTTACAGAATTCTGGAAAGAAAATAAACCAGAATTAATATCAGCAGAAGACTTCGTATACTCTGATACCCATAAGTATGCAGGAACAGCGGATCTAGTTGTTAAAATGCACGGCGAAGTTTGGTTGCTGGATATAAAAACATCCAACAGCTTACATAAATCCTATGATCTTCAATTATCCGCTTATGCAAGAGCACTAGAAGAGATGAAAGGAATTAAAATACAAAGGACAGGAATTATTTGGTTAAAAGCAAGTACTAGGGGACCTTCAAAACAAAAGGAAGTTATACAAGGGGCAGGATGGCAGATTAAAGTAATAGATGAAATTGAAGAAAATTTTGAATTATTTAAGCTAATACAGAAACTATACTTATTAGAAAACCCATCTGTTAAACCTAAATATAAGTCTTACCCTACTTCCATTAAACTTTAATACTATTTATAAATAAAATAGTTGGTAGATCTAAAATAAATTCATATATTTAGGTCAATAAAATAAATTAGTATGGGAGGTAACGTTTTTAATAATACTGCTTCAATTAAAAAAGAGAATATAAAACCTACATTGTTTGAATTTTTCAAGCAATTTAAAGCAATTTTTCCTAAAGCAGAACCATTTTTTAGAGAGATGAAAACTTTAGGATCTGTAGGGAAAAAAGACTACTCAGGGGATATTGACTTAGCCCTATCAGGAAAATCTTTTGACGATATTAACGATTGGGGATTAGATCAAGACCATATTAATAAACTATTCGATGGTTTCAAAAAACGAGCTAGAACATCGTCTGATGATCAACTAATGAAGAGAGCTGTTATAGTTTCTGTAGCTCAAAAAATTGAGGAAAGTAATACCGATATCTTAGCCGATGTGAAAGGCTCAGGAGCAGGAGCATTATTCCTCTTATTTCCACAGTTTGATGAAAATAAAGAAGAAGTAGGTGATAACGTACAGATAGATATAAACGTGGGAGACGTAGACTGGCTTTCCTTTGCATACCACTCCACTACCTATTCAGGAAATGTAAAAGGATTACATAGAACTCAACTTATTGTTGCTCTATTTTCACATAAGGGATATACCTTTTCACACAATTATGGAGTTAAAGATAAAGAAACTCAAGAGATAGTAGCTAATAGTCCACAACAGGCTATAGAACTTTTAAATAAGTTATATAATATTAAGTTAGATAAAGAGACTGCTGGAGATTACTTTAAATTAATAGAGACATTAGAAGCGGGATTATCTACAGAGGATTTGAATGGTGTATACGACAGGTACTTAAAAATATTAGACAGTACTAGAGCAGATATTCCCGAAGATTTACAATCGTATTGGATAGAAAACCAAGACAGATTAACACTTAAAGGTAAATTCCTACCGGATGAATCGAATTTAACTAAATATAAAACAGTATAAAATGTCAGGTGTAGCCGGAGGTCAGAGAATAGAAAAGAAAGATGTTAAACGTACTTTCGATAAGTACGTAAAAGATGTTCTAGAAAAGATACCAGGATTCAAAAAAGCATCACTATCTGGAAGTGTTAAAGCAGGAAGTAAGCCGGATTTTGGAGACCTCGACTTAATTGTTCAATTCGAAGGAGAAGATAAGAAAGAAGTTAAACAGAGAATAATTAAAACAGTAACTTCGGAACCTGATAGCGTTATAGTTCCTTTTAAGAGTGAAAAATATTCAGGTAAAAAATACTACAACTCTGGAGAAATAATTACTATCCTCTTTCCAATTACAGGTCAGCAAGATAAATACATACAAGTAGATAATATCATATCACTATCAGACGAAGAACATGCATTTAAAAATAGCTTCTTAGATCTACCAGCCGAAAAACAAGGACTGTTATTAGGACTAGTAAAAGTTATTCTACTAGAAGAAAACCCAGTTGAACTGCTCAAGAGATTAAGCATAAATGATGTACCACAGCTTACACCAGATGAAGAATTAGAGTTCAATTTAAGTTCAAATAAACTAACTTTAAGGAAAGTAAAATTAAAAGATTTCAAAACAGTTGCTAGAGAAGATCTATGGAGTACAACAAATTGGGGACTAATAAGAGAACTTTTTAAAAACTATAACATAGACGGAACATTCGAAGATTTACTACAAGATATTAAATCTAAAGTAAAAAATCCAAGATCAAAAGAAAGAATTAAAGGTGTTTTTAATAGTATGGTATCAGTAAAATCAGGGGAAGTGGGGACACCTAAAGGAGCAGGGAAAGAAAAAGCACTACAGACAGTAAATACTATACTAGAGGATGAGCAAGGTAAAACAGTAGGACTATACGCCGGAGGATTTAAACCACCTCACAAAGCTCATTTTAATAATGCAAAATTTTTAGCAGATAAAGTAGACAGGTTGGTTATATTTATAGGACCTAAAGTACGAGAAGGAGTAAGAATTAGCGCTGAACAATCTAAGAGTATTTGGGAAATTTATGCCAAATACCTTCCGATACCGGTTGATATAATCCTATCAGAAGTAACCCCCATAAGAGACATTTATACTTTTGTAGATGATAATCAAAATAGCTATTCTAAAATCATAACAGGAACTCTTCCCGAAGAAGCAAAAAGGTTTGACTATTTTATAAAAAATAAAGAAAAATATCCAACAGTTGAAATATTAGAGTTACCAAGAGAAGGAGAAGAGGACAGTAAATTTTCTGCTAACTCAATAAGAAATTCTGTCAGGTACTTAAAAAGCGGGGAATGGACACCACAGGAAATAAACAACTCAGATAAAGAAAGAAGTATAAACATAGCAGCAATGCGTGCACCATCAGAAAAAGAGATACAAATGCAAGAAGCTTTAGATAAAACACTACACGAACTTTTTAACACTAATCAATTAGTTAAAGAAGGTTCTTCCGGAACAGCAATAGCTCCAAAAAGCGTTATTGCGTCAAAAGATAGAGCAATGCTAGTTACCGTATATAAGAAACTACTTACCCTACTCGGGGACGAGTACTACGATATAGTATTCAATGGAGATAGTATAACAGTTCGGAATAAAAAAGAAGGAGAAAGAGTTGGCTTTGATTACACACCATATATGGGCTCTATTTTAGAGTATATGATAGATCAAAAGATGAAAGTAACTCCCTTACCTGAAGTCAAAATTAGGAGAGATATAGCAGAATCAAGTGATTTCTTTGGACGTACAGCATTCTACGACCCTAATAAGAAAGAAGTAGTTCTCTACGTAGAAGGAAGACACCCTAAAGATGTAATGAGATCTTTTACACATGAGATGATTCATCATAAACAGAATTTAGAAGGTAGATTAGGTTCCGTAGGAACTACTAATACAAATGAAGATAGTAACTTAATAGAGATAGAAAAAGAAGCATACTTAGAAGGGAATATAACTTTCAGGAACTGGGAAGATGAGATTAAAAATGGTAAAAAAAAAGAAGTGATGGCAGAAGGTAAATACGATAAACTTACAAATACAATATCCTCAAATATCTTCAAAGCATGGAAACAAGCCGTAGATGAAGGAGAAGACGGGTTTCAATATAAAGACAACTATGAAGGTTTAGGAGCAAATTTCGATGTAGAAGCTACAATAGAATTAACATTCGATACGGGGACAATGGATGTTATTGAGACAACAGGAGCAGGTACAGACAACGAAGGAGATTTCATTAGAATAGATGTAGAAGTAGATGAACAACTCCTACCAGAAATATGGGAAGAGATTTCTATGACATTAAAGGATATTGTTAGACATGAAATAGAACACCTAACACATAACATAGGAAGCGATACTGCTAACCCCAATAAAGGAATGGCAGACGATCTTGAAAGAAGAGCTTGGATAAAATCAAAAAAATCAAGAGCTAATCAATATTTAGAGCTTGAAAAAGAGGTAGATGCAAATTTACAAGGACTACTCTTAAGGGCTAAAAAAGAAAAGAAACCCTTTGCTGATGTAGTGAACAGGTATATAGACTCACAAGATATAACACCAAGTCAAAAAGAAAAAATACTTACCCTATGGCGTAAAAGACTACCAGCATTAGGAATAAGACAACTGCTGTAAAAAAAGGTATGGGAAAACTAAAAGATTTGTTATTAGAAAAATCAGAAACTATGCCTCCGTATAATATCTACTGTGATATGGACGGAGTATTAACTGACTTCGAAACAAGGTTTGAGCACTACACAGGATACAGCAATCCAAAAGAGTATGAAGATGAATTTGGATCCGCAGCTTTTTGGAATATCATAGACGGAGAAGTAGGTATCAAATTCTGGTCAGAAATGCCCTGGATGCCTCAAGGACAGAGACTGTGGAATTTTATAGAACCTTACAGCCCGCAAATTTTGACATCTCCTTCAAGACATAATAACTCAAGACTAGGAAAAAACCTATGGGTTAGACAAAATATACCTTCATCTCCAAAAGTGATATTTGCTTACTCAAAAGATAAGCAGAGATATGCTAACGAGAATTCAATTCTAATAGATGATAAAAAATCAAATATTGAAGAATGGATATCGAAAGGCGGAATTGCTATAAGATGTAAAGACGGAAATGTAGATTATGTTATAGAAAAATTAAAAGAATTAAAGTATGAGTAAGGAATCGTTACTAAAGAAAGAATTTAAACAAAGAGATGTACAGAGAGTCAGGAATATAGTTAATAAAGACTATACAGCTAAAACAAAAGCTCAAACAGGTTACAAAAAAATAATAGGCAAATACAAGGAGGGTGATATTTGGGAAGAATCAGGTAAAAATTGGACAATTAAAAACGGAATTAAACAAAATGTTACAAAATTAGATGCAGCTAAAAAAGCTGTTCGTATACCACTAAGGTGCCCTAACTGCGGAGGTCCGATGAAACATCACTTAGCTCAAAAAATGTACAAAATTCATGGGTTTTGTTTTGATCCATGTACTGTAGAGTACGAAGCCGACTTAAGGAAAGCAGGACTATTTGAGCAGTATGAACAAAGAATGATGCAAGGCAGTATGAAACTCTTTGTAAAAGATATAGAACAGTGGGCTCTAGAGACAGTTAATTCACAAGATACTTTTATTACAGAACAGGGGGATATAGAAGATTGGAAATCTAACAACTCAGAAAAAAAGAAAATATTAAAAAATATCAAGCAGTATATAACACACCTATCAGAACACATAAAATAGGTATATTTATAATTATAGCTTTTAAATATCAAAACCAATGACTTATCAAGAAATTCAAGAACGTGTATCAAAATGCAAAATTGCACTAAATATAATTAAAGACAGAGGGTTAGGAAAACTTTCACAACAAAGTATGCTAATATCTAAAAAAAAATTAGAACTACTTAAAGAATCTTTAGAAAGAAAGCTAGAAGCTGTAGAATTTGAAGATGAAAAAAAAGCAGCTGAATTCTCTAAAGACAATCCTGATGTGACTGTTAAGCTAAAAAGCGAGCAACAGGAAATTGAATATTCAGTCGAAGAGACAAGAGTTATAGCCCTGGAAATTGCAAAGACACTAGTAAGTGCTTTGAGAGAAGTCGGAGATGAAGTAGCAAGAGGTACAGTAAAAGATATAATGTCTAACTCATTTACTATTTATATAGAGTACAAAAACAACTTTGAAGATGAGTTTTCATTTTACATAACTGGAGGTATTCTACACCTAGTTGATGATTCATTTGATAAAGAAATTGGCGAAGTAGGAATTAAGCCATCTGGAGAGCCGCTAGTTCACAAAGATTTAGTAAAAAATAATCTTGTTAAATACTTTAATTCTTTAAACGAACAGGAATATTCGAAAGATATCGAAGTAGGAGCTGATGAATATGAAGAAAATATTGGCTTAGCTGATATTGAAGAAATGGGGTATGAAGCTGGTGAAGAAGCATTTGAAAAAATTAAAGGTAGATTTAAAAACAAACCAGACCACCAAGCATATAGAAAAGGATTCTTTCAAGGATTCATAGATAATGCTAGTTCTTATGGTTTAAATGAAGATCTAGATTTAGGACACGAAGACAACGAACCACATATGTTAAAAGCAGACCTATATCGTATTGGAAAATATGCTATGGAACTTTATAAAATGGTAGATCAGTTTGAGGGTGTTGGTGAAGTAGATTTTCCGGCTTGGTGGCAGGCTAAAATTACTAATGCTAAAACTGCAATAGTAGGTGCTAAACATTACCTTGATTTTGAACTTAAAGAACCTGAAATCGATTCTATAGTAAGTTTAGATGAAATTGGAATGTTTCACGATCCAAAAGGATATGAGAAAAGCAAACCAGAAAAACCTACTTACACTAAAAAATACCTAAGTAAAGGTGTATACGATATTTTTAAAAATGGTAAAAAAGTAAAAACCATTAAAGGTAGTGAAGGAGATGCTAATGCTTACATTAATCAACTTCAAAGAGAAATGTCTGAGGGTATGTCTGAAGAAGAATGGGCTAAAGCAAAAGAAGAAGATAGATTAGCTCAACTTCCAATGGACCAACAGCTAAAAATTAAAAAAATGACAGCTATGTTGAAAGCCGAGAAAAAACCTAAAAAAATAAATGAAGCAGAAATTGGTGAAGAGACTCCAAGACAGAGATACCTTACCTTATTTGATATATATAAAAAAGCTTCTAGGTCTGATCAAGACAGGTTGAGACCAGGAGTTCTTAAAGCAGCAAAGAAAATAGGAATAAAGTTAGACCTTGGAAATATTAACGAAGCCCCTAAAGGAGTATACTATATTAAGGTAGCTGTAAGAGATGCTAGAAAAGCTATAATGATCTTAGATGACAAATATTATAAAGAAGTAATATACAACGGGTCAGATAGTTATTACTTTAGTTCAGAAGAAACAGCCTACGATGCATTAGAAGATTTTGGTGGAAATGATATAGAGGTAGTAGATACAAATCTTGACTTATTTGCAGAAAATAAACAATCAAAAACAAAAACAGTAGAAAATTTTGTTTCTGTATCATATGATAAAGGAAATGGTGCTACCTCTGCATCAATGATTTTAACTACAAGTGGTGATGTTAAATTAGAAAGAAATAAAGAAATTAAGGAAGAGAGTTCAGACAGTTTAAGTAAAATGAAAGAATTAGCTAGGAAAGAGAGCGAACAAGGATATGTACAGCATGTAAATAAACTACCTAATGGTGGGTATAGAGTCGAAGATTGGTATGATTCAGATAATACAGTAGTTTCCTATGAAGGAGGAGAATTATTAGAAGGAGATTCAAAAAAAGAACAGAAGTTAAACGAGGAAAAAGCAACCTGTTGTGGAAGATGTGGAAGAGTTCACAAGAAATCAACGGAATGTAAAAAACCTTACCTTTCTAAAAGTAACCCAAAGCATTGCAAAAATAAGTAAAAGATGAGAATAAACGAACTCAAAAGACTAATAGAACAAGCATACATCGAAGTTCTTTTAGAACAGGATAAAGAACCAGCACCAGAAGACCTTACAGGAGATGATACTGCAGGTCCGGAGACAGTTTTAGAAGATGCTACGGATACGATGTTAGAAAAATTTCCAACGCTAAAAGCAACTCTAGTTAAATTAATGACACAGGATTTCAAGGAGTTCGTTAAGTCTGTTGATTGGATATCACCACGACCAACTTCATTTAGAATCAACCTCTCTAATGGGCAGGATTTTTCTCTTAAGTGGACAGGAAAGACTTTCGATGCACAAATCCAAGGAAAGAATTATGCATTAGGGAAGATTAGTGAATTTCAACAAGCTCTAGATAGATTAGGAGTTCTATATCAAGAAGCGCCCTTAACGGGAGCAGGGTTAGAGGGAGAGCCTGGAGCAGAAGGAGAGACAGGTTCCGGAGCCGGAGGAGGAGCAGGAGATTTTCCAGGAGGAGAAGATGCAGCATTTGCAGAGCCAGGAGCAGAAGCACCAGAGGGTGGAGAAGAAGCAGGAGGAGCTGATTTAGGAGGAGAAGAAATAGATTTTGAAGCAGGAGAAGAACCAGAAGCATAGTATATATGAAACTTATAGATATTTTAAACGAGGGAGAAGAATTACCCTTTGGAAACAAGCCATCAGAGGCAAGAAAAGTACTAGAACTAGCAGCTAAAATAAACAGCGCAATAGTTAGTATTGACGACAGTATGAGTTACGGAGACTTTGCAAAAGCAGTAGCAATAGTTCTAAGAGATGAGTACGGTAGGCATACTTATAAACTATTTACAGACGAGTTAAATACAAACTTAGAATAGAGTACGGAGAGATAGAATAGTTGGCTATTAAATATATATTTCGTATATTTAGGTCTATTTAAAATAACAGAACTTTGAAAACAGACGTAATCGATAAAATAGTACAGGAATGGGCTTACAGGTGCGAGAAAGGGTACCCGGATATAATGAACGCTGAAGACTCAAAAATACTTAAAGAGATTTATACCGAGTTTGGCGTAAAGTTAGAAGAAGAGGTTATTTCACAAGACCATGGAGATTATGAAAGAGTGGAAGGTGAGGATAACGTGTACGTTAGAGCGAAAGACGTAAACAGAGAAACAGGTGAACCTAACCCTTCCGTAGAACTGTACAAAGTAGTTGGCTCCGGAAAAGGTAAGTCTAAGGCGGCTACAAAGTATGTTAATATAAATGCAGTAGACAAGAAGGTTCTAGAAGAAGAAGAAGTTGAAAAAGTTCTATCAAGAGCAGGAGTAAGTGATGGAGAGATTAACTTGGTAAAGCAAAATGATAATTACAGGAGAGCATCCAATATTGAGGAGTTTATAAAAGATATAAAGGTATATATGGAAGCTTTTTATGAACTTTTACATGATTATAAAATTCCAAAAGGGGGAAAGGGAGAACTGTTACCGTTAGTTTCGATAAAAGGAGCACGTATCGGAGGAGCTAATGAGAAAGATATAACAGACAGTAACGGAAAAGTACTAGAAGTAAAAGACTTTTCATCAGGAAACGAAATATCACTTGCAACTGGAGGCAGTACACTAGGCAGTATTTTCTTGAAAAACTACGAAACATTTAGGAACCAAGTAGCACCGTTTAACAAAGTACCTGAATTTAGGTTCATACTGCCGGGAGTAGAGAAGCTTACATCTATACCTGAAATGTACTTAGACGAACTTACCAGACTCCTTGATAATTTCCCGTTAGATGATAAAAGTATAGGTAAAGAGTACGTAGAGGTGAAAATAGCAGGGAAGAAGTACCTAGTGAAGAAAGATCAAGAATATACACTAAAAGTTGACCAGCAAGGAATGATAATATCCTCAGAAACCTCACCAGAATTAGGAAAGAAGCAAGAGTTTGAACTAAGGAAGTTAATGGAACATCCATGGGTAGTAGGAGGATCAGCTGCACTAAAGAAAAATCTTAACGAAATAAAAAGTAAAGGGCTGCAAGGTATAGACTATCTTATGATATACGATAGAGGAAAAACGGTCATATTAGATATGCGGAAAGAAGAGGATAGAAGTAGGTTGACTGTAAAGAGGATTGCCAACGGAATACTTACATTAAAACTTAACTACTAAAGTAAGCCTCCCTAACTAGCCTCTTTTGCAAAAAATTAAACTATGTAGCAATACTAGTATAACAAACAAGCCCATCCTACAAAGGTGGGTTTTTTTATATCTATATATTTATAAGATATAAGTCTATAAGTTATGCAGAATAGTGATATCAAAAAAATAATCACACAAGAGTATATTAAATGTGCAAAAGACCCTGCATACTTCATGAAGAAGTATTGCCATATACAGCATCCAACTAGGGGTAGAATTTTATTTAATTTATACCCATTCCAAGCAGAAGTACTACATCTATTTAGAGATCACCAATACCTCATTACTCTTAAATCTAGACAACTAGGAATCTCTACCTTAGCATCAGCATACTCCCTTTGGCTAATGCTCTTCCATAAAGATAAAAACGTACTAGCATTAGCAACTACCCAAGCTACAGCAAGGAACCTAGTAACAAAGGTAATTTTCATGTATGATGAATTACCTAAATGGTTAAAACTACCATCAGTAGAAAAAAATAAATTATCCCTGAGACTCAAAAACGGATCAAAAATACAAGCTAAATCATCCAACTCGGATGCAGCTAGATCTGAAGCAGTTTCCCTGTTACTTATAGATGAAGCAGCGTTCATAGATAATATTGATGAAACTTTCGCTGCTGCACAGCAGACACTTGCTACAGGAGGTCAATGTATGGCTCTCTCAACTCCCAACGGTATTGGTAACTGGTTCCACCTGACTTGGGAAAAAGCAGAAACAGGAGAAAACTCTTTTATCCCTATAAAACTCCCCTGGACAGTACACCCAGAAAGAAACCAGGCCTGGAGAGAGCAACAAGATAAAGACCTAGGACCTAGAATGGCAGGACAGGAATGTGACTGTGATTTCCTAGCATCGGGTGATACAGTATTCGAACCAGAAGACTTAATGTTTTACGAACAAACATACCAAAGAGACCCTATCGAAAAAAGAGGAGTAGACAGTAACCTATGGATATGGGAACAACCTGACTACACGAAATCGTATATGGTTGTAGCGGATGTTGCTAGAGGGGATTCTGCCGACTACTCTGCTTTTCATATATTCAACATAGAGGATGCTATACAAGTAGGGGAATACAAAGGAAAAATATCTCCAAAAGATTTTGGGAACGTGCTTGTAGGAATAAGTTCTGAATATAATGATGCACTTCTAGTTTGTGAAAATGCAAATATAGGGTGGGCTACTATCGAACAGATAATGGAGAGAGAATATAGAAACTTATACTATAGTCCAAAGAGTCAAATGGACACAGTTGAATCTTATATGACAAAGTATGAAAGAGACCAACTAGTACCCGGCTTCACAATGTCTATGAAAACAAGACCTCTTGTTCTAGCAAAAATGATGGAATATGTGCGAGAAAAATCAGTAATCATTCAATCAAAACGAACAATGGGAGAGATGAGAGTTTTTGTTTGGAAAAATGGAAGAGCTCAAGCACAGACAAACTATAATGATGATCTAATAATGTCTTGTGCTACTGCACTATACGTGAGAGATACAGCTTTAAGGTTAAGACAGCAAGGAATGGACCTCGCTAGAGCCCAACTCTCATCCTTCACTAATTTAAATGCAAAAAACAATGCAATCTTTTCAGTTGATAACTCGCAAAGTAGTCCGTATATTGTAAAGACACCATATGGACACGAAGATGTGTCGTGGATACTTAAATAAACGATATTTATTAATAAACCATATTAATGGCAGATACTTCACTATTTAAAAGGTTAGGGAGATTATTCTCTTCTGACGTAGTAATAAGAAACGTAGGCGGTGACCAATTAAGGGTAGCTGATGTAAATCAAATACAATCCACAGGACGCTATCAAACAAACTCTTTAATAGATAGATTTTCTAGATTATATATTTACAATAATAAAAATGTATTTAATCCAAATCTCAACTATCAAACACTCCGTATACAGCTCTACTCTGATTACGAAGCTATGGACACCGATCCCCTACTTGCATCTACTTTAGATATCTTAGCGGATGAAGCAACTTTAAAGAACGATCAAAACGAAGTTCTATCAATAAAGTCCTCAGATGAAAACATGCAAAGAGTGCTTTACAATTTATTCTACGATATTTTAAATATAGAATTCAACCTATGGTCCTGGACAAGGAATATGTGCAAATACGGTGACTTTTTCTTAAAATTAGAAATAGCTGAAGAATTTGGAGTATATAATGTACTTCCGTACACTGTGTACCATATGACAAGACATGAGGGGATGGATCCAACAGAACCTGCTAAGGTAACTTTTCAACTAGATCCTGACGGATTAGCATCTTCACAAGATCCGAACTACATTCCTAGAGATAATAGAAAAGTTATAGAATTTGACAACTACGAAATAGCACACTTTAGACTAATATCAGATACAAACTACCTACCTTATGGACGCTCTTATATCGAACCTGCAAGAAAGGTATGGAAACAGTTAACCTTAATGGAAGATGCGATGTTAATCCACCGCGTTATGAGAGCTCCAGATAAGAGAACCTTCTATATAAACGTAGGACAAATTCCACCAAATGAAGTTGAGCAGTTTATGCAGAAGACTATCAACACTATGAAGAAAACACCGCATATTGACCCTCAAACAGGAGAGTACAACCTACGCTTCAATATGATGAATATGATGGAAGATTTTTATATTCCAGTAAGAGGAGGTGATACGCAAACTAAGATAGAAAGCACCCCCGGACTACAGTATGACGGGATTAGTGATGTAGAGTACTTAAGAGACAAGATGTTTGCTGCACTTAAGGTACCTAAAGCATATTTCGGATACGAAGGTGATCTTTCAGGTAAAGCAACTTTAGCAGCTGAAGACATTAGGTTTGCAAGAACCGTAGAGAGATTGCAGAAAATCCTGGAATCTGAGCTAACTAAGATAGCTTTAGTTCATTTATATGCTCAAGGATTTAAAGGAGAATCGTTAACTAACTTTGAAATTAAGCTTACAAATCCTTCAATCATATTTGAACAAGAGAAAGTAGCATTAATGAAAGAGAAAGTTGATTTAGCAGCACAAATGTTAAATACTAAATTATTTCCTACTGATTATATATATGATAATATTTTCAACTTATCAGAAGACAGGTACATGGAAATGAGAAACCTAGTAACTGAAGACTACAAGCGAACATTTAGACTGGGTCAGATTGAAAACGAAGGAAACGATCCTGCTAAATCCGGTAAGTCATACGGTACACCTCATGATCTAGCTACTCTATACGGTAGAAGAGCAGGAAAAGGAGATAAGGGTACATATTTCGGGGATGTTCCTGCAGGCTATGAAGATCATCCTACACCGCCTCGAATAGGAGAGATCGGACCTGAAGGAGGAAGACCTAAAACTCATGCATCACATTACGGAACAAATGACGGACTGGGAGGTAGGGATCCACTAGGGAAACAAGGAATGAAAGGAGGATATCCTTCTGACAATGAAAATGTAAATGAAATACAGAAAGAGAGAGAGGTAAATAATACGATGGCACAGACAGTGTTTTTACAAAACCAAAAGATGTTCAGAGATACTAAGCAGATAATCTTCGAAAAACAGGAAGAAGACACTAGTAATTTACTAAATGAATCCCAGATTACAGATTTAGATAATTAAACACTATTTATACAAGTAAGGTGTATTACCTATACCCCAAAACACTATAGAAATGCAAATCAAACACAGCAAGTATAAAAATACAGGTTTAATATTTGAACTGTTAGTTAAGCAAATAGCTGCTGACATCTTAAATAAAAAAGATTCTCCTGCAGTTAAAATTTTGAGAAATTTTTACACAGGGAAGACTGCATTAGTAAGAGAGTTTAAATTATATGAATTTATTCTTAAAAGCAAATCAGTCTCACAATCTAGAGCAGAAGCAACTGTATCTACTATCATAGAAGTAGCACGAACTGTTAATAAAGACCTGCTCAAAGTTCAAAAGTATAAGTTAATTAAAGAAATTAAAGAAAATTATAATATCGAAGAATTCTTTTCTATTTCTGTAAAAGACTACAAACCTCTAGCAGCTCTATACTGCTTGCTAGAAGCTCATAAAGAAGACCATATAGTAGCTCCTTCATTCTTAATCGATAATAAAACAACTCTACTAGAACATCTCACAAAATCTCAACAAGATAAGGAAAATGTTAGAGAAACGTTAATAGAGGAATACTCAAAATACGACAAAGACCTACAGCTATTAATTTTTAAAATACTTTTAGAGAAGTTCAACTCAAAATATACTTCTCTTCTACCAGAGCAGAAAAATATACTACGGGAATTTATTACATCTGTAGATTCTTCTGCCAGGCTACGTAACATAGTGAACGAAGAGTTTGAAAAATTAAGACAATTAGTGCTTGCACACAAGGCAAAAGTCACTGACGATATATTAAATATTAAATTACAAGAGGTACTTAAAGGAATAGAACCAGTAGCTAAAACAAAAAAAGTAACTGATAACCACCTTGTAAGTATAATGCAATACTACGAATTAGTTGAAGAATTAAGAAGACTATGAAGATAAGTCAATTAAGAGAAATAATTAAGGAGGTAATGCAAGAGCTTTATGAAATAAGCGCAACCGGAACAGGAGCTAGCTTTACGCCCGGAACAGGAGCCCAATACGCAACACCTAACGCTTTCAGTAAAAATAAAGGAAAAAATGCTGCTACAAAATACGGAGAAAAATTAGGGTATAAAGTAGTAAAGCAAAAAAAAAGGCCATACAATACTAAAATGTTTGATTACTTAGATGAGAACACTACAAGAAAAATATAACGCAATTTTAGAAAACAAATTTTCTAAATCCCAGTTTGTTAGAGATGCTAGATTAGAGCTACCTAACCTAATAAGTAACTTCAATGGATTTGAGGATACTGTAACTATTCTTAAGAATAGATCAATGATTCATGAGACTAAGAAAAAAGAGACTATGAAATCTGAAGATTCATTTCCTGAAGAAGCAGTATCGAGAGGTGTCGATTACGAATTACAAGTACAAGGTATTAACATACCGTTAGAGATGCCCAACGATGAGGAATTAGAAAAAGCCAAAACTAAAGTAGTTAAGAACTTATCTAAAGATCTCAACTTTTACTTAAACCTACTTTCAGGAGAATCAAAAAATGTTGATAAGCATGATAAGTATGTTGAAGCTAAAAAAGGAAAAGAAATAGATACTTTTAACGGAATGAAAAAAGCTGAATTAAGGGAAACACTCCATAAGTTGGTTAAAAAAGCTTTACAAGAAGGTAGAAGAGCTAAAATAAAAGGTGGTAAAGTAGTAACAGAAAATGATTACGAAACAGGAGGGTATGTAGAATCTATGGGACCCGAACTTGATAAGGTAGTAAAACACCTCCAAGCAGTTTGGAATGAATGGAAAAACGGACCTATGACTGAACCAGAAATGGTTACTTTTGCAAAAGCAGATCTAGTTAACTACTTAAAAAATCAACTAAAAGAAATAGATGAGAGTTTCTTAGACGAAGCGGGATTAGAAGAAAAGAAAGGTAGAGACTTAGATAAAGACGGAGATATAGACTCTAACGATTACCTAGCTGCTAGGGATAATGCAATTAAAAACTCTTTAAAAGAGAGCTTTAAAAAATTAATCAGAGGAATTTTAACAGAAGAAAAAAGAGTCTTACTAGAAGCTAAAGCAGAAAACTTAGAATCGTTTATTAACTACGAAAACGTAGATAACGAAGACTTAGCTGCACGTATTAGAAAAGGAGCTACAGAATTAGCAGAACATATTGCTAAAATAGAAAAAGCTCATTTAGATGCTAGACAAGGAATAGAAGCAATTTATGCAAATATTGGCTCCTTTATGGCTCCAGCCGTTTCAGTAGCATTTAAAAAAGACTTACAACCAGTATTAAGTAAATATATGACAATAGAACTTCCCAAGTCTAAGAGAATATCTCCTGAAGAATTGGAAAAATTAGGTATTGATCCTACACAAGCTGGTAATTCTATGTATAAGGTTAATGAGAATAAAGGTAAGAAATCAAAATATACTAAAAGAAAAAATTAAGATGAACAACCTATTAGTAGAAATAACACCATTTAAATCAATACTCAGGGAGTCTAAAGAAAGGCCGGGGGTATACGAAGTAGAAGGAGTTTTACAAAGAGCAGGAGCTAAAAACCAAAACGGACGAGTATACGACAAGACCTTGCTTGAAAGAGAGTGTAAGAAGTATATGAATGAGTTCGTAAAAAATGGAAATGCTTTTGGAGAATTAGATCATCCGGAATCAGCTGTAGTATCTTTAAAAAATGCTTCCCACGTAGTAAAAGACCTGTGGTGGGATGGTGATGAGCTAAAAGGAAGAATTGAACTACTCAATACACCTGTAGGAAATATTGTCAAAGAAATTATAAAAGCAGGACATACTATAGGAATCTCTTCTAGGGGTACAGGATCAGTACAACAAACAAACGAAGGAACATTAGAGGTACAGCAAGACTTTGAATTAGTCTGCTGGGATTTCGTCTCCAATCCTTCCACACAGGGAGCTTTCATGAACCCAGTATCCTTAAACGAAGGAAAACTCCCTGAAAATAAGTACACAAAAATCAATTCAATAATCAACGAAATATTAAGAGCATAGAAATGGAAAACAATTTTGACCTTAGAAAATTTTTAGTAGAAAATAAGTTGACTTCTACTTCAAGAACAATAAACGAACAAACTATTCCAAACGATATAGTTTGGACAGATGAAGACGAACAAACCGCTAGCCAGGGTACATTTAACCAAATGGACCAATCTTCAGATGATCTTGAAGGGTATGATGTTGAGCTATTAGGATATAGTCCAAGTACAGGAAAAGCATATAAGGGATATGCTGGAGGTTCCTACGGAGAAACAGATTACGATGATATAGACGGAGTCGAAGAAATGAATCCACGTGAGACGGAGCACTATATTGCTGCTTTAAAAAAACATGAACCAGAACATTTCAACAAGATGACTCAAGGAGTTGATATATCAAAAAATAACTTATCGGAAGAAGACAAGGTAAGCTCTAGAGTAGATAAAGGAAGTATAAGCATAGCAAACATAGATACATCAGATTACCCAGACTTTTCTGATGCCTATATAGAGTATGCCGAATTTGAAGACGGTACCCCATTAACAGATGAAGAGATAGATCAGCTCAATGACGAGATGAGTGATGAAATACACCAATTAGCTTACGAATCATTATACGAAGGACTAACTAAGAGAGAAAGAGTAGTAAAAGAGGCAGTTCTCAAAGCTTTAAAGTAGAATAAAGCTATTAAGATAAAATCATAGTAATATTTCCTCGGACGCTACCGCAGGATTGATGTACCTGTAAGCATAACATAAGAACTGCTTACGGGTCTTTTTTTTGCAGAAAACTAAGGACTTCTTGTTTTTATTTAAACAGCATATTTATTATTACAAATATACGGTCAACTATACCGCATTATAAAAAAAAACTTTCCTATTACGATTCAAATAATCGTACACACACAAAAATTTTTATTAAAAATGGCAAACAAAGATTTATTTAAGCAAGCTATTGCTGAAGCCAAATCTGTTCGTGAAGCCGCTATTGCAAACGCTAAACAAGCTTTGGAAGAGACTTTAACTCCTCATCTAAAAGATATGTTAGCTGCTAAACTTCAAGAGATGGAAGATGCATCAGAAGAAGGAGTAGTTAAAACAGAAGCACAAGGCAATATCGATGCTGACGAAAAGAACTCATTCGATCAACTAGAGGAAGAATACACTTTCGAAGAAGAGGATGAAGAAGCTGAGAATGATTCAGAAGAATCTGAAGACGAAGCTGAGGAAGAAGCAGAAGAAATTGAGGTAAAAGACATGGAAGTCGAAGACCTTAAAAACTTAATCCGCGATATCATCGCTCAAGAAGTTGGAAATGACGAAGCTGGGGAAGAAATGCCCGGCGAAGAAATGCCAGCAGACGACATGGTAGGAATGGATAGTGAAGAAGAGATCGATTTAGATGAAATTCTAAGAGAACTTGGAGAAATGTCTCATGAAGTAGATGAGTATGGATCTACTAAAATGAGTGAACCATCTGATTCTGCAGCAGCAGGGTTAGATAACATTATTAGCGGGCTACGAGCATTAACTAAAAAAGGAGGTCCTATAGCTAAGCAAGCATTTGCTGCTTTGCAAAGTTTAGGAGCTGGTGCTGGTGCTGCAATGCGTAATGAAGAAGAAATCTATGAACTAAACGAAGCACTAAGAACAATTAAAGCTCTTAGCAAACAACTTCAGGAAACTAATTTGCTAAATGCTAAATTACTTTACTTAAATAAAGTATTTAAAGCAAACAACTTAACAGAATCTCAAAAAGTAAATATTATAACTGCATTCGACAAAGCAGAGACTGTTAAAGAAGCAAAACTAGTCTACAAAACAATTTCAGAAAACGTGATAGCTAGAACAACTAGTAAATCAAAAGTTAATGAAGCAAAATTAGGTATGGCATCAAAAGCTACTGGAATTACTGCTAGAAGACCAGAAATAATTACAGAAGCTAATGAAACTGTACTAAGAATGCAAAAGTTAGCAGGAATTATAAAATAAAAAACTAAAAAAACCACACTATTAATTATGGAATTAAATCAATTATTGGAAGGTGCAAATAACTACAAGTCTCTACAAGCTGATTCAGCTAGACTTGCTGGGAAGTGGACTAAAACAGGCTTATTAGAGGGACTCTCTAATGAGAATGAAAGAAACAACATGGCTATGATTCTTGAGAATCAAGCAAAACAGATTGTATCAGAACAATCAAGTACTAACGTAGGAGGAGGTAGTTTTTCCGCTGGTCAAGGTGAGCAGTGGGCAGGAGTAGCTCTACCACTAGTGCGTAAGGTATTCGCTCAAATTGCTGCTAAAGATTTCGTATCTGTACAGCCAATGAATCTACCTTCAGGACTAGTATTCTATTTAGATTTTAAATATGGTACTGGAGGACGTACCAAAGATCTTAACAGTAATTTATACGGTAACGTATCTACTGCTAATGATAAGATGACTGTTGATGAAGAAGTTTCTGGCGGCCTTTACGGTGCAGGAGCTTTCGGATACTCAATCAACTCAGGATCACTCGCAGTACAACAAGTAACAGCAGCTGCAACCTCAGCCTCTATCGCATACAACGATGATTTACTATTATCAGGATTCAAAACAGTAGCAGTAAATATGGCATCTGTCTCTTCTTTCGATCACGAAGCAGTTAGAGCTTTCCGTCTTTACTCATCATCTGTAGATGTAACTTCAAACCCAGAGCTTACTACAGTATCAGGAGATACAGTTACTTTCGTAGTAACAGGAAGTGCTTTGACAGTAGTTGCCTCTATAACAGGATCTGTATTATACCACAACCAGCCAACTGATAACACAAGAGGTGACTTCGAAGATAATCCAGGTGGTTCAATCGTGATACCAGAAATTAATGTACAGCTTGCTTCTGAATCAATTGTTGCTAAAACAAGAAAATTAAAAGCACAATGGACCCCAGAATTTGCTCAGGATCTTAACGCTTATCATTCTATTGATGCAGAAGCTGAATTAACATCTATCTTATCTGAATATATCTCTATGGAGATTGACTTAGAGATCTTAGATATGTTAATACAAGATGCTGTAACAACTGAAAGATGGTCAGCCCTTAATAATAAATTATGGAATGGGACTACATGGTCAACAGCTAGTTCAGATTTCTATAATACCCAAGGACAATGGTTCCAAACTTTAGGAACTAAAATCCAAAAAGTATCTAACAAAATCCACCAAAAAACTTTACGTGGCGGAGCTAACTTCTTAGTATGTTCTCCAACTGTAGCTACAATCCTAGAATCAATTCCTGGATATGCTGCAAACACTGACGGTGACAAAATGGATTTTGCATTTGGTGTACAAAAAGTAGGTGCATTAAACGGACGTTACAAAGTATACAAAAACCCTTACATGACTGAAAACACAATCCTTATGGGTTACAGAGGTTCTCAATTCTTGGAAACAGGTGCTGTGTATGCTCCTTACGTGCCATTAATGATGACACCACTAGTATACGATCCAGATACTTTTACTCCCCGCAAAGGAATTATGACCAGATATGCGAAGAAAATGCTTAGACCAGAATTTTACGGTCGTATTTTCGTATCAGATCTAGAAACAGTATAGTATTTAAACTGTATACATTAAAATTAGAGAGCTTCGGCTCTCTTTTTTTATGAACATACTTTTATTTTCTGATATGTATAGGTATAAACTCAACGTTCATAATATATGGCTTCAAACCACCATACTGATGATGTATTCGTCCAAAAAAGAAAACCGAAAAACCCAATTAAATTTAATCTCCAACTTAACGAAGAGCAGAAAACTGCAAAAGCTTTAATACTCGAATCTCCAATAACTGTTATAAAAGGAATGGCAGGATCAGGTAAGACTCTAGTTGCAACTCAAGTAGCCTTAGATATGTTATTTAATAAACAGGTGAAAAAGATCGTTATAACACGTCCAACTGTTGCTAAAGAAGATATAGGATTCTTACCAGGAGACTTACAAGCAAAAATGGACCCTTGGTTAGCACCAATCTACCACAATTTATACTTACTCTACACTGAAGAGAAGATTAAAAAAGAATTAGAGAACGGAACTATAGAAATTGTTCCATTTGCTTTTATGAGGGGGAGAACATTCCTAAACTCTTTTGTTATTGTAGATGAAGCGCAAAATGTAACGCATTCACAAATGGAAACTGTCATAGGGCGCCTAGGGAAGCACTCTAAAATGGTCATTTGCGGAGATATGGCTCAAATAGACTTAAAAGATAAAAGAGAAACAGGATTCTCTTTTCTTTCGAGAATAGAGGAGCAAGTAGACGGGTTTAGAACAATAGCCTTAGAACATAACCATAGACATGAGATAGTTGCTCCAATACTTAAAGTATACCAAACCTTCAGAGATTAATTGCTATTTATAAGAAAACTAATATAAATGGCTAATATAACTATCTGGGACGGTACAGCAAACTTTAGTGCCGGAATGACTCCATTTGGATTCTATGACAGTGATCCCGATTTTCAAATAGATGCTGTAAAAGCAGCAAAATTCTGTGGTACGAGATTAGGATTTCCACTCATGGATGTAGAACTACAATCAGGCTCCCTCTTTGCCTGCTTTGAAGAAGCTGTCTCAACATACGGAAACGAACTATTTCAATACAAAATACGAGAAAATTACTTATCTCTTGAAGGATCTTCGACAGGAAGTTTAGTAAACAAGAAAATACTCAATCCAACTTTAGATAGGATTATAAACATAAGTAAAAACTACGGAACAGAGACCGAAGTAGGGGGATATGTGAACAGAAATACAGGATCTATTGAACTTATTTTAAATCAACAAAATTATGACCTAGATGCATGGGCAATAGATCAGGGGATAGAAGGAGGAATAGAAATTAGAAGAGTCTTCTACGAAGCACCACCAGCAATCCTAAGGTACTTTGATCCTTACGCAGGTACAGGAACAGGACTACAGTCCCTAATGGATGCTTTTGATTTTGGATCATATAGCCCAGGAGTAAACTTTCTACTAATGCCAGCTTCTTTTGATATACTGAAAATACAGGCAATAGAATTTAACGACCAAATACGAAGGTCTGCATATTCCTTTGAGGTAGTTAATAACAAATTGAAGATATTCCCTGTACCGAAAGCAAATGGCAGTCTTAAGTTTGAATTTTATAAAATAACAGACAAAAAAGCAGCAAGTTTTTTAGAAGGCGGAGATCTAATTACAAATATAGGGGAAGTACCTTATGATAATCCAAGGTACGAGACTGTAAACAGTGTCGGAAGACAGTGGATATTCAGATACACGCTAGCTTTAGCTAAAGAGTTATTAGCATACATACGAGGAAAGTATACAACAGTACCAGTTCCTGGATCTGAAGCTACATTAAATCAAGCAGACTTACTAGCGGATGCAAGAACTGAAAAAGAAGCACTACTTTTAAACTTAAGAGAGATGTTAGACCAAACATCAAGAACATCTCAATTAGAGAGAAAAGCCAGCGAAAGTGACTATCTAACCAAGACATTAAATGGGGTACCAATGACGATATACATAGGATAATGAAACTTACAAATATAATATCAGAAATACAATTCTCAATTTACCAAGCAATGGTAAGAGTAGGACATTCAGAAGGGATAACAGTACAAGATGTAGGGGAAATGCTTAGAGCAATGCCAGGGGTGTTAACAATTAACCAGGTATCACATAATGGAGATAATAATACAGCAATAATAAAAGTAAAATTACTAACAACCAAGACACCTAGTGAAGCGTTTGCATCATTTAAAGCTACTTCTATTCAAAGAATACCTGAAGTAAAGAAAATAGAAGTTGCAGAAAAGACAATAGAAAAGAAAAAATAAAATATGCTGTTTGGATCTAATAGAGACTTTAACCTCCTAGTAAATATAAGCCGGGAGTTACTAAAAGATATAATAGAACAAGAGATTGGCTATTATAAACTGTCTTTAGACGATACTCAAGCAAATATATACGGGGAATCGCTAGAGAAAGTATACCTAAACCCTGTTAAACTTAATTGTTTAATAACTAGGGGAGATCAAATAATAGATATAAGTGAATTTGGTCCGGATTTAGGTAGAGAAGCATCATTTGCTTTCATAAGAGAAGATTTAGTAGATGCAAACACCGTACCAGAAGTAGGGGACATAGTACTATGGCAAGAAGATTACTACGAGGTAGATACAGTAAGAGAGAACCAGTTATTCCTAGGTAGAGACAAGAGCTACAACCTGACTGAATACGGTAGTAACTTTGGATCATCAATATCTATAATAGTAGATTGCCATCTAACAAGAGCAGACAGGATAGGCGTAACACAAGTACGATAATATGGCAAATAGTAGTAAAATAGTACCTAAAAAACAGTCGGAATTATCACAAGACTCCATAGATACGTATAATAATGCTGCAAAACAGCCAACACCCGATGATCTTAAGAAGAATCGTGCATATAACCGCTCTGTCAAAGGAGATACTGTTAAGCAATTTAGTATCGGATTAAAAGATATAGACGAAACCATTGTATACTACTTTAATAACGTAATAAAACCATCAGTATCTCAGAACGGTAAGAGAATAGCTGTACCTATACTGTACGGATCACCAGAAAGGTGGGCATCAGTACAAAAAGACGGGTTTTACCGAGATAAAAACGGTAAAATACAGACTCCCCTTATTATGTTTAAAAGAGAGTCTATTGAAAAGAATAGAACGTTAGGAAACAAGCTAGACGCTAATAACCCTAATAATTTTGCAATATTTCAAAAGAAGTACTCTAGAAAAAACATATATGATAACTTTGCAGCACTTACAAATAGGATTCCTGTAACAGAGCTATACGGAGTCATTATACCTGACTATGTAAACATAACATATTCATGTATTATCTTTACAGAGTATGTAGAACAGATGAATAAAATTGTAGAATCTATTAATTTCGCCTCAGATGCATACTGGGGTGATCCAGAGAGGTTTAGTTTCCGAGCAATGATTGATACCTACACTACCTCAACAGAACTAAACCAAGGACAGGATAGAACAGTTAAGACCTCTTTTAATATCACTATGATGGGACATATAGTACCAGATGCAATTAATACATCGATAGCTAATATGAATAAATTTTATTCTAAATCAGCAATTACCTTTGGATTAGAATTAGCTGGAACAACTGAGATACTTAATGCAAAAGCAGCTACACAGGCTTCTGCAAACCCAAAAGGTAGATTCTTTGATGCAATAGCAGGAAAGACAGAGATAACAAACGTAACAAGCAATATGTCTGAAGAAGAGAGAGATTATATCAGTCTAACAGCACTTCTAGACAGCAACACAATAACTAATACGATAAATACAGAAGATAACAGTATTACATTCACTAATATCGCAATAGCAGTACCACCAACAGGATTCCCAGCACTAGGAGTTAATGACTTTAAAGTGTTTATTAATGGATTAATGACAGAACCATCAGCCATAGTATCTATATCTCAAGTAGGATCGAATGTTGTAATAGTATTTAATGCAGAACTAGGATATAGTATAACAGAACAGATGGAAATAGTAGCAGCAGGTAAATTTATAGTATAATGGCACAAGTATTTTGGGAGCAAATAGTAGATACATTACCAGAGTTAGGAGAGCACCTAACAGGTTCTCTTAATTTATCCGGCTCGTTTAATATCTCGGGAGGCTTAACTTTAGATAATATAGATATACTCACTATAATAGAAGAACACTCGGGAATATTTAAAGAAACAGGGTCATATTGGACGACTACAAATGATTTACAAATTACAGGGTCATTATTTATAGAATTAGATGGAATTGAAGATGAATTTACAATAAGTATAGGAGGTTCTGAAAAACTAAAAGTAAATACACAGGGGATACTACAGATAGTATCACAGTCGGGAGAGCCAACACCAATAACAGGAGGACTATACCTTAGTAATGATGATAATTTCTATCTCGGTTTTAATAATTAAACCTATTTATAAAAAATAAAGAAATAGATAAAGTAAAGAAACATGGCAACTTGGAAAAAAATAATAGTATCCGGATCTAACGTATCCGAGTTAGTAAACGACGCAGGATATCTAACCTCAGCAACATCACTCAACGCATTCGTAACTGCTTCATTTAACGGAGTAAATATTATAGCAAACGATAGTCAAGGTGTATTAAACTTTGCTTCATCATCTGCACAAGGATTAACAATATCAGCAGATGCAGGTACCGATACACTTACTTTCGGTTTATCCGCAGTTCCTAATGCTAGTTTAGCTAATTCTGCAATAACGATAGCAGGAACATCAACATCTCTTGGAGGTTCAATTTCAGCTGCAACTATCTTATTAGGAACATTAGTAGTTTCCGGATCATCATTAGATTCACCGAATCAGGGGGAAGCAAGGCTTACAACAAACGGCGTAGCAGCAGCATCGGTAGATTTAGGACTGCAAACAACTGATACTCCTACTTTTAGTGGACTTATTATTACAAATGATACAACAATTGGTGGAGACCTAACAGTAAATGGGACAACAACATCCATTAACACAACAAACCTTGACATAGAAGATCAATTCGTATTACTAAGTTCTGGATCAGCAGCAACCCAAGATTCGGGAATTGTATTTGGTGGTTCAACAGGTGTAGCTCAATCAGGATCAGCAATGATTTGGGATGCAAGCTATAACTCGAACGATGGACGTCTTGCGATAGTTGGATCTATGGCTTCCACCGCTATTGGAAACCAAGTTCCATCTTACCATATCGCTGGTGTATTTGAAGGAACAGAAGTAAATGCAGCAACAGCAAAAGCAGATCACGTAGGAAACATTAGAGTAGAGAGTGGAGATATCTTTATCTACGTATAAGAATATAAATTAATCAGTTATAAAAAAATATGGGATTAATAGATAAAATTAAACCTAAGAAAGTAGAAGAAGAAGGGTTGACGAAAAAAGAGTGTGAATTTATCTTAGTTAAACTAAGATCAGCAACATACAAAGGAGAAGAATTCGAAACATTCTACACAGTATTCAAAAAAGTATCAAACCATATAAGAACACTCGAATAAGCAAAAGGTCCACTAGGGCCTTTTCTTTTTTAGGCAATTCCCGTATGGACTATAAAGTATATTTGGATTATACAGAATAAATTCATATATTGGTTGTAAAAATAAAGTAAAATGGGTAGCAAAAAGCCTAATATCTTTGCTCACGGTAGCTATATAGGAACAACAGGGTACAATAACCATACTCGTAACTTTTTCAGAGCACTATCAAAATACCTTCCAATAAAAGTACGTAATTTTACTATAGGATCGAAATGGAATGGGTATACCGATACTCCCCACGATAATGAACACTATATAGATACCCTAGATAAAACTCTCCTATATGAACAAACACTATGGGATGATAAAAATCAAATACACCACTTCCCCATCTATACGGATTTCGAAAATAGTATTGATCACGATATCAATATTGTATTGAATGAAACCGACCACCACTACTTCTACCAAGAGTATACAGGAGTTAAGGTAGCTTACAATGTATGGGAGACCACCCGTCAACCAAAGCAGTTTTTTGAGAAACTAAAGGAATATAATCAAATATGGGTTGCTTCGAATTGGCAGAGAGAATGTACTATCGAACAAGGCATTAATCCTAGTAAAGTAAAGGTAATCCCTGAAGCAGTAGATAGCTCGATATTTAAACCAGATAGTACTTCTACTCTACCGGAATATGAAGATAGTAGATTTAAGTTTATCTTATTCGGAAGATGGGATTACAGAAAAGCAACTAAAGAAATAATAGAATCATTTTTACAGGAATTTAGCAAGGAGGAACCAGTTGATTTAATTGTATCAGTCGATAATAGTTTTGCCAAAGATGGATTCACTTCTACAGAAGAGAGATTAGAAAACTATAATCTGAAAGATTCGAGAGTAAAAGTAAAACACTTTCCTACTAGTGAAGAATATATTAAGTACCTACAAAAAGGTCATGTATTTTTATCTTGTGCTAGATCTGAAGGATGGAATTTGCCGCTCATAGAAGCTATGGCATGCGGCACTCCTTCGATTTATTCGAACTGCAGTGGACAACTTGAATTTGCCCAAGGGAAAGGACACCCAGTTAAAATTAAAGAAGTTGTACCAGCACAGTTTGGAGAATACAATTCATTCCACCGACACCTTATGGAAGGAGAATTTTATGAACCCGACTTTGAAGACTTAAAGAAGGTCATGAGGGAAGTCTATACAAATTACAGCACGTATAGAGAAAAAGCGTTACAAGAATCTGAATTAATTAGAGAACAATTTACATGGGATAATGCAGCACAGCTTGCTAATAAAGAACTAACTAAACTATATAGAGAATTGCCCAACAATACTATAGAAGTCTCCTTCGAGTACGGACCTAAGGTAGAGATAACAGGAGAACGAAACAGAGAGTACTTTGTAGAGTTTATAAATTCAACAAATAATGAAATAGTACATTCCTCTACCATAAAAAATGGAATGTGGACAAAATGTAAGAAAGAATTTTATATTCCATGGACTATAAAGGTAGATGGAGAGGTAATACATCAATTCGCTCTTGAAAATAGGAAAGTAAAAGTATCCTTTGATTCTAAATCAGTGGGGGATACTATTGCCTGGATGCCTCAGGTTGCAGAATTCAAAAAGAAAAATAATTGCGATATTGTAGTTTCTACTTTCCATAACGAATGGTTTGAAGGACTAGAAGCATATAAGGATATAACGTTTATAGAACCTAATACCCCTTGCCCTGCTTATGCACACTACAGGGTAGGTTGGTTTAAGACAGATAATAAATGGGATACTGGAAGTAAAAATCCTAATCAGGCAAATACAGTTCCATTAATCCAAACAGCAACTGACATACTAGGACTCCCTTATAGGGAAGTGAACTACGGTATCAATTTTACCCCTAAAGAACGGCCTATTAAACAAAAGTACATATGTATCGGTCCCAGATCTACAGCCGGGTTAAAAGAGTGGACACATGAATCATGGAGAGCTCTTGCAAAAAAGTTACATAAGGACGGGTATAAAGTAGTTAACTTATCATATGAGGGATTTCAAGGACCTTGTATTATTAATAAAGAGAAATTAAACTGGGAAGAAACGTGGAACTATTTGCATCATGCAGAACTGTTCATTGGACTAGGCTCTGGACTATCCTGGATGAATTGGGCGTTAGGAAAACACACCTTAATGATTAACAATTTCATTCCGTTTGGATATGAATTTGCTACTAATTTGACCAAGGTAGAAAATAAATCAGTATGTAATAACTGCTGGGTAGATAAGAAGTATGTATTTGATGCAGGAGACTGGAACTGGTGTCCAAGACATCGGGGAACTGATCTGCAGCATATATGTCAAAAATCAATCACAGTAGAGCAGGTCTATAATAATACACTTAGTATATTAAATAAAATAGAGTCGAACAGCTTCACCTGGATTACAGGAGGAGATGAGGAGTATTTAAAAATGATAGAGGTTCTAGCAATAAGTCTTTTAAAATACTCGAAACACAAGTTAATTGTATATGGGTTCAATTGTGATTCTACTATTGATCTTCCTAATGTTATCAATAGGAGAATAGACTACAGAAAAAAGCCTACTCCAATACAACAAGGAGAACCGGATTTATTTAATAAGGACTTTTCTATCTATTTTGCTAAGTATATTGCGAGTATACAATCACTAAAGGAAGGTTATAGTACCTATGCATGGCTAGACGGGGATGCCTTTGTAACTCAACACATAGACAAATCTCTTAAACATATAACTCTCCTGCAAGATTATCCTCTCTTTATGAGATACTATCATAAGGATATAAATCAGTGGAAAAAACACGGCAACTTAAAGTTAACTGGTGCGTATGGAGTAGAGCTGGCAGATATAAAAAAAATAGAACGTAATCCTAATGAAAGGATAATTGCTACAGGCTTCTATTTTTATGATAAAAGGAGTAAGCCGTTTTTTGAACAATGTTTAGAGTGGAATAAAGAATTAAACAACTACAGCATAAAGATATATGTAGATGATAATGCATTTTCTGAAGAAAGAGTTGCAAACAGTATCTTATGGTTAGAAAATAAGACTGCCTACTTACCGGTTACTTGGAATAATTTTTATAGTAGTAAAGAAGAGAGGAACGTATCTGATTACTTTTTAAAACAAGGATTTGATGTTATGTACGATGAGTATGAACTAGAACCCTACTTTATTCACGGACCAGATCCTTCCATAAAGAAAAAAGACGCTAATACACTACAAAAAGCATTTGAGAACTATCAAATAAGCAAACTAATGATAATTGCACACCCAGATGATGAAATGATATTTGGAGGAGGAGAATTAATCAAACATGGACCAGAATACAAGGTAATATGCCTAACTAATAAGTCGAATAAGATAAGGAGTAAGGAGTTTAAAAAAGTAATGAAAGAACTTAAAGTAGGTGCTTGGGAGATATACGATTATGAGGATAGTATATATTCAACTGAAGAAGTCTACAATATTGAATGTACTCTGCTAAGCAGAAACTGGGAAAAAATAGTTACTCATAACCCTATAGGGGAATACGGACATCCACAACATAGATCGGTATTTAACTTTATTAAACAGTATATTAATAAAGGTATCTTAGACGATATACTGCATGTATTCGGTAAATCGGAAAAAAAATTAACAAAAGATATCTTGGATAAGAAAAAAGAAATTCTTAAATTATATAGATCGGAGAAAAAAATTATAGACCAGCTTCTTAATAATAACGGAGACTGGTTTAAAAGTAACAACACTAATACAAATTATATAGAATACGAAGATATCCAAAGATATCAAGAATCAAAAGATATTACTCCATTTATAGCCTGTTATGAGAAATAACTTAATTATACTACTGTGTCACTGCAATACTCCTGAAAAAGAAGAGATTCTTAAAGAAAATATACTTATTCTCAAGCAAAGTAATCACGATATACTTGTTGTATCTCATATCCCGGTTAATGTAGAAATTCAAAACCTAATAGACTATTTTATATACGATAAGAGTAATCCTATAATTACATTCCCGATTCGAGGAATGGTACACTGGAAGTATATAGAAGTAGCAGGGCAAAGCATTAAACTCCAAAATATCGCACCTGACTATGGATGGACAGTTATAAATCAAATTATAAATGCTTCAAAATTAACTCTACCTCTAGATTACACTCACTATTCGTTTATTAACTACGATATAGAGTTTACTAAAGAAATCTTACACGAGTTAAGAGAGCCAGCAGATTTGGTATGTAGTAAAGTACAGGATAACGAACACCCTCAAGGATATAGGTTTCCTAGTCTTATGATTAATATACTTTCTAAACATTCTCTACAGAGACTTATACCAAACTTACTAAAAGATGAATATACATGCGATACACATATGTCCGTCAAGAATGGAAAGTATAGAGATGTAGAACAGTATTGGGAGCATATGGTTTCAATTTTTGATTATCTTATTATAGAAAAGCCTATCAAGGATAAAGCTAATTTTGAATATCCAAAACTTTTCAATAAAAGTGAACATCCAGAATTTAAAATATTTTTACAGAATAATAACACACATAGGAGAATAGATACAAACTCCTTTACGCCCAGAATTGTAATATATGATAACAAAGCACAGGGACTAACTTTAAATATAAATGATCAAGAAATCCTAATAGAAACAGATATAATACAAAATCTCCCAGAAATAACTTCTATAGGGTATACCTATAATAACAAGTATTTTGATTTAACCACAGCTTACACCACAGAAACTTTTACCACTATCAACTATGCATAACCACAAGAGAGATAACTGCGCAAGCTGTAACGGAACAGACTTCAGCCAAGTTTATAATTTTGGAGAAGTACCTCTTGCCGGTAGCTTCCCTACAACCCCAGGAAAAGTAGCAAAGTACCCTCTTACAGTAATAATGTGCGAAAACTGTAAACTAGTTCAAACTAATTACCTAATTAACCCAGAAGAGTTATTTAAAGACTACAGATATATTTCCTCTATCAGTATGCAAAAACATTTTAATCAGTATGCAAACTGGTTAGTAGAAAAAGAGAATATAGACTCCAGGGATATTATTTTAGAATTTGGATGTAATGACGGGCCTTTGCTTTATGCTCTTAAAGAAAAAGGAATTACAGCACTAGGGGTAGACCCAGCAACAAATATTATAAAGTTAGGTAGAGACAAAGATCTTCTTATCGTAGATGATTTTTTTAATAGTAATTTTATTAAAGAGAACTCACTGAATAACTGCTTTGACTATATACTTTCTAGTAATTCTTTTGCTCATATAGAAGATATTCAAGAGGTAATAGAAGGGATAAAGATAGGACTAAAACCAAGAGGGAAACTTATTATAGAAGTACAATACTTAGTTGACCTAATAGAGAAATTTCAGTTTGACTTTATGTATCACGAACACCTATACTACTATACCCTAACAAGCCTTCAAAACTTATTTAAAACACATGGATTAACTATCTTAAATTTTGAAAGAATCCCTATTCATTCTGGGTCGATAAGAGTAGTTATAGGAACAGGAAAAAGTAGTCAGAAAGTGTTGAACCAAATAAAAAAAGAGAAACCCTACCTAGATCTTTCTAATTTTAATAAAAGTATCTCAACAGCTCTAAAACAGTTATACGACTACCTACAAGAAAATAAACATTTAGAAATAGCAGGTTACGGAGCTTCAGGTAGAGCTAATGTAGTGACTAGCTTGCTAGATTTAGATCAAACACTAATAAAGTATATTATAGACGAATCACCAGAGAGGTTTAATAAATGGACAGCAAATGGTAAAATACCAATATTACCACCAAAACATCTCATAGAGGATAAACCAGAAGCTATCCTTATATTTGCTTGGAATTTTGCAGATATTATTATAGAGAAGACAAAACACCTAGGTATACCGTACATTATCCCGTTCCCTAAATTAGAGAAGTTGGATTTTAAAAAATAATTTCATACATTAGGATATACACTAAACATATTTATAAAATGGCAAACAAAAAGTTAAAAAAAGAAGAAATTGATAAAATTGTTAACATCGAATCTAGAATACAAGCAGTACAGGTTGAACTAGGGCAAGTTGAATTGGTAAAATTAGATTTAAAAAAACGTCGGGATAATGCGATAAACTATTTAGAAGATACTCGTAGAGCAGAAAGAGAGTTGGTTAGCTCCTTAGAGGAGGCTTATGGGAAAGGTTCTATTAATTTACAAAAAGGAGAATTCATACCTGAGATAACTAATACCAAAAAGTAACTTACAGGAAAGTATAAGACAGTCGAGAAGAAAGTTAAAGGAAAAGGAGAAGGTTTGCCCCTTCTCTTCCTATTTATACACAGTCACCTTCCTAAGAAACATAAAGGAAGGTTTACAAAATAATCAGATATTTATAAAAGACATTAAATAAAAACCTTATCAAGACATGGCAGAATCAATTATCTCTCCAGGTGTATTCACAAGAGAAAATGACATTTCATTTATCCAACCAGCTCCAGTAGTAGCAGGTGCAGCAATTATTGGACCGACAGTTAAAGGACCGGTAGAAACTCCAACATTGGTTACTTCATATAACGATTATGTTAGAAAATTTGGAGTTACATTTACATCAGCCTCTACAAGTTATGAATTCATGACTTCGCTAGCAGTAAAAAACTACTTTCAACAAGGAGGAGGCTCAGTACTAGTTACTAGGATTGTATCAGGTGCTTATGACCCAGCTACCTCTACACACGTATCTGCATCAGCAAATGAA
>Ga0196901_1000044_pt1 | contig 54158 bp, 82 predicted proteins | sample CB_VirMetaG_FD_169099 | JGI IMG/M metagenome (GOLD analysis project Ga0196901, IMG submission 169099) | Freshwater to marine saline gradient viral communities from Chesapeake Bay - CB_1504_1 Viral MetaG (v3) (version 3) | ecosystem: Environmental > Aquatic > Marine > Coastal | place: USA... | reverse complement strand
ATCTGGATAGACGCCTATCGAGGCGAAATCATCTGGACCGGCATTCTAGCGTTCTTGATGGCGATGCTCGTTTACCCGCGCAAGAAGTCTCTCCCCCCATCCGATCACAAGGGGCAGTGAGATGAGCTGGCACTGGCTAACTGACGGCATCCCTTGGCGGTTTATCGTGATCCGCAGAACCTACATTCGCAACATCCGAATTGCCCATGCCTGCCCAGAGATAGCGGGCGAGATAAACCGGAATGCCTTTTGGCTGATGGTCGGCATCTGGTTTTACACGCCGGTGTTTCTGATCCTTCTGCCGTTCATAGCCATGCGCGCTATCGGCTTGTTCGGGGAGTGGGTCTGTAATTTTCCGGTGCCGCTGCCAGACTTTGAGGGAAAGCGCATTCAGTCGGTGCGGGACGCAAACGCGAAAATCTCTGTCGAAGAAGTCCAGCGCCGCCTTGGCATGGGCGAGGCACGAGTTCTCAAGAAGAAGCATTCCGCCTAATCCATTTCCAACCATAGGGGCTACTATGAACGGGCAAACGCAAAACCATTGGTACATCGTACAGACAAACCCAAACTGCGAGCGCAAGGCGGTTGCGGAAATCCGGCGCCACGGCTTTCGGGCTCATATGCCACGGCTGGCGAAGGTGCGGACCCACCACCGGACCAAGGAACCAATCATCACGCGCCGCCCGCTTTTGACCGGGTACATTTTCATGCGCTTTGCTGGCCCTGAAAACTGGTATGCGCTCCGCCAGTGCAACGGGGTTAAGGGCGTGCTTTACGTCGATGGGCGGCCCTATACCCTCGCGAGGGAGAAAGTGGCCTCAATCATGCGCGCTGAGCGTTCTATGGCATACGAGGATGGCAACACTCGCTCGGTTCGGACTGAACTGCGCAAGGGGCGGCCAAATGTGCGCCAGGCTGAGCGTCGGGCCAAGCTCGGCTCAATGCAGGTCGGGCGTCATATCACGGCGCCAATGACGGCAGACCAGCGCGTCCTTGCCCGCATCCTGTCTGTGACCAAGAAGGGTACGGTTAAGGCTGTAGTGCTTGGCGACAATGGGCGAGAAACACCGGTGGAATTCACTGATGTTGATAACCTGATTGTGGTTGACGACCAAAGCGAAGCAGCCTAGAGTGGTTGGCGGATGATCCGATGTTCTGCGCGGTATTCGCCGGTCGGACCCTGCCAACCCCCAAAGTTCGGCGCTTTCTTTTTTGCGCCCTAAATTCTGCGAGGCTTCCATGAGCCAGACGCGCGAATTTGATATGGACGAGCTTGAGCTTGTCGAGCTAGACGAGGACGACCCCGCCGAGGTTGCAACCATGTTCGCTGCATTCTGCGAACTAGCCGTTGATGCCATAGGCGGAGACAATGCCCGCGATCTACTAGAGGCTGCAATAGCCTTGGCAGGTGCGGAGAGGAATTAGAGTTTGAGGCGCGGATTACGGTGACGTATAGTCCGTCCTTACGTTGGTGGAAGGCCAGCCGCCTCAAAGGAATTAGCCCGATGGGCTTACGATCCAGGCCCCGTGGCGGGTAGAGATGGCGTAGGGCGGCGATGGCGTAACGCTGGAGCTGTGGACCGGAACGCACTCGGGGTGAAGACTTACCCCGCCAACCTAACAAGCCCAATGGGCAACGAAATCGAGCGGCGGCTGACGGCGCAGGCAAGCCAGAAACGGCGGCAGGGGTAGTTCCTGCCATCCGGGTTCGGGTCCCGGCCCGCTCGACACCAATCCTCCCCAGCCTCTCCCTAACAGGAGGGGATTTTTTGCATTCGGCAATCCTGCTGAATAGGTGGCTGCGGCCATCGCTTTCCAAAGGAAACTGCTATGACTGAACTAACCAAGGTTGAATATCGCATCCGCAAGGTCGAGCGCTTCGTCGTCACTCGTTACGAGCAAGGCGAACGGTCCTCCGGCAGCGAAACCAAGGGCGAATTTGACAGCGAGATACTGGCGTTTGAGATCGCCTGCTCGCTTGCTGGGGCTGAGCATCAGAAACTCGGTTGGCCGGAAGGCGATGAGCGGATGAAATACCCAGAACTTTCGGCGCCATCTGCCTAACTCATTCCAGCCCTTGGCCCACCAGCCGAGGGCTTTTCTCATATGGAGAGACAGTATGCACCCCATCCGCCGCATTCTGGCATTTGCCCTGTCTTTGCCAACAGTGACCCCCGAGGACGGCAAGCGCTTCGTTCTGATTAATGACGCCTGGATGCCCCTCTAATGGGTACAATGCTCGGCCTTTCGCTATCGCTACCAAACACCCGAAGAGCGGGTGGGGGCTCAAGCTACACCCCCCAACCTATGGTCATTGGCGGCGATAGCTACCCCAACGGCACAGTGGCATCAGATCCAAAGACCGGCGCAATCCTGCTCGGCTATCCTGGCATCACCCAATACGGCAGTGGCGGTCTTTCCATCTTCGATATTGAAACCGCGCTATATGCAGTCAACGAGCCTGACCGCCCAACGTTTGTCTGGGATGGCGGGCTAAACGATACGCAATACACCGACATTCAGGACGTTCTCGACGCCTATACTCGCATAAATAGTTGGCTGACCGGCTGGCGCAAGATCGGCTGGCCCAGCCGTCGCGATGCCAATTCCACGCAAGAGCTATCCGACGCCCTGCTGATTGAGGCGCATATCAAATCCATCAATGCCGGGGCGTTCTGGGACTGGCGCCCATTCCTCCAGATCAGCGACGGCAGCCCTGCGGCTATTGCCTCGGTAGCAGCCGATAAGGTTCCAGAGTATCTGCTCAAGGACGGAACCCACTTCTATCAGGCCAGCAAGATTGCCATTGAGCAGAACATTCTGTCTCTGGCTGTGGCCGATGGCGCGACCGATGCCTACACCGCGCCAACTGACCTCCTTGGCGGTATTTCGAGCGAGCTGATCACATTCACTGGTGACGGTATCAGCGTTGTCGATGGCAAGATCGTGGTCGTTCCAGGCAGCGGAACGCGGGTTGCCACATGGAACGTTGAGGCCCCTGCGGCTTCCTACAATTGCCGCGTTGTGATTGAGGGCCGCACCGCTGGCAACTGTGGCCGTCGCTTTAACGAGGGCGGCACCACAACCCTTTCCAACGTGACGACCAACGGCGATACCACGCAGGTTATCGACGCTCTGGGCAACACGACTTACCAGCTCACGTTTGCGGGAACGAGCAATCTGACCGTTTCTCTGGCCACTGTTTCCCCCACAGCATAACCCCAATCCAATAGGAGGCCAGTATGGCTTATGCATAAACAATTGATTATTGACACCTGCCTTAAGCACGAGCTTAATCGTGACGAAGTAGCCTACGTACTAGGTACAGTACATTGGGAAACGAATGGGACATTCCTACCTGTTCGTGAAGCTTATTGGGTGAAGAATGCGGAGAGTTGGCGTAAGCGTAACCTCCGCTACTACCCTTATTATGGTCGTGGGTTCGTACAGCTCACATGGGATTTCAATTACAGGAAGGCAGGTGATCATTTCCACGTTGATCTAATCAACAATCCCGATAAAGCTATGGAGCCAAACCTCTCGGCAGAAATCTGTGTCGTAGGAATGAAAGAGGGTTGGTTCACTGGCAAAGCCATGGACGACTACATTGATGGTATTGACGAGAGTGACAAGGAAGATTTCCTTGAGTTTTGGGCAGCACGTCGTGTAGTGAATGGCACCGACAAGGCGAATGACATTGCCGTGTTGGCTGAGAAGTATGAGAAGGAACTAAGGCAGGCTAATTATGGCCTACAGTCCACAGAGAAGCCCGTGGAGAGCGGTAAGGATAGTGCAGGGGCCAGTGCCCTAGCAATTGTGCTTAAAGCCATCCTTGGTGTGTTTATGTCTATATTCGGAAAGAAGTGATATGAAAATTAATTGGGGAAATTATAAGAAGCTCTTTGCTTCTGTACTAGGCGTAGCTGCTCTAGTAGCCCTGCACTATTATGATATCCGTATTCCGGGACTAGATTCCGTGGTACTGGATGTCATCATTGGTACAGCAAGTTCGTTTGGTGTTTACCAACTAGCTAACACAAAGGATTGATCATGGGTTTGCTTGATTGGCTGAACCCATTCTACACAATCACTGACGCGTTAGTAAAATGGCAAACAGCAAAAGAGAACGCCAAGAATGATGGCGAACGGATTAGGGCTGAGCAAGAGATTGCTCGGCTCGAAGCCAAGAGAGATGTACAGGTCGCTGCCACTATCCATGATAAGTGGTGGAGCCCTCGTACCCTCATTGGCTACATCATTGTAGTATTCCTAGCCAAGCTGTTCCTATGGGATAGCGTACTAGGTTGGGGAGTGACGAAGCCGGGAACGTTTGTTCTCGATACAACTAACACGGTGGTAGCTTTCTACTTCGTCTCAGAAGTTGTAGGGAGGGTGTTAAAACGATGAATTGGGATCACTTCAACATGTGGCTGTACGGTATTATTACCTCGATGGTTGCGGGTATTATTTACCTTGTACGCATGGTGTTTACAAACAACACCCAAATCCAGTTGCTTAAACAGCAGCTAATTCTACAACACGCTTCCTTGGAACGACGTGATGATAAGATTGATAGTCAGCTTGTGGAAATTAGGTCTGATATTAAGACCCTCATGAAAGTTAGTAAGGAGAAAGACTAATGGATGAATTTGATTTCCGTAGAGCTGTACTATCAGCACTAGGGTTTACAGGCGGTGGGATTAGTAATGAACGATCCTTCCGCAAGAGTGTTGTAGATGGCATCGCAGCCTTTGCAGCTAGGACTAATCCCACTGGCTGGGCTTCGTACAACGATGGTACATACACTGAGGGCAGTCCACTAGAATTGGCTGCTGATACCGACACTGTTCTGCCTAACGATGCAGCCAGTAAGATTGAGACGTATATGCCATCAGACTATACGACTATGATGGTCGGTGGTAAGGTGCAGGGTAAGCAGGGCGACAGTCTTATCATCACTGTAGACTTCACAGCTAAACCAACTAACGTTGGCTCCACCTATCTTGAAACATGGTTTGATATTGGGGGTAGTGTCGGAGAACTTTATCGTCGGCCCATTACATTCCCTAAAGGGAATGGTGTTGAGCGACAGGTCGTTCTTAGTACTGCTGTATACACCCTCGACACTTGGGAGGCGAATGGAGCAACGCTCTACATTCGTGGTAACAACACGTTCGATATCTATGACATCAGAGTTATTGTAACTAGAGTCTCTAAAGGCGCTAGTTAATAGAAAACCCCCTTCCCGGCGTGAAACCGAGTTGGGGGTTTGTTGTATCTATACATACTTAATTCTTGATGGGTGAATTACTTCAACACTGTCCTTGGTGTAGAGTGTGTAACTACAACCATACACGCACTCATACAAAATCGCCAATCTCACAAGCTCCGCCAGCGCAGGCTGCTTCAGCGGCAAGGTTTGTCTCATCATGTACCTCATTAACTTTGGTAAGGTCAATAGCTGTAAGATGCTTTACCATCTCGTTGTACTGTTCCTCAGTGATAGTTTCAAACGGGGCCTGAATGTATGAGCCACCATCATATGGAAGAACGCTGATACCATTGTAGGTATCCTTATTGTCCCACATCCACTGACCGACTTCACCCCATTCATTGTCCTTTAGGGACACGGTTACAGAGACGTTGTTTCGGTTATCACCAGAGCGATGACCAGCCCCCACCCAATTAACATTGTAGCGACGAGTGCGTTCCAACAAATCCAGAGCAGACTCTGTACGAACCGTAGCACCTTTAGGAGCTGCCTGTGGGATACCAACCACGCCCATCTTTTCGGGGTTGAAGTGTTCATCCTCAACCAGAGCTGGGATTGTTCGGGCGAGATACTTAAAGATCGCTTCATCTTTGTTGAACCGCATACGGCGGACATAGTAATCATCATGCCAAGCATGAATACCGCTACTACTGCCAACCACCAGAGAACTTGTTCCACTTGGCTTAACTGTAAGAACTCGTGAGGCAACATTAACTCCAATCATAGATGCGACCAGACGGTTAGTCATCATGGCCTTATCAGCAGCCTCAAGCTCATCAAGTTCCTTAATGGCGTTAGAGGCAATACCTGTTAGTCCGACACCGACAAGAGCATCCTCTTCAGTCGTTCGCTTCCAGATAGAACGCAAGTAGTGGAAGTTTGTGTACCCTGCTTGAAGAGTGCCAAGGAATGCTGCATCGCTGGCTCGTTGGTTAAAGTCATCCTGATCAACGATGTTAGAGGTATTGATTTCAGTAAGGTTACAGAATTGGTAGGGCTTGAGTGCGATTTCACAACACATGGTGTTCAGATAAGTTCGTTAAACTTACCCCGCTTCGTTGCCCTGTTAGTTACGAAGCTGCTGCATATTCCTATGCAGATCAGACTATATCATCATCGGCTATGCCGAGCGAACCGCTTCGGATCACTTGATCCTACTCCCTTTCGGGATAGTCGTTGCACTTTCAATTATTCTCACACGCTTTTCTGGTGACATGATAAAGCCCGTTGGCTACAGCATGTTCGCAGTTACGTTTATTAGTCACCCACTCTAAGTTATCAGCGCGGTTATTACTTTTGTTACCGTCTTTGTGATTAACTTGAGGAAGGTTGTCGGGATTAGGTATAAACTTTAAGGCAATAAGCCTATGCACCAAGTGTGGCTTACCACCATCAGCATGTTTCAACCTCACTCTGCTATACCCCTTCTTGCACGTAGCCACATAGATTTGATTGCCAGTGTGCTTGGATATAATAGACCCGTCTTCGTTAATTTCGTAGTTATAGGTATTCATTGTAGCTCCTGTTGGTTAGTCCCTACATACATATACCTTAGAAATCACCTGTTTGTGAGAATAAAAGCTTAGCTCAGGATTGTCCGTTCTGGATATCCCCTGAATTCAATTCGTTTTATAACCCCTGTTTAGAAACCAGGGTTAGTGCCCCAATCGAGATTGTTCGTCCAGTAGAACCCCGGCTCACCCGCACCCGAAGCTCGAACTCGGTCCCAAAGCTCTTTAAAACGTCCCTCACTGACGTGCCCTCGTAGGAGGACAACGCTGTTATTAGCTCGTGATCGCTGTGGGTTCGTGACCCACCATCCGAATGTTCCGTCTCGCTCATACTGCTCAATGTCCCAATACTTATCTGTTTCCTTGGCCCGCTTGACAAGAATATCGTTATAGACAATACCACCTTGTTCGATACAAAGCTTTATGGTTTTATTATCTACATCCTCTCGACTTATGAGGTTGGATACAACCGAACTACTCTTAGCTCCAATCATTTCTTCATCGTCAATCGAGAACAGGCTAATCATAGCAGCCCGACGGATACCCCCAGCAAGTACAGCATCAGCGAGATAACAAGCGATGTCATGAGCATTGATTGGGCTGAGTTTCCGTCCGATACTTCCCTCAAGAACATCTCGTACTCGGTTGAGGCATTCTCGTAGTGGTTCTGGTCCCGGAGCTTTGCCTCCTGAGGTGACAAGCTCACTTCCTTTTTCTCGGATGTCTCCATAGTCAAAATTTACTCCGGCCTTGCCATTGAAATATGCTTCAATAAGAACTTTAACAGCATCTGCCCAGCCTTCGATTGAATCTCCGATGACATAGCGACGTGGCTTGCCCTTAGGTCCGCAGACAACAGGTAGTTTCGATACATGTCGATCTTGTACAGAATAGCCGACCCCTGTTCCACCAAGAAGTAGAAACATGATCTCAGCAAACGCATCAGTGTCCTCAATAGGGAGATACGCACAATTGTAAATGCGAGAAGGATTACGTTCAATAGGGACTCCTGCGAACTGTAGGGACCGCATAGAAGGAAGGATGTGTTTCGTCAGTACCGAGCGATCATATACCTCATCAATCAGGTCAGCAATGTTGGGATACTTCTGCTGATGCATCAGCTTGTTTCGTTCAATAATCTCAGCCCAAGTCTCACGACGGTTGAGTGATGGGATGTGTCGGGCATACTTGCCAAAAATAGTGACCTGACTCAAAATGTCTTTGGGCAAATCAATTGTTGAATGTTCGTTCTGCATATTTTAAGGCACTCCTTACATTGTTTTTATTTTCTTTAAGCAGCCCTAGAGCCATATTGCATGTACGACACAGCACACCCCTTACTACTTGTGTGTCATGGCAATGATCAATAACTAGGTCTTCAACTGCTTTGCAAATTTCACATTCGGCCATGGCTATTGGCCCATTCAGGCCGTACTTAGCCCAACGATAAACTTCTTTGTGATACTTACTACTACGTTTATTATGGCACTCTTTACACTGCGAGTTGTGTTTACCTGTTTTAGCCCTTATCCCACAGTCTGCACAAAGAGGACTCCATCCGACCCCACCACCCTTAATTGAGTTGGCACAAGATCGACATGGCTTACCCTTTCCTTTGGCAGCGTTTACCTCCGACACATATTCTCTAGCTCGGTTACATATGGGACAGGGTGATCCCTGAATTTTCATCTACCATCCTTTTGTTTAGTGGTAGTTATGTATACCGACTATCTTAGTTGTTTGTGAGGAAATTTTCCAAATAGTTTTTCTCGGCTTCCTTGGCTCTTTCTATACGGCTTTCCAACTGTTCAATTGGCAAGGTCAGCCCGTTGGTCATATACACAGCGTCACAGGAGTGTTTTCCATCATCAGAAAGGTAGACCATAGTTGACCTACCTTCCTCATCTACATCAAATTTGACCTTCATGCTACTAGCGCCTCCCACGAATGTTTTAGCTGGGGCAGTTGTTCAAAAGCACGACCCCATTCACGAGCAAGGTCTTGGATTTCCTTCTGTGCGTGAGAGTCAATACGCTGCTTGTAGGCCCGAGCCCAGGCTGCAAGAGAGCCCGTCACATAGTAACTGGTGTACATAGACTGAGGCAACACCATACGGGCTTGCTCAGGGGCTACACCTGCTTCAAGCATTGTATTGTAGCACGATTGACAAGCCCCTACTGCTTGCTCGTAAGCTTCAGCAATAGTGTAAGCCGCCAACGGATGGCGCTCTACAGTCTCGTCACTACTGCCCTGCTTTACATTATCAGCAGCCTTACGCCACGACTCCGGTACGAAGAAGGACGGCTCGTCAGAGACGTACCTTCGAGATACTTCATTGTAAGTGAACCCCACCATATGCTTGAACCGCTGACGAGCGATGAAGATAGGGACAGTCTCACGCATAGTGATCTGTACATGGCTGAATGGTGTCCAGTGTCCATGCTTGGCTAGATAGTTAAGGAGCTTGATATCTTTAGAACTTAGCTCCCCCTCATCTTCGATAGAGTAATCTAGACCACTCTCCTTATCGAACGACACCCGAGCGGAATTAACCACTCGGAGATCGTCACCCATCACATCAATAAGATCAACCTTCAACAGTCTCTCCTGCTGGTCCACAGAACATCACATAGTTATGTGTGTCGTCAAAGTTGACCTTGCCAGCTTCATCAAGACATTGGCTCAGAGGCATAGAGGTTACAGTCTCTAGCACATACGTGCCATTGCCTGTGAACACCATTAGAAAAGCCAGTACAATCTCAGTCATATTACTCCTCTCCGAACAGGCCACCAATAGCCTGATACAATGTGTAGGGCCAAGTGGGGATGGTTAGAATGAATGCCCCAATATCGACACCCATTCGTCCACCACTGCCATAGATGGCCATAAGGCCAATAATATTATTCACCACATAGCCGACAGCTAGGTAGTAGATAGCGAAATTAGTTAGCCACGTTGACAACAAGGTTCTCCCTTAGTTCTTTCGGATAGACAGAAGTTCGGGTACGACCCCAACCACCACAGCCATTACATTGGAACCGACGGAAGCGTCCCACACTAGTATGAGCATACCCACGATACTGGAGATGATCACCACCACACTTCGGACATACAACCTTTTCATTGTCTTCAAACACACCAACGTTGGGATGACGACGCATCCAAGGACGCATCTTGAGGTACAGTTCTTCTAGGACGAGAATGTCCTGAACATTATACTCTCGCATCTCAGCCCATGCTTCAGGGTTGTTGGCAAGTACACCAAGCCACAGCTCAAAGCCGGGGAACTTCTGGTGCCCATCCTTCTTGTTCTTGAGCTTAAGCACCTTGGCCAAGTACTCAAGAGAATTGGATGGGAAGTTGAACTCATAGCGAGCCACCTTCACTGTATCTACAGTCTTGTATGGTGCGGGCGGCTTAAGGCCAAGGACAACACCACGTCCCTGAATGTGTGGCAGATCAAACTTATCACCATTGTGGGCAATAACAATGTCTGCTTCATCCAGAAGCTTGAACAACACCTTCATCATATTCAGTTCACTATCGTTACTTACGTCCTGATAGTAGATTTCATTACTGTCAAGCCACTTAGCAGCGAAGGACAGCACTGTGCCATTCTCCAACACCTGCTTAGCACCGACGTTCTCCTTAAAGAAGCGCCATACGTAAGCAATGTTGGGGCTTGTCTCAATATCTAGGATTAGAATACGTGCGATTACAATTACTCCTTCTTGGCTCCACGAGGTAGTGGAAGATTCAATTCATTCTCTAGTTCTTCTTGTAGGAGGGCGAGGGCTCGCCAAGCCAAGGCTGCGGACTCCCGCACCTCCCCATCAAAACCGCCCCGACCAACGAGATGACGAACGATACAGTCAGCGTGATCCATAGACTTGCCTCGTGCATGGTGCATCTCCTCTCCGGGATTGTGTTTCTCATTACCAAGATAGCTCACCTTGGATACTTCAGCCAGCGCGTCTGGGAAATAGTCCAACAACCCACGGGCCATTGGGTACTTCTTACGGGATGCGCTATCCGTCTTAAGCACTGACACGAGCATTCTCCTCACGCCATGCTGCTAAACCTTCAACGTCGAGGGAAGAGTTGTTAAGGATGGCTTCTGGCTTGTCGTCAATCCAAACACTGACGCTCTTATGTTCCCATTTAGCGAATTGCTGCATCCACCACTTCTTAGCAACACCACGGGTGAAGTAGACTTCAAAGTCATCTTCAATAAGAAACTCAAGCCCATCAGTCATATCATATCGCTCATCTCGATATGTCACGATGAACGCCTCATAACCCTTGGCACGAGCGTTAGACATAAACTCATACCAAAACTCTGGGTCTTCGGTGTATGTATTGTCGTAATCTATTGCAATCTTCATTAGGCATTGTTCTTTCGCATAATGTCACGACGGGTCTGTTCGTAGCCGTGAGCTTGAATGTGGGACATAAGCTGATGCAAGGCTACCTGATCCTTACGCTTAAGTTTACGGAGGTAACTCATACCAACCTCTGGGCCATGGTTCTGACGAACATTCATGAACACATTAGCTTGGTTCCAAGTCTTTAGGGTTGGGTTAAGTACATCGTTGAACAACCCGTAGCCATTGAAAGTATTACTCAAAGTCTTTTTCTCCGTCTCTACGCTGCTTTGCTGCAGCTTTTTCTTCATCTGTCTTTGCCTTATGGCAAGCATCACATAGTACTTGTAGGTTTTCTTCCTCTACGAACATACGTTCAATAAGGCTATCCCATGATACCCACCCAACTACTGGGTCGATAACTGGTTCGATATGATCCACGTGAACATTCTTCACACGCTTACCATCTACCTTAGTAGTAGCGGGGACTATCTCCTGACAAGGGCCAGCACACTGGTAGAAACCTCTACTCACCCGTGCTTTGCCTAGTGTTGTTTGAATTGGAGCCCATTTCATGGACACCCGCCGCAGATTGCCACGAATGAACGAACGAAATTTAGCTTCAGTCCATGTACCATTACATCGTGTCTTAGGGCCTGATGGCCTTGCCATTACTGCTTCATCAGCACGATGGCTGTCCACGGTTCAAGTTCATTGTTAGCGTTATAGTTAGTCTCAACCTTCATGGTCTTAGCGCCCTTGAAGCTTGCCTTAATCTTCTTAGCCCAAGCAATCCCATCCTTCTGGAGTTTGAATTTCTTGGATTTGTATTCAACATACTTAGCCATAATATTCCTCGTTAAGTTCTTCAGCTCGGTCAATAGCATCAGACAAATAATCGTACGACCCAAAGGTATCGCACACCTGATCCCACACCTCCCATGTTATTTTATGGCAAGCCTTGTCCGAACTTGGGCCGTAGCCGTTCTTATCTAGTGGCATAACAATAACGAAATACCAACGGTTTCTACTTCCTCTAGGCAAGGTGATGTTAGCCATTAATCCTCCGTTTCGTAACCTTGTGCAGATGATGGCAAATTCATAGTGCCAGCCTCCATCTCTTCTGGCCAACCAACTGCTTCAATCTGCTCTTTAGTAGGCTCATTTTGCCAAATGAAAACATAGTCGTCACCACTTTCAGTTTGGCCCGACACAACATACAACTTCATTCGCCGATATCCTTTGGGTTAAACATTTTCAATGTGCCATCCTCACTATACCCACGCACCATCCACAACAGATTGCACTGCTCCCTTAGTCGTTCCTTCCACGCGTCAGGATAAACGATCTTGTACTCGTTGACCACTGCATTGAGCAGTTCGGAAGATGTCTCTTTGCCTCCCAATATATTAACCACGGCAACAGGCCCGCGTTTTGGTAGCCCTCCGATGTTGTCAACGACATCTCCTGTGATGAGCTGTGAACAAAAGAATGCAAATCCTCCACCAATGATTTTTGGTGGCTTCTTTGAGCGATCAAGCTCGATCGTTCCAAGGCTGTCATAATGGTGGGGTCCAAATTCAGCCTGTTTACCACACTCCCAACCGTAGTGCCATCCGGGAACTTGTCGGAGGTCTTTATCTCGGGTACAGATGATGGTTTGTGCGGAAGAATAATCGTCCGCGTGGGATGGATCATACCTCTTCGTTTGTTCAATCGCCATTGCATCATCAGCTTCCATACCATTGGCCACGTAAGCTTGATAATGAACCATGAGGTAAGCACGAATATTGTTGTAATGATAAGGCTTATCAACTTTTCGTCCACCCTTATACTCCTTACTGACTGCACCAGCAATACGGAAGTTGGGAGCATACTCTGGCAGAGAAGGCCGTACACGGCGTTTCATCTTCCAGAGGCGTTCATCCCCAGTGAGGTACACTAAAGGCGCTGTAGTGGCTCCTACGGCCTCGCAAATGTCCTTTATCCGTTGGTCTAGTGTCTCAGCCACCCAGTCAAAGGACCGGATGACCAATTTAGGTGTACCATCTTCATTTGTTTCAGTCTCGTGGAAGTACTGACCCACGCTACCGATTTCGTAACAGAAGATGTCACCGTCGATCAGTGGCTGAACCATTATCCTACCCGTTCTACACTAGACCACGGAAAGAATGTAGGCTTGCTGTCGTAGAAGCTTGGGTAAACCCAGATGCCAGTGGAAGTGTGTCGGACGCTCTCCCCGTGCATCCAGTCAGTGCCGTGTGGAGAGTACTTGCCCTTAAGGTAGACTGTATACATCACTTATCCTTTACGCGGTGGGGCCAACGGCCAATCAACATTCCAAACCAATAGGGTGCCAGATTACCAAGTGGAATGTTATCAAACACCCACCAACCAACCTTACTGAAGAGTCGCATTAGCACGTTCCTGAGCGAGTTCCATAAGGCGCTTAGCCTCTCCCTCTTCAACGTTAGTTACGCTGAGAGGATCGAGGATGTACACCTTACCAGTGGTATCAATGTAATCATCAACAACTGGCTGAGCCATAATGAACACACGCTGGGTGTAAGGGTCTTCCTTGGACAGTGGAAGGGCACGTGTGCCCACCACAAAGAGAACGTCACCCTTCTTCACACCACCTTCTTCAGCCTCGAACTTGTCAGTGTTGACAAATACAAAGGACATGGGGTGGATGTAGTCTTTCTTATCAACCATTACCATTCGTCTCCATCATCGGTGTCAGCTTCAGGCTCATTATCAAAAGGGATGTTATCATCTTCGACTACCTCCTTCGTCTTGGATACTGGCTTATCACCACCCTTATGCTTAGCCAGAAGGCCATCAAGCTTACTGCCTTCAAACTCAAGGCCATCCTTGATGATCTTCTGCAGGAAGTCTGGAAGGCTGAGGAATACCTCAACATCAGGATCATCCATAGAGAACACCTTCGTATCGTTCACCAGCTCAGGACACTTGGCCGCTTCCTTGGGACGCATAGTGGAGGTGCCACCGATGTTATTGTATTCACCGTTGACAGTGACAGCAAGGATAGCTGGGCTACCAAGCAGTGCAGTCCAATCACCATCGTGTTCTTCCTTGGGGTCCAGAGCGTAGTAACGCTTAGTGGACTTAGCGAGATCACTACCAAGGCTGTTCAGTGGCAGACGTTCAGACAACCAACGTGGCTTCGTCTCATCTGGTTCACCATCTTCACCGGGCATAAACTCATCAGAGAGTTCATATGTGTGCCACATTTCATTCTTAGGGGGCTTAGTCTCGCCCTTATATTCCTGTGGCTGTAGGCCAAGGTCAATTACCTGAACAAGACGTGCAGGATATGCACCCTCATCAAGCAGTGGGGCCTTGGGGCCAGAAGTATTCTTTACTTTACGTGCATTAAGTGCCATTAAATTTTCCTTTACTAATGGATTTCAGAGTACCGGGAGCCAAATTGGACATCAATCCCAAGCTCCCTGTTGAGTTTGAGCCGTTCATTCGTCTCATCAATTGCACCGCGTAGTAGTGCTGTAGCTTTATCTTGGCTTCCTTTTCGTACGCAGAGGACAACCTCATCGTGGAATTGAGCTGTGAGCTGAGGCCGATGGCGGCGGAAAGTAGCGACCCAAAGGTCGAAAACATATGAGGCACTCCCTTGTACTAGTGTAGAGAAGATATCCTTCTCGGTTCGTAGAGCATACCAGAATTTACTGATTGGATTTTGTAGCCACATTTGGCCCTTGACTGTACGAACACGTTGGTTCTTAGCCACTTCCTTAATCGCCCAGTTCTTATCCCAGTATGCTTTATGTACCATCTTGGCTACGCTGATCTTAATGTCTGCTGTAAGAGCAAGCCTTGGTGGCCCTGCCCCATACTGACATGCGTAGTTACCGCTCTTGAAGATGTCACGAATAGGTTTGATAGACTTATCCGTCCCATTGATATAGGCTTCCATCTGTTCTTCGTTAATAGCCTTAGCCAATACAGCTAGGCTTAGGTGAGGGTCATACCCCTCTCGGTTCATTTCATTTACATAATCTGGATCGTAATCGTATAGGTAGTGTTGCTTAAGACGATCTTCAAGAGACGCCATATCGCTCCCACACAGCTCATAGCCATCGGGAGCGGTCAACACACCACGAATAATATCACCATATGCCTTGCCAACTTTTGGAAGGTTGACAACAGTTTTATGTTTGAACCTTAGAGTGTTTGTTAATCCAGCGATTGAAGCTGCAATATATCCATCTTCATTGCAAGAAGAAAGAAAACCACGAAGGATGGAAATCCGATGAGAAACAACACCGAGTCCATCGAGGTACTGAATACCATCATCATCCAGCTTGCTAACGCTAGGACATAGACCAGCACCTTGCTCCAAATTGATCTGAGGAATCTTGCGAATATCCCCTGTGTCTTTATCTCGATCATACTTAAATGTCTCCGGCTTCCAGCCAAGTGAGAACAACCAATCCTTAACTTGCACATGGCTGTTAGGATTACCATCCTCAGTGGCTATCAGTTCTTTTATTTCTCCGTCCCATGTAACAACGTCTTCTTCTGAAAGTTCTGGATAGCGTCGTCTAACAAGAGCAAACCATCTCGCTCCTGTTGATGAATAGCTTCCGTCTTTCTTAAAAGGTCGTGCTGGACGAGATTTACTGGCATACTTCTCAACTTTTGGCATTGCAGAGACAAGCTTTGCAGTAGTTTCAGCCTGAATTGATAGTAGGCTTTCAAGCGCTGTAGTGCATTGCTCAACGTCGAGCTTCCATTTACTACTCTCCTGCTCTCTAGCACAATCCATCTTAGCGGCTAGGTAACGAATGAACTCCCAGATTTCTTCTTCAGTGTCATAGATGTCATTCAGATACCTCCACATTTTATCCCAAAGAAGCTTGTTAATCTTAACATCTTCTTCACAACGATGGATATATTCTTCGATGCTCAGGTTATCCCAATCAGTGATGGGCGGTTTAGGAACACCAAACTCTTCGCCCCAAAATTCGAGGCCGTGCTTCACCATCTTTGGGTATAGATACCATGACAACGCCAGTGTATCTACTAACAAAGCTGTTACTTTGATATTCAGAAGTCTTTCTACTTGTGGTATGTCCCACAGGGTAATGTTGTGACCAACAAGTACCTCAGCCTTCGTAAAGAACTTCCTCATATTGTTATAGTTTGTGGTAGACTTACTGCCATCCTTGTTATTGATGGATAGGCAGTGGATTTTAGTAGGGACTAGACCATCTCCCTCAATATCAAATATGCTTACGTCAACCAATACTACTCCCCTTCAAACAGAACAACACAAATATCACTAGAAGGTATGGTGCTGCAAACTTGAGGATGGCCCGTGGGTATTGCCACAGGTACTTAAGCACTAATCTCTCACCTTCTTGCGAAAGGTCCGAACCACATCACGAACAACTGAATGGTTCGTGCCGGTAATCTCGGCTACCTCTCGTGACTTAAAGCCATAGAAGAAGTATGCGTTCAGGATTTCCTGATCACGAATACTACATCGGCTTAGTGCATCACTGATCTCCTTGGTGAATAGGATGTCATTAGCGTTATGGTAATTTACTTCTTCTTCTTCTTCGTATACCATACCTGCATCCATTTCCTGACGTTTGATGTTGTTGATAGCATTATAGAGAATGCTCATAAACCATTTATCAAACGGCACCCTTGGGTTATATGCTGGGAGGTACTTCAGCGCTCTAGTAAACGCCTCCTGTACCGCTTCCTCTGCCAGTGGTAGGGAGTAGTCTCCCACACGTCCACGGGCAATCTTAACCAACTTACTGTAGCTCTCTCGGTAGTGTGTTTCTACAATACTCATGTCACGAGCCCTTTGTCACACTGCCCTTTCACACAATTACAACGTCCGAAGTCCTCACAGTAAGGTACTGTGGCAGATCGACGAACTTGTGCTGCCTCCGCCTTTTGAATAAGACGGTGAAGAAAATCAACCTCTTCAGGAGGCCCTTCGATTTTAACATTTCCATAGAAAGATAGCATTAACACTCCTTGAACAAAGACGTTTCTCTGTTCCAATATATGGGATAAGTCCCTGTCTCACCGAACTCTCGGTCTTCAAGAAGCTTAATGTTACGAATGTTCCGAACCTCATCGTCTAGTTCAGGGTCTTTGTTGCCCTCGATACCTAGCATAAGGTTACATGAACGCATCATAGCGCGGCTACCAGCGAACTGAGAGGAATAAATATCGCCGCCAAACTCATGAGGGCAGTTACCAAGCCCGATAAATTTTCTATCGTGGTATAGCTTCTCTCGCTTTTCCTTAGTGATGTTCCCCTCTGGTGCCTTGAGGTGGCAGAAGATGAAGATGACGATGTTATAATCCACGGCCATAGACGCCAACTCTTGTGCGATTTCTTGGAGCTTACTGTTAGCGTCGCCAGCATTCTCCCCATTAGTGAGGTTCGTGATAGGGTCAATGAATACAACCTTAGCGCCCCACTCAACTGCAGAGATGATGTCCGATTTAAGACTCTCCCATCCGAAATGCTGGTAAAGGTTGACCATCGCCACCTTGTCCCGAATAATTTCACCTGCTCTATCGTAAGCCTCAAAGTCAAACTCACGTTTAGGGTCGTGGAAGACCCGCCCAACGACCTTACCAGCCAAGAGCTTATATGATTTAACATTACCTTCCTCCGGCTTGGCCATAAAGATTTTCACGTTACATTCAGTGATGAAGTGAGCTGCTAGAGCATTCACAATCTCACTCTTACCCATCTTAACGCCAGCACCAAGGTAGATTGTCTCGCCGAAACGAATACCACGAGTGGACTGATTGAGGTGGTCCCAAGGCCAAGATAGATCACCCCATGTTGGAACTTTACGGCCCTCATCATGCAGTTGATCACCAAAGATCAGCTTACTTGTCTTGATTTCCTCAATCTTAAACGTCACAGCATTGTATGCTGCCTTACTATGTCCCTTAGCGAGACATTCCTGCGCATCCTTACATGGAAGCACAGCAACCTTAGCATTAGGAAACACCAGCTTGGCTTCACGGATAGCCTTCTCACCTGCTTCATCGTTATCGAAACAGAGGACAATCTCTCGGAAGTACCGTTGGATTTCGGTCTTGAACTTAGTTAGATCACGCCCAGCATTACCCGCGCCATGAGGAATAGAGATAACAGCAGGCATATAATCACGATACGCCTCTTTCGTATTTCTTTCGATGATTTTGGAAAGCGCAAGTGTGTCATCCTCACCCTCTGTAATGATCAAACGTTTGGCACCAGTAACCTTGGCAACTTCCCACCCAAAGGGTGCAACATTCTTAAGGTCGCCAACAGACCAGATATGCTTCTCGCCAAGTGTCTTAATCTTATAGCCAACTACCTTGCCATTTCGGTAGTAGGGATAGTACAAAGCTGTAGGTGTTTTACCATCTGACTCTGACACAGATGTCTTTACACCAAATTTCTCCAAGACATCCGCTCGGAGCTTACGAGATTCAACAGTGAGGGATGGATAGTTCCCAATATCACCAATCTCTTCCTTAATTTCCTCTTCAGTCTTCACCTTGGGGGCTGGTACATCTGAGGTAGCTCGTGGCTCACCATACGGATGAGCTACAAACGTACCACAACTGAAACACCAACCATTGACGTTACCATCATCACCAGCGAAGACTTGAAGGCCCTTACGTGACCCGCATGAGTGCGGGAGTTTGTCTAGGCACTGACCGGCCATTAACTCTCCTATCTACTATAGCTTCTCCAATGATGTAAGTACTGTTTTCACAACTTCAAGGCCATCAGGCTGATTAAACACCACCCCACCTTCTTTTACCACAGTGTAGCCACCCCCGTCCTTCGGTACGCATCGGTCGTACTTCCAATTTGTATGTGGGCCATCGCTTTTCAGCTCAATAGTATTAGATGTTTCAGCCTCGTCGTCATAAAACACTACACGAGTGATCATTAGCCATACCTCTTTTGCAGTTTAGCAATGTTTTCCATTGCAATTTCACCAAAGTCTAGGCCATAGAAGTCCGCAAGGACTGCCAGATACCACAACACATCACCAATCTCTTCCTTGAGGTGCGGAATATCAATTTCCTTGCCCGGACGATGGCCCTTCTTAATGATTTCCTGTACCTCACCAGCCTCACCACCTACACCAAGTGCAAGTAGGAGTGGGTTACGATCAGGGCCTAGTGTGGCCACTGCTGCTTCTTGATACTTAATTAGATTCATTCTTCCACTTCCCTTCTGAAAACTCAAACGTATACTTCTCAAGACGCTTGGTATTTTGATAGTACACCACAATACCCTCAGCCTTGTAGTCTTTTTCAGCCGCCCCTGCCTTCAAAGCGAGCATAACCTCATCAATCAGCCCTTGTTTGTCCAGCCCTTGATAAAGAACAGGCACAGTGCGAGTAATCGCAGGGGTATTGGGATTATTTGGGTTCCAACGAAGGGCGTTGAACAAGAAGAACGTCTTATTTTCAAGCTTGTGCGGGTTATTCTGAATACCCGGCCCTGCCCACTCGCCATAGTGGTAGCCATCTTCGAGAGAGAGCAATTCATTTTGATTTTGGATCACCCAGTGGGCAAATCCGAAATTATCATCCCCCTCACGGGTCAGTGTACCGTCCTTGAGACTCGCCAGCATACGATTGCGGCTTTGGACACCTACAATCACGCCATTTTCAATAATAATGCAGCCATTAGAGCCATCAATCTTTTCAGTGATTGTAATCTTCTCATTACCCTTACCACCACGTGGAATCTTGGGCCATTCTTTAAACTCAACCATCTCTACTCCTTACGAAACGTACTTACATGCAAACAATACATATGACCATCACGATCTGACTTCACATCGAAATACCCACGATGGTTGGTGTGTTCTCGAACAATCTTGCCAACACTACACCAAGGATACCCAGCAAGCACCTTAACACGGATGCCAATCAAAGATTTACTTGTCATACTGATGCAATTTCTCCCCAAGAAGGTATGTAGAGTTCATTGTAGTGATTACAGCCCCCTCTTTCCACTCTTCTGGAGGTGTAATAATGCTTGACGTGTGGATGCGTTGGCCCTGACGCCAACGTTTGTGCCGATCATCATAAAGATTGCCCCAAATGATAGAGGGGTACACCTTATCAACACACCACTTCTCTAGGCGACCTGTTGTCTCTGTCATACCTTACGCTCCTCCACACCACGGATATAGCCTTCAAGGGCATTGAGTCCGCCAATATATGTGTTGTCAATCTTGACAATAGGGACTGATCGCATATGGCTTTCATCAACAACGAGGCGAGCAGCGTTAGGTTCCATTGAAGGTAGGCTGTGATACGTATACTTCCAGCCCTTAACGTCTAGCAATGTCTTAGCTGCTGTACAACCAGAGCAATTAGGCTGTCCGTAGATAGTGATTTCCATTTTTATCTCCTGTAGAAAGGCTGTCAAATTTTGCAGGTTAATTACGGGTTTTGGAACTCAATAAAGCAGGGAATACGTACCAGTTGGGCGATACCCCTTGGTCCAAGCAGGTTGTGTGTACAAGTATCGTACACCAGCAATAACTACAATCTTCTTAATCATCGTGAGTCCTTAGTGTTAGTAAAGAAGAACACGCTAAAGGCACAAGCTACGGTGATGTAAATCCAAAAGCCACGCCTAGCCCAATGATCAAACATATGGGTGTAGTCTTGAGCAATGAGTGCCCAGACAGCCCAAGGGGCTAGTGCAGCAAGCAATGTCACGAATAGACGAGGGACTAGGCTCATTCAAAATTCTCCTTCACCATAGCTGTATAGCGTTCCAGTGTAGTGCCTGTAAGGCCCGGTGCTGTGTTGATTTCTAGGACGTAGGCTTTCTTTTCCTTGTCGTTATAGATGATGTCCACTGCACCGAAGTCAAGACCTGTCTCTTCAAGAATCTTGATAGCGCTTTCCTCAACACATCGTGGAGGATCAATGCCATCACGAGCATATACAAAACCGTTTTCATGATTCCGTACCTTCCAGTTAGGATTGTCGTTAGAACGATCACGAGCCTTACGCTGGCGATCAAACACCTGATACCCATTCGCAGTACGAACTACGTGGATACGGTACTCATCCTTCTTTGGCTTGTAGAGGGTGTACAGCGGGGCTGGTACAATTTCGGCATCAGTCCCTTCAAGAATGACAATACCCTCTCCTGAGTGCCCTGTGAGCTTCTTACGGGCCACCACAGTCTTACCCTCGTTCAACCATTCACGTACCTGATCAACACTGGTGGTGTAAGGGACAAGCTCAGGGATGTTGAAGTTGGTAAAGAATGTAAGCTTGTTTGTAACACGCCCAATAATCTCAGGCAGGTTAATCACACGACAACGGCCAACCTCTGGGGGTACAGAGCTACTGCCCCAATTGATGACAGTCTTATGAGGCCCGCCAACAAAACGGCTACCCTCATGCTTCACCTTCTTAGCTCCTGCAGCACGTGCTAGGGCTGTAGCACCTGCGCTATACTGATTGTAAGAATATACGTGCATCAATTCCACTCCAGAATCTTAGTACCGCCACGTGGTACAATCTGTTCACGATGACTCATTCGACGGTTAGACTCTTCCGACGCCACGTAGAGCGTTGCCCGGTGCTGCTGTCCGTCCACTGTCGTAACATCAACCTCCCTCTTGATGTATAGATAAGGGACGCCTTCAAGTCGGTCGAGGTTACGAAGGATGCCTTCATCATCCGTTTCATAAAGTTCACCGAATACACGGCCACGATGTTCATCAAAACCAGTGGATACAAAAGGGAAACCTCCGTTGAACATAGTGAACTCATCACTTACTGTTGCACCTTCGCCAATAAACACAGCGTCACCAAGGACACGATGATTACCATGACGCTGCTTCAGCGTACCATATACAAATACATAAGTCATTACCAAACCTCTTCCTTAAAGATGTTTACACTTTTGCCACCCATTGATGCCCAGTTGACACCAAAAGCAAGCATCTGAACACGACGGGTAGACTCACTGATCAACTCATCAGCGTCGTTGACATCCCCAAGCAACTTGGCAGTGTTGGGGAGAACACGGTCGAGGAATGCCCGACCACCATCACCACTCATCGTGGAGATGACAGACACCGGATCGTCAAACTTCAAAGACGATTCACGGAGGTCGTTAATGATCTGAACCCAGTTGTAGATGGCATCCAGATCACCTGTACCACGCATCCCACGGAACTCAATACTGCCATACTTGAACAGTGAGCAGTAGTTGAGGGAGGAATAGCGGATGGTATCGTCCTTCAACAGACGAAGGTTCTTGTTGTTCAATGCCTCAAGGACACGGAACAGAACAAACTCAGCGTCCTTAGAACGAAGGCAGAACAGATTGCCCTCACGGGCCGGGCCGCACCAACGAGTAAGGATGTCTTCGAGGACATAGTACATGGTGGTGAAGGTGAACAACTGTTTGATGTTCCAGTCCTGCACATTCATATGGACATGTACACCAGCACGAATGCTTTCGTCAACAGAAGTGCGGGACGTTGCGTAAGCAGCACCAAGATAGTCCAACGAGGACCGTACACCTGCCAATGACAGTGGGTGTGGTGTCACATACTCGTAGGCTTCCGCAGACTTGAGGCTGCCATCCCGCTCAATACGCCACACAGAGCTGCTGAGGCGGGTGGGGAGGTTGTTCCCCTCCACCTCAATCTCTACACCATACAAGGCATCACGGTATGTTGAAGGGTCCAACCGTAGGACTTGCTTCATTGGCTTCATGCTGCTTTCTCCATATTCTGTTCAAGGGCCTCTCGGACCCAATCGAACTTGCGATTGATTTCAATGTTGCCATTGTCCATGTTGACACTACCAACATCAAAGACGCCCTTATAGCACAGCTTCTCTCGTGTCATAGCAAAGTCACGACAGAATGCCAATGCCCGTGAGGAATTAGTGGTTTTGTTCAGCTTATCAAGAGCTGAGTTGAAGGTGGGGTACTTGCCAATGATTGTGTTGGCGATTGTGCGATAGGGGATAGCACGAGGCTGCCCCCCATTGGGGACCATAATGTTGAGCATACGAAGGCCCTGCCGCCAGTCACGACGCATTGGGGCTCGTGTAAGGTAGTGAGCAAGGCCATCGAAGTTAACATAGCCCAGTGGTACAGGGTCAAGGTTCAACTCAGTAAGAGCCACCTCTTTCATACCACCAACAGTAGTCAACACCTCTTCGTAGTGAACGATGATGTTGCGGTTATTACCGCCAACAGCCCGTACCAAAATTGGCTTGTTGCCAAGACGTACGATAGTATCAACCAATCGTGACTGGGCATACTCTACAGTGTCGTAGTGTTTCATAGCTACTCCTTACAGGAAATCGTCATCAAGAATCGCGGCAGGTACAGCCATCTGACCTGCGCCACGACGACGAGGGCCACGACCAATGCCAGCAGCTACGGGGACACCAATGGCTGCACGTTCACGGATACGTTCTCGTGCCTCTCGCACAGCCAGATTCCACTGGAGCGCTGGATTAAACTCCGCATCATTTGTCTTAGTCTTAGGCTTGACTATCGAGCTTTTTACAGGGGTTTTGTTCTGATTGTAGATGGTAGCCATCTTGGCACGAATAATCCCATCAGGGTCATACCGATCAAAAGCAGCATGCAGATGGTCCGACCACATCTTCACAGACTTGAGATCACCCTTCTTGTGATAAATGACAGGATCACGATGGCTGTCATAGTCATACATACGACGACCAGACAACAGCATCTGAGCAGCGTTCAGTGTACGATGGTACACAATGTAGCGAGTGTCAGCATTGTCCACCCAGACATTGGACAGAGAACGATACTCAACACCATAAGACTTAGGGCGGAAAGCACCGGGCTTGCCATAAAGTGAGCTACGCTTCGTATCCCGATCCCAGATGAACGAGTGAGGAAGAAGGGCAAGGTCAAGCTGACGTGCCATCATACTGCAAGCTTCCCAATGATCGGGGTCATCAATTGACTGATCTTTTGTCCAACCAATATGGACATGACCAGACGCAGTACGGAACGAAGTGCTGGCATCAGGGCGGGGGAATGGCTGATTACTATTGTATGGGTTAAAATCAGGGTCACAACCAAGGTCACGAGCCTCTTCAGGCTGTGTCTTGATGAAGTCAGCACCAAATTCAGCGACAGGGGAGAAGTCAAAGGTGTAGCCCGTTGGGATCATTTCCTTAAGCTGGGCCATTACACCAGTGATGTTGGCTTCCCATTCCTGATAGGTGCTGGCTGGATTGATATTGAACTCCAAAGCCATACCATCAACCTGAACCGCACCGCCCTCAACCTGATGGGGATTGGCTTTAGTGCCGGGGATCATACCATGAGCGGAGACAAGCTCGCCCTTACGATCACGAACAAACAATTCTGGATCAGCGCCGATAAGAAATTCAGTCATTTAACACTCCGTAATGTTTAGTTGAGATTAGAACGTGGGTTAGATTCAGCCTTGGTATTAGCATCCGCACACTTGCCACAGAAATGTTCATTGTGGCTAAAGAATGTCAGGAGTTGGTCGTCGGGATCAGCATCGGCTGTACAGTTGGCACAACCATCCTTAGTAGCGTTATCCCACTCATCACGAGTAAGGAAACGGCCACCAAAACCTTCGTACCAATCAGTATCACTTACCGTGTTACTCTTCGGGAGTTCCTCTTCAACCTCTGTCTCAACCTGTTTCTCAATTGAGCGGAGGTCGATAAGGAGGTAGGTCTCACGCTTGCCACCCGAGTGCCACGTGTCAACAACCTTCTTGATTTTGCCCGAGAAGAGGTTCTTGCCCTTAGCTGCATCCACCCAATTGCCCCACAAACTATTCTTGTGGCCATAGATGCGAATATCCCAATCAGCAAGAGGGTTGTCAGGAAATGCAGAGAGATAGCGACTTTTGCTTACCCCCACCTTAACCCCGGAAAGACGAAACCGGATTGTCTGTCCTTCCATCTGCTTCATGACAGATAGTTCAGTCGCCGTCCGGCCAGCAGATTGAGTCGAGCCACCGTTCGACGTGGGAGAGAAAGGGATGACATTACTGCGGCCTCCCTGATTGACATTGCTTGGGTTGTTAAAGATGTGAGAGCCATTGTTATGGTTGTTATGACGAACCACAGGCTTATACTTATAGCCCTCAACATTCTTCTTCTCAACCCACTCAACCTTACGGAAGGTGCTAGGCATAACGTTGGATACGTCAAGGCTGTAGAGCGTATTCTTTTCAAACTCTACGATGTCGCCATGCTTGATGCTGCAACGACCAAGAGCAACCTCAAGCATCCAAGGCTCAGATGCCCAATAAATAACGTCCAAATCAGTGCGACGTGTCCAGTACAGGGGCCGTTCGTTGTTACGAATGACATACACCTTGTTGTCGTCCTTGTCGTACCAAGTCAGTGCATAGGCACCATCGACATTACCCATCGTGGATTCGATAGTGTACTTCGCGAGGTTGTAGAAGATAGCTTCACTATCAACATCAAACTTGGCGCTGTTTTCAAGACGAAAGGCACCACGCAGTGTGCCATTGTGCGCACCAACAACATTGCCATGGTGGAATGGATGAGCATTCTTCTTAGTCACAGCACCCTTGGTGGCTGCACGATTGTGACCAATGAACACCTTACCACGCTGGCTGGTGTACACACCCTTGCTATCGAACTCGCTCTTACGGAACAAGTTATGGGGAGCCCCCACTTCCTTGACAAGAGAGATACTATCATCTTTTTCAGAGACAACAGCAAGACCAGTGCTATCGTCACCACGGAGAACATCGAAGATGAGAAGATGCTTCAACACCTTCTTGTCCCCATCGACAATGTTACCCGCCATACCTACCAAACCGCACATTAGACGTATTCTCCTTCAACCCACTTCACTGTGGCAATCTTTGTATACTTTTCATCTTTTTCGTAGTAGGTGCCCCACGCATTTTGGTCCATAATAGCGGTCACAACCTTGTCTTGAGCAGCTAACTGAAAACTATACACAACACCAATACCCTCACGAGGCGGAGTTGGTTCTTCCACCTTATAACCAAGGGATGTAAGATGCTTGATAGCCTCTTCAGTTGGGTTAAGAGGTTTGACAACCTTTTCGATAATATGGAGCGGGTACTTGTAGTGGCCAAGCCTAGTGCCAACAGGTGTAGTGAAGTGTTCATTGTTCACAGAAGAGATTGAGACAGCTTTGCCACTAAGGCTGAACCCAACACCAATTTTAATTAGTACAACATCGCCAACTTTTACATCAACAGTCATTAATATGCTCCTAGAAGGTTGATTGCGGCCACAGAGAAGGCCGCTGAGAGAGGTTAGCTATGTCAGATGACCCAACATGGCCTAAAACACTTACACCTATTCAGTAGGCTTCTGTGGAAGATTGTTATTCACCTGCTGGCGCAGCAGTTCAATGGCATCTTTGGCCAGTCCACCAACCTCACCACCAATTTCCTGCACCTCTTCAAGCTGAATAATCTGTTCGCCAACCTGACTGGCAGCAATTAGTCGAAAGGCTTCCTTGCTTGGAGTGAAGAAGAGCAAGACGAGACCAATAATACCCACAATGTACGGCTCTTTTCTCATTAGCCCCTGAAACGGGGCATGTTCGTATGAGAACATTTCGATCTCATCATTTTTGGGCAGGACGAACAGGAGGGCCAGAGCAGCAACTATCAAGATAATGCCCAAAATAGCCAGACGTGGCACGATATCAGACAGAAGGAGGAATACAGACAGCATGTTCATTTCAAAATCTCCGTTATTTTCTCACAAAATTACCACTATCCACACTTCATAACTCAATATGGAACGTGGTCGTTCGGATCACCTGTGATGTAATCAGCCATAAAGACGAAATACACCTCACGAGTCTCACGAGCATAGGCTGCCGTAAACTCTGGATGAGGCTGGAAGCACAGGCAACGAGTACCCGGATAGTAGAGGGCTTCAACATCAGAGGGCTGACACCCATCCTTCATGACGATCTTGGTTTCATAGATGCCATTCTTCTTGTTCGACATCATACGCTTAACGGACGAAGCCTTGGCTTGCATCAGTACACGCACATCAGCATCGTAGTTAGGCTCCATCATCTGGTGATGGGTTGATGTTACCTTGACAGGCAAGGGCGCGCCCTTAAGCCATGCCTCATGTGTAGTGCCCATAGCATGTCCATCAACATCCTGATAGAGCAGCCCACCATTCATGACATTGAGGAACTGACCACCACGACAGATACCAGCCATAGGAATACCACGATCAAGGGCCATAGTGTATAGCTCTTGTTCACGGAGGTCACGATTGGCGTCAATGGTTGTAGTACGATGCTTGTGATGCCCATAGAGAGCAGGGTCAACGTCTGCACCACCAACGAACTGAACCAAATCAGCATCGTCGATATCACTACAGATATCCCATCCCTCTTCCATAAACATTGTACGTACAGCACCTGCACCACTGCCATTACTGATTAAAACACTACGCCGTGCCATTCAACTTATCCCATTCAGGCTGGAGGTTTTCAGCAAGGAAGGTAATAAGCCTGTTACGCTCATACACCTTAGTCTCATTTCTTGCAGCAAAAGGGTTGGCGCTAGTCTTCTTGCTATCAATTTGTTCAACAAGCTTGTGAACGAATGGTGCGAAAGATTTGGGGGTCATTGTTGCTGGTGGCCATGCACCAGATGCTAGACGATGGATAGCACCAACACACCAAGGTTCAGAATTATCAACCATGTTACCACGAACAAACGAGTCAAGGCGGTTGGACCCATCCTGATTGAGAGGGGTATGCCCAGCAAACGTTGGCGTTGGGATTACAGCATGGTCATTTACCCAAGAGAACAAACAGCTTGCAGCAAATGCTACAACAGGGTCAGTCTGGCCAAGCAATTCATACCATGCTTGAACACCCTTGTGGCGGAAGTTTGCACTGTAGTTTTCCCAAGCCTGACGTAGTGCAATCATGCCACCAGAGACAGTGTTGCCCTTGTATGTAGCATCAACGACAACAACACCATCACGCATGACACGATCAATGTTCTTGCTGATGAACGCATGACGCCAAGGGGAGAGGTTAATAACCCAATGGATGTAGTGGCGGAATGCCTCTTCAGTAACAGCTTCTTTACGGGGCTGAATCTGAAGAAGAATGGCCTTCGTATCAGGATCGACAGTACGATTCAGATTGCCATAACATACATATGGCGCACCACGATCAAGTTTAGCTTTACCTGAAAGACCAATTGAAACACGCGCATTGATAGCGTTGGAGTTCCTATCTTGATAGTCATGAACGAACCGGGTTTTGGCGTATTCCTTAACCAATGGACTAACACGACGAAGTGTTTTTGCATCCATTTTTCATTTCCTTTCTCACAAACAGGCTTCTCAGCCGGTATATATCTATATGATATCTATATAATACTCTATACCGATGATAATCGGAAGATAACGAAGTTTAGAAGAGTATAATATGAAGAAGTTAGAGTGATACTACAAATACCAATCAGTCTTCAATATCACGGCCAACGTGCTTGACACGTCTTGCCTGTTTACGAAGCTCTTTCGGGCTCATCTTGTCACGCTTACGGTCCAAACGAGGTTCCTTATCCTCATTACGGAAGGTACGCACCTTATCACTGTTCGTTTGCATCACTGATTTCCATTTCTTTGATATGGATGGCCTCAAGCATGTCGTCCAGACGACGTGGCTTGTAGCTGCCAAGGTATTCTAGAAACTTACGACGCTCAGCTTGTTGCCGGACCAAAGCTTGATTTGAATCAAGGTAGGCCCCATGAATTTCGTACTCGTCTTGATAGGCTGTGATCACTAAATAAACCTTCATCACAGATCATCCTTAAAATGTTTTTCCAAGAAATCCTCGGCTTTGGCACTCCTAAACTGTGAAGTGAACCAAGTCCATACGGCATAACCGTATATGGAGAACAGGAGAAACAACATTACAGTGACGAGTACGCCACCAATGAAGTAGAGAGAGTTCTCAAGCATGACATTACCTATGGTTTCTGTACGTCTCGTACAACACCAGCAAACTTAGGGTACTGGCGCTTATATTCGAGAGCGGCTTTCTCACATGTGAAAGGCCCAATCACCTTGGACCCGGCGAACGTTACAATGAAATACATCAGCGATTCTTCCACATTTTATATGTTTGGAGGCCCCAGTAGGCCACGCCCATCCACATAAACAAACCGACTGGAAGGACGAAGACAAAGAACATTACAAGGTTTGCTGTATCAAAACTCATAGCCCATCTCCTTCTGTCCAGTCGACAATAGCAATCAGCTCTTTGTCGGACATAGGGATATGTTTGGATAATGTGGTGACGTGATAGTCGTCTCGTCTACTGAATTTGAAACGCCATATCGCGATCTTGTCGGTCAGTTTTGGTAGTGGGGGTGAGATAATATAGCCAGCAGCTTCGAGAGTGGCCTTGGCTTCTTCAAGGGGACCAACCAACTCAAAATTAGCTTCACAGGCTATGATACCACACTCGGTTAAGTACCCCATACCCACAGTTCTCTCGGACGCAATTGTATACACCACGCCCATTCGTCCATACTTCTTCTCGGACACCATAGAGTGTCTTGTGCGCCGAACCTTGTCACCAATATTAAACTTACCCATTACAGAACCTCCACAGCGTTCTTGCCACGATCACCACCAGCATAGTGGCCATTGGGCTTGAACAAACGAGCATTGCCCATGCGATCAACGCTGGTCAGGTAGTTGTCAGGAGTACGCTCACTGATATCCAACACCTTGCCATCAGCCGTACGAACAGTATCACCGGGAACGATCTTCATTCTTCTTCTCCATTAGGGCATAATTGCCATGAGTGTGCCCCCACTGACCCAAGGAGTGGCCAGCTTAACTGTCCACAACAATAGTGGGACACACACAAAGCAATTATAAGGGTGGGACAGGAGTCGAACCTGCATTATCTCCGGAGTTGTCCTAACCAATTAGACGACCCACCCATAAGACAGGGCTCGTAAGCCCCATCAATTTTCATAACAAATTCACATCATCGGCACTTCTTAACTACACAAACTGAATTTCACGTTTGGGCAGGATGCCTTTACGACCGACCTCGTATAGCAGGACATCTTCTTCAGATGTAAAGGTTTCGGCAAGCCAATCGGACACAGCTTGGCTTAAGTTCTCTTCAGTTGAGACAATGATACCGGCTTCATTCCCATCAGTGAAATTGTCCTTGTCACCAATGACGTACATCTTTTCGTTTGCCTTAGCCATGTTTGTTCTCCTAACAATATGGAATGGTGGTGCATGGCATATGTCCGAACACGATGATGGCCAGTATTAACATAGCCAATCCGAAAAGCCCTATTGTGGACTTTGGACGATAGCGCATCATGAGCTTGATTGTACGCATGTCATACACTCTTGTTATTAGCCAGCAATAGCGGGCTGATCAATCAATTTGGGAATGGCAACTTGTGACAGGACCAGCTTGTCGCCATGTTCGATGGAACAAGACACAACATAAACAATGCTGTGGCCTGCACGTTCAAGTTTGAAGATTTCAAAACCGTCAGTTTCAAAACGTACGGGTTTGTCCTCGATCCGCTCATTACTGATCCGGGACCAGAATGTCGCAAACCTGTAGTGAGGTAGTCGGGCCATATAAAACGGATTGACCAATTCAGTGGTCAGTCGGAGAGTGACGCCATGTACGGAGATACTCCTATCGGCATTTTCACGTGCGGCTGATTGAGACACAGAATACTTTCCAATCATGTCATACACTTTCACAGGAAATTACGGGTTACGGCACTTCAAAACTAGTTGAAGCTCACGTGACCGTGATAGGGAAAGCCTGAAGGGACGATAGGCGCACACTTGCGGCCATTACGAACCTTGTGGATGCCGCGCATGGCAACCTTGCCCTTGCACATAGCTTCATACAGACGACGGCCTTCAGTGACCTTGCGAGCGGTAAAAGCATTCATGGTATTATCTCCTATTCGTGCCATGATTGACACATAGAGACACACGCTCATCAAGCCGGTGTTGTGTGCCGGTCTAACAGCCTGTTGCGTGTGTCCTAAGTATCAAACGTTAGACGTTGATGCTATTCGGTAACACGTTCGATAGCGGCCAATTCCTTGGCGGCAGTATTCTTCATCGACGTGGTGAGCTTGAGAACGTCGGCTGGCAGCTTGATGCCTTCAGCATCGGCCTTCTTGGTCATCTGGTCGGCAGTGCGTTTCATCATGTTCATCAACACTTCAAGAGTGATGGCGTCCTTGTCCTTGACATTCTTGTCATAGAAGGGCTTGAGGGCAAGAAGCATCTGCTTACCACCCTCATTGGTTTCGACGGTAAACATGTCCTTGCGATGGCTTTCCACATCCTTGACGAGAGTGAAGCCCTTCTTGGTATCAAACTTGATCCAATTGCGAGTGCTGCCAAGGTCAAGGTCCACATAGCTTGAGTGCTGACCAACCCAAACACGCAATGCGGTCTGATCGTTCACACGAAGGTCGGAATAGAACATGTTGAGCGCATCGGGATCACCGAATTGGGCAGCACGATAGAGAGCCACACAAGCGGTCTGGTGAAGGCGGACTGACAGAGCTGTGTATTGCTTGTTTGTGTCCACAACAAAAGCCATAGTTGCCTTGCCATCAAGGCCCATCTTCGAGAGTGAGAGTTTGGTCATATCAATACCTTTCCTGTTTTCGGCACTAATCGCCGCCTTTGGCACTTCTTAACACAGTTGAGATACCTGCATTATGAGAAGTGCCAAACGTAGTGATTAGCTAATACCACTTATGAAAGCCAATAGGATAGCCAGTGTTGAAACGTTCCGTGCTTGAGCCTTTGACAGTGCAAGATAGCTCTACCTCACGCCCACGATTGTCACGGGTCATGCGACCATTGACATGGACAAAAGGCACACGCTTGGCAGTAACCAAGCCTTGGGGGCATTCTTTATGAGTGAACACTACGGTTTCCTTTCGTGATAGTATAAGCGTCATATGCTAAAGGTGAGGGCAGAACATACATAATCAATCAAGGGCAGGTTGTCAGACCGCCCACCATGTCAAGGCCAAACGATTGTCAACTAACGCCAACGCTCATTCAACACACACATATGTTCTGTTGCTTTTGGAAGTGCTGCGAAGTCGTGCTGACTTGCCGATGATAACACCTTGCATATGGCAAGGCTATCAACGTTCCCGCGGCCAACCACTTGCTTGTGTTAGCGGCGTTCTACCCGATCATCACCGACGGCGATAACCAATAGACCGGCCCAATACCCTAACTACAAGGTCTGTGTAACCTATCCCACCGCTAGCATATGACGCCCCGGTGATCTAAAGGACGCTGTGCCCCTTTCGATGAACCAACAATGTCATAGGCTATCATCCGTTGCAACAAGAAAACGCATATTCATCAAACTATTTTGGTTTATGTATATATCTCAATAGGTTACGCCATGAAATAGCAGTCAATGGCACTACATAACAGTCCAAACATGGAAACGCACACACCTGTAGCAAGTACCATGCCAACCACTAACACAACATGGCATGATATATGCATCTATCAATAACCGTGCCAACATCACCACTCATAGGACTACACACCTATCGTCATACACAAATAGGAACAGAGTCGTGTGCCGTAGGCGTTTAATAACAATAACCCCTTTAATATCAACGGGTTAGGAGTAGATAGGAATGTGGTCAGAGGGAGGGAGGGTCAATGCAACACACACCGGGGCCAAGCGGTACAATAATACCGTAGGGGGTACAAGGGGGTGTGTGGGGGGTGTGATTATAGTGCATTACACCTCCAAACTTTCTCCGGGAAATCCACAGAGTTGGAAACCCCATCAGTATTTGTGACGAACGCAGTGAGTCGATAACAGTTCATTACAATTCATCAATAAGATATCGACATAGGTAGGACAATGAAAACATCAGGCAGAAAGCAAAGTGGGAATGTGATGGACGTTCGAGCATATTTCGGAACACAGAGCATTGCTACACCTAAAGGACCGTCAAGCACTTCATTCAAGACACAGAGTTTTGCTGGGGTGGGTAAAGCCAGTTCTTATACCAACTCATATAATAAGTTTACAAAGAAACCAAGTAGAAAGACGGGACGTAAGTAATGGCAATTGACGTAAGCCTCCTAAATAGTAATAGCCTAGACAACATCACCACCAACTTCACTCGTGTTGAAGCTGCCCTGCAGGAAGCTGTTAGTACAGCCGGTACTGTGCCTAATAGTATGGGTGCTGATCTTGACATGGATAGCAATGACATCCTAAATGCGAATGTCGGTTACTTCAACGCTGTGAACATTGATGGCGTTGCTATCACATCTTCAGTAACAGGTATCCCTTCTGGCGATAAGGGTGACATCACAGTTAGTGGTGGTGGTGTATGGACAATCAATGCTAACGCCGTTGATTCAGATAATATTGCCGACAACGCAGTGGGCAACACTGAGATTGCAGACGGTGCAGTCACACTAGCTAAACTCGCCCCTGCTCTCGTACAGACCAGCGTAGAAGGCACAGCGCCTACTGACGACACTGTACTCCCAACGAATAAGTTGGTAGCAGATATGATTGGCGCTATTGTATTCCCTGTCGGGAGTTCAGTAACAGCCGCTGCCACTATCACAGCTCTGAAGGCTGTGGACACTTCAGACTACAATGGCGTACTCGTGCTTGAGAGCGGTAAGGATGGCTGGTTCGTCTGGGCGTCTGGCGACTATAGTGCGGAAGTAGCTGCCGATACATCAGAAGCAATCTACGTGAAGGCTACAGCCATTGCAGCAACTGTTGGCGTATGGGTTCGTCGAGACACAGCACAGGGCTTTAATGTCAAGTGGTGGGGCGCTAAGGGTGATGGTACTACCAATGACACTACAGCGTTCACTAATGCTATGGCGTACATTCAGGCCAATTGGTGGGCTACTGGCTCTCCAGAGAATGTGGTAGCACAGCTAAATATCCCAGCCGGTCTTTTCATCATTGATGGTGACGCTGAGCTTGAGCTTTCCGACTACCTGCGTATTAAGGGACAGGGCCATGGTGTCACGATCCTAAAGGCTACTGCGGTGGCTGGTACAATGTTCACTCGCCCATTCAGTGAAGCTGATGCTAACAACGAGCGATCCACTCATATCGAGATTCTGGATATTCGTTTCGTTCTAACTGCTGCCAACCAAGTTGCACTCAATGTGGCGCACTCTGGTCGTGGTAATATTCGTGGCTGTATGTTTACTCGCCAGACGCATGGTGATGAACAGGGGAACCTCAATCAGTCTGTTCTCTCTGGGACTATCGCCATTAAGATCAATACAAATACTGTTCGCCAGATCGGTGGAGACGTTTTCAATATTGAGGGCAACTACATCTACTGGATGGGCCGTGGTATTCAGTCTGGCCTTGGTACTGTGAATAACCCCGGTCCCGAAGCCCTGCGTATTGTAAACAACGAGATCAGTGACTGTACTCTGCCAATCGTTGTGAACTCGTATGGTGGTGCCCGTGGTGTCATCCGAGACAATGTTATCCAGCGTTGGGGCAGTGGTACTAGTCGTGCTATTGACGTTGTTGGTCGCCGTTGGTTTATCTCTAACATCTACCTAGAGTCCACTGGCAACACTGTGCCACCTATCCTAATTCGTACTGGGTCTGTGGGCGTTCATGTAGATACTCGTACCTGCATCAACTATACCGACACTGACACTGGTGGTACTGTAGGGTGTGGTCCATCGACTGACTTTGTAACGAATGATGGCACAAGCAGTGTCGTGGAGTAATTATGAAAATTGATAAGACAAAACTATTGGATACGATGGGGAGGCCGCTAACGCAGTCTCTCTTTCTAGAATGTGGGTACAATGTCCAGTATGCTGTATTCACCTTCAATGACGAGGATAAGACATATGATGGGCGAGTGTATCCCTCGCTCAAGAAGCTCTACCTAGAGACAGAAGACCCCACCGAGTACCAGTTCGCTAAGAAGTACCTTCTTAACTGGTCCCACTGGAAACGCCTTAACGAGAACAAGATGCTCCGAGAGCAGTTCGATGAGTGGCGTGAAGAGTTGGAAGTTGTCATGCGTTGTGACGCTATTCAGGCGATCCGAGACATGACTGCAGATGGTAGCAACTTTCAGGCAGCCAAGTGGCTTGCTGATCGTGGTTGGGATAAGCGTGGTGCTGGCCGACCTTCTAAGGCCCAGCAGGATCGTGAGAATCGGATTGACAACAAGATCAACGAAGAACTCACTGCAGATGTTATCCGTATGAATGAGGTGGTGTAATGGACCAATGGCTTGTAGACGCCTATAGTCAGATTGAGCGTATGCCGAAGCAAGCTTTGGATATCCGTGAACGTGCCAAAGAAGACTTGTATTACTTCGCCAAACTAGTGAACCCCGGCTATATGTATGGAGAGATTCATCGTGAAATCTTCCGTTGGATGCAGGAGTACAATCTGTTTGGTCGAAGTAATGACCTTACTAGCAATAAGCTTATCATGCTTCCTCGTGGACATCTTAAGTCCCACATGGTGGCTACATGGGCAGCTTGGATCATCACTCGTCATCCTGAAGTAACAATGCTATACCTTTCCGCTACCGCGGAACTAGCTGAAACGCAGCTCTTTGCTATTCAGAATATCCTTGGCTCCACAGTGTACCAACGGTTCTACCCTGAGTACATTAACCCGCAGGAGGGTCTGCGAGAGAAGTGGTCAGTCAAGAAGATGTCTGTAGACCACGTAGAGCGTCGTAAGCAGGGTATCCGAGATGCCACCATCTCCACTGCTGGTTTGACTACCAACACGACTGGGTGGCATGCTGACATCATTCTGGGCGATGACTTGGTTGTGCCTGAGAATGCCTACACAGAAGATGGCCGAGATAACGTGTCGAAGAAAGCTTCACAGTTTACTTCCATTCGTAATCCCGGTGGCTTCACCCTAGCTTGTGGCACTCGCTACCATCCGAATGACGTTTACGCGTTGTGGAAGGAACAGTCATACGAAGTGTATGACGACGAGGGCTTACTGCTCGATAAGAAGAATGTGTGGGAAATTCAGGAATACGTTGTTGAGACGGATGGTTTGTTCTTGTGGCCACGTATGGTACGTCCTTCGGATAACAAGGCATTCGGCTTTGACCGTGGTACGCTGGCTCGTATTAAGGCTGAGTACAGTGATCAGACACAATTCTATGCACAGTACTACAACAATCCAAACGACAGTAGCTCCAACCGAATTGATCGGAACAAATTCCAGTATTTCAATCCACGTTTCCTTCGCCTAGAAGGGGGTCGCTGGCGGTACAATGGCAATCGCCTTAACATCTATGCTGCAGTTGACTTTGCCTTCTCTCTGAACCGCGCAGCCGACTGGACAGCTATTGTAGTGATTGGTATCGACTCTGAGTCCAACATCTATGTCCTAGACATCGAACGTTTCAAGACGAAGAAGATTATCGAGTACTTCGAGCATATCGCAACGCTTCATGCCAAATGGAAGTTCCAGAAACTTCAGGCCGAAGTCACGGTGGCACAGGTTGTCATTGTGGAAGCGATCAAGGACCACGTTAAACGGAAGGGCATGTCCCTCTCCATTGTAGAATACCGACCAACCCGTCAAGAGGGTACGAAGGAACAGCGTATTGCTGCAGCCCTAGAGCCTCGCTACGACGACGACAAGATGTGGCATTTTGAGGGTGGTTGGACACCAGTTCTCGAAGAAGAGCTTGTTCAGGCCCGTCCATCTCATGATGACGTGAAGGATGCCCTAGCATCAGCCGTCAGTATAGCCGTAAAGCCACAGAGGAACTCAGGGGCGGCAGTTGCCGACTTCTTGCTTAGTGGCCCCAAGCAATCCCGCTTCGGCGGCGTAGCATTTAGATAAAGGAATAATATGTCAGACGCAGTAGCAGAAATTCAAGCCGTGCTTGCTCCACAGCCCTCGGCTGGATGGATTTCTAATATGTGGGACACGTACAACAACCAGCGATCTAACAAGATGGCAGAATGGTTGGAGCTTAAGCAGTACTTGTTTGCCACCGATACTAGTAGCACTAGTAATCAGACATTGCCTTGGAAGAACAGCACTACGCTGCCAAAGCTAACACAGATTCGTGATAACCTCCACTCCAACTATCTCACCTCGGCATTCCCGAATGATAAGTGGTTGTCTTGGCAAGCATACACCAAGGATGCTGCTAAGAAAGAGAAGTCTCGTAACATCACCGCCTATATGGAAAACAAGACTCGTGAGAGTAAGTTCCGTACTGAGGTAAGCAAGCTTCTCTATGACTACATCGACTATGGCAATGCCTTTGGTACTGTGGTTTATGAGAACCGAGTGTTCACTGACGAGACAGGGGATCAGACGCCTGTTTACATTGGCCCCCGGCTTATGCGCATCTCCCCAGAGAACATCGTCTTCAACCCCCTTGCAACGTCGTTTAAGGATACGTTTAAGATCGTACGCTCCACCACCACTCTTGGTGAGCTGAAGAAGCGAGCTATGACCAACCCTGATGATGCGTATCTGAATAAGGTGCTTGAGCATCGTGACGCTGTGCGTAAACTGGTTGGTGGCTATAAGCGCGAGGATTTCAACACAGCCTCTCAGTATCAGGTAGATGGCTTCGGCAGTCTGTACGAATACTATATGGGCGAGTATGTTGAGCTTCTTGAGTTCTATGGCGACTCTCATAACGCTGACACAGGCGAACTGCAGACCAACCGGCTGATCACTATTGCTGACCGCTCTGTTGAGCTTCGTAATGTTGAGATGCCTACGTATGGTGGCACAGCCCCCATCTTCCACGTTGGTTGGCGCTTCCGTCCAGATAACCTCTGGGCAATGGGTCCGCTGGACAATCTTGTTGGCATGCAGTATCGCATTGACCACCTTGAGAACCTGAAGGCCGACGCTATGGACCTGACTATTCACCCGCCTCTGAAGATCATTGGTGAGGTTGAGCAGTTTACTTGGGGTCCGGGTGTCCCTATCCATATTGATGAGAACGGTGACGTTCAGGAGCTTGGTCAGAACCTCAACTCCATCATCGTTGCCAACAATGAGATTCAGGCAATCATGGATCAGATGGAACTCTTTGCTGGCGCTCCGCGTGAAGCAATGGGTGTCCGTAGTCCCGGTGAGAAGACCGCCTTTGAGGTACAGCTTCTGGATAATGCCTCTGCTCGTATCTTCCAAGAGAAGATCACGAACTTTGAGCTTGAGTTCCTTGAGCCCGCACTGAACGGTATGCTTGAAGCTGCTCGTCGTAACTTTGATGCTGTCGAGACTGTTCGTGTACTTGACACAGCACTTGGTAGTCAGAAGTTCTTTGAGATCACGAAGGAAGACATTACTGCAAGCGGTGTTATCCGTCCTGTAGGTGCCCGTCACTTCGCACAGCAAGCCACTGAGCTGCAAAACATCATTGGCCTTAGTCAGACCCCCATCTGGCAGCAAGTCATGCCACACACGTCCGCTATCGCTCTTACGGAGTTTATCAAGGATACTACGAACATGCGTGGTTACGATATCTTCCGTCCGAACGTTGCAGTGGCTGAACAGCAGGAAACTGCTTCACTGATGGACCAGGCTTCCGAGGATATGGAAGTACAGCAGCAAACGCCAGCCGATCCTGAATCAATTCCAACTGACCTCTAAGGAATAGTAATGAAATCAATTTGGGTTGATGGCCTAGAGCCAGACGCCACGCTAGAGATGAAGGGGGACTTTACGTCCTCCCATCTTCTACGTAAGCGCATGAAGAAGATTCTTGAGGATAAGATTGAAACCAAACGAGTAGGAGTTCGTAAAGATGCTAACTACGATAAGCCTAATTGGGCTAATTACGTTGCTGATTCGATTGGATATGAACGCGCACTCGCAGAAATTATCTCTCTTATCGAATAAAATTTAACACCGTCTCTCACAAACAGGGCCGATAGGCGGTATATATAGATATAAACCTCTTAAGTATTTACTACAATTTAATATACCCATATTAATTAAGATAAGTAAGCTTAAGGTTATAGTAATAGCTATTAGTATACAGAAAGGATCATCTATACCCATGGATGTCTTTGAAGATAAGAATAACGATGGTAACACCCCTACTATCGAAAATGGAGCTGCGCCAGTCCCACAGCTTGATATCTGGGTTGAGAAACTCGGTGGTATCCAGCGTGAAGATGGCACTCCCAAGTACGAAAGTGTTGAAGCTGCCCTTGATGCGTTGAAGGCATCACAGGAACATATCAGCAAGATTGAGCGTGAAAAAGCAGAGCTGGCCGCTAAGGCCGCTGAAGCTGAGACGCTTAAAGAAACACTTACGCGTTTGGAGAGTAATAAAATGAACGAAGAAAAACCGGCAGGTACACCCCCTGCCAATGGTGGCCAGAGTCCAGAAGCGGCTGAAGAACTAGTTAAGCGTCTACTGAACCAAAGTCTCGCTGAACGCGATCAGGTGACTACGGCAGTGAACAACGTTAAGCTTGTTCAAGATACACTCGTTAAGAAGTATGGTGAGGCTAAGGCCGTGGAGATGATCGCTGCTAAAGTGAAATCCCTCGGTACTACGAATGCCAAGCTTAAAGAACTATCAGCTACGGACCCTAAGATGGTCCTTGAACTTTTTGGCAATACGCCAAGTGCCACTCCTTCGGTTAACTCCGGCACACTGAATCTAGGCTACAAGCCAGCACCCGATGATGAAATCCAACGTCCTGAGAAAAGCTTGCTTTCTGGACCAGCGGCTACAGACCGCAATCGTGCTGACATCATGGCGAAGATTCGTGCTAACGTTTACAAGAAGCATGGCATTTCTACATAAGGAATAGAAAATGCAACTGACTACCAATACTCGGGCTTTTATTGAAGCCGAACAGTATTCTTCGTTCATCCTTCTGAATCTCCACGATGGCCTCCTGCCCGAGTCCTTCTATCGTAACGTTTCTGACTTTGGTTCGGGTGATACCCTCCATATTAAGACCGTCGGTACTGTGACCCTTCAGGAAGCTGCCGAAGACACTCCACTGGTCTACAATCCAATTGAAACTGGTGAAATCACGATGCGACTCACCGACTACGTTGGTGATGCTTGGTATGTGACCGATGACCTCCGTGAAGACGGCACGAACATCGACATGCTCATGGCTCAGCGTGGCTCTGAATCGACCCGTGCCTTTCAGGAAAACTTTGAGACGCGTTTCCTAGAAACCGCCCCTCTGGCTATGTCTGCCTCTGACCCATACAATGTGAATGGCTTTGCCCATAAGGTTGTGTCGGCTGATGGTAATGGTGTTGCCACCCTCGATCACTTCCTCGCGTTCCGTCTGGCCTTCGACAAGGCTAACGTACCCGCTGAAGGTCGAGTAGCGATTGTTGATCCAATCGTAGAAGCTACCCTGTCCGGCCTCGTAACCCTCACCTCGGATATCACGGCATGGCCGAAGGAAATCCTTGAGATGGGCCTCGCACGTGGTCAGCGCTTTACCACCCAGATTTATGGTTGGAACGTGATTACCTCGAACCGCCTGTACACCGGCACGGCTAATGATGGCACTACGTCCATTACTGATGCTGTCTGGAACCTGTTCATGTGTGTCGCAGATGATCAGACCAAGCCTATCATGTATGCCCTCCGTCGTGCCCCCAAGGCCGAAGGCGAGCGTAACAAGGATCGGGCTCGTGATGAATTTGTTGTTCGCTCCCGTTATGGTCTGGGTATCCAGCGCCTTGACACTGTTGGCGTTCTGGCTACTCACCGTACCAACCGCGTCGCAGCTTAAAGGAGAATAGAACATGGCTACTTACGTAACCCCTTTCGGTGATGGTGTCACGAACACCGTCTCCAACGTGCATAACAACTTTGGCCCCCGAGAAGTCGGCGGCACCATTGGTGTAAATAAGGTCGAAGGCATTAGTGAACAGCTTGTGATTGATTTCACTGGCGAGCGATTTAATGACCTACCTGATGGCCTTGTGCCTTTCGTACTCCCTGCTGGTGCAGTGGTCAAGTCGGTATATCTGGATGTTGAAGAGGCTTTCGTAGTCACTGGCACCACGCCCGCTCTTGAAGTCGGTACGAATGGTTCTGAAGCAACCAACGGCTTTACTATTACGGAAGCCCAGCTTGAGGCTACCGCTTCGGTCAATCTTACCTCTGCCCTCTCGGGTACGTGGGATGCTGAAGTACCTCTTGCAGCTAATACAGTGATTGGCTTTGCCCTCTCGGGTACTACGCCTGCTGTTACTGATGCCGGTAAGGCTCGAATTACTATCCTGTTTGATCGGGTTAATCGTTCGGTGTCGCCTGCTCTCGCAAGCTAATCTTCCGAATTATCAAGGGGCAGTGGCTATATGCCGCTTGCCCCTTTTCTTTTATAAGGAGGAATAGATGGCTATTCAACATAAGAATGTGTCGGACGCTGAACGACATGAACCGAAGGGCGCTAGTACCGCCACAATCAATCATGTACTAAGCTCTGATGGCGATACCACTACATCATTTCGTGCCCCCATGATGATGGGTTGGTATAACTACGATCACGATGGTGCCTCAGTAGCCATCACTGCTGCTGCTACCTACTACGACCTGATTAATGACGGGGCTGGTCCTAACACCTACAGTTTCCAAAAGCTGCCCGGTGTGGATGATGTTTGGAATACTAGTACCAACCGATTTGATTTCACTGATCTTGAAGTGGGGGATACTCTTGACATCCGAGTGGATTTGGTTGTCACTACGGGGGCAAGTAATACCGGTGTGGATTTGGTTTTGGAGCTGGCTACTGGCTCAGGCTCCCCAATCACCATCCCTATATTCACCCGCAACTTTAAAGTTGCCGCTACATATCAAATCACTACAACCTTTGGTACATTCCTTGGCAGCGCACTAACACAAGGCAACCCAGCACGTCTTCGTGTTCGGGCTGATGCCACAGGCTCTACTGTTGTTATCAACGGCTGGTATGTCCGGGTTATTAAGCCGGGAGATACGCTGTGAAATATAACCTACTAGAGATTGTATCTGATATCCTTAATGACATGGATAGTGATTTTGTCAGCGACATTAATGATACTGATGAAGCTGCACAGGTAGCCCAGATCGTTAAGACCACCTATCAGGCTATGATGTCTAATAGGAATTGGCCACATACGCTGGGTATGTTGAACTTGACAGCTCCTGCTGACAACACGCTTCCAACCCACATGACTATGCCTGACAATGTGAAAGAATTGGTGTCTGTATTCTATGACGTACGTAAGGTCGGCGAGACGCGTCTCCAGTACCGTCAGCTAAAGTACCTTGACCCAGATGACTTTCTGCGATACACCAATGCTCGTAATAGTGACTCAGCCAATGCTTCAGTAATCAATGACCCTACCGGGGTTAAGCTGATTTTGATGAAGAACAAGGCTCCAGAGTATTACACATCGTTTGATGACAACACTATGGTGTTTGACTCTTATGACATGTTGGTGGATACTACTATCCAGTCTAACAAAACTCAAGCTCGTGCATACAGTATCCCTCCATTTGAACTGACTAACGAATTTGTTCCTGACCTTCCTGATGAAGCATTCTCTGCTCTCATTGAAGAGGCTAAGAGCAAAGCTATGTTTAAGCTCAAGCAAATGCAGGATGTTAAGGCAGAGCAAGAGGCAGGTCGTCAGAACCGCTGGCTTTCACAAAAGGCTTGGAAGGTTCATGAGAAGGATATCTATCCAAATAACTATGGTCGTGGCCGTCGTGGACGATATCGGGACCCAACTTTTAGGAATAACTAATGGAATACAAAGGCTATAATATTGTTAACGATCCTGAATTTATGTCGAAGCGGATCGAGCCTATTGGCCGTGGTAGTGTCCATTTGTCTCTTAGAGGGCGGTTCACTTCAGAGGGTATTGCCAAAAAAGTTATTGACGCCTATGAGTTAACCAAGCCCACCGAGGTGGAAAGTGTAGAGGAGGAACCAGCAATTGGCAAGAAGCGTATCAGCCGTAGAAGTAAACAAGTTTAATGCTGGCCTCATCACAGATGCGAGTCCGCTAACAACACCAGATAACTCCTCTCTTGAAGAGGATAACATGGTGCTGAACATTGACGGCTCTCGTTCTCGTCGTCTTGGAATGGACTATGAGAGTGATTACGACATCATCACTACCACAATCGAAGATGCCGGTGACACTAAGGTGGGCATCTCATCCTATCGTTGGGACAACGCTGGTGGTGACCCTGAAAAATCTGTAGAGGTTGTGCAGGTCGGCAATGAGTTGAAGTTCTTTGACCTCAACGCCTCTTCAGTGTCTAAGGGACTTTTCCACACCGAGTTGCTTATAACAGCGCCTACTGATTTTATCTTTTCTTTCACAGTGGTTGACGGTATTCTGGTTGTGTCCACTGGTGAAAAAGAGATTTATTCTCTGGAATACACTGCCCCAGACGGAATCACAGTAACCACTTCTCGGCTACTCGTTCGGGACTTCTTTGGCATCGCTGATGTTTTCGATGGTGTTGATATTACTCGTGGCTCTGATGTGCAGAACCGCCCAATAACTTTGGATGACGCTCATCTGTACAATCTGAGAAACCAGTCTTGGGGCATCCCCCGCGTCAGTGGTAACACTGAGGATATGGGTGATCCTGTACTGTATTTCTTTGAGCAGTCCACCGGTCTTTATCCGGCTAACTCAGATACTATCACAGAAGCCCTGTACCCAGATGCTGGGGATAGTGACAACCGTACTGTTGAAAGATTCTTTGCAGCGAACTTGGTCAGTAACCCATTGGGTACAACAAGAGCTGCTCAAGGGTATTTTATTATTGATGCTCTTGATCGTGGTAGTAGCCGTAATACAGAAGAAGCAGCTAACCGAGCCCGTTATTCTGAACTGACTTCTCTCCCTGTTGACACGTTGCCAAGTGATGAGACTCCCGGTGGAGCGTCAACAATTACAGAATTTGCAGGTCGTGTGTTCTACAGTGGTTTCCCCGGTGACGTTATTGATGGAGACAGGCACTCCCCAAAGATGTCCTCTTATGTGTTGTTTAGTAAGGTTGTGGATAGCACCGCTGACCTGAACCTTTGTTATCAAGAGGGCGATCCTACGTCCAAAAACAACCCTGACATCGTGGATACGGATGGTGGATTTATTCGTATCAATGAAGCCTACGGCATCAAGCGTCTCATCAATCTGGGCTCTGCCCTTATTGTTGTTGCAGCTAATGGCGTCTGGCGTATCGTTGGTGGTACTGACAAAGGCTTCACTGCCACGAACTATATTGTGGAAAAGATTAGTGACCGAGGCTGTACTGCTAAAGACTCTATCGCTGTAATCGACAACACCTTTATGTACTGGGGTGATGATGCAATCTATCACGTAGCTCCAGATCAGTTTGGTGGGCTTGTTGCCAATAATATTACATTTGGTCGTATTCAAAAGTTGTACGACAGTATTAATATTGAGGACAAACGAGCAGCCAAGGGTGAGTATGATGGCTACGAGCGTAAGGTTCGGTGGCTGTACTACAACCGTACTGCAGACGATGAGCCTACAAAAGAGTTGGTCCTAGACCTCCAGCTTCAGGCATACTACACAAACACTATCAAGCAATTGGATGGGGAAGTCTTCCCACGTGCCGCCACAATCTTTGTTGCATTGCCATATCAAGTTGTTGGTAGCGAGGTTAACTTGGTTGCAGGTCTTGACGATGTTGTCGTTGGCACTGACCCTGTTGTCCTCACTGTTAATACTAAAGAGGGCATTGCTCAGCGAGAAATTGGTTATGTTGTAGTGACAAGTGTTTCGCCTGTGGTGGAATATACGTTTGCAATCTACCGTAACACAGACTTCAAGGATTGGTTCTCAGTTGATGGGGTTGGTGTTGATGCTGACGCTCATGTAGTTACCAGCTACCTGTCAGGCACAGACTTCCAACGAGAAAAACAAGTTCCTTATATCACCATTCACTCCAAACGCACGGAGAGTGGTTATCAGGAAGATGGAGATGATCTTATCCCTGTGGGTCGGTCATCTATCTTGGTACAGGCTAGGTGGGATTGGTCTAATAGCACCTCATCTGGTAAATGGGGCAGAGAGTTTCAGGCATATCGGTATCGGCGTCTATATATCCCAACAGGATCAGATGACGATTTCGACAACGGGTTTGAAACAGTTGTTACCAAAAACAAGTTGAGAGGCAGTGGCAAGGTGCTTAGTCTTAAGTTCCGATCAGAGCCAGAGCGAGATTTCCACCTATACGGTTGGTCGATGCTCTTTGATATGTCACAGAATGTGTAATGAACAAACAACTCCAAGAAGCTGGATTCCAGCGTCGTACATATAAAGAGACGGAAGACTATAAGGTCTACCTTGAAGAGATTCATGGCTGCGTGGTAGTACATGTGGCCATTTATAAAGCTCGGCCTTCCGTCATTCGAGAAATTAAAAAACAGTGGTTTGATGTTGCTACAAAAACGTATGCGGCTGGATATGATAAACTTTATGCCTATACGAAAGACAGGCGTATTATTGATTATATCGGTAATGCCACATTGATTGATGTGAGCAATGGTTATGAGGTGTGGGAATGGGACTTGAACTAATTCTTGCTGGTGTCACTGCTGTTGTCGGTATTTTTGGGGCTATCGGTGCTACAAGTGCTGCCAGTCAGTCTGCCGCTCTGCAACGTCAGGCCGCCGACCAGCAAAAAGAAGCTAACAGCATTAGTGCAGCAAACGATCAAAACAATGCTCTTACCAGCCGGAGGCAGAAGGTAAGAGAGGCTCGCATCAGGCGGGCGCAGATTATCGCTGCTTCTGAAAACCAAGGGACTTCTAAGTCCAGTGGTCAGGTGGGTGCTGTTGGCGCACTGTCAACTAACCTTAGTGGTATGCTGGGCTCTAGCCTCGGCACAGCCGCTGCAGCTACAGGTATTAATGCCGCTAATCAGCGCAGTGCTGATTTTATTGGGCAAGCTAATGAAGCCACCCAGCGTGGTAACACTATTGGCGCATGGACTGGTGCTATCCAAAAGGGCATCGGTGGTTTCTCTAGTATTTTTGATTAAAAGGAAAAGTAATGGCACCTACGCTACGAGACTTCAATAAGGGCAGCACCACTAAAGAGTTGCGTATGAATGCCTTCCAGCCAGCTAAGCAGCCCTCTCCATCGGCTAATCCAGCAACCATTAATACGGTTGCATCCTATGGTGCTGCTATGGCCCCTGATGGCAACATTGATGCTACGTATAGCTCGATCAGTACACAGCTTTCATACTCCACCAGTTCCAGTACTTTGGACGCCATCCTTCGTAAGTGGGACGAGCGTAGTCAGGCTGAGGACCTTGAGGTAATGAAGGATGTGCTGATTGATCCAGCATATACGGATGAGCAGAAGCAGGGTGCTATTACCAACTTCCAGAACATCCCTAAGAACACCAGTATCGCTGGGCGAGTGGCTACGGCTGCTGCTATCTCTGATAGCCCCGGTGAGAATGGTGAGCAGGAAGAGATTCGTGTCAAGCTGGCCACTGCCTATAACGAGGTGGACCAGTATAACGCATGGGTTCAGAAGAGCATCAACTCACTGAACAACGATAACAACCCCGGTTGGGGTGAGAAAGTCACCTCGTTCATTACCTCCATCATCCCATTTGCCGATGCGGCAGATCAGGCTTTCTTTGAGGGCCTTGTGGACGTTGAAGGTACTGGCGGTGCATTGAATACCACTCAGACACTGCTGGCTCTCGGTGAGGGTAAGGAACGTCTCCGTGATACTCTTGAGCGTCTCCCAAGGGAAGAACGCCGTCCTGTGGTTGAAAAGATTGTCGCTGCCATTAAGGCTAACACTGGCAGTCTTGGTAACAACACCTCGGCCATGCGTCAAATCCAGATGATGGAACAGATGCTGACCCCCGGTGGTTACGACAACACTGATCGGTGGGTTGACAATATCTTCTCCGTTCTTGACGACACCATCCTCCTTTCCCCTCTGGCTAAGGTAGCGGGCGGTGCTAAGGCACTTGGCCGTGCTGTCAAGGGTAGTGAGGCTGCTGCTGAGACTATTGCCCGTGGTGAACGTGCTGCGGCTGCTGAAGCAGGTGGTGTGATTGACTCGGCTCCTGAGCAGTTGCTCATTGAATACAAGCCATCCCCAACGTCTTATGGTGACGATATCAACAATGTGGTTGATAACCTCCCCGGTGAACCTAACTCTGCACAGATCAACGAGCTTCGTGAAGCTGTGATGAATGAGATTGGTAATCCCGATGGGTTTAGTATCGACAATGTTATTGATCAAATCACCTTCACTGATAACCTGAATACCACCGAGATCAACACGTTGCGTCAGAACCTCAGCACTATTCGTGATAAGCGTGTTAAGGATTTGAATACTGTTGTGCCAAAGCCAGACCCATCGTTTGTTGAAGCACAGAAGGCTCATATCTCTAGCAACGTCCAGCCCACATCTATCTCTCAGGTGTATAAGGACACCAACCCGTCTAAGGCCGACATCGCCCACAAGGCTTTGTCTCAGGACACCACTGGCAATGCTGCTCGTATCCTTTATGGTACGGATCGTAACAGTGCCATCGGTAATGACTTGCTGCCAGAGATTGGTGGTGAAGGTCGTCTGCGTAGTAAGCAGGAGTTCGATGAAGCTCTGCCACAGCCTGACAAGCAGATCATTGAGAATGTCAAGGAGGCTGATGGCGCTATCTGGGCAAGTGACGCTGAGAAGGCTGCTACGCAGTCTCAGGCCACACGTGACTGGAAGAATGTCGTAGGTCTCTCGAACCGTAGTGCTATGGCCTCCCTTGCTGACCTCAAGCCTTCTATCGAAGGTAAGAGTAGTGGCATCCTGTTCAATCAGGTGTTTGGTCCTAAGCAGGGTGGTTTCACCAACGCTATTCATGGTGTTGACACTGTGAAGGCAGCCCTGCGTAAGTACGGTATTTCAGATGATGAGATCACTGTACTGGCACGACAGAAGGATGGTACGTACGCCCCTGCAGTTCCTAAGCAGGACTTGAAGAATGGTGACTTCCTTGTTCAAGTGAAGCATGACTACTCATTCGATCCCAAGGACATTGGCTTCGATGGTTTCGATGTCTCCCCACTGTGGGGTTGGCTTCGGTTGCCTGACATTAAGCTGGGCAGTGTTGAGACTGGTCAGGGTGGTGTGCTACAACAGATCATTCCGAAGGCAGTGAACATTGACGAACGTGCCTATGGTGCTGGTGTCTCTGCTGCTGACAAGTCTGCTGGTCTGGGCCAACAGCTTCTGGCGTATCAAAAGAGGATGCTACAGAAGTGGAAGAAGCTTGGTAAGAAGCAGCAGGAAGCTGTGGACAAGTACATCCGTGATGCTAACGATCAAGAGCTGCCATTCAACACCTCAGCCATTAAGGCACGTGGTATTGATGATGCAGGTGTTGATGTGCTGGTTGATTGGAAGACTGTACAGGATACGCAGTGGGCTCTTGAGAACACTGACGTTAATCGTACGCTCCGTAACCGTGGCTTTGAAGTCTTTGAACACCGTCCAAGTGACACCAAACTTATTGTCGAACCAACTAGCCGCAACGCTAGTGACAACGTAACTCGCTACTATGATCCTGCAACTGGCCGGACTAAAACACTGACCAACAAGGAACTAGATGAGCTTTATGAACAAGGTGGAACAACTGCTAAACTACGTAAGGCAGAAGAGTTTGATGGGGAACAGGTCGAGAACATCATTGTTGGGAATAATCCTAATAGTGGTTATAATCGCCGTATTCGAGATGATGATAGGACTCTTGCTTACCGCGATGGGTACTACCATGTTCGGTACACTGATCCCTACTATGTGACGCGTTTCGATCCAAAGACCAAGGCACGTAAGACTATTGCTCGTGCCCAGTCTCGTCGTGAAGCTGAACTAGAAGCAGCCCGTCTGTCTGATACGAATGACGGATTTGAATACGATTGGAAGGCAGACAGTAAAACGTCTGTTGATGAGAGCTTCGACAACAATCTTGATGTTCAGTTCTCTGCTGGCCGTTCAACGCAGCGCCTTCGTGGCAAGCGTCTAGAACGAGTTGGTACGGATAAGACCATTGGCGATATGGGGCTTGAGTCCCCTATCGACAGCCTGACCCGCTCCATCGCCAGTGTGTCTAATCGCACTAGCTTCCGTCAGGTACTTGAAGCAGATAAGCGTCGTTGGATGTCACAGTTCAAAGACCTCCTGCCTAAAGACAAGATGCACTTCCCCTCAGATATCAATGATATCCGTGGTGGTAAGGGTAGCAACGAAGCACGTAACGCATACCGCTACATCTCTGGTCTACAGGATGGGTATGTGAATATGATTGATGAGGGTTCTAAGCGCTTCTTCGCAGCCGCTAGTGATGTGGCTGGTGAGAAGGGTTGGCAGTGGGTAGACAAGCTTGCTCGCAAGGCAGCACAGGCTTCTCCATCGTCCGCAGCCCGACTGACTGCATTCCGACTGTTCCTTGCCTCTAACCCGCATGGACAGTTTATCCTACAGTTCGCTCCTGCCATCCCTGTGATCTCTAGCCTTAACCCTCTGGGTTGGGGTCGTGTGGTTCAGCAGATGGGTATCCTTGGTGCATTCCATCGTGGTGTTGATCTTTCAACTTCCATGAAGGTTGGTAAGTTCTCTGGCGTTAAGCCCGAGGACATGCGTGAAATCCTCAAGGATTATGAGCTTAGTGGGATGAGTGCTGCTGTTAACGCTCACTCGTACATCTCTGAACAGATGGGCCGTCTTGCTGATCGTAACATAGCTCAGAAGGCTATGTCTGTGGCTGGCAAGCCTCTCCAGATTTCACAGGCTGTCGGCTTTGACTTTGGTGAACAAACACTGATGTCATTGATCTGGTTGTCTGAACGAGATGTACTCACTCGTAAGCTGGGCCGTAACAAGCTCACTGCTGCTGAACGGGAAAACCTTTCGGTACGGGTACGGGCATTGACTGGTGACATGAACCGTGGCGGTGAAATGCCATACAACTCGAATACGTTGTCGGTCATCATGCAGTTCTTGCAGTCGCCTCATAAAATCTCGTCTGGCTTGATCTTGGGCCATAAGGCCCTAAGTAAGACTGATCGTATCAAGCTGGCCACTGGTTACACTGTAGCCTTTGGTGTTCCGGGTATCCCCATCATCAATACGATGGTGGATAAGCTCATGCCTCCTGAACAGACTGAACTTAAAGAAGTTGTGAAGGGTGGCTTGTCCAACCTTGTCCTCAACAGAATGCTGTCGTCAATGACTGGCACTGATGTTGGTATCGACTTCGCTGGTAGGTTGCAGCCTTTCTCTATCACTCCGATGATTGAGTTCGCGCAGGGCATCCTGTCTACATCTATTCCTGAGATGATCACTGGCTCCGCTGCTCCATCGCTTATCGCTGATGGTGGTCGTGTAGGTGAGTTCATCAAGGCTGTTGCTGCTCCCTTCGTTCCCGGTCAATATGAGAGCGTTGATGAGTATAAGCAGATTGGTCTGACGTTCATGCAAATGTTCACTGGCCTATCGAATACGATGAAGGCTCAGTATATGATGGAGCTTGGGAAGATCACAACTCGCACTGGTCAGGTAGTTGATGACGACATTTCCTTCATGGAAGTGTTGGCTAAGGCTGCTGGCTTTGCCACTCTTGACGAGGCTCGCTATTGGGAGTCTAACAAGATTGAGTGGGAAGTGAGTGATAAGATTGATGAGGATATCAAGGAGATTGTGGACAAGTTGTTCATGGTCTATACACGTCAGGGCGAGGATGTCGCTGACATTGAAATCCAGATGCGTGTCTTGTCTGAGGCATCCCGTGTGTTTGGGAATAACCCCAACTACATGGATAAGGTAGCCGACTACTATGCCTTCAAAGCAGGGCAAAACCCTGATGTATTGTTTGAGAAGCTCTTTAAGGGCTCGGGCCTCTACGACCCAGATGATGCTATCAGAATGATTAACGCCAGCAACATGTCACAGGAACAAGTGGATGTGCTTCTGGAAATGTATGATATAGCAGGAGAATCTTATGGCAATTGACTTTGGGAATACGATCATGGAGGGCGGCATTGAGCCGTCCGTCCGTGTTCAAGCTCCTGTGCAAGCCCCAGCCCCAGACCGTAGTGGTGAAGTCCTTGCCAATGGACTAGGCGATGCGTTTGGTACTATCGGCGCTATCGCTGGCTCCATCTTTAAACAGAGCCAAGTTGATGCGTCAACGAAGGTACTGACAGGATATGAGACTGAGCTTCTTGACATTGCTGATGCAATTGATCAGGGTGTGATGGGTAAAGAAGAGGGTATGCTAAAGGCACGTAACCTGCGTCGCCAGTATCTTAGCAACGCCCCAGCCCTACAGGCTGAGTTTGATAAGGTGTGGTCCAACTTCGCTGGTGCCAACGGTCTTGGCCACGTTGTGGTTGAGGGTACTATTGAGCAACAGGGTATTGATGCAGCCAACAAAGAAGCTGCACAGCTTGGTTACACGCCACAAGAGTATAAGGTGTTTCAGGCTCGTTCTCGTGAGGCTACGGCCCTTAATCAGTCGCTTGAGATTATTAGGGCTGAGGGTGGCATTGTCACTGAGTCGATGAAGAACCGTGCAACCAACACAATCATCGGCCTAGCAGATAGTGCATTCCCTGCAGCCCAGACACAGATCAATCAGGCCATGGAACAAATTCGTGCCAACCCGGAGAACAAGGCAGCCATTGCTGCTCAGCTTAACCTGTCTTTGAATGGTAGTATTGCTGGTATCAAGGACGCTGCGCTTAACTCTGATGCTTCATACATCGTTGAGCCTATTGAGCAACTTCTCACTACGTTCAATGAGTGGTCTACTGGCTCGGTAGAAACTTCTGTCATGGAAGGCGCTATCAAGAATGTGGGCCTACAGTATCAGATGATGTATAACGCTGATCCTGTGATCGCTGCCAAGATTGCCAAGTCAGCATTGCTGAACGACCTTGGCCTAGCTAACACCAGCCTTGGTATTGGTATGTGGGATGTTGAGACGATTAAGAAGCTCGAAGAGATTGACAAGCGAGGTGCTGTTAGCATTATTGACAATTCTCCAGAGTCTGCTCGATACGTTGAGAACATCCGTAAGATTGCTGGTAGCCTGACTAGCTCGTCTAGTCCTGAAGTTATTCAGGAGACTACTGACAACCTTAACGCCATCATTGATGGTGCCTATGTCAATGAGCGTTCAAACACTGAGGGTGCCCTTGGCTACAAGGATACTGTCGAAACGCTTGGTAGTCCAGAGGTACGAAACCTAATTGAATTGGGTGGGGGTGTCTCTGCGGAACATGCAGATAAGTTGGTGGGTATTCTCGAAGAGAACTATGCCTCTGAGCTTGTCCCAGCAATCCAGCAGTACTGGGAAACTGTTCCCGTATCCGATCCTAGCAAGGCCGGTGTCGGTGCTGGTAACTCCGGTGGTGTTACAAACATTCCAATGTCACAGCTTCTGAAGCCTGTGTGGAATGGTGCCGCTGTGGAGTTTGTTCCTAGTGATCAGTACGCAGGTAATCCACGTGTTCAGTCTATTGCTGATCAGGCCAATAGCGGTGACAATTCGATGGGCGTTCCTTTGAACAACCTCATCAATGCACAGGCTAACGTGACTGGTGTAGATGCTAAGACTGTATGGGAACAGAACTTTGCAGGTCGTATCTTTAATCAGGATGGTAGTGGCAACCCACTCGTTGATCCTGATGCCCCTGTAGAGCCCGCTAAGGCCCCTACACCGGCTGCAACTAATGTAGCTGACCCTATCACCAGTACTGAAGGCCTTGCCGCTGCTGCCTCGGTTAATCCCCACGAGCTAACCCTTGAGGATTTTAACCCTGACCCAGTAGAAGCACGAGCTTATGCTGAACGTTCTGTGGAACAGACTTCTGCTGTCGATGCACCTGCTGTTGTAGATGCAACTAACCCTGTAGCTTTCGCTGAAGCCTTTATTGGCAAGAACGAGAACAATGCAGAGGACGTGCAGATTCTGTCAGCGTTCATTCAGAACACGGCTGGTATTAAGATCAATCCCGCACAGACTGCTTGGTGTGCTGCATTCGTTGATGCTGTCCTCCATGCTAGTACTGGTAATGCTGGGACTGGTAAGTTGAATGCTCGGTCATACCTCGATTGGGGTAAGCCAGTAAGTACGCCACAGGTTGGTGACGTTGTGGTGTTTAGCCGTGGCGATCCTAATGGCTGGCAGGGACATGTTGGCTTCTATGCTGGCATGAACGCAGATGGCACCATCAAGGTGCTGGGCGGTAATCAGGGTGATAGTGTCAGCATTGACAACTTTGATGCCTCTAAGCTGCTTGGATATCGGAGAGCTATTTAATGCAAACAATTAATGATGAAGCATTCGAGTTCTTGAAAGGGGTCACTAGCTCAGGCAGTGGCTCCTACAATGACCTCCATGCTGAATACCTACGTAGCCTTGGCTACACAGGCACACTATCTGATATGATTGGTAAGTCTGGTATTGGACTAGCGCTACCAAACACCCTAAGAGCGGGTGGGGGCTCAAGCTACACCCCCCAGCCTATGGTCATTGGCGGCGATAGCTACCCCAATGGAACGGTGGCCTCAGACCCAAAGACTGGCGGGATTCTGCGCGGCTATCCTGACGTAACCCTATACGGTAGCGGCGGCATCTCGATTTTCGACATCGAAACCGCGCTATATGCAGTCAACGAGCCTGACCGCCCAACGTTTGTCTGGGATGGCGGGCTGAACGATACGCAATACACCGACATTCAGGACGTTCTCGACGCCTATACTCGCATAAATAGTTGGCTGACCGGCTGGCGCAAGATCGGCTGGCCCAGCCGTCGCGATGCCAATTCC
>Ga0196901_1000041_pt1 | contig 54741 bp, 69 predicted proteins | sample CB_VirMetaG_FD_169099 | JGI IMG/M metagenome (GOLD analysis project Ga0196901, IMG submission 169099) | Freshwater to marine saline gradient viral communities from Chesapeake Bay - CB_1504_1 Viral MetaG (v3) (version 3) | ecosystem: Environmental > Aquatic > Marine > Coastal | place: USA... | reverse complement strand
GACAAAGAGAAGTCTATCTTTTTAAGACCTAAAGAAGATAGTACCTCTATATCAAATAATAAATTACCAAGATTTAAAGTATCTGCCGTAACATTAAAAGCGTAATCATTAATTGCACCATCTATAACTAATCCATCTAACATTCTCTTAACCTTTTCACTGGCTGAATCATAAGACAGTCTACCAATAGCCTGGCCAGCATAAACTTTAACTTCGTTAATTAATCTGGCCATCAACCTCATCTGCTGCGCTTTATATAGGGTACTGCTACTTCTTGCTAAGGTATAGTCATTTGTTACGTAGACCTCAAAATCTATATTTCTTTTAGTTTTCTTACCCCTGTAAATAGTGTTAATACCAATATCATCTAATCTTGAATACTCTGAATGAGTTAAATCTGAACCAAAAACCGAAACAGCTCCAGGAATTCTTTTCTTAATCAAAGAAGTTCCTAAACCATTTGACACCAGCATCCCAGCATATGATGCGGCGACAGAATCCACGTATGTATATCTTACCTGAGGATGACTATATAGACACTCGCCATAGATAGGAACAACAAATCTTCCTATATCTGACGACACGGCATCACCGTAGTAAGTGGTTAACTTGTCCTTTAGAACAGAGCTTTGCTCTATCAAGTCAACATCTGAAGAACTAAAACCATTAGTCCTTGAACCTATGACTCCCATTTGTACAAAGCCAGTATTATTATTAAAGTTATAGCAATACTCTGCTAACTGAGTTACGAAGTCATAAGTATCAGTTCTAATGATAGATGCCTGCAATGGAACTATAACATCTATAAAATCCAAAGACCCTATCGCATCATAGGTGTCTTCTAGTCTTTCATAGTATCTTTCATAAAAATTTTTACTTGTTAAGCTACCCTGATAATCGAAAACATTACCAGATTGTAAACGGTAATTAAAATCATCTACATATTCTGACATTGGTGCTGCAGCGCAAGCCACTATATCGGTGGCACCGGCGGCATAGGCGTTGAGTATGCCTTTTAATAGGGGGGAGTTAAAATCAGCACCCAAAGTATCAATAGCATGCTGTATTGTCCTAAGTCTAAAAGGCTCATTAAGGGCTACGCCGTCAGCATGCCCTATCAACAACAGGGTTCCATGATTAGTTCTACTAAGCTGCTTATATTCTGGCCTATAATTAACTATCGCACTAGAATTATTAGTAAATGTAACAGGAGAAAGAGATGTTTCTTCTTTTACAACTTGAAACAAAGAATAGTTGCGTATCAATAAACCATCTGGACCCTCTACAGATGCTTGAACAGTGTATATTCCCTCAAAGAGAGCATCTGGAACTCTATATGTAAAAACTATTTCATCATAAATGTTAGATGATATATATGAGTCTTCATTTACTTGAGAATCTTGATAAATTGAAGAATACGGCCCGGCAACAACAGCTCCAGAAGTCCCATCGCCTCTATAAATGTTTATAATTACTTCTTTTGGAGTAGAAAGAGATAAAGGATTATATACGTTTAACTCAGAGGAGAAAACAAACTTAAAATTAGCTCTTTGATTATTGTATAAAGAAATCATATTGTCACTCTCTTGTAGCTCCAACAATCCAGTAATCTATTTTACCCAGTCGACCTCTAATTGCAGTAGCTGTATCAACTCTAAACCTTGTTGATGATTTATTTATTTTAACAGAGATAGACTCGTATATCATATCTCCTTCTTTTGGATTTACCGTGTCTTCAAAATAATACACTGCGTCATATTTAGTAAATAATCCTGGTGGCATTTCTTGCACCGAGTTTGCATTAAGAGCTCCGGTCTGACCCAACTGTCTAGTAGTTATTCTTTCTAGCTGTTCAGAATAATTACCATTAGAAAGAATTCTTTGAAGATATACATCATGGCCCCACTGTTTAAGTATTTGCCTAAATGTTTTCTTTACATTAATCATAACTTCTTAGGTCTCTCTGAGGCATTTGGTCATTATCTCTTGGCGGCTGCCTACCGGGACCATAAAGCTCTCTATCTGACAGATAAACTATCTTTCCAGTTTCAGGATCCTTGACGCCACCAGAAGTACCTATGCTTTCACCAGGAACACCTCTCGGAGTAATTGCCCTAGGACCAACCTTCGCTGCAATAAGTTCTTTCCTCAATGCTGTAGCTATTTGACACCAGGTTGAAGCATTATCTCTAGTTACTGTATTTCTTGGAACATTTCTATTATTTATAGATAGGTCACCTAAACTGATAGATACCTCATCATCTCCACCAAACCCATAGGTTCTAGTAAGGTCACATGCTGTAGCTGCCTTAATGTAATCATAAACTATAACAGGAAGCTCAGAAACATTTTGATCATCTCTAAGTTTATAAAGCTTCTTTACCTCTTCTGAATATGTATGTACAATCTCGCCTATTTCAAGAAGAGTAGCATCGGGGAAATAAGGTAGTAGCTCGTCAGGATCAATATATAGTGGATCTACATCTGCTGCAAAAACAATGTGCTCATCCACGCCAAGTGTAACTAAAGGCTGATACGTCTCAGTAGTTGTACTAACATACAACTTTTGCTGAACTATAACAGTATTGCCGTTATCTAGAATTCCAGAAAACTTTACGTTAAACTCTCCAGCTGCTGTCGGAACAAAATCATAATAAAAAGATGATGACGAAAATGCATTAGCGTTTTCAGATACAACAACATTAGAAGAACTATCTGTTATTTCAACAGCTACAGTAAGAGGTGATAAGTCTTCTTCTTCTCCAGTCGTAGGATTTATGTCTACAAAACGAACCCTAACTCTAACTGTATCATTTACCAAAACTTTTTGTGTCGACATAATTCCTCTATTCTAAGCTGTTGGTATAATAGTAACATCTGTAGTGCCAGCTGAATTATCTTCTAGAATAATAGTTTCAGCTGACGCTATCGCATAAGCATCTTCCTGATTAACGCTAAAGGCTATGTAGCCAGAGTTATAGGTATCAAACGACATAAATGCGGTAGATTCTGAAACTTGCTCTTCACCAGAACCTACAACAACCTTGTCTGCACCTACGAAAACTAATGTAGAATCTATACTTTCAGGATAAAGAATTACAACCTTATAGATTTTAATATCAGTAATATTTGCGGTTGGGCCAAATGATGATGGCTCTACAACCCTTACGCCATTATACTGAAAATACGGCTCATCATACCTTATGCCTTCATTGTACAGCATGATTAAAACCTACTTATCAGAATGTGCCACCGTCTATAAGGAAACCCTCTAAATCCGAACTATTACCGTAAAGATCCCCAGATATACCCACACCTCCAGTAACCACTAAGGTACCAGTCGTATAAGATGTTGAAGCTGTAGCTGCAGTTAATGTAGTAGCTCCACTTGCTGTAAGCGTTGTAAATGCTGCAGTAGAGGGGTTAGATGAACCGATACTAGAATTAGTTATTGTCTTATTGCTTAACGTCTCGGCATTGGTGAGCGTTGCTAGGGTGCCGGTTGTTGGCAAGGTGACTGTAGTGGCACCAGTAACGGTTATGGTCGTTGAAAAAGCTCCAGAAAGCTCTAAATTGCCACCTATAGTTATCGTACTAGTGCCATTATTAACACCGGTGCCACCATAAGTAGGAGCTACAATTGTACCCTGCCAAGTTCCAGTACCAATTGTTCCAACAGAGGTAAGGCTTGAGTTAACTACTCCAGACCCAAGTGTTGTGGCGCTAAGTACACTAGCATTATTGATAAAGTATCCTTTACCACTGGCTAGATCTAAGTGCTCTGAAGATGTCCATGAATCAGTAGCATCGACCCAGTTAAATGTTTTATCGGTAGTACCTTTAAGTGTTATACCACCACCATCAGCGCCTGCGTCAGATGGACTAGCCGTTGAAGCAAGTTCTATATTCTTGTCGTCAACCGTGATTGTTGTTGAGTTAACTGTTGTTGTTGTACCATTAACAGTCAAGTCTCCAGTAACTGTTAAATCTCCACCAATTGAACCATTACCAGTTGTGCTAACAGTTGCAAAGTTAACATCTGAAGTAGTCTCAACTGCCTGCCCAATAGCAACAGTTGGAGTTGCATTTTCTCCAGAATTATTTGATAAAGTAACACCAGTACCAGCAACCAATGAAGCAACGTAGTCACCAGTAGTCTGAGTAGCTAAATTTACATTCTTAATCGATACTGCACCAGTTGAGACAGTAAAGTCAGCCGTAGCAAAGGATGCCACACCTTTATTCGTAGTCGTAGCATCTTCTGCTGAAATAGTTACCGTATTATCCGAAACAACAACGTCAATACCCTCTCCTTCTGAGAAAGTAAGTGTATCATTTAAAAGATCTACAGTATCACTGTTAGCATTATCATCAGCTATTCCCAGTGTTGTAGCAACACTTGCTGTACCAGCTGCAGTTAAGCGGCCTTGTGCATCAACTGTGAAAGTTGGGATTGCTGTTGATGAACCGTAGCTACCAGCAGTTACTGCTGTATCGTCAAGATCAATCGTTATGGTGTTTGTAGCGCCAGCAGTGGTTGTTAAGCCTGTACCCCCAGATATGGTAAAAGTCTCTTCATCATCTACAGTTTGTGGAGTACCACCATCAGCGGCTATATTAAATGTATATGTAGAATCTGTAATAGCTCCATCAACATATGCTGTAGTAGCAACTGAAGTTGAATTGTCTCCAGCTGTCTGAGTGGTAGCTGTAGCTGATGAACCCAGTGAGACTGCACCGCTAAATGTCTTATCTCCACTTACTGTCTGAGAAGTTGCCCTTGTTACAAATGCGCCAGAGCCACCAATTGCCAATATGGTGGTAGCTGTACCGCCAGCTCCACCTGTGCCCTCACCATAATAAAGTGTATCATCTACTTCGTTAAATGCTAGTTCTGCGTTTTCAAGTGTACTAGGCGCACCTGCACCACCACTAGATCTTCTTTTAATTCTAATTGTATTAGCCATGTTTAAAAGTTTCCTCCATCAACAAGATTTTCTTCTGGATAATTAACCCATTCAGTTCCTGAATAACGCAAAATATCTCCACCATTCGCTGTACCAATAGTAACGTCTGTTAACCCATTTAAAACAGACTGATTAACTATATCTGTCTCAGCTGCTATAATTCTGTCTTTAACTGTTAAATGTCCACCAGCAGGGCTGACACCCAAAACTGTTTGTATAGCTTCTATTGCATCATTGGCATTTGCGTGCTGCTCATGATGAGGTACGGTAGGTGAATCCAACCTATCGGTAGATGTTGGATTCTGTAAAGTGTCTAAAGAATTTGGATAATTTGTAGCCATGTTATTTTCCTTATAAACTAAATATCTTCGTGAGTAAATCACTCCACTGTATAGTAACCGATATAGTTTCAGTAGTACCGGTAACTGGTAAACCGCTACCAGTATCCATATAGGCTATTAGCCTAGACGTAGAATCATCCCCAGTGGATTCATACAGAACTAGATAACTAAATCCTTCTGTCCCATAGTTTTCTATAGTTTCATTTTCTGCGTCAAAAATTCCATCAGTTATAGTTACGTTATCTAAATTATTGCTTCTTCCTGCTATATTTCCAGAACCTATATCGGAAACATATCTATCATTATCAATATCTACAGAATATGAACTTTTTACCAAAAGAACCCTTACACTTACAGAAGATAAATTTATACTTCCATTAAGAAAATCTTCTTTCATACTTGTATATAGTTGATTCGCCATTATACTCCCACCTCTGAAGAAACAATAATCCTGTATTTATACCCTGTTTCAAAATAAGTCTTACCATCTTCATAATAAACCGGAGTACTATCATCTGATGGAAAATCTACAAAAACATCTGGCTTCCATGAGTGCATAGATATCTGAGTAGAAACATTTTCCCACCTAGAAGGTGCCCTTTGCATTTTTTTTCTTTGGGCTTTAAAATACTTTGAAGTTAAGAAGTTGCTTGCTGGTCTTTGATTAAAGGTTAATACAACTCTTCCATCATTTTCGCCATTATTAATATAAAAAGCTCCATTAGTAGGGCTAACTTCTTTAATGTAAAATTCTGGATTTTTTGCTATTATTTGATATCCAGTTTCAAAGTCTACTTTAACTGACTTATCCTGAATTAAAACTTCCTCTATAACAGTTCCTGTAGAAACTAAACTACTAGGAGTTGCAGATGATTCTGGAGTGGTGAAGCTAAAACTATCTGATGGTATCGTTAAACCACCGCCATCTTTAAGATTACTTATGGTAACTGTATACTCTGTATTTCCATCTAAAACTACATTCCAGAACAAAGTTAAAACCCTGCTTATAGAATTATAGTGAACAAGAGTATTAATATCTCTAAATGGTGAACTTATAGGAGAAGATGGATCAGATGTTTTTGTCAATACAAAGTTTTCATCTAATAAAGAAGTAATCTGAACTGAACGAATAAACTTTATTTGAAGGCTGTTAATTCCGACAACAAAATTATTAACTAGATTTGAAAAAGCCACTTAATCACACTCCAAAACATAGCGGATACAATAATAGTAACACTTAAAACCCTATATAAAACTAGGGGGCGGCAGATTTCTCCACCGCCCCCTAGCCATAGGGTATTCGTAACTATAACAACCCTAAGGTTTTATCAGGTGGCCTCGTTGGTGACCTGAACCTCGTAGTTGCGAGCAAGGCTGACATTCTTAGCAACAGTGATACCCTCACCGTCACCCAGCATTACGATGTCATAGCGCTCCTTCATCTTGAGTGAGCGAATGTCACGTGTGGGATCATCAAACTGATCCGTGCTCATGTCATCCTTGACCAGGAGTGTCCCAACCTCATTGCGATCAATGAGGAAGAGGTCTGACTTAGCAGGTGTTGCGCCATTCTTAGCAGTGAAGCTTACGAATGGTGAAACAATTACGTTCAGACCCATTGGAGCTGTCGTGTTAAGTGCACCTTCGGCGGACTGTGGACGATAGCCCCAACTCTGGTTGACCCCAGAAGCAGCACCACCGGCGTGGAAGATAGCGTCCTTGAGGAACACTGACCACATTAGGGGGTGAAGCATGAAGTCTGTTGGGATGTGATTTTCAGCCATAAGAACAGCAGCCATGTCAATGATATCATCCCAGGTAACGGTGTCGTTGGCAACGCCATCGATATCAAGACCTGATGTGTTATCGTAAGAAACGTCGTCATTATCGAAGACGACTGTAGCTGCATCCTTGAAGCGGCTCAGAGCAATTTGCTCCTTTAGGCGAGCCATAGCACGACCTGCGGCGCGGACATGTAGACCAACAATGTCCCAAAGAGAGTCAGCAACGACTTCTTCAGTGAAGGCGAGCTTTACGCCCTTCTTTGAGACCTTGCCCTCTACCTGCTTTGCGAAGGCGAGTGCTTGCTCTGGGTACTCTTGACCCTCAGGGATTTCGGCAGCTTGGATTGCATTGACTGCTGGAAACTCCAATGAGCGCCCCTTGCCGAGGCGAACTGTTGAAAGCAGAGGAGTCACAAGTAGTTGTGGCTCAGCAGCTTCCCTCAGTGTGCGAGAGAGAACCTTAGGGAACAACGCAGCTGCGTCAGGTGACGCAAATGCTTCCTTAATTGTTACTCTATTCTCTTCATCGATGTGTCCGTCCTCAGTCAGTGCAGCCTCCCAAGCTGGGAGACCCGAGAGGAGCTCTTGGATTGTCTTACTCATCTTAGGATTATTCCTCCTGTGTTATATTTTCTCAGAGTGTTAAATTGACGCGGAATGCGCCAACAACGTTGTTTACATCCAGGTTAGCTCTAATACCGAGCTTGCCCTTATAATCGCCATCACGAGTAAGCTCGTAGACAGTCTTTAGTGCACCTGGATCAGATGGAAGCTGCATGTAGCTGAGAAGGCCATCATCGAAGTTTGTAGCAAACTTCTCAACTTCAATGACCTTGCCAACCTGCAGATGCGAGTAAACAGCACTGCTGTTCAACTGTTCTGCAGCGGTGAGCTTCACTGGACGGCCCATATGGTCCGCACGGATCGTATCACCAATAGCAAGAGCATCGTTTAGACCCTCAACCATCGGGTACTCTACGTAACCGTGAGTGATAAAGCCAGCACCCTGGGATGTGCCCTTATCGAACGGTCTGTAGAGATCATACTGAGCGCAACCGATTGGAACTGAGCGTGCTGCAACAGTTACTGTGTCGGTTGAACCACTTGTGCTGCTGGGTGTCGCACCGTCAAGTGGATCCCAACCGCTCATTGTATCGCCCCAAGTTACAGCTGAACCTGTACCATTAGCGGGAACGACTCTAGCGTCACCATTTGAATCGGCAACGACTGATAGGATGGTACCCTTGGTGATGACAATCTCAAAACGATCATCCTCACTGTCATAGTACCATGTAGGAAGACCCTGGTCAGGAAGCAAGTAGGCACTGGGGGCAATACCCTCAGAAACTACGAAACGACCTGCGCCGGTCTTGCTATGTACTTTACGAAACTTTGCTAAACTCATTTATATCTCCTTGTAATGTTGTTATCAGAGTTTACGTCTGCCCATAAGCGTATCAACAAAAAGCTGCTCGAACTGCTCTTGCGGTGAAAGCTGCTCTTCTTCACTTGCATCAGAATCTATAGTAAGAACATTGTCTTCTGCCACAACTTCAGCTTCAGACATAACCTCTGGCAAAGAGGGGACTGCAGATCTTGCGGCAGGAGTCTTAGCTAAATCTCTAAGACTGTCAGCCAATGAAGAAGCTGTACGTGATGAATGCTCACCAATTAAAGCTTCACGATCTTCAATACTCTCAATACCTAAAGCGATCTTAGTATCTACAACTCTTTCAACAAGTGTCATATGTAATGCGCCTTTGAGCTTTGCATTCTCAGCCTTAGTGGCTGAGACTTGCTCTTCAAGAAGGGCCATTTGAGCCTTTAACTGCTCAACATCCTGCTCATCACTACTTTCGTTTGTGGTGAGATCGCTGTCTTGAACAGCTTCTTCTTGAACTTCATCATCTTCAACCTCAATGGAATCAGATGATGCCTCTTCTGGCTCTTCAGCATTTTCGGAATCTACACTCTGTACATCCGCCTCTTCTGAATCGTCAGTAGAACCTTCTTCGGCTTTCTCAGCCTCCTCAGCTTGCTCCTCGGTAGCTTCATCAGCTTCTTCGGTTGCATCATCAGAAGCTACAACATCTGCCTCTGCAGGTTGCTCTTCTGACTGTTGCGTCTCAGCTTCGGTATCATCAGACTCTTCCACATTTTCCGCCTCAAGAGTTTCTTCTTGCTCGGAAGTGGAGGATGTGATGTTGGACAAATCTTCACTGAGACCTGTAGCCACAGCTAAGATGTCCTCTTCTTTGGTAACATCATCCATTATAGAATTCTCCTCAGATCTTGCTTTTTCGGAATCTTCATAAGATAGTAATGAATCATCTGTATTTATATCACTTTCCATCTCCTCAGCCGCAAGAGCTGTTAAAAAAGCTCCCTTAAGTTGAAGATATGCGGGTCGTGATTCTTTCTTTTTCATACCTTTTAATATTGATTCATTTTCCTGAACAGATATTATATCTTCGGTATCCATAGAAAGAACAAAGGCGGCACTCTTTGCCACCCAGTCGTCAGAAGCCGCAACTGGTGCATCACCGGACGATGACTTTGCTGAACGAACGCCCGACTTTTGATCAGCCGGCTGATTAACAAAGGAGTACTCTTTAAACGAGATATCCTGCATATCTATATATGCGAGTTTGCCCTTGTAAACTTTTCCCCTCCTGTACTTTGGTAAACGAGGTCTGCCTGAGTCTGTTTCTTGGGCCAAATCTTCGCCACTTATACTACATACTGCTTTTCCTGCTCTACCGCCAACAGATCCAGTCAGATATCTCTTATCTAAAACTTTCTGAGCTGCTACAGGATCGGTTATGGCTATCTGAAGCCTAACAAAACTTGAGCCATCTTCTTCCTTATCCATCTTGGCTGCCATAACTCTGCCAATTGGTTCTGTGTTTAAATCATGATTCAATATTATTGGCTTAGGATAAGGTGCAACCCAAGACTCTAAGGCTGACTCTAACGCTTCAGCTGAATAATGATTATAATTGGCTGTTAGCCCCTCATGTATTGCGGCCACCTCTATGATTAGGCCATGCTTAGAATTGAAAGACTCAGAGAAATCTATATCAGACTTATCAAAGTCAGGAAGTTGAACAGTGAAACTTTCAACGAAATCTATTGACATATTGTGCACCTTTTTGATTTTAGTCTATCCATACTAGTAAATTTGTTTTTATAACATTGAACAAATTTATACAAATTTATATTGATTGCAGAACATTTGATCTGGGATCTCCGCTTTTTATTATTTCCTGAAGAGCTAATTCAGACATAACATGCACCCCATACAGATATGAAGCGCAAAAGAGATTGTAACCAGCCTCCCTACACGAGAGCGACCAACCCACATCTTCACCCTGCCTATGAACAGTATAGTCTATATTTTCATAAACTTTTCTACTCATTACTTTTGCAGCCATTATCACATCTGATTTAAAATACGTACCAAGTGGATAACTAGACTCTCGATAAGCCCTATTTGGCTCCTCAGTCTTCCAGCTCATTACACTTGGGTAATCCGTCCCAATAGGAGTCATGAACATTAATGGGTTTACTGCATCTGCACCGTCATCTATATGTGACGTAAGTAGTCTAATCGTACTAGGATTAACTAAAAGTATATCTGAATCTAAGCTAAAATAGTATTCTGGAGATATTTCCCTAACCCTTTGAAGTATAGAATTTCTAAGAGATACCATATTTTCGTACTTAGATAAAGTCCACTGTCTTCCATTATCCTTATGGGCAAAGTGAGCAATATCGTCTCTTGTATTTATTTCTATAGATCCAACACCAGTATCTGAAGATTTCCATTCCTCTAACATCGAAACTGTAGCTTCATCGTCAGGAGATACCTCAAATATAAATCCAACGTCTTTGAAGTTTATATTCTGAGCCCTTATACTCTTAATCCAAAGCGGAAGTATCCAATCCCTCTTGTAGATTGGGCAACCTATTACAATTTTCATTCAGTCTTCCTCTTTAGTACCCTCTTCTACCTTTGAGGACTGCGCCTTTGCAGCGGGTTGCTTTTTAGCTGCAGTACGAGGTGATTCATTTTTAGTGACCTCTTTAACTGCCTGCTTTGATGTGATTTCAGCACTGGGGGGGTCAGCTGTCTCAATATCAGGTAGTGATTCTATATAGTTAACTATGTCGACCATCATTTCTAGGGCCAATCTAGCCTGACCATTCCCAACAGCTCTTCTAAATGCCTCACAGGCATCTTCTGTTCTTGCATACGATATATGAGCTTGATTTGTAAGCTTAATCTTCATTTAAATTCACTTCACTTTCTTCGTCAATAATAACCACATTATACTCTTCTTCAAGTAAACTTTCAACTGCACTAAGTAGGCTACTATCTGCTCTCTTTATGTTCGGAGAAGTTTGTCTACCTTGCTGATTTGCTGGACGTATAGTATTTCCAGGGCCTCTTCTATTATTTGGCAGATTTCTTTGACCGCGACCAGCAGATTGTTGCTTATCGCCATCTCGCTGAACATCTGTTCCAGCTTTCATGGACATTTGTGCTTGTTGCATTTTCATTTGAGTATCAGCTTGTATACTCTGGAAGAGATTGTCCATATCTGCGTCTGGGTCAACACCTAACTGTGTTCTTGCCTCAGAAAGAGTAATAACGGAGTTAACATACTTTTGTATAATATGTGTTTCCTTCTTAACCTGAGTATCTACGTCAATTTCGTTAAATTTGAAATAACATCTATCGGAAGTTCCATCACTATAAGGTGTTGCTATTGGATCAAATCCGCCCTCTAACAAAAGCTCGTTAAAGATATGAACCCTAACAACCTCTGCAAATATTTTTTGATACTGCTTTACCTTGTCATACAGTGCTGTATCAAGTCTCTCAGTTACCGACCTATTCCCACCGTTCATCATCATCCCAAGGTGATGAGGTGCAACACCAAGCCCTACGGCAACACGTTCTTTGAAATGATCAATATATGCACTGGCGTCAAGTGCCTGATTATTTGATCCTACAATATCAATATCATGACGATGAGGAAGTATTAAGCCACCTTCTGTCCTCATACTTTCGATCTCAGATGCGGCTTTTAGTATTTCATCTGGTTCCGCTGGCTGCTCAGGAGTTCCGATTCTGTATTTATATAGAGGAAATAGCTCTCTATGAACAAGATTTTGTATATCCTCTTCCATCTGCCTCAATGCAACAACGTCGTCTAATACATTTGATAAAAATGGAGTACCAAAAGCTCTCCCTGGCTTTTTATCAAAATGTAAATGTATTACCCTATCTGCTGCCCAAACTGGATCTTTTTCAGTCGGTGCATAGGTGAGAGGATCGGTTTGCTGCTGATAAGACTTTGGTCTATTAAATCTATCTCTAAGTATTCTTACTTGCTCAGTCGGTATCAGGTAATACCCTACCAATGTGTCCGAAGCATTTATGGGGGATATGTTGGAGGGGAAATATCCAGTCAAATCACCCCTTGCTTTAACGACAAAGGCATTGGCAAATTTCAATAGCTGATCAGATACCTCTATTAAAAATTCAAGAAATGGCCTTTTCATTGCCATTTCCATAAAGTCTATTCTTTGATATAAGTATTCTACAGCTTCTGGATTTTCACCAACTATCTGCCAACCTTCTTTCCAGAAGAGTTCCTTATACTTAGTGATAGCTTGTTTCACATAAGAGTCTGTATCTACAGCCTGTATAATCCTATCAAAATTATAAGGAGATGGCTCAAAGTTTGTTCTATTATTATAGTAGTACGTAGTTCCTTGATACCCGAGGGCAAGGGCTGCTACCTTCATTATCTTGTTGACTGATCTTATTTGATCATCACTCAAAGTAGTAGCTTCCAAAGAAGTCTTTGACTTTGTATCCAATTGCCTGAATGGCAGGTAGTCACGTACGGCCATTTAAATCTCCAAAAATAGAACTAGGTATAATAGTAGTTATCTTTTTATACCTTTACAACTTACGCTTGCTCAGTTAAGTTGTTATTCTCAAATGTATTCTTAATGATCAAATTCTTAACAGACTCTAACCAAAAGACAGTTTCGCCCTCTGGAAAATCACTTCTGTAGGAAAGATTCGCATTTGAAATATTAATTTCAATTGAGAACTCTGTCTTTACCTCTGGAGTCTCAACAACTTCTGTTTCAGTAACTTCTGACATTATAACCTCACTCAAATTCTTCTTTTGATTGTTTCTTACTTGTAGTTGCTGCTGCAGTTGTGGCAGCAGCAGCTTTTAATGTTTCTAACTGCATGCTTAACTGACGAATTGTAGTATCTTTAACTACAATATCTGTCATTAGCGCGCTTATCTTTTCATTGAAAACTTGAATCAATATATTTACATCTATATCTTCCATGTACACCTCTCAGATGAGAACATGATATTATCATAAAGCTTCTAGCTGTGCAACTCGGGACCTGAGGGATTTTATCTCTGCTACACACATAGCAATCATATCTGGCCATCTCCAGCCAACGGGTTTAAAATCTAAATCATATGTGGCTAGTCTACCATCAAAAATTTCAGCTAGCTCTTCGGCTATAAAACCGTGCTGAATATCAGAGAGTCTCATAAATTTTTCTTCTTCAGTTTCTACAATAGAATCATCAGCTTTTCTAACAAAACTAACGGGCCTTACGGCATCAAAGAAAGAATCAATATTTCCGATAGTTTCAATATTATCCTTCAAATCCCTAGATGACGTATGTCTATGAACTGTGTTCAGTGAATTATCATGCAGCAGAAAGCCAAAGCCCGAGGTGGTGGTTGTGGTAGGTGCCTCCATTCTAACTCTTCCATTTGTCTGACTTTGCGCTATGGCTGAAAGAACCTCTATACCCTGAGCCACAAGGGCTACACCCGTATATCCAGTTCCAGGATTATGCCTAAATATTCCAGTGGATGTGTCTTCATCCCAATTAATAGAAAGACCCGAAGATGACCCTTCATTTCTCAACGTTATATTTCCTGTTTTAAGAATAGAAGTATCGTTTTTAAGGTCTAAAATAGAAGGGTTTGAGGATCCATTTTTAGAAAGAGTCATTACCTCAGTAGAAGAGTATCCATACCACTTGTACATTAAATAGTTTTCAGTTGAAGTATTATTAGTGCCGACCTGAAAAATTGGAGAACCCTGTGACGATGTCGCACTCAGCTGTATACCTTTAATTTCTGATATGATTTTAGCTATATTACTTGTACTTCCCTGAAACTTGATAGATGATTCATCAGTGGTTCTACTGTATAAAAATATATCATTTTCGGTCATGACCACACCGTCAGTAGTGGACCCAATATCATCTACATCCTGAACTGTTCTGATTATTGCCCCCTCAATAACTAGGTCAGAGCTAGCACCAGAGGGGTTACCGTTTAAATTTAGGGCTCCAGTTGCTTGATCAAAAGCAAGTTTGTTGCCAAGAGAAAATTGGCCACTAGCATCAATATAGAAACCTGTATTTGTATTATTATAAGTTCCAGCTCCAGCATAAATCTTTGTTCCAGTCGCAGTGGTGTCGGAGGCAATAGTTATTTTATTTGTTGCATGGGAACCTACTGTAACGTTACTGGTAAAAGTTCCGCCTACACCAGAAAGAGTTCCACTAAAGGTTCCATCAACAGCATTTAGGGTTCCGCTAAAAGTTCCATCAACACTAGATAATGTTCCGCTAATTGTAGCATCTCCGGCAACTGTTAGCGTTCCTTCGCTATTATCCCATAAAAGATATGTAGTTGAATCTCCAACTCTAAAGTCATTTTCTGCGCCGCTCTTATTCCAATAATTATAAGTTCCGGCACCAATGGTCACACTGCCAGCATTTAAGTTACCTCTAATATATTGAGAATCAAACTCTGCTGTTCCATCTCCCTTAATCTGCCAACCTGTACTACCTGTAGAAAAATTAGATGATTGAAGAATAGAGTTAGCGCCGTTTAAAGTAATTGTATGAGCACCTATAGTACCTGCTGTGATCTTACTGGCTGTTAAGCTATCTATAAATTGCTCATCTATTAATGGAGTATTTTCATCAGTCTGTACTAAACTGGTCCAATCGCTTTCGTTTCCAGAAGTATCTACAGCTTTAACCCTACCCCAATAGGATCTCCAGTTGGCACTTGAACCAGCTTCCTGGGAACTATTCTCAACTGCAATTGTAAATACATTGGCCGCATTTCTTCCTGCAGTAACCAAATATTGCTCTGAGGTATCATTCTGACTATACAGTTCATATAAGTAATGTGATATATCTTCTTCTTGGCCAAAGTCAAACTTAAACATCACATTTTGAAACGAAGCGTACAGCTCTAAATTAGTAATATCTGCAGGAACTGTACTATCCCTTGGTACAGTAAATCTTATTGCGGCAAGTGGGTCATTGGTGGTATTTAGGTCCGAGTTCCTGGCCTGCACACTTAGGATATAGTCCTGACCTGCTTTTAGATTTTCTATTTTTTTTCTAATAATAGCCATAAAAAATCACATCACTTCCATTATGTGAAGTATTCTAACATCTCTAACATTGGTATCTGTTATAGTTCCAGATGAACCTCCAGAATTATCGTACACGGGATCACCACCGACAGAGCCCTGAGAAGAGGTTGGGGTTAAAGATACGAAATTTATATTAGTACTTAAAGACTCGTTAGATAATTGCAAATCTAAATCAAAAACAAAATCAAATTTTGATAACTTTATATAACTATTTTGTGCTAATATATTTTTTTCACCGGTAGCAACTATTTCCATAACATATTCTCTTTTATCTAAACTAGAAACAGAAATTAGATTTTGATCAAAGGAGTTAGTCGCTTCATAACAATCTACTACCGTAAAATCATTACTAATAACGTCATCAGGAAGCTGCTCAGCTGGTTTTATCCTATAAGATAATTTTCCATAATCAACACCTTTATCACCATAAAGATTAAAAGTAGGTCCTAGGAAATTTATATATACCTTTGCATTATTTTCTATTGACCTGCCATTCTCCCAATCTAATCCAGAATTTACAAAAGAAAAATTATAATAATTTATATCACCCAAAGACACAGAATATAAACTAAGATCACCAGTCAATTCTCCTGGATTGTAAGGATTACTTGAATCACTAACCTTATAAGATGTTAACGAACCATTAGTTACAGGAGTTACATTCTGTAAATTCGGAGTTTTATAGTAAAGAGCGTATTGTTTAGGGATGAATACATTTGCTTCATGATTTTCAGCTGCTTTAAAATATAAAATTCCATCTTTTATTTTAGTTTGTACTGGTGTAAAATCATTATTTCTTAAAATACTTTCATAAACAACAAGGTAAGAAGTTTCATCTATTGAAGACTCTAAAGAACTATTTATATATGAGTCAATTGCTAAACTAGAGACATCTACAGAGAGCCAAAAATCTTTTGGAATATCTACATCAGGAGAAAATCTTTCAATAGCCCTTTTCACTTGAGGGTAAGAGTAGTTAGTATTTTCTGCTGCTATAGAAGTACTTTGTCCAGACTTTAAATATTTAAACCAAATCATTTTACTCTATCTCCGAATAAAGTAGATCATACTGATGGTTGGATAAAGTTTCGTCTAAAACTTCAATTAATACCACCGCATCAAACCTAGGTATTCCACCCTCTTCTATAGTCTCTATGAATCTTTCTATACTTAAAGAAACAGGATCTTTTGTGTAATCCTCTGGATATAAAACTCTTGCCGTTTCATAATCTATATCAAAAGATTTAATTCTTAAAGATCCATCAGAACCAGTGTGTGAATGCAAATTTACGTCAACACCGTCTATAGTAACACCATCTTCTAGTGTTATATTTCCAGTTACATTTCCGCCAGACTTTAATAAATACTGAGGATGGTCGTCATTATCTAAACCATCTAAAAGTGAGTGATTAGAGGTCAAATTAATATTTGGCTCAGAATCTACAAATACAGATTTAAACAATGATGAGTAAACATCTTTATCAACTTCTTTAAGAACTTTTCTTTTTGAAGATGCTATAGAACCTAATTGAGTTATGTAAGCAGAATACTTTTTCTTATCTATTATTAAGTTAAAAAATGCTTCCATTTTTGCAGTTAGTGCAGAGTGTCGTTCAATATAATCTGCTTCTATGGAAACAAAATTTCCCTGAATAATATTAGTAGCAAATGCTATTTCTCCAGCTAACGTTGGACTTTTCTGCTTTATATCTGTTGTCTGAAAATCAAGCAACAGTGGTGAAGAAATATCTTTAGTTATTTTAATTGCAGGAGATAAAAACTTCTCATAAAAAATATCACAATTATCTAACAAATCTCTCTTTAAACTAGAGAGTAAATCTTCAATCTCTGAATCAACAGCGTTTAATCTGATCGCAAAAAAAGCTTGAAGTTTTGCGGCTTGTTTCTTTGAGATAGTATCCAATTCGGATTGTGGGATCTCTTCTGCTTTTGTGCCGATTGTTTTCGAGATCCTGTTCGAATAGTGTACTGCTTTTTTAGCCCATCCTTCATAGTGTATTGCAATCTTTTGCTGTGATTCATTATCATATACACCTCCAATGTCTGATAATAAAGATTTTTTTATACATCCAATTTCATTAAACATATACTTAATAGCTTTTCTCATCTGAAACAAATACGAAAAAGTAGAATGAGAAATTGCATCAATATACTCTGTAACAAACCTTCTGCAGGCGGTCGTGTTAGACTTTTCTGCATACAGATACTCATCAAAGCAAATATAGCTGGGTGGATTATCTTTCGCTATAATCTCATTATGATTCTCTGGAATAGTTACAATATCTGAGGAAAAAGCCGGTATATCCATATTTGAAGATGCCTCTTCCCATACCCTATAATGACACTTTTCTAGGTCTAAATCTATAGCAGGTTCTATGTAAACCTTTCTAAGAAGATTGTCCTCTATTCTTGTCATCATCAAATAGAGAATATTTTCTGCGTTTACAACCTCTTTAAAAACCTCATTATAAGGCACAGTATACGTATCTCTAAATCCAGAAAAAGCTAAAGAATATGAAGCCTCGGTTCCAAGTGCTTTTCGTACATCTTTGTTCGTGGGATCAACAAAAAAGGTCTCATCAGGGGCAGCAAAACCATAACTACCTGAAGACTCTACATTTGTATCTTTAATTGGGTTAGCCATAAAAAACCTTAAAACATGCTTCTCTTATACGTAGAATTAGATCTTCTACTAAAACCTGACTTAGCGCCTACTGCGGATGCTCTTTTTCCTATAACCATTACTGGACTAGTACCATCATTATCGTCATCATCATCAGAAATACTTTTAACAAAAATAGAATTTGAAAAAGTATATGAATCAGAAGCTGATGACATTTTGTTTAAGTCTCCATAATTTTGCTCAACAGCCAACAATGCCAACATTAACGCATCATGTGCATGATCCATTGCAGAACCACCAGCTTCAAAAACAGGTCTACCAGTTGCAGTAGTTCTTACTACGACATATGATATTAGCTGCATATACATTTCGTCATCATGTGCAGAAAAAAGTATTTTTTCATTTTCTAAAAATTGCCTTAAATTATCTACCATATAAGGCTTCATTTCTTTTTTGGTCATTAATTTAGTATAGGGATCTCTGACATCTATACTTTCACCAAAACCAATTCCCTTTACCCTCTCTCTCATTTTTGACCTTGGGTTTTCAACTCCATATTTAGTCAAAAGCTCTACTTGAACTTCTCCAAAGCCCCTGTCAACATATATGTGTCTAGGGTTAAATATTTCGTTTAATTCAATTATTCTATCAACAGCTTTAGTTAAAGTATATTCTGATTTACTTATTTCTTCTCTATAGCAAAGTTTAACCTTACCCCTTGCTCTTTCATCTTCGTGGTTGTCTGCACAAACTTCACAAACAACTATATTTGTACCAGCTCCATATTTATCCCAGTCAACACCTATTACGTGAAATGATCTTGCAGAATTTATCTCAGGTATATAATCCCAACCCGGATCAGTAAAAGCCATGTCTACAAACTTCCTTGGATATACGCCTTCAGAATCTTCACCCCAATCAGCTTCTATTTCATGACGATAACCAGATGGAGAATATTGCTCCCTAAACTCTTCTTCTTGCTCTTTGCTGAAAAATGGATTGCAATATGAAGGAAACCAAAACTCTTGGAACCTTTCAGACCTGCACCATTCCCAAAATCTTTCCCTTCTACCAGTTGGAGTAGAAGCACCCATTAAAACCTTATCTGGCTGATCCTCTGCTGTTTTCTGCAACATCGCATAAAGTGCATCAAGGTCCCCTGAATGCATATAGTCCATCTCGTCAAGAATAATTAGATGAGCTTCCTGACCACGAGCAACGTCTGATTTTCCACCTGACCTCATACCTGAGGTAAAGAATCTAATTGTGGACCCGTTTGAAAATTGGATCATAAACTGAGGACTGGTTACTTTCCTCGTAATTGAATTCATTACAATATCGTTTTTTTGTGCTATTCTTATTATCTCCTGATAGATGAGTTCTACCTGGGTTTTCATTGGTGCAACAACTAGAGATCTACCATCTTTATTCGTGTAAGAATAATGCAGAAGCTGGATTGCCATAGAGAAAGTTTTACCTAAACGACGACCAGCTCTTAGCACTTTTCTTAAGGAAGGGTCACGAAGAATAAGTATCTGATAAACTCTTGGATTTACATCTAAAAAGTTTTTTGCCCAAACAACACTATCTTTAGCAATATGCAACTGCCTTTGTAGTTCGGCAGAAACTCCAGAAGATAAAAGATCTTTGTCAACCTCAAAAGGCTCATCGACCAACAAAGAAAGCTCTCTATTAGTCATCTGCCTATTCATTACAGGGGAGCCATCGCCCCAAGAAAGATGGGAAAGCTTATTTTCAAAAACCCATTCAATTCTGTTTATCTGTTTAATTAGCTCTGGGTCTTGAGCTTTAATTATTTCAAGTAAATCTTCTCTAGGTAAATTTTCAAGAGTTTTTCTAAAGTCATTTGTTTTTGTAAAAATACTCATAATTATCCAAAATGTGCTGCCATCATTCCTGCCTCAGATCCTAGCACACTCCTAGCATTTAATCTAGAGTTCTGTATTGCCATCACCCCTCTAGCCCTAGAAGTTGCTGCGGCTTCGGTATCCTGATAGCCCATCCCAAAAGCGGGCTTATTTATCGTTCCTTGAACAGACTTGTACGCATCTTTTGCCAAATTGATTCCGCTTACAACAACTTCACCAGCCATTTTGCCTAAGTCATATAACAATGATGCTGTACCAAGAGCCTGCAATCCTGGGACTGCCATATAGGCCCCTCTTGTTGCCAAAACCCCTCTTGCACCGGGCGTCCTCAACAGCTGCCCCATTCTTTCTGCACCGGTTCTGCCACCACCTAATGCCTGCCTAATTCCTTGACCACCAGCCATTCTAGATCTCAATACATCATCTGCATTTGCTTTTATACCTAAATCATCTAATGCCTGTTGCATTGTAGCTCTAGCTTTTTCGACTCCTCGTATACCCTGCTCAGAAATAACGTCGTCACCAAACCCTAATGCAGCGCGTGCGTAACCACCTATATACTGAGTTCCCCTACCAGGAAGAGCCGAGACAAGAAGGTCGCCTCTAACGCCTACTTTAATTCCAGTAGCACCTTCAACCCCAACAGCACTGCTCATGGCCGATCTGTATAAAGATGGGTCCATTATTTCATCGCCCACACTAACAGCATTTAGGGACATAAACTTATTAGAACCTATCTGTCTTGGTTTACCATCTGGACCTAAAATAGTTGTAGTTCCAACTGGTGATCTAGCTATTGGCCTATCTAAAGCAGCTGCTGGTACTCTGTTACCCTTAGTCCAAACTGCTCTCCCACTTTCATCAAAGTATTCAATTCGACCACCTTTTATGTAAGTTCTACCATTCTTCGTATTTAACCTGTCAGCAAAAGCTTCTCTAACGGTTATAGAACTACCGGGGTTATACCTTCCAGTTGCCCTAAGAGCTAGCCCATCAGCATTATTCATTCCCATTAAAGCTTCAATCGACCTATCAGCAGCCTGGAGTCTTTTTTGCATTCTTGCAGAAACTGGACCACCTCTTGCAGCCCTTGCCTCAAGGCGGTCCATTCTTCTGGAGGCACCTAAGAAAGAAAGAGTACCTGGACCTAAATCTGCTGCTGCAAGATCATCCAATCCAGTAAACTTACTCAGGGCACTAGTTACCCTAGATCCAACAACAGGAAGACGGGTTGCTCCAAGGCTTGCCTGGAAAGGTGTATATGCTCCTGTCATATTGGCGTTAGAAAATACACTTAAGGAGTGATATCTTCTCAGCGCTCTAGGTCTCATGGTGGCGTGATTTACACGAGAGCTGTACATAAAGTTCATAGCTTGTGGCTGACCACCTGGTCGCCTTAGTAGACGTGCCCCTCTTTCTTTACCACCCACAAATTGACTAGCTTTTCTTTGAGAAAGACCTTGATCAGTAACTAGTCTATGCTTAGCCATCCTTGCGTCGGTAGCATTCTCAAAGTCCATAAATCCGCCACCGGCCATAATGGTTCTTGAACCTCTACCGGTAGCAAATAGAACGCTTGCTGTAATACCAGGTATATGCTCCATCATTCTAGAAGAAAGAGGAGCTTGAGCAGCTGCCATTGGATCTATTGGATTATACCCCATTCCTGGCGGCATCAGTAACCCCTTCTAGAATTATGCATACCTAAAACTATGTCTCCAACTGCAGATAAATCATTGTTTGCAGTACTTCTTCCATAGGGGGATTGAGAGAAAAACTCTCTATTAGATCTGACATAAGTACCAGCTGCAACGTAGGGAATTGCACCACCTACTGTACCACCTGTAATCGCACCAGCTACACCGCCTGCTATCCCACCTAAAACCTTAGACCTAGTACTACCACCCTTCTTAACTCCCAGAGCAGCTCCGCCAAGAGCTCCAAGTCCACCTATGTTTACGGTAGATCCGACAGGATTCTGAGGCATTCCTGCACCAGTCGCCATCAAGTCTGCTGGTGCAGTTGACTGCATCATAGACCCAACTGGCCCACCCATAAAACTACCTGCTAAAAATCTTGCACTAAACTTTCTACCAGTAAAATACCTATCAGCATCGGCGGTACCAAGTGTAGTTTCAAAGGCTGCGTCTCTTGCTGCAGGGCCTATCTCATTAGCCATACCACCCATAAAAGCCAGGGCACCTACTGCTGCAAGACCTTTTGGCGATCCGCCAACAGAAGATACAGATCTTCCAACTTTACCTAAAATTGCTGATGCCATAACTACTTACTCCTAAAATAAATGATCATATTATAATCTATTGTAGTAATACAAATGCGCAAAACGTATCACAACAGCACCATAATCTGCTTAGCTACCCATTCAGCAACAGGAGCTACGACACCATTACCACACATCTTAAAACGTTGAGAATCAGAAGTGGTTTTACCATCTGCACGGTTTAAAGTATGATCATCAGGCCACCCCATTAGTCGTTCGCATTCGAGGGGAGTCAGGCGTCGGACAGCGAGGTTTGGTTGTGCGACGGCTTGTCCTCCGCCTCCGCTGCGGAGTGTTGGGAAGTGGTGTTGTGAGGGTTGTGGGTCAAGTCCTTGTGTGTGTGAGAATGCGATAATGTGTTCGCCTCGCGAGGATGGGATGCCTCCGTCGCCGCCGGATCTGAGTGTTGGTACTGGGTCGTAAGCAAAACCGCTTTGCGTAAACCCGACCGGGATCAGTTGCCCTGTTTGGTTATCGTCTGCGCCACATGTTCCAACGCCGTTTGTAGTAAGGGCGGCAACGCTCTCCCCCTCCTGCTTGACCTCCTGAGGATTCCTGCTGCCGCTTTTGGCGACAGGGAATATTTCGTCGGCACATCTTCCGGCGACTGAAGTATCAAAGATAGAGGCAAGGAACACGCGCCTTCTTCTCTGGGGAACTCCGAACCATTGTGCGTCCAACACGCACCACTCACTGACCAACGCCCCTGCTTCGGCCAACGCGTCAAGGCATCGCCCCATTGCAGTGCCTCTGTCGGCGGTAAGTAGTCCTGTGACATTTTCTGCGATAACTGCTTTTGGGAATTTTCCATCTGTTGCATCTCTCATCTCCTTAATAATGCGAATAGCTTCAAAAAATAGACCAGACCTGTTACCATCCAATCCAGCCTGCTTACCAGCAATGCTTAAATCTTGACAAGGAAACCCATATGAAATCACATCAACAGGATCCAAGTCATAACCAGAAACATCCCGAATATCACCAAACTTTGGGACACTAGGCCAATGAAACTCTAATACTTGTTGACAATTCTTGTCCCACTCAACTTGCCACATGCAATCAAAACCAGCGGTTTCAAAACCAAGATCAAAACCACCCACTCCAGCAAATAAAGAACCATATGACTTGCTAGATTGAAGTTTTGAATCAGAATAAATGATCATACTTACCATTTCCCATCCTAGTATGATTGATTTTATTTCTATCCAAATTTCCAACAACACCAGCTGTTAAAAGTGGATCTCTTCTTGAAGAATTTGCCGGAGACAGGTAACCTAGTGATTCGTTTTCTGCCCTTACATAATTAGTAGGTTCATATGGTTGTTTTTCTACAGTCTGGTTATACAGTTCATTCTGTTCAGATTTACGATATGACATAATACCCAATACCGCTGCACCAGCTGCTGCTGCTAATGTTTTAGGTCCACCAGGTACTTTTGATGTAAATTCTCTTACAGCGGTCCTTCCCCTTCTGTAAGAGTCAGCTAAAACAGCTCTTCTTGTATATCCGGCTTCTCTTGAAATGTCGTCTAACAATCTACCTCTCATTGCAGTTTTGCGATTTTCATCTAATCTTTCAGATATCTCGCCATAGGCTTGCTCCGCTTCCTTTGTAGCTCGTTCAAAATCAGCTCTTCGGCCCATTTTATCTATAACTTCAGGATCATAGACTATACTGGCTGAACCTTCAGGTGCGTCAAAAACTTTTCTCAACATAGGCATTTCAACATCATTTTGGTACTGAACAGAAAGATTTTCTGCCAACTGAACCACTTCATCATAAACATCACCAGCTAATCTCTCTGTAACAACTCCCTTTTCATTTATAAGCTCTGCCAGCTGAGCTGTCATTTGTTCCTTATTAAGGTTTCTAGATTTCATTGTTTCTTGCATATTTAAAAAGTTTTTATACATAGATTTAAGTGCCCCTGAAGAACCTTCATCAAACGAATCTCTAAAAGCAAGATCTATATCCCTAGCAGAAAAACCCATCTCCATAGCTGTTTTTCTTAAAGAATCTTCACTACTAAAAGTTTCAACTATTTGCTCTGCAAGGGCTCTACCATGGTCTTTAGTTAAACCACCATCAGTTTGACCAAACATAGTTTTTAAGTTAACTATTTTTCCTTGATAATTTTCAACTAAACTTATTTTCCTGTCAATTGGTACACCTTTAAAGTCGGCGCTTGATCTTTCAGCCATTAAGTTAAAGAACTCATTTGACATTATAGGAACAGGTTTTGAATCTGGCGATAAATCAAATATCCTTAAATAATCGTCACTTACTGATTGTGAATAAACAAGCCCTAAGCCCTGTGTAGTACCAAGCTTTTTGCCCATTGGACTCAAAAGTCTTTGTGCTGCTGTTAATCCAGATACATTAACTCCAGAAGTAGCATTAGCTGCCGCATTAGCCGTAATAGACGATAGATACGTGCTTGTAAATCTGCTCCTTGGATCCACAAAGTAAAAAGGATCTCCTATGGCTCTAAGTGACTCAGCTAGATCTGCTATCTGTTTTGGCCCATATTGAGCCATACCACCAGCCAAAATTGGTGGTGGCTCAACACCAGCTGCACGAGGTTGAACTGCCGAAGTTAGGTTAGCTTTTGTTCCCAGATTTCTATATACTGCCGTTAAACCTGTTTCAAGTATATCTAAAGATTCTTGTGTTTTTCTGTCAAATCCTAAAATTGCTGGAGCACCTGCTAACCCTGGAACTCTAGCTGCAATACCCATGTCATCAATCGCTTGATTTCGAGAAACTGTGACTCCGAGACTAACAATTGATTGTCTTGCAAGATTATCTGATAACACCTGACCACTAGCTGTTGTAGCTGTAATAGCTGGCCCCGTACCAGCCCTTGCGTTTTGTATGGTTCTTCTAATGAATCCCAAAGCTTTTTGTTGATCTAGATCACCTGCAGTTGCCCTCCTTAAATCATCCCCCAATTCTCCAGCTTCAGCTGAAAATCTTATTTTACCATCTGGCCCAACAGATAAAACTCCTCTACCTAAATCAGTAGATAATCCTAATTCAGATAAACTTTGTTGCACTTGAGCATCACTGCCGATTATTCTAATCTGTGTCCCTTGTAAAGACCTAATTGATTCTTCTTGAGATCCAGAAAGAATTCTTGTTGTCAAGAATTGCGACAAATTAGATACTTCATCAACGTCAGTAGTGGGAGTAACAGCAGTAGATCTAGCTACAATGTTCCTTAAGAAATCACCAGTAGCAGTTTTAACAACTTGAGTATTACCCTGCTGTTGAGTCAACGCCCACGTAGAAAGTTTGCCCTCATCCATATAACGTTCCATATACCCCTGCAATAAATCATCTGTTTCCGCTATGTGAGAACCTCTAGAAATAGTATCAAATACTTTTGCAGCGGACGGGTCTTGCTCCATTAGCTCAAACAGATTTGTATTTAAAGCTATATTTGTTACCGAAGAATATCCAACATTTTTTCTACCTATTAATGGAAGTTGTTCTTCAGCAAAAATGGCATTAACATAGGCTTTATTTAAATCATCCATTGATACATTTGGGTCTCTAAGAAGATTATCTAATATCTTATTAGCTTGATCTAATTGATATATTCTAGACTTATGTAAGGTATCCCTAACAAAAGTAGGATCATTGTCAATTCTTTCATACAGGGCGTCGACTGCTCGCATCGCCCTTTCATCCATATTAAATGCTTCCTGTTGACTAATAGTTTTAAGAAGCATGTCTATATCGAACTGTGAGTTATGAGCTACAATATTTCTATATTGAGAATCAGTCATCATCTCTATTACGTCAGTTAATCTACTTACGACATTTTCACCACGCCTGCCCACATCTATAAGTTCAGTTCCCTCTTTATCGGCCAGACTTTGAACCAAGCTTCTACCAGTAGGAGATACGCCAACCTCTCTCAATGCCCTTAATTGTGGTGAGTCAAAACTAAAATTCATAATAGTATTCATGGTTACTGTTCCATCCGGATTAACGACTCTTTCAGCTAAACTCAAAGACCTAACAGTAGAACCCTTTGTAACACCTGTAGTCTCTACGTCAAAAACTAAACTTTTAACCACATCAGAAGGAGGATTGACTGCCCCTTTAAATCCATCTCCAATATCGTGCATCACAGATCTTATGCTTGCAACACTTGGAAGAGTTTTAGATACAGTCAAAGATTCATTTGGAGCTTTACCTTGCTTATAACTAAAATTGAGTGTATTCAACAGTATCTGCATAGGGTGATAGGCTCTAGGGCCAGATGCTCCACCATTTTGATCTACAACATATCTAAATAGCGAAGCTGTATAATCACTTGCAGAAGGCACCTGCATTCCCGGTAAGCCAGCGACTGAAGTTAAAGTTGGCCCAACTCCTGCACCAGCAGAAGTTTTCATTTTAATAACATTTGTCATAAACTGATTCATTAGCTGATCAGCTTTTTGTTTTGGAAGTACATTTAAGTCGATAACTCCCCTAGCTTTAATCAGCCTTCGATTTATGCCTCCTCCAGCCTTATTAACCTCATCTATAGCTGCAAAATAGTCGTCTTCAAATCTTTGCAGCAGTTCAAAAGCCTCATCAACACTACCGTAAACATGCTCTAAAACATTCTTATCTATAGGACCACTAACTCTTGAAGCCTTACTGCCAAATTGAAAAGCTGAATCAGTATAATTACCGGTTGTACCAGAAGATATTTTTGCGCCTTTTGTAAGCTTCCTGATTCTAGTAAGTTTTTCCGCCGCTTCTGCAGCGTACTCTTCAGTTTGTGACACTCCTCTTGGAGTTATTAACTCACCAGCTCTGCCCAATACTCCAGCTAAATCACTTCTTAGTTCTGATATACTTTTTCTACCATTAAAAGCCATTTACTCCCCCTCAGGCAGTTGTTGCACCTCTATATATTCATCTACATCGTAGATTCCCAGCTTTTGTTTTAACAGCTTTTCTTTTTGCAGTTCTATCTCTTTAACTTTGTATATAATATCAGATATAGCCTGAGCACTATCGATTTGAGCCTGCCCGACCTTAGCTTTTGCTTCTCTTGTTGCAAGAAGTTGATTTCTTAAATCTTTTCTTCTTTTATGTAGTTTGTCTTCTAGATCTACAGCGAGGTGAAGTTCTTTTTTCATTATTGGCTGACCGTCTTGATCTACACCTATAACATTTTCTTGTATAAAGTCTTCTTTTGCTAGAAGCTTAGTTTTCCTAATATACTGAACTTCTTGATCGACTAAATCTCGAATCATAGAAACTTCAACAAGGTTATCAGGTTGAACGTCAAGCTCATCCATATATTCTGCAGTAAACTCGGCCACAATAGACATTTCTATAGGACAAGGGTTATTTACGGGAGCCAAATTCTCCTTTAACAAGGGGCATGTTGAGGCAAAAGTGCATTTTGACCCTTCGCAGTTCATTGGGATAGACGAAAACATTGAAGTCTTAGTTCTTTGAGGCCTAACCAATTCTGAAGCTTTCTCTTTATCCTCTTTGCTCCATGTTTCTGGAAAAAACAAATCAGGTCGTAAAGATTCAAATTGTTTCAAAAAATCGTTTTTATCTACTTTTTCTAAATCACTCATTCTAAACTTATCCATTCAGTGCTATAATTGCCATCTGAGTAAAACTTTGTTATTTCAACTGATTTACAGTTTGTGCATAAAGAATCTCTTAATAGACACGAGTTGTTAAAGTCGTAGTATTCACTAACTACTTCAACTTTACAGTCACATCTCGGACAATTCATTAAGAACTTTCATTAAGCCTTTTTCTAGCTTTTGTGCAATCTCAGCGTTCTGTGCTGCGTTAGTGAAAACACCGACTTCTCTAACCTCATCTGAAGTTAAATATGAAGAAAGCTTGTACCTGGATCCTTTACAGATCTCACAGTATGTATCAACATTTGACTGTTGACAATCACATCTTTCAACTATATCAAATGCTTCTAAACATTGAGCAATTTCGTACCATCTGGATTTGAAAAGCTTTTTAGTTTGCTCTTTGTATGCCCTGAGCTTATGCTGATCAGTTGAAAGCAGCGTACCCATATCCAATGAATGTTTCATTAGATCATTTAAATTTTTATATATATAATTTGCTAACTGAAAATTCCCATTTGAATCTGTAAATTTTTTCCAATCATCCATAACATAAAACCTTTCACATGTATCATCCAGCGTACCTACCAGTGCCCATAGGTTTCCTTAAACCTGGTGTAGCTCCTGGCCCTCTGTAACTTGTTCTACTCTCATTGGGTCCCTTACCAGACATTGCCATACCTGCAGCTAAGCCAAGGCTTCCACGTGTCACACCTCTGTTTAACTTCATTGTTCTAGCTTGAGTCCTTTGGCTTTGGTAAATCAAAGCCCTGCCACCCTGTTCTTCAAGTAATGCGGGCTTTCTTGAAGGAGTCCCAACTCTACCAACGTTTTCCCCAGCCCTAGATCTTCTTACGAGGCTTCTTCTTGCCTCTTTTTGAATTCTTACAATTTCACTTTTAGGTATTGGATCATTCATGCCTCTTTGTATGGTTTTACTTCTTCGGCCAGCCCTGTCTAAACGAGATAGATATTTTCTACCAGCTTGGGTTTCTGCCTTAGACGCAACTCGGGCCATGTTTGAGTCAAGGCTACCACCTAATGCTTCACCAACATAAGTAGCAACCTTTCCAATACCTCCTCTAATATTTTTCCCCAAACCTGGTATCATCGGCATTATAGATCCTAGTACTTGTAGATGCCTCTAGGAACACCTCTAGTAGGAGACGTACCTCTGCCTCGTCTTTTAGAGGAAATAGCCCCTGCACCCATAAGGCCAGCAACTGCCGATCTTTTAGGGTGAGCTTTAATATGTCGCCCTGCAGCAGTTGCGCCAGCTATCCCTAAACCTCTTTTAGCCATGGCATATGTGCCTTGTCCTTGACCCTTCACAGCGCCAAAAAGCTCACGTGCTTTTCCCATTTTGTTCTCCTATTTCTTCAACAACTTTAGTTCTAGATTTTTTTATAGGTTTTTGTACGTCAAAAATAAAATCTTCTTCTAAATAATCAATATGGAATATAGTACCTCTAGGCACCGAAGACTTCACAATAGCTTGAGCTATCTTAGTTTCTATATTGTCTCTTCTGATCTGAGCAATGCCCCTAGCACCTTTGATCGTATCAATACCTAAATCTATCAACCCATCTATAACATTGTCAGTGTACTCTAGCGAAATTCCCTTTTTGGATAGCTTTTCTGCTGTTACCGACATTTCTAGTTGAGCTATCTTTACGCAATCTTGTCTTTCAAGATGGTTAAATATAACAACTTTATCTACCCTATTTAAAAACTCGGGCCTAAAGTATTTATCAATAGCTTTCATGGTGTTTTTCTCAACTATGTTTCTAACAGGTATTTTTTCAGTTTTTCTATCAAAATCTACACTTTGACCAAAACCTACACCAGTTGAAATTAAGTTTTCGACTACTTTATCATTTCCTAAATTTGTAGTCATTATTATTATAGTGTTTCTAAAATCTATGATTTCACCTTTATTATCGGTAACAAAACCTTCATCAAAAACTCTAAGAAAAGTGTTCCACATATCTTCATGTGCCTTTTCCACTTCATCCAGCAATATAACAGTATTTGGGTTTTTCTTAACCTGATTAGTTAACTGTCCACCCTCATCATGGCCAACATATCCAGGAGGTGCACCTAAAAGCTTTTGGTTCTCATGTTTATGTTGAAATTCTCCGCAATCGATTCTAACCATATTCGTGTCTGAACCATACATGTAGTTATGTAATTTATTAGCAAGGTGTGTTTTACCCACTCCAGAGGACCCGGCAAAGAGAAATACACCTAAAGGCCTGTCCGAGTCGTGCAGGTCAGCCTGACACCTGTATAGTGCCGAAACAACCTCGTCAACTGCTTCATCTTGACCTATAACCATAGATTTAAGATATTGATCAAGACCTAAAAACTTTTGCTTAGTTAGTTTCTTAAACTGCTTTTTTACTGGAGTTCTCTTAGTTACTTTTTGTTTATCAATATATTTCTTTATCTGCTCAAAATCAAAATCATCATCTTCTTTTTCCTGATCAAACAGTTCCGATGGAGCTGTAGCAAAAGCGGTATCTAACCAGAACTCTAAATTCAATCCAGGGTTTAACATAACGCATCCAGCGTATATAGCTTCTATGGCCCTGTTTCCGGATACTCTAGACATCATTGCTAAAGATGAGGCTACTTCTGTTTTTAGGTTATAAACAAAATTCTCTATAACTATCTTTTTAAATTCTTCTTCTTTTTTCTTTTTATTCTTAGAGACAAACTCTTCTACCTCAGAAGTTTCCAATACTTTAAACTTTACACCTGTGCCGAGTTCCGGTATGAATATTTGATATATTTGCATGTGGGTCCTACTTACGTCTACTTATATAGGTTTATATATAATACGTATAAGTATATATTATAATAGTATATGTTAATATATAATTATATAGTAAAGGGGGGAAGGGGGGAAGGGGGGCGTATGACCAGTCTATCATACGTGTCAAATTGAAATCCAGTTCACCAATTAATATTTTCGATTTCAGGCACTTTTTCAAGACAAGGACCTGCCACAGCCCAGTATTTTAAGATATCATTTGGGGTATGAAATCTTTTATATAAGATATAAAGCGAAAGTTCTAGATATGCATCCTGCTGATGACACTTGCTCATTTTGTCTCCTTACTGTATAATGTTGATATCAATTATAACATAAATAGTTAGGATTTAACAATGGAAGAACAAATGCAGCAGAACGTAGAAACGATATTTGAAAATTTTCGCAAAATGTACGAATCTTGCGTCGTTGCTGCCGAATCTTGGCCAGAAGATATGGAATCTACCGCAAAGTTTTTAGAAGCTGTTTCTTTGGAGACGACCAGCATGGTAGAGGTGTTTGATGGTATAATTGGAGAATACATAAAAGAGGTCAGAGAGGCCTCCCTTCAAGGAAAGTTATTTGATGACTAACGAATCTGAGCAGAAAGAACCTTCTAAGGCATTAGAGGTTGCAATAGCTCATCTACAAAAACAATACGGGCAGGGATCGGTCATTCGACTTGGAACCACTAATATTAAGCCTTGGGAATCGATTTCTACCGGAGCAATGACATTAGACCACGCCTTAGGGATTGGTGGACTTCCAAGAGGAAGAGTAGTAGAGATTTATGGGCCAGAATCTTCTGGAAAATCCACCCTAGCTCTAACCACTGTCGCTAAGGCACAGAGAATGGGCCTGACATGTGCCTATATTGACGCAGAACACGCGTTAGACCCTGTTTACATGCAAGAGGTAGGGATAGACCTAGATAACCTCTTACTGGCCCAACCAGACTATGGTGAGCAAGGTCTAGATATCTTAGATAGGTTACTGAGAACAGGTGAGATAGGAGTCATTGTAGTTGACTCTGTTGCTGCCCTAGTTCCTAAGGCAGAGCTGGATGGCGAGATGGAGCAGGCTCATATGGGGCTACAAGCCCGTATGATGGCCAAAGCCTTGCGTAAGGTCACTGGACTAGCTGCACAGCATAATACGCTCATAATCTTCTTGAACCAGCTTAGAAACAAAATTGGGATCATGTTTGGTAACCCTGAGACTACACCTGGTGGTATGTCCCTAAAGTTCTATTCTTCTGTGAGAATTGATGTAAGAAAGAAAGAAGATCTCAAAGATAAGTCTGGTGAACTAACAGGTATAAGAGTAAAAGCCAAGATTATTAAGAATAAGATGGCTCCACCCATGAAAATCACCGAATTTAACATCAATTATGCTCAAGGTATCGATGAATATGGCTGTATTTTTGATGTCGGTCTAGAAAAAGGTATTTTTACCCAAAAAGGCGCATGGGTGTACTACAAAGACGAGAATTTCGCTCAAGGTAGAGACAATGCTATTGATAAGCTGAAGGATTCTCCAGAGATAGTAGAGGAAATCAAGGGTTAAAATGTCATTCTCACCAATGATTTGTGAAGATTGCTCTTTGCCGCCTAATTGGGTTACTTGTCAGCTTCCAAAACGCAACGGAAAATTTTTTTCTTCGGTCAAATGCCGTGATTGTGGTGATGAATGGGAAGAACCTGACGAAAATGCTGATGATATAGAAGATCAGTTACCTAGCGAGGATGATCCTGAACCTTTCCGCTGATTTTTTTTCGAAAAATTTTTATAAAATTAGTGTTTCTAGCCAAAAAAAGTTAAAACGGTTACTATACGGCTAGAAAAGTTATGGAAAATAAAGGATGTGTACATGGATTACGATTTTGTCAAAAGAATTCTTGATTTAGTAGAAAAAAACTTAGACAAAGTTGATCCTAATGACGTGCTCAGGTTTACACACGAATTTTCTAACGATCAAATGGAAAGAATCATTACGGTTCATCCAACCCCAGAAGGCTACATCGTTTTCAGTGTATTCAATGAAGATGAATGGACAATTGTAAACAACATCTGTGAAATATCTGAAAAATCAATTGATGAAGTTATTTTCGAGCTCGCTGAAGAAGGCGAAAGCTCAACAGTTATTATTGATCCACGCCAGTTCTAATCAGAACAAGCGAAGTTGATCAAACATCAAACGAGAAATTCTGCGCTCCAAATCATCGGTTAAACCCTGATCCTTATTGATCAGATAACTGTATCTAGCGTATTCTGCTTTTCTACGTCTGTTTGCAACAAATCTCTTCCAAAAGCTATTCATCATCACTCCTTATAATAAAAAAAGACACAGGTATAGTAGTGATTAGGTTGTGACCATCAAAAGAGAAATATGACACATCAAAAAAGGGGACGCTCCACCATGGCTAGTGGAACATCCCCTTTTTCTTCACATGACTACATAAAGTAACTTTATTGGAGGGTTAAAGTTACATGCGTCAGTATATCAGTAATCGTAACCGTATTCAAGCTCATCCATGTAATCTGAACCCAAACGGCTAGCATAGCCAGCCAACGTGGTACGTACACCCTCAGTGTCCTCATCTACCCACATGAGACAATCAGGACATCTCACAGTAGACACCAGAAGATCCTCAGATACGATGAACTCTGAACCACAGTGTGGACAATCAACAAATGTATTCATTACAACTCCCTTGAGTGTTAAGCATTGGGTGCTTGATATTTCCCCCACCTTGTGGTGGTTAACTGTCATCTAAGCATATGTATTAGATCCTTGTCAAGTAGTAGATCAATATTTCTCAGAAAAGTTTTTCCGGCGGCCCGACCACCCCCACAGCCCCTATAAAGGTATATAAAAAACTATATCATGGAAAAATAAAGGAAAATTTATGAGCGGGTAATAGTAGATATATATGTACTCTTGTTTCTTTAACGAGGGTACGGGGGTATACCCCAGAAGCTTGAGAACGCAGAGTGAACAACTGATCTCTGCAGGAGGATAATAGTCATGAATGTTCACACTCTCATCAATGAGTTCATCGTTCCCGCTGCTCGCGAGGGACGCATCGTTCACACGAACGGTGGACAGTGGTGCATCTTGGAGGGTACCAACGTCCGTACGGTGGACATCACCGGACAGATGGAGGCCAACACGGTCCGCACCGCGGAGTCGTACGCACGTGCATGGGGTCTCACCCTCCCATTGTACACGCGTCCAGCTGAGCCCGAGTTCAAGAACTGGCTCGTCTGACAGGTCGTCCTGGCCCCCCTTCGGGGGGGTCGGGACCCTCCTGTTTTGGCCGGCTAGATTCTTGATAGTGATAGTATCCATAGCCCCAGAAGCGTGTGAACGCACGGGATGACCGAACGATTCCTGTGCAGGGAGGATCAGATGTACATTGTCCGAGTCTTCATCGTTGCCATCTTCTTTGGGCTGTTTGCAGCGCAGAGCTGGATGGGTTGGCAGTGGGAGGGGTTCACGCATCCCGAACACGGTATCCTCGTGGCCTGCATGGTCGCGATGGGTGGCATCCTCGGAAGGAGGTGGTTTGAAGCATGATCACATGCAGCGTGTGTCGACGACGTCATGTCGTTGGCAGTGAGCAGTACTTCGCGTGTCGTCGGATCGGATGGATTCGTGCGCATGAGATGGGCTGTCACACGATGGATGGTGCGGCTGGGTTCCAGGCCGAGTGTCCATTGTGTGTGAAGAGGACGGTTGCCCTTGACATCTGCGGATGTCAGGGGTGATCCCTCTTTGTCGAGCTAGCATTTTGATAGTGATCTTTAGCCCCAGAAGCTTGGGAACGAGGAAAGGAGGCGACATGATCGTCTGTGGTAAGTGCTCGAAGTGGGAGAACGGAAAGCGGAAGGAGGTGAGGCATAAGACTGTGGCAGCCGTCAAGGCGTGCCACATGAAGGGCAAGAAGAAGACCTCGGGCTGACGCCCGGGGTCTTCCCCTTCTGCCCTGCTAGATCTTTAGTTATATATTTGATAGTGATTTTTAGCCCCAGAAACTTTAGAACGGAGCCAGGAGGTACCTGGTCCATGCTCATGAAAGGAGAACCACATGAGCAGTCCCACCATCCGCGGATGGGTCGGAGCCGGTGAGAAGGGCGTGTCCTTCAAGCCTGTGTCCGGCAACACCCCGGTCTTCGTGCGAGCGTCTGACGACGTTCGCACGAAGATCCGAGCCGGTCTCTGGACCAATGGCGTGAAGACCCACGTCATGGACCCGGAGGTCCCCGTGAGCCTCTTCGAGGTGTTCACGCTCAAGGACGGTACCCCCGCGTATCGTCTGAACCTGACGAACGAGCAGGTTCTGACCGAGTTCCTCGCTCTGTGCCAGAAGGCACGTCGCGAGAAGAGCGACGGTGTCGACACCACGGCGGCTGACGCCATCGTGGCTGAGTTCAACTGGAGCTGAGCCACAGGGGTGACAGGGGAGGCCTTCGGGCCTCCCCCCCCCTTCGGGGGGCTAGATCTTTAATTGTAAGAATTTTGATAGTGATAGTAGTATTAGTCCCAGAAGCGTGTGAACGAGAGAAAGGAGGTGTAATTATGCCGAAGAATGCACTTGACAATCCGAATCGCAAGGCTCCATGGACCACAATCTTTAGTTCTCGCTGGACTGAGGAGGAGAAGGAGGAAGCAAGGAAGAAGATCGAGAAGAAGAAGTGAGAGAGGCCCCTTCGGGGGCCTCTCCCACTTTTTCGTTATAGATCTTTAGTTGTTAGGTCTTTATCCCCAGAAACTTGAGAACGCAGATGAACAGCCGATTCTGCAAGGAGGTGCCAGATGCGCACTACCGCAATCCTGCTTGACTACGTCATCCGGTGCATCACCGCTGGCAAGTTCGAGCGCCGTATCGACCGGAAGGGCAACACCTTCTGGCGAGTCCAGGGTGAGCAGTTCGATGAGTTCACCATCGGGCCCATCGTCCGCTCTGCCGTGGTTTACCTCGGTAAGAACGATTCGTTCCGGATCGTGGCCAATGTTGGCGGCATCAACCGTCACAGTGGCAAGCGCTGGGTTCGGTCCCAGACTGTCATGGCGAAGCCGGTTACCGAATGGGCCTGCATCGTCCTGAGCGGCAAGCAAACCGACTGGGTGGATCGCAGCACAATCGAGGGTGCTGTGGCCCAACTCGCGAGTTGAGGGGAGAGGAGAGAGGAGGCCTTCGGGCTTCCTCCCCTCTTCGAGGGGCTAGATCTTTAATCACTAGAACTTTGATAGTGATTATGTAGTCCCAGAAACTTTAGAACGGAGCCAGGAGGTACTTGGCCCATGCTCGTGAAAGGAGAACCACATGAGCAAAACTCCGACCATCCGCGGATGGGTCGGTGCGGGTGAGGAGGGTGTGTCCTTCAAGCCCGTGTCCGGCAACACCCCGGTCTTCGTGAATGCGTCCGATGCGACGCGTGCGAAGCTCCGGGCCGGTCTCTGGACCGATGGCGTGAAGACTCACGTCATGACCCCGGAGGTCCCCGTGAGCCTCTTCGAGGTGTTCACGCTGAGCGACGGTACCCCCGCGTATCGTCTTGAGCTCAGGGATGAGAACATCCTCAAGGAGTTCCTCGCGCTGTGCCAGCAGGCCCGTCGCGAGAAGAGTGCAGCCGTGGACACCACCGCGGCTGACGCCATCGTGGCTGAGTTCAACTGGAGCTGAGCCACAGGGGTGACAGGGGAGGCCTTCGGGCCTCCCCCCCCCTTCGGGGGGCTAGATCTTTAGTTATAATATTATTATTTAGTCCCAGAAATTTGAGAACGGGACAAGTAGAAAGGAGATCCCATGGAATACTGGCAGTTCGTGGCATCAACAAAGCAAAGCCATCGTCCAGAAGTCACCGACCAAAGATATGGTCAGTGGTACTTCAACTGTCTGGTTCAGGTCAGGCCAGACATCTCCGAGAAGATCAGGTCCACCAAGTTGGATCCATTCTTCAAGGAGAAGGTTTCTCAGGAGACCGAAGAGTTCGTGGAGGCGAACTGGTGAGGAATGCCCCTTCGGGGGCTTCTTCATCTTTTGTTCATAGACTTTTATTCACTTCATTGCCGCCCAGGCTGTATTAATATTATATATCACTAGCATTTTTTGATAGTGAATATAGTCTTTAGGTCCTTAGAGTCTAAACTTGAGAACGCCGCCTTCGGCGGTGCCATATTATCCGATTCAGCTTGGAAGGAGCTTGAACATGGCAAATCTTATCCGTTTCTGGGTTGGAGCTGGTGAATCCAAGATCAGCCTCACGCCCCACAATCCCCAGGATCTCCAGGGTCAGCCTCTGTTCTTCGAGGTGCCCGCAGAGAGCCTGAAGCTGCCCGTTCGCGCCAAGAACGGCAAGGTCACCATGCAGGACCAGATTCTGCGAGAGTGGGTCTTTGGCCTGCTGAAGCCCGATGGTGTCAATAAGAGCCATCAGACCTGGGTTGACATCGATTCTGCGGTGATTGAGCAGAAGTTCCGTAAGAGCGATTCTCGCCCTTATCGGAGCCTCGATTTGACCCGCGACAACATGGGTGCCGTCTTGGCTGGTTTTGTCAAGCAGGTCTGGGACAACCGGACTGAGAAGGTTGCCCGAGGAGCCGCTTCGGCTGCTGAAGCCAATGGCCTGATCGAAGGCATGGAGTTCGAGTGAGCACCATGACGCGACAAGAGACCATTGAGCAGACTTTGACCGAGTTGAGGTATAAGCTGGAGAACTCCAACTTGTCCTCGATGGAGTCGTATAACATCGTGCGAGCGATAGTTCACTGGGAGCAGGTTCTCACCCAGATGAGCTAAGGTTAAGCGCGGGTGTAGCCAGATTAGTCTGGTTGCACCCGCGCTCACCTTGTTCGCATTGTAGGACCTTTAGTCGCAGAGTCTAAACTTGACGACGCGCATTCAAAAGGGGAGAAAACACATGTTTGTGTTGTTCATTATTAGTGTCACTATCAATATTTTACTGGCATTTGCTGTCGGAGTTCTTTCCGGCGAAAATGTAGAAAGGTAACATTCAAAAAATGAAGATTATTGGAAAATCTGCTGCTATTGTGACTAAGGGTATCTCTGATGCTCCTAAGCACACGAAAAGTCTTGCTAGCTCATTCACTGCTAAAGTGAAGTCGGGTTCGTCTGCTTTCGCTGATAAGGTGAAGGAAGGCTGGCAGGAAGGCATGGGTGAGTCTGATGTCGATGATGTTGTCGTGTTTGATTTGACCGACGATGTCATTGAGGCTCAGGCCTGACACATGCAAAAGCTTGACATTGGTGTAAACTGTAATAGTTTGCACCAATGTCAATAACATAATATAAGTAAGTTAGACAACAGAAAGTTGAATTGTAAGTTATGAGCGTATTGTCCTTTTTCAAGAGTGATGTTCATAAGGTGTCAGATCGCCATTTGGATCTGACGGCTGCTTCGGGCAACACTATTCAAGTGAAGGTTGGTCGTACTGTGCCTCAGGCTGGTTCGATCAATGGTCACGATGTGAATACTCGTGTTACCCTTCTGGATCAGCCTCTTCTGACTCAGGTTACTCTCCGTGAGCAGGCCTATGTTGAGGATCCGAACTCTACGTATCTCGTTGCTGAGATGCTGTTGAGCCAGGTTGCTATGAATCTTGAGGTTCAGGTGGAGAATGATTGGATTTCGATCCAGGATTTGTTCTTCATGCAGGCTCAGGAGAATGATCCTGATCTTTCCCGCGATACCTTTGATGAAATGCTCTTCAATATGAGGATGGACTTCACTGGTGCTTCGGGTATCTCTACTAAGGTTCCGAACTTGTTCACTCAGCAGATTGGTGCTGATCGAGATAAGTTTGATGCCTTTGTTGAGACGTTCTTGGGTGCTGGTGCTGTCGATGACTTTGCTTCGCGTGCCAATAAGCCTCGGACGATGACTGAAGCGTATCGTCATTCCACTGGTGTTCCTGTGAACTGGTTTGAGGTTTCTAAGACTGATCGGTCTAAGAATACTCGTAATCAGGGGTTCACTTCCTTTGTTGATGCTGTGGTTTCAACCTATGAGCGTCAGCAGGAGCAAATCAATTGGATTACTGATCAGGAAGGTAAGCTTTCCGACTTGACTGGTAAGAAGCTTGAGGCTCTTCAGAGCATGATTGCTCGTAAGAAGGAGCTTGCTCGTCAGGCTTCTGGCAACTGGGCTGGTTCGGCTCAGCGTCAGAATCGTGTGAATGGCACGTTGGAGACTGTCGACCAGTATGATCTCATTAAGGCTACTTGTGGCCGTATTGAGATGGTTGTCGATAACGATCCTGTGTTCATTGATTTGTGGACTACTCGTCGTGGTACCACTCGTCTTGATGATGCACAGCCCACTGCTAGCACTGATGATGCTGATGTGGAGTTTGATCGTAACTGATCCCCATCCGACCTAGATATGTCGTTAAACTGTTATCTGGGCTTGTCCTGGGGTCATGACCTGCATACTGAGGTCAGGCTTGTAACACCTGAGCATGTGATAAAACTGCTCCCCCTTCGGGGGTTACATGGATGCCCGTAAGCCATGGTAAAATGAACGGGGCGAACCTGAGTATGTTCGTCACATAAACTGCTCCCCTAGGGGGAGAAGGGCTTAGCGCACACGTAAACCCGCATGTCGGAACGCTGTGCTACCCGGGTTCGATTCCCGGCTCCTCCACTATCAGACCCGTTTTATCCACATTCAAAATAAAGAAAGAGGTACACATGTTGACCACCATCAACATTCCATTGTCCAAAGATGTTGTTACACATAAGTTCAATGTTGTTAACAAGATTCAGTTCATCAAGGACATTCGTAGCAATACGCACTGTGGCTTGGTTGAGGCTAAGAACATTGTTGACAAGATTGACGACATGTTCCAGGAGTTGAAGCCTGTTCAGCAGACTGTCTATTCGCTTGTTATGAGCGAGTTGGTCAAGTATCAGGATCGTAGTGATGAGAACCTGAGTTTTCTCATGGATGTTCTTCAGTTTATGAAGACTACTTCGCCGGCCAATCTAAAGGCACATGACATGGAGGTTCCTACTATGGGCACGTTCAATAATGATGGAAGTTATAATCCTGCTCCAGTTAAAAACTCTTATCACATGTGTGATACTGAGTGTCGTCATGAGTGTGAGCATGCCGGCTGTGACCGCATGGTTGCCTATCATGATGAACCGTACTGTTTCACGCATTCGCCTGACAGCGGTTCAAGTGTCCCTGGCTACGATTCCAGGCACAAAAACCCTTTCTGATAATGGAGTTCTGTAACAAGAAACACCTGGTTGACCATCTCATTACTGGTGATGATATACCAGAAAATCCTCCATCTTTGCCGCATATGACTAAGAAACAGATTCATCGTCTGATTCGTCATCTAATGTGGCATCGATGTATAGATTTTGCCAGAGAATTTAGAGATGGCAACCGAGTGTATCTTGTTGACTCAGAACTTGATTTGGAAGGAATCATTACAAACGATGTGCAACGCATTGATTTTCAAAAAGAAGCATATGATTTATGCGACAATTTGATAAATTTACCTGAGAGGAAACAATGAGAGTTTATCTCAACTCGTCTGAGCGAGTATAAACCGCCTTAGGCTCAGAGCGTCCCCACTTCGGTGGGGGGTGGCGTTGGTTTCTATGTACGGCAATACATAGACATTGACTTTTCTGTCGACCTTGCCGGGAAGCAGTTAAGTTGGTGGTGATGGTGTCACAACCTGAAGAATGTACGTTCAAGCACTTATACAATTGTATACGTACACATACAATTGTGAGGGAGTTGATAGCCCCCAAGACTCGAAAGGGATTGATCCCCCAGCTATCCTATTCTCTTTATTTATTTATTCTTTCCTATACTAGATCTTTAGTCATAGACCATGTTCACTATCAGGGGGGCCCCCTTTGGGGGGTTCCTGATTTCTATGAGGATTATTTTTCGGCGTTTAGACCGAAAATCTCGTAGAAAATTGGACGGATTTGCCGGCCATCTGATATAATAATCTCCGTAAGCAGCAAGCTACATAAAAGGAGATTATACAGATGCCTAGACAGCATCAGTCCAAGCAAATGAAAAAGGTCTTCTCAGAGCTTAGGAGACTCGGATTCAGCGTGGAACAAAAGAAGTCCGGATGTTACAAGATACTCCCTCCCCCCTCCATGAAATCTTGCGACATATATATAACTCATGGGACAGAGTCCGCACTCCATCCTATGAGACGTGACTTCAAAAGAATGTATAATGTAGACCTAACAGTGTAGTTCGCCGCTGGCAGGCGGTGTCGGGGTTGAGTAGGTGGTCCTCCCCCGGCACCGTCAACTTCGCCGGCCTACAACAAACACTCTACATTAACAAATCACGCAACAACAACTAATATTAAACAACAAATGCATAGTATCCTATAGCAAACACTCATATAGGATAATAAAAGAACGATTTTTGTTGACCAGACCACAATATAGGCCCCGTGCACGTGGGCACCCATATGAAAATGACAATGTTTTATACTATTGTCTTTCCACTTCTGTGGACACTTTCTGTGTCTATGTATTCAGACATTGCTGTATTTATGTATCTATGTCTTTCTTTATAGACATACAGCATAAATTGTTTTCCCGCCGGCCATCAACAACAAAGGATAATCATGTCCCGTACACAACGTAATAATAAAACTATCCCAACTGAAGGTTCAATTGAACCACTCACCACACCAGATAACTGTACCCATCAGTACGACAGATATCACACCCGTTTCGGTGACTGGTGTTGCACCAACTGTCATGCCCAAATGGGCTGGCATCCACAACTAGTTCGCAAAGGAATCTACGGAGAAGGAACTAACATGTGGATTGCTGCACAAGGGCACCCTACAGGCGAATGTGCCGAATGGGACAACAAAGTTATCCGTATCTGGAGGAACAAATAACATGGAACTACTCTTGTGGATCTATGGTATCTTTGCTATTATAAGCTTGCTTACATAGCTACAATAGATGCCCGCCGATTGTCAAATATTGTTACACACCTGTATTTATACACCTTTACGGCTCCGTATACATATATAATATAATGTTTGTAACATAAACTTTGATAATATCAACTAAATCAGTATAAACATGCAGAATATGCACCAAAAAGTTTACACGTTTATATAAGTTAAAGGGGGGCTTTATGGCCACATTTACACTCACAGATCAAGAAGCACATGACATGATCAAAATGTTAGGCGTAGCCTTTCATTCGATCAACATGGGTACTTCACCACCATCAATAAAGTTCAAAGTAAGTGAACTTGAAAGAATCTTCACACTTCATGAACACTTGTTGTCTTTTCAGGATCACCAAGATCAACTTGCATACAACAAGCAACTTTATGAAGCCATGAACCAGCCCGAGCCACCAACACCGGAGGACTAAAATGACGATTACACCTATCCGTGAAATCATTATGCGAGTTGAAAACTGGGCACGTGTTAATGTGCCCGAAGAGTTTGCATACAATTCCCGTATGACATACTACAACTCTGCTTTTTCCAACAAGATTATCACCAAAAACGAACTAGAAGATGCTCGAATCTTCTATGGCCGTCTTTGGGATTACGTAGGAGACTGATATGACACTTAATCAAATGCACGATCTTAGTATTATTCAGCAAAAAGAACAAAGATATTTGATGCCGCAATGGCAAGTTGAACTTTGCCACGGCACCCCTGGTGGTTCTGGCGTCATGGCAGATATCATTCACGTCACCAAGAAATGGGAACGTGTCGAAGCAGCAATTGAGGAACTCAAGCAAAAGTCACTGACATATCCACAACACGAACATGGTGAATGGTATGTCATTGTCACTGAGCTAGCTGCTGTAGCCAAAGGCACATACACATTCCCTCAATCATCAGAAGAACTTATTGACCAAATCTGGGAGAAATATGACTACTCAACTATGCACGATGTGCAGCAAACCAGCTCCTAACGAGTTCAAAGAACATCAACCTGACACAGAAATACAACCAACAGGCGGTTTACACCTAGCTATCTTTGATGGCTACGGTATGTTCAACGACTGTATGGATGAAGACGAAATGACAATCTTTCGTAGCATCAGGCTTTGCCATGATTGTTCGGTCAAACTCATTGACATGTTCCCACTTGAATTTCAACATCATTTCCGTAGCGGTCACCCCAACACAATGTGTGGTGACAACTACAAAGAAATGGGATGTAACTACTCATGGAATACAAAGGACTAACACTATGTCACAAAACAATATGATTTCATTCATTACACTCACTGATCTTGACTCTGAAAAGATCGAACTTAATCCTGCTTTCATCGTTATGATGAAGCGAGATACCTATGAGCCTGAAGAAGGCGTTGAAATGCCATTCACTAAGATTTATCTTTCTACTGGCAATGCAATCTATGCACTTGAAACACCAGAAGAAATCAGCAATCTTCAAATGCAAACAGTTGCTAAGGCAATGGCAGCACTCATGCCAATGATGAATGACATGTTTGAAGAGCTTGATTTTTAATGGTACAAGATCACTCACTCAGTTTACTTGACAGATTCTTTGTCAAGTTTTCAACCAAATGGTATCTTGTTGACATCACAGATTCATATGTTGTATACGTAGGAACATATGACGAATGTGAAGAACTTCAAGATCAATTACATGGATCTCTTTACGTCATAATGCGAAAAAGAGATCTCAATAAAGCAGAAAGGGAATCTCTTGACCTTTTACGTCACACGTAAAGAAAAGGTTCTTTTCTGGGGTAAACTTTCTCAATGCGTCACTTACATAGGCGAAATTCTCCCACGTCAAGCTGGATGTGATATCGTCTATAAAGACAATCTTACCTTGGAACAACAAGAATGGTTACACCAGATCAAAAAGAATCTACACTCATCAGCAGAACACAAGTGAACTATTACGTAGTTTATAGTGCCAAGTCGCAATCTTTTGTTTATGTCGGAAAACAAGACGCATGTCACAGATATATCCGAGATAAAGAACTAACTGAATGCGAAGTTTGGCACATTCACGACATTGAGACACATTCAAAACCTGTATATATTTACAACCAGGAGTAACTGATGTCATCAAACACTAGCCCAACAACTTATGATTTCAGAAACCCTTCTCATCTTTACAAAGAGAATGGTATTATTAAATCACAAAAAGCCGACATGCTTCACCGAAATACTTGTCATCATTGTCGTAAAGAAAATCTTATTCTTATCAACAATGTTGATTATGTACGCTGGGCAGAAGGCAAAGAATACGTTCAGAATGTATTCAGCTGGCTTAACCACGAAGACAGAGAAATCTTGATGACTGGCATTCACCCGCAATGTTGGCTTCAAATGTTTCCTTACGAGGACTAACCGTGATATACTTCGTTGCAACATTACCAGCTATTTTGATACTATTTCTAGCATACAAAATTACAAGATGGGAAGAAAAAGACCAAACTTTCTGACCATCAAGCCCCTGTAGCTCAGTAGGATAGAGCAACGGCCTTCTAAGCCGCAGGTCGCAGGTTCGATTCCTGCCGGGGGCGCATGCAAAACAATGATTTAATGGGATAATATATTCCTTACAATTGGGGGACTGCGTGTATAACGCGTCTTAAACGACACTGTGGTGTGCCCCAATAACCTTTAGTCTGATACATGTAGCATGGTGTGGAGGGAGATCCTGCAACAGCACTCGGTGTCTTTGGTGTTCATGAAACACTATATGTATCAGACTATATTCCGGGATAGCTCAGCTGGCAGAGCAGCTGACTGTTAATCAGCGGGTCACAGGTTCGAGCCCTGTTCCCGGAGCTAAATATCATCAAACACTAAGGAGATATAATGTCGTCATCAAACGACTTTCCGAACTGCCATTTAGTTCAGTATGCCATTGATGTCAATGGCAATATGGATCCTAAGTGGTCACGTCAATTTCAGCAAATTGAAAACACTTTGGTTCCTGGTTTGTATTTTTACGGTGTGAAAGCTAGTAAGTACGGCATTCGTAAAATCAAAGATGCTACTCATTTTGCTATTATTGATCTGAATGCCAGAAATGCTGATGAAATGTTTCTTTACAATTCAGAACTTCCAGCTCCTGGCAGACAGGTTATTGCTCTTGATAACCATTACTTGGTTGTCAGGGCAACCAATCATAACATGAAAATCGCTATTTCAAAACATAAGACTTTACGTCAAGCCAAAAATAACCTTAAGGAGCAAAGCTCATGAACACCCATTCCATCCAACTCTCATCCAATGTGGAAGTTCAGATGACTGTTGAGTCCAATAACAAGATTTCTGTTCAAATGAACAACTTGTCAGACTCATCTTTCATCTATAAGTACAACGGTACTTCAGAAAACTTCTTCAATACTCAGTCATATCTGATTGCTACTGCTTGTGTTGAGAACTATATTCGCTCCAACTACAAGACCAATGCTATCAAGAATCATATTGATTCCGCTAAGCTTCAGCTTGATGCATTCTTTAATGCGGCTTCGAGTATTCTTATCAACACTACTTTCAAGCCTCTTCCTGCTGCTGCTAATACCCCTGTTCGTAAGCAGTACAAAAAGCGTAATCAGGGAATCCGCAAGGTCACCCCTGATTTGATTACCAGTGTTCTTGATAAATACGTAAATCAGAACAAGACTGTTAATCAGATTTCTAAAGATCTGAACATGGCACCAGCAACTGCTGCTCGTATTCTTAACAAGCACGGTTACAAGGGCATTTGCAAAGATAAGCCTCTTATGACCGCACGAATTGATGCTACTCCTGTTGTTCAGTCATCTAATGATCTGATGTCCGCACTGAGAGCTATTCCGGCACCTCAGTAACAATTCGAGATTCTCCCTGGGGTTTAGATCCTTATTTCCTCCCCCTAGGATGTAATGAGATCCCCTAGGGAGAATCTTACTCGAAAGGCAAATATGTCAATTACTACTGACGAAGCTGAACTTCAGATTCTTATTTCTCAGAATCTTCGTGACGCTTCTGAACTAACTAAGGTGTTGTCAGATGATTGGATGTTTCTATCATTTGACTCTGACTCATCTGATGCCCAAAGTGATTTTAGAAAGATTTATTACAATAAGCTTTCTGATCTCCATGATACTTTTGGTGTAATTAAGCAATCATATGAAGCAATTTGTGAAATACACGAAGTAAGTTACCAATAGGAGGTAACATGTCTAAGACAGCTCAAATCCAGCAATATGTGAATAACAATCCAAATCTTTGTATAAAAACAAAAGATATGGCTGAGAACTGTAATGTTAGTCTTCCAACACTTTTAAAGTATATTAAAAATAATCCAGAGCAGTTTGAAAAAGTAGAACATGGAAAATATAAGATTCTTTCCACTACTGTTCAATCATCTCCAGATTTACCACAAGGAACTACTGTACAAACTGTAAGCAATAATTTCCTTACATTGTCCGTACAATCAGAAGATTCCGATCCTTTCAGTTGGTAAATCTAAGAAATGTGTTACTATAATAAGTCAACGCAGGATATTACGTAATCTTTTCGTAATAACTTGCACTGAATGACCATCATATAGTAATATCATTTCATGCCGGCTGAGGAGACGGCATCGGGAAAATATCCCTTAATTAGCAGTGCAAACTGTGAAACGAGATAATAATAACCGTTGCCGTAAATACATTAGGCAGAACTCGTTTCGCAACCTGCGTTACACTGACATAGGAAGTACCATGTCAGTCGCGACGAAAGGAGCGATTGTGATTAAAAAAGCGTTGATACGCAAACTCACTAAGAAAACACATTATACTGAAATAATACCCTTGCCAATAGCTGTTATTATGGTAACAATTATGTTAGCAGCAATAGTCCTTATTGGTGGAACTGGTCAGGCAGTAGATAATCCAACTGCAGACACTTCCAACATTAAAGAAGTTGGCAATCCTCTTGCGTACTATAGTTTATCTTTAGATACGCATTCATCGGAAGAATGGAGACCACAACTTCCTGATCTTCCTGATGGTATTACACTTGACCCTAATTGGGAACAAGTGTTGAACGATCCAGCACGAACTGAACCCGCAGTTCCACAGCCAGTTCGTTCAGTCAATATTAAATCAATAACCACAACAACTACTGAACCAGTTAAACCATATCGACAAGCAGCTGAAGATTCAATGTGTCCCATGTGGCACGAACTTGCTACTTCAATCGGATGGCCACAAGAAGAGTTGTCTAAGTTGTCATATGTTCTCTGGAGAGAAAGTAGATGTCAACCTGAACAACATAATCCTGACGACCCAATGGGTGGCTCAAATGGCTTAATGCAGATTAACCAGTTTTGGTGTAAACCTACCCAATACTGGCCTGATGGCTGGTTACAATCACATGGAGTTCTCACATCTTGTGATGATCTCTATGATCCAGAAACCAATCTGAAGGCTGGATATTCTATCTGGCTTAACTCAGGTTGGTCACCCTGGAATATGTAACCCAGGTTTGGGAGGGGGAGCGATCCTTCCCAGTGAAGTCTAGTAACTGTTCGCTCCTCCTCCCTCCCAACATCCTTGTTTTATACATACAAAATGAATAATTATACACAAGAAAGGAATCATGTTCGGATTTGCTATTACACTAGCAATCGCATCATTTGCTTTAGAAATGCTTATCGCTTCTAAAGTTCCACTAATGAGGCAGCTTGCTAAGAATAATGTACTTGTCAATCTTGCTATTTCACTTGGTTTATCATACGCTATCGGTACAATGTTTGGTGCCATTGGCTTGACTGCTATGACAGCAGCCATTATCAGCACTTTAATGTCTATTCCTGGCTATCAAGTTCTTGAATGGACGTATGATACCGAAAAAGCGCATGCAGAAGGGGGAAACAGAATCGCACACAAGAAGCAGCAAGCAAAAGAAACCAGTAAGAAATGGTCTCAAACCATCTCTGATTTCTTCAAGATTGTTTACTTCATCCTTAAAGTAGTCACATTCCCACTTTGGGTGACAAGACTACTTGTCAGTAAAGTTCGCAAATGAACCAATACATACAACATCATACACTACAACGGAAGGTAAACAGTGTCAAAAAATCGAATCTACAAACCCGTATGTCGTATGAAGATCGACTCCAACGGTCCTCTACGCAGCCGGGAAAACTACCAGATGGGGTTTTACGATTCGGGCATTGTACGTGAGGTTCTTGAAGAATATGGTGGCGATTACACCATGTATACTCTGCCGATTCCACAATCAACTAAAGAGTTCAAAATCGCTAAGCAGTTTCTTCATAAGCCAGAAGTACAATATGCTTTAGTAGACAAGAATAAGATTGTCTTTGTTGTGTTTAGCAACAGTCCCGGATGGATGTCCGCTCTCAATACTTTGGGATATCACCTAGAATCAGGTGACAAGACTAATAAACGACTCAAGTCTGCTCATCGACCCACTCTCATCAACTGTCGATTTGACCGAGATGAGATTAATGTACTAGAAGTCGACCCAACACGATTCACTCGTTACGACTTTGAAGATGAAAATCTTCACCAATATTATCGAGACCACAAAGACCGACTGCTTGACGGTGGTTTCGTAATCAGCACTCGTCTGATTCAGAAAGCAGTAGCTCACCTTCCCGTATATGAACCTCAGAACAATGAAGATTCACAAGAATATTACTTTGACCCTCGTGGTCGACGTAACCTTGTAAACTATCTTCTACGCAACAAGGCTTGGAACGTACGTTTAATCTTTGAACAAGGACATCTCAAAGGTAACGCCTTTGCTGTAGATGACCTTCCAGAAGGCATTGATGTTATCTGTGAATCAGGTAATATCAAGAAAGAAATGTTCTATTACAACGGTTTCCGTTTCCTTGCTGAACCGCAACCAGCAAAGACCAAGACTCTCAGCAATGAGCAAACTATGGTCAATCTTCCTAAACTCTTCCGTAAGAGTGATATGGAAATGTGGCTCAAAGAGGAATACAAGAAACTGTTTGATGACGTTAAGTCAGGAACACTTCTTACTAACTGGCGTTCCATTTACCAGCGTACATGGAAAGATAAGGAATCTCCTGAAGAGAACGAAGAACGAGCCCGTATGTCTTACATCGGTTATCGTTGGACTTCTCTTGGCTTCAAGATTACGGATTCACCATGGCTTGCCAACAACGTTGGTGCACGACATGCTGATCCCCTTAAGAAGAATAAGATTCCAGTACCTTGCGCCGTTTATGAACAGGTCATTTCAGAATCACTTGCTCGCATGGCAGGGCAAGAACTCATGGTAGAACCAGGCACTATCGTTCGATCCAATGAGCTTCAATGCCATGTTGTCAATGATCTTGACTACATTGAAATGTATGACAGCCACGGTGGCCCTGACCAAGACGATTTCTTTCAGCTCTTCTATCGTGAGATGGAAGGCGCAGGAAATCATATTGGTAAGAAAGTCATCGTAGCACGTTCACCAAACGGGCATGGAGAGTATTCCATCTTCGACTATGTTGAAGGAGAATGGAACCCTACATGGCACAAAGCAGATGGTACTGAAATCAGGTTCCCCAAGGTCAACAACTCTCGTTGGCCAAAGCGCCTTTCAGAAGCAATATTCGATTACGAAGTTGCTTACAAAGGCCTACCATCCTCCCATGAACCCAAAGCCTACCGCACAGGTCCATATACCCAAGAAGATGTTGAACGAGACATCAGCATTGCCATGAAAGGTGGCAACGTTGGTGGCTATGTCAACTCAGCAATCATCCACTCTTCCACGATTGGAAAGCATCGTCCGAACCCACTGTGTTCACTAGAAGATGCCATCGACAAGTGTATCAACCCTGATCACGAACTTGATGTTGTAGCAATCGACATGGAAGCAAAGCAAATCATGCAAGAAGTTATTGCCTCCAACAAGCCCATTGAATCTGCTCTTTGGGCCACCAGAGGCACACCATGGTATCTTGAAAAAGGTCAAGAACCAATCCTGCATGAAGGAGTCATTTCCAAAACATACAAATCTTTCTACGATATGTATAAGAAATATCGTAAAGACATGTATGAATGGACCCAGGAAAACTGTCGTCCTCCAGAAATCATCCACCAACTAGGTGCACGAATGTATTTCGCAACACAAAACACGTTGCGAGAGTTTCGGCGGCTATCTTATGATGCCAACTCTGACATCAGCAACGGAGCCATTAGCACCAAGCAATGGGATGACATCTATGCGTTCGTAGTACGAGCAATTGAACGAATGCCCAGAGAAGAAGACAAACACGACTACGTGCTTGGCTTGTACTCAGCATCCATCAAAGTGCCTACTACTAACGGGACCATCACAGATCAAGTAGTGATGAACAATAAAGTGTTTCCTTATCTGGAACGAGCACTCCAGTTTTATGGACTAGCTAACACCGTCAGCTGTAAAGTTGAATCTAACGGTGAACTTAGCATTCGTTCATTTAAAAACACGGAATGGTGGTATTTGGACTCCAATGGAGACCTATGTAAGTATACAACACCGCTTGAGTTTCAGAAGGCACATTCCAAAGACAGTCCTATTACAGGCTCAATCTAATGAATGTATGGTGTCCACTAACCTAGTTATACCAGGTTATGTGGGCACCATACATTTTTTTATTTATATGCAAATACGTATCAAAAAAAACCATCAGACAGCAGACGGTAAAACTAGGAAACTGATTAATAAACACGGCAACGACTATATGTTAATTAAATATGGTTACCAACATAGCTATCAAAGAAGATACTGTCTACTTGTACAAAGTTTAACTACCAACTGGAAAGGTTGGTTAGACATACGTTATATCCAAACTGAAGAAATGAAAGGATGAACGTGAAAACTTTAGAAGAATACTATAAAGAGTTTAAGAAACCAGTAATGTCTTTTCTTTACAGGAAAAACTGTAAAGAACCTGATTACATTTATAACTACTCTATCTATCTAGCTTGGAATAAAATCAAAGACAAGGAATTTACCAGAGATCAATTTCTTTCTTTAACGCTAACAATAGCTTATTACAAGCATATTGACTATATTAGAAACCAGAATTTGTATCAAACATATGAGCTGTTCGAACAAGAACATCCACCTCACACTGACACATATTTCGAACAGACACCACAAGATTTCGCAAAATACTTTAAACCATTAACAGAAACTCAAAAGAAAATAATGTTTCTCTCATATTGGTGTGGATTTAAATCAACAGAAATATCTCAACAACTTAACATGTCTCACGGTTCAGTAAGAGTACATAAGCACCGTTCACAAAGAAAATTAGCAGAAGCATTTAAAGACAAGTAAAAATAAAAAAATTTTCGAAAGGTCAAAGCATTGTGAATTCATCAACAATTATTTATCCAACAGAAGTTCTTTACAACTTCTCACCAAATATCCTTATTCGTAATGTTAACAAAAAGCGTAGATTTCCTCGTATTCGAGCTTTTCTTGCGCGTAAATCGACTAAGGTTGCTGCGCTTCTCACCTATTGGGCAGCAGAAAGCGCAGCCTTTATAGCACTTGCGTTTAGCGCCCCAAGTCTCACGCTTATCGGTGCTTTTGGTGTTCTGTACCTGTACGCTTCTTATGTATTTACTGTTGCTATTTCAACTATCGTAAAAGGATAACATGTTTGAACAATCCCATATTGATTCTGCTAAAGAGTTTGTTGAGGATTTAACACAATCTCTCAATGCTGCTGAGTCTATGCTTTCTAATGATTTGAGTATTATTAATACCACATTTATTAGAATTTATAAAGCTCCAGATTTTGATGAAGATATTCCTCCTCAGGTTATTTTGGTAGTCGCAGACACTGTTCAAAATGACATTGAAAAAAAATATTCTAGAATTGCTTCTGTCATGCAATCTTATGTTGCACTTGGAGCAGACTCAGCTTTAATAACTAACTTTAGCAACTATGGTGAAAATCATGCTATGGTTAGCATGGTTGTATCAGAACACAATGCTTTTGTTTTTGTTCAACCTTTTAGCATTGAAGGAAACACTATTTCTTGGAAAACTGAAGAATATATATCTTCTCAAGTAGACGAATTTGATTTTGATTCTGTTGGAAATGACATTGTTTCAATGTATTATCATTTCACTCATCTAAATCATGCTCTGTACACTGTCCAAGAAATTTATTCTTATCTTTCTTCCCAAAAAATAGTATTTGTTCCAACTCCTGGTTCTCCAGCTGATTTACAATACTTTGACTTTTCAGATCTTACACAAGAACAACATCTTGCTATGCAAGATAGTTTTAAGTAAGGAAAAATAAAATGAAACTAATGACAAAAACCCCCCCAAATAAAATTAAAACAATAGAAAATGAAGAAACAAATTCTCATGTAGTATTTATATTTTCTACAGAGACTACAGACCAAGAATTTGAAGACTATATTGAATCTCTTATGCAAAGAGAATTTGCTTACGGCGAACCAATGTACTGAGGTAAATTATGACTGTTGAGCTAAGACCGTATCAACAAGAAGCACTTGACTCTATCAAGTCTTTTATTGAAAATAATGTTACGCGTCAGCTAGTTGTACTTCCAACTGGTGCAGGAAAAACGGTCATTTTTACTCATCTTCCGCAACACATAGACAACGCTTTACCTATGCTAATTTTGGCTCATAGAGAAGAACTTCTTACACAAGCCAAAGATAAGCTAGAATGGTCTAACCCACATCTTACAGTGGAAATAGAACAGGCAGAAAATCATGCAACTACAAATGCTAACGTTGTTGTTGCTTCCGTTCCTACTCTTGGTAGGGATGGTAGTGATCGCATTAATAGATTCCCGAGAGACTATTTTCGAACCATCGTCATTGACGAGGCGCATCATGCTGCTGCTCCTACCTATCGTCGTATTCTTGACTATTTTGAAAATAGTTTTACCTTAGGTGTAACTGCAACTCCACAAAGATCTGACAATACGCGCTTGACAGACGTATTTGATGAGATAGTATACTATAAGACAATAGTTGATCTTATCGAACAAGGTTGGCTATCAAGAATTGTTGGATATAGAATCCAAACTGATACAGATATTTCGGAGGTACAAAGCCGTGAAGGTGATTACGTCGTTTCTCAATTGGAAGATACTATTAACACTCCTCAGCGTAATGCTACTATCGTTGCTAGCTATATGGAGATATGTGGTGATGCTAAAGCCATTGCCTTTTGTGCAGGTATCGAACACGCGAATGACCTGGCCGCATCCTTTAGGCAAGCGTCAATAAATGCTGAAGTTATCATTGGCTCTACCCCTAGTGAAGAAAGGCATGCAATCCTTGCCCGCTTCTCTTCTGGGGAGACTAGGGTTCTTGTTAACGTTGGTGTTCTTACTGAAGGTTTTGACGAGCCATCTGTAGAAGCTATTATCCTTGCAAGACCCACAAGATCAACATTACTATATACACAGATTGTGGGTCGTGGTACTCGTCTGTTTGAAGGGAAAGAACATTGCAAGGTTTTAGATTTTGCAGACACCACAAAAGGCAAGAAACCCCTTGGCCTACCGTCTCTTCTTGGTTTACCACCGGACTTCGACCTAAATGGACAAGATTTAGTAGACGTATCTAAAGAATATAAAGAACTTGAAGAATTTTGTCCTGGCGAAGCAGTGCGCGTCCTCAACCCTGAAGATATCAAACTTGCCTATAAACGTATTGATCTGTTTATGCCACCCCCACCAAATGAAGTTGTAGTTCAATATTCTCGTTTTGTTTGGGCTGAAATAGATGAAAATACATATCATTTGGCAATAGATGGATCTAATTCTCTCAGAATATATCTTGACACGTTAGGTCGATGGGTTGTAGAATATTTCAATCGTTCTGCAGATAACTTTAAAACATCTCGTATTTTAGGCTATCCAGAAGATATGAGAGATGCTTTTGTTCGTGCAGATAAATGGATTACAAACAGGTTTGATACAAACCTTATTGATGCTACTTCTGCTTGGCGCAGTGATGCTCCAACAGATGCCCAGAAAAGAACTCTTAAACGGATTGGTGTCCCACTTACGGCAGATATGACTAAAGGAACTGCTTCTCAAATTATTGGTAAATATTATGAGAACAATCCTCGTCCTCAGTGGCTACAAAACAAAATTAATTACAATAAAGGAAGATGGTAATGAAAAAGATTATTCTTTTACCCATTATTTTTCTTGCCGCTTGCGGTGGAGAAAAAATTGTATACGTAGAAGCAACAACTACTCAACCCCCTGTTGCTGAAGAGCCAGTAGAAACAACTGCTGCTCCAACCACTACTACTGAAGCACCAACACCTGAGACCCGTCCCACATTGGCTCCCTATGAGGAGCCTCCAATGAACGGGTATCAGCCAGATGTTTATCTGGACATGGTGAGAAGTGACACACCCTTGTGGTATTATAGCTACACCGATGATGTTCTCATCAACCTTGGTGCTGGCATTTGTGATTCACTTGATCAAGGAATTGCAATTGACAGACTTCTTGTTGAAGTTATGCTAATGGTTGCTGACGTTGACCCCGCACTCAACGACAGCATTGGTCTGTACATGCGTTACGTAGTTCGTTACGTCTGCCCAGAACACTTCGGACAGATCGAAGCGCTCGCAAACTAATTCTGCTATAATGCTCTCATGCAGAAGATCAGTTATTCAAATACTTATTTAAAAAATCCCTATAAACAATATGATTACGTTTCTGAATCATTATCTAATAACGATGTTTCTTTTCTTGCGGCAGCATCTAAGATAGCTCTTACTTCAGATTATCGTTTTCGTATGGCTGCACTTATTGTAAAATCTGGCAGAGTCTTAGGTGGTGATGTGAACGTCCCTCGTA
>Ga0196901_1000040_pt1 | contig 55136 bp, 57 predicted proteins | sample CB_VirMetaG_FD_169099 | JGI IMG/M metagenome (GOLD analysis project Ga0196901, IMG submission 169099) | Freshwater to marine saline gradient viral communities from Chesapeake Bay - CB_1504_1 Viral MetaG (v3) (version 3) | ecosystem: Environmental > Aquatic > Marine > Coastal | place: USA... | reverse complement strand
ATACAAAGCACTCAAAACACGCGGATGACTATAATCTCCAACGAGGAGCGCACGACGCAACAAAGACTCAGAGTCATAAACACCTCGATCCAAAACGTACCGAACCGCAGAACTCCAAGCACGACGAGCCGAGACCCACTCGTGATCCTCTTCCCTGTCTCCCCAATCCCATACATATATAAAACCGAGAGCTAATTGAGCCCACACACGCGAATAAATCGAGTCTTGTGGTGTCCATAATTCTCCGCTCGATAATACTGCATTGAGTGCGCTCTCGTCTAACAGCTCTTGAGTTGCTGATACTACGTTTTGAGAACTCAACATCATAGCAATCGAGTCTCGTAGTCTATCCGGTTGCTTGTAGATCCTACGCGCTAAAACAAGCGACGCGCCCACTCTTTGATCTCCGGAAATCACGACCCCTAAGCTTCCTCTTAAACGACGATGTAAACGATTCTCGAGTGTGTCCTCCCCACGCGGTAACGCGCTATCTACCCACTTTCGCGCATCTCGATTGTAACTATGTTCTTCTATCACCTCCGCAAATCGTTCAATCATGTCATTTGATCGAGGCAACGGAGACCAAACTCCGAGACACCAATTCATAACATGAGCATAATCACGAATTGATCTCGATACGAGCGTACCACTTAACGCACAGAGTTTCGCCCCCGACTCAATGAGATAACGTTCGAGCCTTCTCACTCTTGCAGATTTTAGATTACGAAGATGATGCGCTTCATCACAAATCACGAGATCGGGGCGCAGTTCTGCGAGTCTCTCGATCTGTTTTGGTGCGCTCAAACTCTCATAGCTCAAGACTTCGAGATCCGCTACGTGAAAGTGTCTCGCATAAAGCAAACGATCACTAGCAAACTGAGAACGCATCGACGCGGGGATGAGTAGCAGAGGTCTCTCAGCTTCAAGAATCAAAGGTAAAAGGAGCGTCGTCAATGTCTTTCCGGAACCGCAACCGGCGAGAGCAACAAGCCCTCCGCCCGCGACCGCTTGCGCTAGCATAAGAGCTTGGATCGGTCGGAGTGTCATCGACGGACGCTCCGGATCTTTTGCGAAACGTTTCGTGAGAACGGAAACGTACTCCTCGCCCGTTTGCTCTACATAAAGAGGTAACTCAGCGAGTCTCTCAACATCTTCGGGGATCATAGACGTTTGATCACGACATCAGCAAGCGAAGAGAGTACAGAAACAAGATGCTCGTACTCTTTCGAGATGGGATCGAGATACATTGCACTGAGATTCTCAGGCCAACCGTTTTCCGAAACTGCACCAACGAGCGCACTCCATCCTCGCCCGTAGTCTACTAGAGATAGATGGGGGACGCGGAAACTCTCACAGAGTGATTTGACTTCGTTTTCATAAGCATCGAGAGCAGACAGCGGAGTGCCGGATCCTTTTAGAGGTATACATCCGATATATAACACACGCGGGTTCTTCGGTTGTTGAGTTGGTTGTTGAGTTGGCTGTTGAGTTGGCTGTTGAGTTAGCTGTTGAGTTGGTTGTTGAGTTGGTTGCTGAGTTGGCAACGTGAGCCCTAACTGCTTCATTCTTTGTTCCGGTGTCATCATTTGCGGTCCTCTGTTTCTGTTTAGTTGTTTGGTTGTTTCATCGTTTCGTTGTTTTGGTCGATACTGTCTCGCTCGAAAACATTGACTTGCAAAGGGACATCCACCGTACTTTGAGCACGATTCGCGATTTGCTTGTGCCTCTTCTGCGTTGTCTAGTTTTGATACTGTAAGCATTTGCTCGATACTTGCTCGAATCTCTGCCCACTTATCGAGGATCTCTTGTCGCGACAACGTGACATCAACACGTTTAGACCATCGTGAGCGAGTACCATAATAAACATGAGTAAGTATGACCTCGGACGCATCGGGAGCTCTATCGAGGTATGCTCGAGCGTAGAGAATCAACTGCACGTTTTCGCGTAGTTCGCGCTTTGTTTTCGTGTATTTTTTGTTACTTGATGTTTTGTGATCGAGTATATGATGCGCGTTGGGATAAAGAACGTCTACAAATCCGGCCACTTTGACCGGCGAATCGTGCAGAGGCATATCTTCGAGACTCAATTCAATCTCGATATGCTCGTCGTCAGGTAATAAATGAGCCCCACTTCTCGCAATCTCTCCCGCCTCTGTTGCAGGAAACTCGACACCGGCTCTCAAGTAGTTCTCGAGAGCTTCGTGCACCGCGCTACCCAAAGCAGTCGCCGGAGTTGCCGGAGTATCTAACCCGACAATCTTATTGAAAAACCATTTTCGCGGACAATCTCGAAACGTAGTGATTTGAGATGCGGACACATGAGAGATCATTGATCGACCTCATCTCGTTTAACTCGCTCATCGAATGCTTTCGTTGGTGTCATCGGACGATTATACAATCGAGTCAAGAGATGAGAAGGATTGACGACCTCAAGCCAACCCTCTTCCGTCGGAGTGGTGGGTGCTGTCACGTCGGGAGTTGTGAGTGGGTGCTCCGTAGGCCAATAATCAATCCAATGCCCATCTCGCTCAAGTATCTGTTTCGACTTACTCATCTTCTCGGCACGAGGTTTCGTGATTTGATGACGCTTTGCAAACTCGGAAACCTTCGCGCTTGTCCATTTCCGTCCGGTTGGTGGTGTCACGCGTTCCCCATCAAGTCGCGTAGCTATCTCTGAGAGTTTCGTTTTCACTGCGAACTCTGCACTAATGACTTCAAAAGCGCGTGCGTGTGCGGGTGTCTCTTCTACCGCGAACAAAATCGGCGACTCGAAAGCTCTCAACGTTTCGTCGTGCGTAGTTTTTAGCGCATCTGCAAACACTTGAGTCATCCCTCCGTCACTGCCTTCATACTCACAAGGGATTTTCTGTTTTGCGCACATCTCACCTCGGAGAAACTCACACCGGTTTTTTAGTCTTGTGTGTTCTCCTGTCAGACGGTCATCTACATGACACGGTCGAGAATCTTCGCACGATCTCCAATCGTAATCGATCACCGGCAACTCGACGCGAGTCGGTTGTGTTGGTTGTGTAGGTTGTGTAGGTTGTGTAGGTTGTGTAGGTTGTGTTGGTTGTGTTTGTTGCGTTGGTTGTGTTGGTTGCGTTGGCCCCTCTGACGGATCGACGCACTCCATCACATAGTTTTTCCTATTTCCTGTGTTGTTGCACAACTTTAATCGATACCCCTGCGACACTTTATCTCGATAGCGTGATAAGAGATCTCCTACGCGCCGAGTGGTAACGCTCGGCATTGTCAAACCGAACTCTTCGAGGTAGTCTCCGGTGCTTTCGTCGACAGCGTTACGCAACGCTCTGAAAAGCTCGGTGGATGCCCAAGATGATTCCCTACGTTGCATGATACGATCTCGGTCTGCTTGCCACTCGATGAGCGTTGAAAAGAATGATCCTAGACCATTATCGCGAGATACTTCCATCTCTTCGATACTCAATGCAACAAGATCAACTACACATCCCTCGACTTGTGACGCGACCCACATGATCGGATCTCTGACGACTGCACACCAACGCTCAAACGATCCCATCGCTTTCGCTGTTTCTTCTATTTGCAGACGTTCCGCTCCCGTAGCGCATTTGTTCCAAGCTCTTAGTATTGTGATGATATTGCACCATGTTCGAGTGTGTCGTTTCTTCGCCTCTCCGATGAGGTCACGATAACGAAAACCGCGACGCTGTTCGGGATTTTCGAGATCTGTGACTAGTCGTATCAATATCGCTCGTCTGTCTGTGTCTCCTCCGATTGTTGCGTTGTTTCCCGTAGCTCCGAGAAATACCTGATTCGGCGCGATCCTTTGATCTGTAACACCAAGAGGTCGATAACTGTGACGAGGCGACGTGATGAAACCATCGAGAACCGCCCCACCGATATGACTCGCTACATTATCCGCGATAAAGGTGTCTGCGTCTGTATGTACGAGAGAATCGAGCACTTTCTTTAATTCTTCTTCTCTCGCGGGTAGTGTTGAGAGTGCCGGTGTCTCACCATACACAGATGCGAGAGACGCTGATAAAAGTTTCGTTTTTCCAACTCCCTTTGAGTTTGCGCTGACAAACATGAGAGGAGCGACATCCATAGCCCGACGTAAACCCGCAGTCATTACTACACCGAGAGATAGTGCTCGATGGTGTTGGGCTCTCCAAGGAAAATCACAGAAGAGATCGACCATCTCAGAATAAGCAACGAGAGCCCGCTCTCTACTTATCGGCCCCTCACAGACTCGACGCAACTCGGAGAGATCGAGATGCGGAGATGGTAAGAAATAACTCTGTGTAATTGGACAATAGCCCTCTGCGTATCGAGTCGGCTCGAGTGTCTCGGGATGCAAAGGAGGGAGTGTTGTAGAGTTGAGACACTCGGGTAGTTCCTCCGCGATCGCGAGTAAATGAATCTTTACCATCCGCTCGGGCACTGAAGTGGGCGACGTGATTACTTCACCATTTCGATCAGCTCTCCTGCTCACCCAACTGCCGTGTCTGTTTAGCAGTCCTGTGAGGTCTGCGACGCTGTACGATCGCCATCGTGCTCCACCGTAGGGGTCTCTTTCAACGGTTGATATGCAGTCGTGTCGTCTGAAGATTCGATCAGGGAATGTAGCAATCAGAACCGCGACGCTTGCTCGTACAAAACCGGTGTGATCGTCCGGATTATAAACGTATTGACGCTCACCTGCTCCAAGATGCTCGTCCCATTGATCCGGATATGTCGTTTGGAGATAGCGTTGCCACCCTCCGCCGGCTAGATGCTCTTGACAACTATGATGAAGACAGTGGATCGTATATCCGCATCCTGTTTCCATGAGGATCGTTGAGGTCTCGTTTGTTGTACTGTGATATTGTTCAAAAGGGCACTGAATACAGTAGCTCGGTGCGTCGTTAATCTCGGAGTGTTCGCGGATCACCGCGTTGATTGCATAGAAGAAATCAACGAGCTTCCCTCCCTCGACCCCATGCTGACTAGCGTCACGAGGCAAACTCGCTTTGATGACTGTACTACGATCTTGTTCTGAAAGTACATACGGCTCGATTTTATTGGGTACAAAGAACTCACCGCGTTGGGGCTCTCCATCTCGATTCACCCAAGGTAGTCGGATCAATCGAGGGACATCATCACATGACGCATCCCACACACCACGAGAGGACGAAGGGAGACGCGAGACGATCTGAGAGTACAATGCCCGCCAATCGCGTCCGATACGTGTTTTAAAAGGTTGCTCGAGTGGTCGTATTGCGCGGAGCCCCCCTCGCGTCGCGTGAAAAACAGCCCCGCGCAACATGGGCGACGCTGTGAGTTCTCCAACGATCTCGCGAAATAGTCGGTCATTCATGCGAGATGATCCATGCTCTGAAAGATCGAAATCGAACACTAACGCGCCGATCTCCACACCGAGAGCAATGGCTTCGCTTGCAAATCGAGGAGATTGATCTTGTTCAATGAACGAGGGGCAAGTTGCGACTTGCATATGTGCATCTGTACCGAATTGGTACGCAAGTACGTCACCAAGTGGAGCGACGAGTCCTGCGGATCTCACCGCGTCGCCGATTTTCCGAGATGCTTTGAGATCTCGCTGAGGTAGCGCGTTAACTCGTGCTACGTTGAGCGGGGTGAGTGCTCTTTTAAGTTCTTCTGATTCGTTGGGTGTGAAGTACCGCCCACGAGTATCTTGTTGTTTATTTTGCGACATAGATCCCGAAAAATCGAGTCCTAACAGTCGCGCCCGTTCGGTCGCGTTCATTGCGCCTCCTCCGTTTTGTGGTTTACGTTGCGCGTTCGATCATGCACTACGACCGGCCTCATGTCAACAGTTTAGATACTACCCCGAGAAACGAGTGACGAGATGGGAGGATAACCAAGTTCGGCCCCCCATCGAGTTCCTTTCACCTCGTATTTTACTCCGGCGGGTAGGATTTGACGCAAAAGATCACCAAGTATTCCGCTTGCTTCGTCTCCCGTCAAATACAGCGGAAACGGGCCATTTACCTGATCCCCAAAGTCTAAAGTTTCGGGATCGAGGTCTAATAAATTGAGTAATTGCCCCCCGTCCGGCTGTCCGACCGGTCGCGTTTGCGCTGTTTCTTGTAGATAAGTTGGTGGTACGGCTAACATATCCACGTCTATGTAAATAGCCACAAGTGCCCGTGTCTCTACGATGTAAAACGGTATAAACGAAATCAAAGCGTCATCGAGAGCAGTCTGCCAACCATCCCAATAAACAGACGCTTTTTTTGTGATTTGTGCTGTGTTTGTGTTTACGTCAACACTCTCGATCCAATGGATCTTTGATCCTATTTGAATCCATCGATGAGCGTAAGCGGTAGTTGTTAGAGATGTATGACTAAACGATCCCGTCGCGTCTATGTCCGCAGTAAGTTGGATTGAGTCGCGCCAAGGCGAGAACAACGCATTGAGAGCACCAAACAAAACGCGGAAAGTCCCGCGGGGCTGATACACAACCGCTTTAAGTACTTCGCGCCACGCGCTAGGAGGATAAGACGCGGGTCTCGTGATTCCATAAAACTCCCCGAGTTCATCGATCTCATCGTCTTGAGCCCGCGTGAACACTGTTGAGCGTCTTGCGCGTTCAGTTTGTGATAACGTGCGGATCATGATGCAATATCTCCCCTCTTGGAATCGTGTAGATTTGGCCTCGCGGTCGGGAAAGTCCTGTGAGTGTGGTCTTTGTGCGTTCTGCATATTCGACGAGTACACCACCGACATACACCCCGCCTTGTTCCGTCATCCCTAGCGTAGATTCTAAGTGTATCGTGTTGTCTGTGGGATTGAGATCTTGTGTGATGCGTGTACATACCCCGCTTGAACAGAACTCCGCGAGACTCTGCCCGATCGATCTAGTGAGGTGGTAAAGATTTGTATGAGTCTCATCTCGTGCGCTCGGTGCGTTTTGATCGAGGATCTCATCAATCTCAATACGTCGTGCTCCGACTGCATAAGCGGACGGATAAGAGTCTCGTAGATGATACTCGTGAGTTGTTCTCATACGTCTCTCTACGATCATTGTTCCGACACTTTGCTCCGTGTTCTCCCATCGTACTAGAACAGAATAATATCCCTCGTCGAGTAAAGGAGTATAACCTGTCAGTATTCGCGCTCTCAGATCGGTAGAGCAGTTCACACCCTCGCCGACTCTCCCCGCGTAACAGAGATATTCGACACCATTGAGATCTAAAACGAGAGAGAAACCGGTCGGTCTTTGAGCATCACTTGCGCCGAGACGAGGGAAATCACCGCGAACAAGCAATCGATAACCCCCGTCATCCCCGACCCTCGTTGTATCTAGTTCAAGATACGAAGGGAATGCCGGCCCATGATCTGATCCCCATCCGTAATCTTGAGTAGTCACATCCCACATCGTTGGCTCAGGATCACCCCAACCCCAATCCGGAGATGATAGTACTTCGGTTACGCTTTGCATGTCTGCTGATCCGTAGCCTCTCATACTACGAGCCTCTCACACTCGATAGTAATCGTAAGTACCTGCCCTCCGGATCCCTGCGCAGGGGAGCCGGTGACAGCTACTCCGAACACGTCTCCGGCTGTCAAAGAGACACCGGTGCCCAAAGACAAGGAACCGACGATCGGATCTCCCGCGTTTGCCGGTGTCAATGTAAGCACCGCACTCGCTGAGTTCATTGTTCTCGTTATGTATTTGGTTTGGGTGCCTACAAGTAACTCGAAGTCATAGTCGTTTGTAGTACTACCGGAAAACGCAAGCGCAACACTAAACGAACGAATCACAAGATCCGAACGAGAGCAGATAAACGCAATCATCGGAATCCCTGCGCCACCGCTAAATATTTCCTCATGTACTGCGCCATTTGAGTCGATTGTGCGTCCCGTTGTGCCCGTGAACACGATCCGCTCTCTCGTGATCACGCGCGGAGCCCCAATCGCGGAGCTTGCCTCCTCGAGTTGTAAAACTCCGGTCGCTGTTGTCGTCGCGTTTGCAACGTGCGATCCTTGGTGTGTATGTAGAGCGAGGCCACCCGAAACCGCATCATTTCCACTCACTAAGATGTCGAGTTGTGCGCCGGTCGCGCTCGTAACATCGTTTAAATCACTAAGAGCAAGATCAGGATCTTCTATGAAATCCGCCCACGTTTCGAGAACAGGATGCCAACCTCTTGAGTTTTTTGCAGGTTTCTGTAATCCGTTGTTTTCAGAGAGTACTCGGATCTCAACAAACGAGGCCGTCGGAGCGAGTAAAATATCTGTCTCTGAGGTCTCTTGAGTTGCTGTATTTGTTGCAACGAGATGTAGTCGTATATTTCGCCACGCTGATATATTCGAGACTGTTATGTTTTGAGTAGTAGTCGATGAGAGCACGGGTATATTATTAGCGTCATTATCGAGCAAACTCCAAGACCAAGAGAACGTTGCCCCCTGATTGACTGTGTCTACTGCGTCACCGTACACGTCTACCGATGCGGGAAGAGAGGCTGTAGATAAGTCAATCTCAGGATCCTCGGTCGGATTGTTAATAGGATCCGCGTTTGCGCTAGCATATGCAATAATCATATTAGTCTCTCAATCAATTAAAAATGAATGGTTGGTTTTGGTGGCGCGCGAATATCGCCACCGTAAACTCGAGAAATCTATGATCTGTGAGATCTTCGGAAATCATGGCATCGACGTGGTTGTCAGTACCGTGCGGTTTATCCGTAATAGCCTCCTCTGCATCTGCATAATGCGGGAGGATCTCGATATTGATCCCTCGTCCTGATGTAGTACTGTAATCATCAAGGTGGTAGTTATCTGTATTCGTCAGCTCTCCGAACGAGTAAGGCGATGGTCTTGAGTACGAGAAATCAGGATGAAAAGTCACTCGGTTATAATCATAGTGATCTGCTTGGCTTTGATTTAGTTGTCTCCAATACAACTGCTGACAAGAGATATGCTCGACGTTCCAAGGTACACTTAACACATCATTATGTAACTCAACACAAACTCGATTAGTTCGCAATGGGGATGCTCTGACTGCACTGATCCCGTTCGATCGTTGAAGCAGATAAGTGTACTCACTGCCTGCATAATACATCTGAATCGTTGCGGTCGCTATACATAATATGTGACTCGTGCGTTCATCGTTGATCGTGTTGATTGCTGTATCTACACCATTTAATGAGATGAGAGGAGGTAAATACCAAGCTCTATTTGTCGGTGTGTTGCTTGGATCACTATCTCCGAATCCCTGCATTTGTGCGACTTTATAACGTAGCATTGCGAGTTGATCAGCAACACCGAAACCCCGATAAGATCGACCGGATTCCATAGGGTAGGCACTCATTGACGTCGTAGGCACAGAAAGATCGGTATTTGTAGCAGTTAATTCATCACCTGAGACGTATGTACCGAACCATCTACGATTAATGTCATGATTGTATGCGCTGATAACTTGCCAAAGAGCGAGAGAGCCGGAGTTGTCTCCGTCTGTCCACCCTGTGATCTTAGCAATCGGAGCCCATTGGGCCTCGTTGGCTGAGTAAGCGGGTTCATTTGCTTGGATCGCGAACGCGACGCGCTGACTTTCCCGCGTCTCTGCGCTAAATGTCTGCTCCGCTCCACCGCTCACACTCCAACGGACGCGAGTCGCTTGATCTGTGTCGATTGAGATGGGACGAGCCCAAAGATACGAGCCAACATAATCTTGATAATATGCGCGGATAGTGTCGATTGAGATTTGTACGGCACTCTCTTCGCTTGCGTCGTATGTTGCCACAATCGTCTTGTGCTGACTCAACGCAGTACCGGCACTCGGCGAACTCACCGCGACACCGGTCTCGATTGCTGTCGTTGTCACGAACTGAAACGGGGAGAGCGTAATATAAGGTGCTCCATTGTTCTCAGTCTGTGTGATTATCGGACTACTGAGAGCCCCTCGAATATGCCCAAACAACCCCCCAAGTGCTTCTTGTACATAGTCGTAAACAAGAGTCTGCAACGCTCTTGCGTCGTCGAGATCTAAACGTTCTTGTGCGTGTAATTTTACTCTATCCATCTTTGTTTATCCTGTGGTTGTAGATGTGACGACACGAATGGAACCGGCCCTCAAGATGGTTCTCGGTGTGGTGGGGTAAACATCAGGACTCGCGTCAGTCGTTCCCGAAGAGAGTACGTTTACATTTAACACGCTGTTCTCACTCATCACAACGCGAACAATACTCGCGATGATTGCCGGAGCCCCTGCATCAAGTCGAGACAAGTACGCACTCACTGCACTCCCAACATTAGATGAGACGGTCGTCAGGTTCGCGCCGGTGGAAATGACAATTAACAAGTCGAGATCGATACGCTGAACCGGAGCAGGAAGTACTCGCACACTCACACCGGCGGGGCGATACCCGCTCGTCACATCGTTGACATCTCCCTCGATAGCACTCTGTAACTCTGCAACTAGGCCGGTATATACTGAGTAATTGCTTATCGTGATCGTGTCCCCCTCTGCGACGTTTGCATTTTCGAGTAAATGTATTAACCCACGCTCGTATGAGATCAAGTAATCAGTACCGAGCAGAAGCGGAACGGATCCGTTTAATATGGTTGGATTAGAGGCGACGGGAGCCTCTATTCCAATCACATGACCGCGCACCGCGTTGAGCACGACACTGACAGCCGAGCCCGAGCGAGTTACAACAGTGTCACCGAGCCCCGACCCATCGTCGATAAGTAACTCACACTCACCGAAACGATCCGGTAGTTCGTAGAGCGTCGCAGTCGTCGCTCGTGTATTGTCTGAAGACGTGAAACTCAACGCGAGAGACGTGAGCGCAAGCGGTTGACATCGAGCCAAACTATTCAAGTGTCTTTGTGCGCGTGCTCTGAGATTTACATCGTCCTCCGCATCTGTTCCGTTGCTCAACGCAACACCTTGCGAGACACTTACGATCAGACTAGGAACGTCTAGCAGTTGATTGATTTTTGCGCTTGCAATGTTGCCTTGCTCTCCAACAACACTCGCTTGTACTGCTAGATCCGCAACACCTTGACCGATCGACAGGGTCGTGTCAGTGGTGCTTATGTAAGTCACATCGCTCGACGTACTACCGAACACAGCACCGGCCTCGATTGTGAGCGCGTTCGTTGTGTCTGTCCTCGTGACTCTTAAAGAGCCGGTCGCACGAGTCGCAGGGAGTCGAGTCATGCTCAACTCCTCGACGCGCTCGTCTAAATCTGTACCGGATGCGCCGGTTAACGTAAATTGCTCTCTTATTTGTGCGAGACGGATCTCGCTTTCTGCGATCTGTTCTGCGAATGTCTGCATGATTGCAAGGATCACAGAGCCCTCGCTAATATCTGTCAGATTAGTTCGCGCGACGAAGCGGGCAATCAAATCCCGCGTGATTTCGTCGGATGGTCTCGGTGAATACATGATTATGCTCGTCTCATCGGTATAATAAATTGAGTAGCTGTACTTCGTACGGCAGTGACTGATACACGCACTGCAAGAGCGTCTCCATCGTCCTCGATTTCAATATCTGAGACATCGTCGACTCTTGGATCTGCACGCAACTGTTGATCGATATGCGACGCACAGAACGCAACGACGCGAGAATTAAGCGACGCGCCGACAGCAAGGGGGAGACCATACTCCGGAGCATATGTCGCACTACCCTGCTCACTCAGCAAGCGCAATCGTAACGCTTGCTCAAGATTCTGCCAACCCTCAATCACATCGACATCATCGTTTAAAACGAGGTCTCCATCTGTAGATAACCGGATGTCTCGCCCAAATACGTCCCCGCGTCTCGCAAGTCCAAGATCGTCCGCTGAACTCACGAGAGGAACTTCTAACACGTCACCCACGCGGATCGGTTGACCCGTTTGGTAGTGTGTCATAGAACGTAGATGGTTGTATTCTGCAATCTCTCGCCACCTTGAAGCGTCGCCATATGCGCGACTTGCGATCCTTTGAAGTGTATCACCGGCTCTAAATATGATTGTACGTGTGAGTCTCGGTGAATCATCACTCACTCCCGCTCGTCGCTCGTCGCGTTCGATTTGTGGTTTGTTTCGTGCGCTTATCAGATCATCACGATCCGCGCCGACTAACCCCGCAGTCACTAACGCATTATACGCAAGGAGTTCACTCGCATAATTAAGAGGAGTATCAACGAGTTCTCGCGTCTCGTCCCATATCCTCCGGTAAGTGAGTGCAACGTCTACAGCAGTGGCAACGATGTCTCGAGTGAAAAACGAGGTGACACCATCTACATTCTTCGAGATTTCGGTGATTGCGTTCGAGATGCGTTGAGCAGAGCGCAGAGCGTCCCTCGCTGTTTCTAGTTCACTTCTCGTATTAATAAGAGCGTTATTTGCGAGTTCAATGATTCCGGCTGTCGCTGAGATGACTGATTGAGCTGTCTTGATTGCCTCTGTGATTGGCGAAAGAATCGATCCGCGTGGTGATGTCGGCGCGTGTGCATACGCTTCGAGCGTCAACTCCCAACGATACGAGAATCGATTGCTTGATGCATCCTCTCCCCATCTCCACGACATCGGCTCGACACGAAACGCTTGGTTCTCGTTGAGTGCTCTGAAAACCATAAACACATTATCAACGTACTCACTAGCAAGACTCTGATACTCATCAAGAAATCTGTCAAACTCCTCCATGATCTGACGACCCGAGAGAACAGAAACACCACCATCTCTCGTGTTCCCTGATCGCGGAGAATACCCGCTCATCCCTGTCAGAGAGATCTCTGTGAGATGATTCGGTGAGATTTCCCGAACTACATCCCCGAGAGTATGCGTGATTGCGGTAGCGGAGGGTCTCTCCTGCGAGTAAGTCGTTGGGGTATGGGGTAAAGTGATCATCGTTGTGATGGAGCCACCGACGTACACCTCAAGAATATAATCAACGGGGACGCGCAAAAGCGCACCGAGACGACCACCGGCAGGGATCGGAATAGCAGGAGGTGTCGTTGTTTTAATTCCCATTTTCAATCCTCTCTCTGAGTATCTCGCTCATTATATCATGGAATGAGGATCGCGCTGTTCTTCGTCGCCTGTGCACGCAACTTACTCGCCGGAGAGGGAGGCGGAGGGGTCTCTGATTGTGGGATCGTGAAAGCAATCGCGGGATAAGAGCCTACTAGTTGAGAGTTCAAGACTTTAAGATGTGTTTGTATGTTGATGATCGTGAGTTCTAAAGACGCAATGTAAGAATACAACTCGTCTAAAAAAGGATCCGCGTTCAATACTTGATTATCTGCGACGCCGTCTTCCGAGATTCTGAGTTTCTGATTGCTGTTTAGTTGTATGCGTGCCGTTGTGGTCGGGTCGATTGTAATACCCGAATCGCTCAATGAGATGGTCTGCCCCGCGTGTCTCAGCACAAGATCAACAGAGTCCGGATGATAATCACTCGACTCATCTGCGGACTCAGTGGATCGGGGGATTGTAGTCTGATCTGCGCCGACAATGTACGGTAGATCATAAGGCCCATGAGGAAAGATAAGATGAACTACTTGCCCGATGGTAGGCGGAAACAAGCTCGTTCCATTGCTTGCAAGAGGCACTCCTCGATAATGAGCTCCCTCGTTCAAGCGCACATCGAAAACAGCCGACCCGCGCTCATAGCTTGCTTGTGTCACTGTGCCGGTTCTGAAGTTATTCGAGATTGTTCTCATTCAAGTACCTCCGCGTAACCGCTACGCGCGTCGAGTTTTTTCGCGCTTGGTCTGCCATATTGGGAGACACGCTCAACCCCCATCGACGTGCGTCGCGTTGTCTTGCCTTGTGTGTCCACGTTTAATTGATGGCTCACAGTATTGACATAACCCGTCATCATCGATCCGCCCTCTGTGTAATCGTACCACCGCGCCCATTCTCCTACTCGGATCTTTGGGGAGTATATAGTCTCTATCGACGCAGTGGCAAAAGCATGACCCTCAGCATATAAAGCAGTCGCGTACTCTGTCAGCGTCTCTAGTGTCTCTCTTATTGATCCCTCGTCCTTTCGGATTAATGGGTATGTAATCTCAAGGGGGTGCAGTCCATAGCGCGTCACGTCCTCCCCCAATACGTAAGGTGTAGACACTACACCGACGAGTGGGGAAACCCCGAGGTAACTCGATGTCACTTCAATGTAGTTGTTTCGGTCTCCCCGATATTCAAGCGAATAAGAGATAATATCATCAATCTCTTGGAACGACGAGGCACGATGAGCAGAGATTGATTTGTGATCAGTGTCTGCGGACACTCTATCCGCTCGATCAAAGTACTCCGAAACCACCGAGGGAGCCAACGGTTTCATCCGATAAATCAAGATCGGCTCTCCATTCTCCCTCGTTGGAAATAATTCGATGAGTTGGGGAGCCGGTGCGAAAGTCTGCGAGAACGTAGCCCATAGCGACCCCGTGGTCGCAGTCGGTACTTGAGAGATATTCGCACCAACGACTCTCGTGAGTGATCTCGGCACGTTACCAAGATCACTAGAATCGATGAGTACCCGATAATCGTTGAGTCGATCTCCTTCGGGTGTACTGAACGGAACGAGCGACGACCAAGATGAGCGCAGACCCTCCGCAACGTCCTGCACTGCTCCGCGTGCAAATACTTGCTCGAATACGTCTGCCCACTGCGCGAAATCATACAGGCCACTAGGGTTTATCAACGCTTGGACTGTTGTTAGTTTGAACGGTTGCGCGACGATACTAAGCCAAGAGGACGCGCTCATAGTGACACCTTGAGATCTGCGTGCCCCCTGAGCATCAACCGAGAGACCCGTTGAGAGTCGGTTGATCGGGCCATAAAAAACACGCATATCTTCATCACGTATCTCAAGCCAACCACTTGCATGGATAGCGGGGAGCGCGTCGCGTCTTGGTGTTCCTAACCCTAGTTTATCTAGTTCGTTTATGCGTATAGATGTAGTGACTCTCGCAGTCTCGAACGGATCTCTGAGAGACAGAGCCCACGAAGCACTTTTGACTCGATCAGTGATCTCTACAGTCGCTTTCAGACCATCTCGACGAGCACTAATCGACGAGTCTGTATGATTGTGAATATATATCCGGATCATAGCCACTTCTTTCCGAACTCTTGGAGGTCGCTGATCAATGCCCCGATGCTGTTGATCCCCTCGATAAGTGTATCGACCGCGGGTTCGATACCCTGCAACACTTTAATGAGCACCCCGTTTGACTCGGTCATACTGAGTGCAAACTTCTCGAGTTTTTCGTTGAGTACAAGAATCGCTCTCGCGCTGTTGGGATCCTGAGCCACTGTAGAAATTAAACGTTCTCGCTGTCCTTGCAACATACGAGAGAAAACCATGTTTTGACGCATGATTTCCTCGTCTCCTAGTCGACCACCCCGAGGCATAGTACTCGGTCGCGCTCCTGCAACGACTCCCGCTTGCGTGGTGCTGAGACCAAGACCCACGAGTGCGAGTTGTGTTGCCTCCGTTCCCAAACCAAGAGAAGAGAGTGCTTGTTGTGCTTGTTGTGGGTCTCCCCTAAATTGTTCGAGTCGCTGTAATATTTCTAGTGGAGAACCACCCCCACGCATAGCAGATGCTAGAATTGCCCCTCGTCCGAGTCCCCCGAATTGACCGGCAAAACCACCGGCAACCCCTCCAACACCACCGGCAAAACGCTGAAACGCGCTTACGGCTCCGATTCCCTGCACTTGTCTCGCTCCGCGGGTGCGTGCTTCGATGTCAATCCCTTGAATAAATCCGGCGACTGCATCTTCGTCCACTGTGATTCCTTCGGAAGCGAGTCGTTGTGTGTTAGATGCGATTGCTGAGAGTAGCCGAGTAATCCCGCCCCCCGTTAATCCCATACCCGCACCCATAGCCCCCACTCTACCGGCTCGAGCGAGTGACTGCTCAACAGTACCCCCCGCTCCGCCACCGATCGCACCACCGGCAAGAAATTGAGTAATAGCACCGGTATCGATCCCGCGGAGCGATGCGCGCGCGAGGCTACGAGATAATGCTTCGATGTTGCCACTTTCAAATATTCCGCTACGCGCCCCGATGCCTCTTTGCACAGAACGCAGGATTCCGAGACCCTGTTCGGCACTGAGTCCGTATTGAGTAAACGCGCGTCTCGCTCCCCCTAAATTCTGAGCACCGCCGAGCATCAGTTCGGTTTGTAGTTGCTCTCGACCGGCAACCTCTCCGAGTCGTTGCGTGCGACGTGATAACAATGCACCCGCTAGATCACCAACAACCGGCAACCCCTTTGCTATACGTGTCATCCCCAAAGAGTTAAACGCATTTGCTCCGAGTGCCCCTCCCGCTCTCATAAGAGATGACGCATCTCCTGTTAACATGGCAGGAGCGAGAACTCCGGCAGTTGAAACGATTCCGCGTCCTGCCATCCCTGCAAGTTGCTCCATGCGTGTGGGGGACGGTGTAAACTGCTCGGCAATCCTTCGCGCTCTCTCGATGTTCGCTTGTTGCGTCGCTCTCCCTTGTCTCGCAAGATCATCGAGAGCAGTGACCGGAGTCCCGCCGGCTAATCTATCGAGAGCTGTTAGTGGTAATGAAGGAGGACGGGGGGGAGGTGCAGGGGTTCCGCGCGGTAGGAATCTGCCTCGCTCGTCTCGCGGTCTCGTTTGTTGTTGTTGTTGCTGTTGCTGTTGTTGTTGCTGTTGTTGTTGCTGTTGTTGTTGCTGTTGTTGTTGCTGTTGTTGCGCTTGTTGCGCTTGTTGCGCTGTCTGTCGTGCTTGTTGTGACGCTGTTGTAAACGTGCGCGTGACTGCTCTCGTTGCCTCGTCGAAACCCTGCACCATCTTATTGATGCTTTGTTGGACTCCGGCATCGTTCAATGTGACGCTGATCTCTGTACTATGTCTCTGTTGAGCCATTCTTCACGCTCCTACTCGCCCAAAACTCTCGCTCCCACTGATCTGCGACCTTGTCGCCCGTGGTGCTCGGGGAGTCGTCGCGTAGTACGACTGTGGGCTCTGTTGTCAGTGTATCATATTGTTCATCGTTAAGAGACAGTAACCAATACTCTAAACGCTCCGATTCACTAGCAGATCGATGGAGCGGGGCAAGTGTGGCTTGCAGAAATGGAAACTCGGGACGTGATCTCGTTTGTGTCACCCGATCCCATAACTGAGCGAAACCACGCGAGCGAGTGACGCTCGACCTCCTCCCGTAACGCAAAGAGGAGATCATCGTCCTCCTGAGCCCATTGATTAACCCAATCCGGCAGATCAACGAGGTGAACGGAGATCGTCGCAAGTGCTAAGAAACGGAGTTGTGCGTATTCGCTCAACTGAGACCAAGGCACCGAAGCGAGTAGAGCCGAACGACGATCAATCTGCGCTCGTCCATCTCCATCGGGTATTCTACTGATCAAAACATCATCGTAGCGCGTGCCATCGGGAGCTGAATATCCAACAGTCAACTGAATCTCTCGGGGAATCAGCGATGTAGGTTTTGACGGGCCTTGTTCTAGGGTACGTAAGTCCATTTAATTATTATCCTCGTTCATCGTATAAACGACGCGCTTGGAAACTAGCATTTACAGTCACGATTGATCCGCTTTGCACTTGCCACGAGCGAGACTCACAACGAGCCCCCTCGACGCGCCAAACGGGAACATCACTAATTTGATCATAGACTTCAAGCGTAATCTCAGGGAAATTAATCACGTCCGCAGTGTTGCCTCGTGGCATGATACCGAGATCAGAGAGAGAGGTATTTGTAATCCGCACGAAGTCCGCTTGTACTGATACAACACGAGACACCGGAACGAGTTCTTGTGAGTCTATGTTGCCTAAAACATCAACTCGTTGATGCGTGATTTGCTCAGATGCGCTCACACCGGTAGCAAATCCGATCTCTTCACCGTCGACGATTAATTTTGCTCGTGCGCCACTAAAAACCGATTCAGCCATGACTCAACTCCTATCTATTTACAGTCGCAGAGATGCGAATGAAGTTTAGCGGTTCGACCGCTGACACTGTGTAATTCACGACAATCGAGTCGCTTTGATCTTCGAGTACTACATCTCGGAAACTCTTAATAATTCCGTCTTGTACTTGTCGATTTAACCGCGAGGTTGCGATGCTCTTGATTCTGTTAGCTGTTAAACTACGATTCGCGCTCCCCACGAAACTATCAAGACCGGCACGAAGGTCTCTCACACTCGCATTTACACTCTCGTTTGCAGATACTTCGCTGAAGATAGGATTATCATCAGTACGATAAGTAGTTACAGAACGCTCAACGCGCCAACCAAGAGAACCATAACTCAGAGACACTACTCCGGCCTTGATTGCGTCGGTCGCGTCGCGATTCGCGTCCCAATTTCCTGATACTGCTAAGACGTTGGGTCGTTTGCGTGTCAGTGGTTCGCCGATTACAGAGCCCGCTTGCATTGCCCCCAACATAAGAGCTAAGTATTTCGGCTCGAGTGTTGCTCGTTGTCCGTTCGGTTTTACAACATCGATACTCTGACCCACGAGCGCGATATTTCGATCGTTGAGTAATTTAGAGTAACTTGCATCAAGAACAGATAGAGCTTGATTTGTAGGTGCTCCCATCCACGCATTTCGCTCTCGACCTGCACGAGCAGAGAGAGGAAGATGCGCTTTAATCTTGGTCATGTGATCAATGTTAGTAGACCAACCCACAAGGATTTGCAGATCACTAGCTTCGATCGTCTCTAGTGCGTCGCTCCAATCACTAAGAGATGCAGATGTAGAGCTTCCGCCCGCCAATCTCAGCGAAGTAGTCCCCGCTACGCTCTCGGCGACGCTCTTGGTTCCGTTTGTTGCTCTCTCCGCAGATACGAGCAAAGATGAGCCGAGAGCCTGCACAATAGCATAAAGATCCGCTCTAAACGTAGCTGAGTTGACTAAGCCCACGATCGTCGCGCTCTCTATCTCGTCTATTTCAGTAGCGGGATAACTCTGCGCTACATCATACGACGCTGTAAATCCTGAGAGTGCGTTGATTGCCTCGATCATCTCTCTTAGATCGGAATAATCTGCACAAGTAAGACTCAACGAGCCACTTACCTCAACGTCTCCCGCATACGCAACATCGTCGCTCGTTGCTGAGATAGACGAGATGACGCTGTAACTGTTGACGGTTGTTTGTTGCGTAGCGTCGCCCGCTAAAAATGAGAGGGTCTCAGTCGTAGCACTACCCGCAAGATTCAGTCCTGTGATAGTTACAAAAATGGTATTCGCGTGTGTGTTTGCTGAGAGAGCGACGTCCAAAGTCGATGATGTCGCAATATCTGAAACATCAAACGAAACAGCTCCGTTATTCATTGCCTCATTCTGATCCCAAGCAATCGAGAGAGCCGAGCGAGTCGCGCTTAACGTTGCACCGTCCAACAAAGATCCACTGTAATATGCAGATGCGAGATCACCGCTTTCAATATTATCAAAGCTCTCTGAAATACCATCTCGAGAAACTGTGATATTTACTTGATCGACGTTTGTATTCTCAATGGCAACAGTGCAACGGTTTCCTCGTGCACCATAAACACGAGATACAATTTTAAGCGCGTTATCTCCGTCTGCATCCACAAAGATGACACTCGCTTGAGTAGTAGGCTGTACGTTCAAAATACTGAGACTTGCAACACCGGCAGGAATCCGATCATCTAACGATGGTGAGAAAGCAAGACTACCGATCAACGATAATTCAGCATCACTCGCGTCATACGCAACGAGAGATCGAGCACTTGTAAACGTGAGTGCTTCGGATTGTTTGAACGAAGGAAACTCTCCAACAATGCAGAGGTTTCCGGTAGATTGTGATTGTCCACCAAGACTCGACGCATCGACCTCGGCATAGACGGCGGGGCGAAAAACTCGTAACCCGTTGAGATTTAGTGAAGATGGCATTTAGTCCTCCTGTGGTTATTTCGGCATTATATCACACATCGACAACGACTCCCCCCTTGATTCCATCGTCACTCTCTTGATCTGCGGTTAAAACGACAATATCAGAGCCGGAATATACCGGAACAGTAAACTCGGAGGCCGGAGGGATAGGAATCGAAACGCGATGGTCTCCTGAGACTGTGAGACGACGCACAAACAAACCAAGCTCTTCCGCTGAGAGTTCCTCCTCGGGTGTCAGCGCATCAGATCCACCGTACTCGACTAGGTGATAGCCTGCGGAATGTAGTGGTCTCCTTGCAATAGCAATCGACGCTCTTGTAAGTACTTGATAGACGCGCACCATGTCGGGAGATTTAGCGAGTATCATGATCTCGACAGTCTCGCGAACGAGGTATGAATCTATCCCGACACCGCTAGCGTTCCGAGAATCGTAATCCCCGATTATTGTTTGAGTGACGTTTTCAGAGAGAGGCGAGACTACGAGCATCGGTGCCTCGTCTACTCCTCTCGAGTTTCTTGTACGAAATGCGGGGAAATGAGTATTTAATTCTGTAAACCAAGCAGATAGAACGCTCTCGTTAACACCGCGGAATAGTGCATTGAAGTCGGCCTCACGTGTCCGGTAATAACCGAACCCCGAAGAGAGTGCGTTGATTATATTGAGATCGAAGATCATTAGAACACCATTGCTACTAGATTCGGGAGTTCGCGGAGTACATCGTCCGCTATTCGACGCGCTCGGATCCCATCACTGACCCATGCTTTTGGGTCTGTATTCGAGTACGACGCAGTCCTCCAAGTCCGATACCCCGCTGTTTGTGTCCTTGGTTTTCCGGACGCTGATTTGCTGTATGTTGAGGCTAGGCGCACCATACCGGCTAAGGGATCACTCACATGATGAGGTTTAAGTTTCGGGACTTGATTAGCTTCGAGACTACCTCCCCAACGTGTGCGCCGGTCTGCGTCTGTTGTCGTCGCTTTGAGTCGTTGCATAGCTTGACGAATACGCGCACCATACTGCGATTTTACTCGTTTTGGATCATGACTAAAAGGGACGTGTAAATACAGTTTGCCCGTTTTCGACCTGCGAATGTTCCGCGTTGAACTGCGGAGTAGATACTGCCTCACGTCGTAAGGGCCGGTTGTGCCGATGCCACCGCTCCCCATGCCCTGCTCCGCCATGTGAGCAATGACAGCAGTCGATGGAGATGCAGGGAGACCACAGACGAACCCGCGCTCTGTAACACTCCGCACTTGAAGTGAACGCAAGTAAGCGGGTCTCGTTGAGTTGAGTTTTGCTCGTGCTCCCGCACTCCACTCCGCAAGGACGAGATCCGCGAGTGTCTGAGACCTGCGGAGCGAGTCCTCTCGTGTGAGTTCTAACGCGCTTATAAGTGCGGTGTAGGTAGCTCGTATTTCCGCCATTTACGCACCCATAAACTCGAGCGTACAACGTACTTGAATCGGGAGTGCAAGGGGAGACTCGGTTGCTGATTTGAATTTGCGGATCGAGTCGCGATGAGTGTGAGGATGATCAGCAACGTAATAACGCGGTCTCGCGAAATATGCAACACTGTAACGAATCCCCTCTGATGGTGCAGTCCCCAATACCTCACCGAGCGAGAAATCGAGAGCCCCTTCATTTGTCACAACGAAATCGACTCCCTCAGTGAGCGAGTAGTTTTCTTGTGAGATACCGTTGACATCTGCATATTGTAATCGTAGCACTCTGACATCTGTCTCACCGGTAAGTAAATCAAGAGTACGCGCTTGGACGGGGTATCGTAATGCCTCGATTGTGTCCGCTGTCCGCGTCTTTGTCTCTCGGTATACTTGAACTGAATTAATTACAGTAAAACGATCACCATACGCCGGTAGATGCTCCGGCAACGTGCTCACACTCATCATTCCCCGCGCATATTCACCATAGATAGCAAATGCTTCTGTAGACGAAGATCCGGCAGTAACGATCGCTCGAATCTGTTGAGCCGAGTGCCAAAAATACCCGCGTCCGTCGCAAAGCGGACAATCAGGACGAGCCTCGCCGGTGGTCTGAGTTGTAGTGTGTATAACTGAGAGCGTGAAATCGCTAGCGGAGCGCGAACAAGGACACTCTGCACACTGCTCCCAAGTCAAATCTACACCTTTAGCAAACACGAGATTGCGGTACTGCTCCATGTCGAAATCGACACGAGGTCGGATCTTATTCGGTACTCGAGAGTTAAACGTCGTCATTAGATAACTCCGAACTGAGTGACACGATACTGAGATCGTAGTCCCGAAAGTAAGAGTTTGTACTGTTTATCTAGGCTCTCCGCTCTCGCTGAATACCCTGAGTACATGGCGGAGGACGTTGTTCCCACACTCACAGATAGCGAATCGACTCCGAGACTCTGCGACGCAATGCCGGCCCCAAGTATCAGATCGCCGGCGACGTGAAGTAATAACAACGTAGCACTCTTTATCGCAATAGCTTGTTTAAGATCTGCCGGTAGTGTGTCAAGTTCCCATGAGATCACGAGATCTTGTTGCGGTGCTGAGTCTACATAGAGCGTAAAACTATCATTACCGCGTTTTTTTGTTTTCACCGTTGCTTGATCTGTACTGATCAAGTATGGCAAGAGGACACGAGAATCAAGTGTTATCGTAGTCTCTGTCTGACCGGATAGGATCGTCGCGCTCCCTGCACGCTCGTCAAAACCGGCTGTATAATCAAACTCAAAATAAGCAGGAATATAATCCCTATTTTCATAGACACCGTACCCTCCCATCAAAGGAACACCGGCTCGAAAAAAGTACGAGCCGAGTGACTCTTCGGACGGGATGAGGTGGATTTGTCCATGCGTGTTCGATGTGCTCGTGATCCACGATGTCGGCACGTCAACGGGCTGAAACGATCCATATCTAATCCTCGCCCCATCAAATGAGACGATTGGACGACGATCGAGGCGGAAAGGCCAATATGAGAAACGACCTTGTCGCTCTGCATCGTGCCTCTCTTGAGTGACCGAAAACGGCTCAATATTGATACCGAGGTCACTCTCGACGTGTTGGATCGCTGATTGTATCGACTGAGTAAACGCTATCTCAGGATAATCGGATCCATCGTCAAGCGTCAAATCGATACCGAGTAACACTGTATCACGGAGAAACTGAGGGGTAATCTGTGAATAAATGCCCATAGTGGACTCCGTGACCGCGTGTTATTTTGGGGTGCTCCGCTTGCGTCGGTTTTTCGCAAGAGTCTCGACTTCCTCAGTGACGCATTCAAAATCGATTACATGAGCCCATTTCGCGATTGCATCCTGAGCATATTGATTCGCTTCAACGACGAGGCCGGTGTCGTCTAAAACAACGACCCCTCGACCGGCCCCAACATCGAGCCGACATGAGCGAAGTGATTTATGTCGCCACTGCATCGATCAAACCACCTTAGACAGTAGTGTCTAACATTCCGGAGGTCTCAGTGACACCGGCATTCTGAAGCACGTACATCTTGCTCGGTACCTTAACAACCGGTGAACCAAAGAGCATAAGTAAGAACGGCTTAGATGTTTCAACTTCGGCGAGAGGACGACGGAAGAAGTCAAGTAGACGCACAAACTCAAGAACACTTGGATCATGTTGTACAAATACGATCTTAGAAGTGTTGGGGATCACTGCGTTAGAATCAGAGATCGGAGTCACGTTTCCACTCACGTTTCTCACTTCATCGATGAGTCGTGCAGTCGCAAAGTCTACACCGAGAGCACTACTTGCTTTCTCTGTACGATAGATCTTATAGAATACTGCGTCGCTTGCGTCGGTGATGGTGAAAGATACGATCTCACCGGCATTCGCTACTTCAATAGTAGAAGTGTTAACAGGAGCAGAGAAACCGCTGTTATTTACAGCTACAACGCGGTACCCATAGAATCCGAGATCAGCTTGAGCGAACTGCGAAGTAGTCCCCGCTACGCTCGGCTGATTTGTGATTGCGGGATTCGCGGGGGCTCCGGTTGTTCCGCTTGCGCTTGCAGGTGCAGAGTAAGCATTGAACAAGAACGGCGCACTCTTCACAGGAACAGGCCCGTAAGGACTCATTATATTGAGTTCTTGGACTCCGTAGGTGAGGCCGTCCGCTTGGCGAAGTGCTGAGAATTGATCATGTCGTCCCCACTGAACTGCGAACTTGATCAGTTCCGCATGGATGCGCGGTTCGACATAAATACAATCAGGACGACCGAAACGAGGTGCGCTCTGAATCTCTGAGAGAACTTCTTGCAAAAGACGAGGAGTCGGAGACTTACCGCGTAGATCGAAAGTGTTCGCGCCACTGTTGTGACTCTCGATTTGATGAATGATACCATCGAACGCAAGAGGGTTTACGCTTTCTTTCGCGTGCCACAGAGAACGCTCAAGTTTTTGCATGAGGCGGAGTGTGCCTCGCTCGGTTTCCATTGCGATCGCGTTAGCGTTGCCACCGATCAGACCGACAAGTCCGGCTACGTCAGTCACTTCGCGACGCTCCGCGAGGTACTTAACACGTACAGTCTTGCGCTCGTACTCAGATCTGTTTGTTACACCACCGGAACCCTCTGCGATGAAGGGTTCGAGATCTAAACCGTGATCGTTGATTACTGCATACTCGTGGAGAGTGTTAGTAACTTGGATTTTTGGGATGCTAGGCCACAACGAAAGCTCTTTCATGGTGTATGTAGCCGATGAAAGAGTGTTTTCAATGCTCTGAGGGACAAGGGGAGATAAGTTCCCCGCGTCTCCTCCGCTAGTGCTTGCGCCTACTTGATAGCCAATATCCGCAGATTTGCGGAGTGCGTTGTTTAACTCAGCTAAATCTGCGACGTTTACGGAAGCGTTTGCCTCGGGAAATGAATACATAGCGAACTCCTAATTAATCGAGATCGATGAGATGAGAAACGTTAGAAACCGGTACACCGGCCTCTAACTGTGCGATCACTCCACGGATCGCAGATTTACGAGTTGAGTTGACATCATTTGACTGTAGGAGCTTGAGCCCCTTTTTAATCATGTCGTTACGAGATGGGCCTTGTGGCTCTGTGCTCTGTGTCACAATAGGAGCCGAGGTCACTGCGCGAGGGGGTGCGACCTGATTCAGTGATGCAGTGAGTGATTTGTTCATCTCGTCACTGCTCATTTTCATCTTTTTCATCTCACCGAGAACCGCCTCAAGCCCCTTCATAACCGCGCTCATGCGCTTTTCCATGCCCGCAATTACCTCGTCGGTTCCGCTAGCAAGGGCTTTCATAGCTTCTTTGTAATAGCCACGTTCGAGATCTTCGAGGTCTTCGTCCTCGTCGTCCTCGTCGTCGTTCATGTCCTCGTCGCTCATGTCGTCGTCGCCAAAGAGATTATTCTGTTTTGCAGGAGCCTCTTTTTCGTCTTTCTTCATAGCTTTCGATAATTCGTCGAGTGCCTCAGTCAAAGCATCGACCTCGACTTCGTTCTCGGCGACATTGAAATCATCGAGAACATCCGGCGCGATGCCTTTTGCCTCGAGGTGTTCGCGTAATTCTGCGAGCATGGTCGGCCTCTCTTGAGTGTAAAAATAATGTTGTCGGGTTGATTGTAGCATATTTTTAAGTCTTGCGTGATTTTTCGTTAGCGAGCTTCATTAACTGCGTAACAAAACGATTAAGATCGTCATCATCCATCTCAGGCATACGTTGAGCAAGTAACTCTTTGACTCGCTGTTTTGATACTTTTTTAGATGATCCGTAGGTGGCAGAACTTAGACGCTCATCTAAACTCTGTTGTGCAAGCGCGCTCAAACTCGCATCTGCGTCCGGAATTGTTGGCTCCTGATACCCAACCGACGCGCCCATACTTCTCGCTATTAATTCAAGATTAGTATGGGGATTCACGGGATGCGCAGTGATAGCCACGTTCAAAACACGAGCTTTCAATACTCGCTTGTTGTTTCGTGGGTCTCGTTGCAACACTTGACCCTCGACACTAAAGCCGAGAGATCTGTCTCCGCCTGCCTTTTTCATAGCTACCGCTGTCTCATACACGTCGCGACCTAGTTGTTTATCGAGGTACAAAACACCCTCGACATGAGTTCGATTGTCATCGAGTTGATTGATTTTAACCGGATGACCGAGAACCGCTCCCGCGCCTTGTTGATGCTCGTGATTGAACCAACCGTTGTTCAGAAAATACGACCAATCCAAACCGTCTTGCTCAATCACTTCCCCCTCGAGATCCATGTCACGAGTTGAACAGATACCGGCGATCAGTGCTTTAGATGTCTCTTCTACGTCGGTATCTCCCTCTCGTTCTGCTTTGATGATCGGATCGAGACGCAATGGTACCCAACGCGCAAAAGTATCAAAAGATTTTCGTGTCGCCTCTTCTAGTTGCGAAACATCGAAGGAGTGACGCTCAAGCCACTCTCGAAACTTCGCAGGTGATAACTTATCCGCGTCTGCTCTGATACTCTGCACTTCGCTCGTTCCCTCTTTGATCCCGAGGATCATCGAGAGTCCGTCGGGAGCTCCCTTCGGAGTGAATCGGCGCAGTTGGTCGTATTGAGCGGGGTCGTTCTGTCTCGCTGTATGTTCGTTTTTGTATGGCATGATTTACTCCACGTGTTCCATGATAACACTATGCAACCCCGACTCACCGGTGATGAGTACGGGAGTATTGCGGATGTTACTAAGATGGAATGTCGCACTATCTCCGACTAGATTAAGCGAATCCCGCAAAAACTTTGCATCTAGTACGGCATCTCTCGTCTGTTCCGCGGAGTCAATCGATGCGATCTTGTATTCTGATTCTGCGTTGAAGCCACTGACTACTATATCCATCTTAGATGTTTGGTTATTATATCTAAATTTAACCTTTGCATCCCTCTGCTTTCTGAATCCCGAGAGCGCGTTGCGTAGGTGTTTGATTGTGTGTTTATCCATCGTAAGCGTAGGACTGCTCTGCGGGATTACGTTTTTAAAATCGGGACGTTGTGTTGTGTTTCTGTCTTCTCTAGGAACATTGGATGCCCGTATCGTCGTGTCTCTGAAAAGCATACGGTACCCGTCTGTCGTTGCTACAAATCCATCTCGTACAAACAGACCCCTTAGATCCGGTCTTTTCTCATTTTTGACAACGGCAATCATCTTTTCTCGATCCGCTTTACTTAACCCTGTTTCTTCCTTCCGCGAGACTTCGGAGGGAGAGCGATCTTGAACAAAACCACGACTCTCGATGTACTCCATTTTGAGCACATCCTTCTTCTCTTTGATTGCGCTCCCTGCGAGTCCGAGTATTACGCCGATGTGAGAGCTACGTGCGTCTTTGCCCGAGATCTCATTCCACGCGCTTTTTACTGTGTCTCGATATTTCAGCAGATCATCCATATTATTGACATCTGTCTCCGAATCGAGCTGATCAAGGTCTAGTTTGTCTCTTAGCAGAGCAAGCATTGCGAGAGCCTCCGTTTTCTTGTGTTTAATGAAGTCGTACGGTAAACCCAACACATCACCGACGGAGTTCTCAAGGTCTCCCGTTTTTATGTACATGACAATAGCATCATCAAGAGGACTGTATGCGAGTAGTATGTTTCTTTTGTCTGTGTCTATGTCTGAAAGAGAAATAAGTGATCCTGTTTTTCCGCGCCTCTCCCGTACATATGGTGTGCGTACCTCATACGGAATAACTCGCCTCGCAACAAAATCGATCTCCTCGTGTGATAGCTTCACACGATCTTGCAAATCCTTGTAAACAGAACTCTCAGGATTGCGCGACAAATATTCAAGGTAGTCCCAACTCGTTGATGTTTGTGCTTTCTTGCTCTCTCTTTTTTTCTTTTCTTTTCGTGGCTCCGGCTCTGCTTGTGGCTCCGGTTCTGCTTGTGGCTGTTTCTTTGAGCCCCCCAACCGCGAGAGACGTTGTTCGAGCAGTTTTACTTGTTTCTCTGATCCTTTTTGTTTTGCGAGTTCGATCTGTTGCTTTAGTTTCTCGCGTTCTTTGCCGACTTGCTCGGTGATACCATGAGTTTCATTGAGTTTCGCTAACAACTCACGCTTGCTCTCTGTTACCTCTTTACCTTTGTCCGGCCCGTCATCAATTACATAAGTGACTCGATCGCCATTTACGCTCTTGATATGTCCATGAAACTCATTACCTCGTTGGGATGATAACGAGAAAGCAGTGCCATCAACGAGATGCGCCTCGTCAAATGCCTGTTTTCCTTGGTGAGTGTGAGTTACTTTATAGATGTAACGATAGCGTCGTTTTCCTCCGCTCATATAAGGAATACGCTTGAGATACCGATGTCCCTGCGCTTTCAGCAGTAAATCGACCCATCGAGAAAAATGAAACATTGTAGACTCCCTTCATTGTGCCTTGATTATATCACGCGACGGAGACGACCGTCAGAAGTAACACTAAAACCTTCGGGAACGGAGATCGTATCACATCGACAGTTGGGATGAATCGGGAAGATCGTAGCCACCCACTCTTCGCGTCTCCGTCCTACGTTAACACCGTTGTTTTGTAATTCGTCGACTCTCCAAACTCTTGGGTTCCCTGCTTCATCAGTGAGTAATGAGATACATTGATCACAAGCACCGGATTCGGGAATCCTCGCGACTCTTGCTCCGTCGCCGTATGCCTCGACGCTTGCAATGATCCGCCCCTCGTTATGTGCCCCTTGGAGTTCTGTTTGAGCTATCCTGAGCCAATTATGCGCGTAATACTGCGATCTATCTGCAAGAGTACCCGCGAGTCGTCGCGCGTCTCTCCCCGTTGCGAGTTCTCTCGATGCTTCTTCTCTTATCATCGTGAGCATCTGTTGACGTTGTTCCGGTAGTATTTCCTCTGTGATCTCTTCACCGGCCCAACCTTCTGCAATAACGTTCTCAAGTTCCGCAGATAGCGCGTTGCCAAGTCCTCGAATATACTCACCGGCGCGGAGTGATAAACGCTGATACGCACCGCGCTCCGCGGGACTCATCCAATCGGGTGGGGGAGCCGGTGATCGTCCCCCCTCACCTTGTGGAGCCGGTGCTCTCATTGGTTCATATCTTCGCGCCTCCGCCTCTGTGCGAGACATGGAGCGTAGATCGTCGAGCTTTGCGACTACGAGAGGAGTAAACTCAGTAATATCGTACTCTCGCAACTCCGCAAGTCGTTCCGGTTGATCTCCAAACACATGACCCGCACCAAGCAGAAACTCGACAGGACGGATCCCCTCAATCGTGAGACTCTCGCTCTCGTCGATCAATCCGGCCTCTCGGAGTTCCTCGATTCTCTCGTCAGGTAGCCCCGACCCCATCACACCAAAAAGATCGATCATGTAAGCATCGTGATACAATGCAGTGAGACGCGCAGTCTCTGAGGATAGTTCGTCGAGTGTCATTCTGTGCTCACTTTAAAAGCAGTTGCTCCACAATCGAGGAAAACGAGAAACTCTTGCTTAGACCGTGAATCGGAAGATCGAGGGTCACTAAGATTGTACTTACTCCGGTCTGTCGATCGGAATCCTTGAAAGTGCCTTCCGGTAACTTCTCATAGTGTCCATACTTGTTTACGAGGTCTTGGAAATCCCGCGATTTCTTGTTGTCTCGTGTCATTGCACTCGCAGACATAACAGCAACAAGACGACCACCATTCACCAAGTTATTTTCAAATGCGTGTGTAACGTGGTCTATGTCTGCTTGTTTCTCGAATGGTGGATTCATGATAACATGATCATAAGTGTCCGAGTGTTGAAGTGCATCGTTTCCAACGACATCATGCCCTTGATCCTCGAGATAGTTTCTTAATCCTGCGTTTGCCTCGATTGCTTTCACACTCGCCTTTGTATCTGCGAGTTTTTCGAGAATGTGCCCCGCCCCTGCACTTGGTTCGAGTACTGTCTCCCCCTCCCCGATTCCTGCAATCTCAATCATACGATCAATCACATTTGCAGGGGTAGGGAAGTATGACGGGATATTCATTCGAGCAAACTCACCGCGACGAATCAAACGATCGCGCTCGGCCTTCGCCTCCTCAGCCTCTTTGTCTGCTTTTTTATCCTCTGCTGATCGTTGATATGCAATATCTTCGTACTCTCGGATCGTAGCCTTTAACTCGAGTTCGTTCTCAATGCCCAATCGTTTCAGTCGATCATGATCTCGCTTCAGATCCATCACCTGACTTAGTACACCATACGATTTATCGGTCTCCGGAGGGACGTGTGCGAGTACTCGTAATAAAGTATCAATCGGAACACTATGTAATTTTTCTTTTGGCTCCGAAAGCATAGCATTCAATTCTCGTAAGGCCATACTCGCACCACTTCGAGCAGTTCCATCGCTACGAGTTAAATATTTTCTTAGTGTCTTGATGTCTGAGGGCCATAGCTTCAATTTATCGGGATATAGTTCTTGAGACTCAATGATTTGTTGGGGAATCGGTGCGCTTTTTAGCTTGTCGCGTTGTTTTTGGTACTCGTCCCAACTCAACCCTTTGCCATTTATAGACATAGATTTGGCGCGGTCTACGATACTTTGCAACGAGTCAAGATCGATCGCGTTGCTTATATTCTGCAAGTGGTACGCTCTCCCTTCGTCTATTGCATTGAGTATGCGTTGCCCCCTGTTCACCCGCTCAATCTGTCTATATGCGTCCTCAGTGGCAGATCTTGCAAACCTAGCGCGTCGCGCTGTGTTTGTTAGGCGGTCTGCGCTGAGTGCCTCGTTTGCGCTATCTCGATAACTCTCTAATCGTTCCCGAAGCGCGTCGCGCTTGGCTCTCTGTGTATCTACCGGCTCTTGTGTGTCTGTTGTTTCCGGTTGCTGATTCGCTTGGATAAACTGCTCTCGTGCCTCTGTGGAAGGAAACACGAAACCGCGCACAGTGCTATAACTCGAGTAATAACCACCGAGTTTCTTAGCCTCTGCTTTTAAACGCATATACTCCTCCCGATCAACACGCTCAGCGGGACGCACTGCGAACAGATCCGCTCCCGTCTTAGAGTGCTTTGTATCAAACGACTCAAAGCCACCTGTTATTTTCTTCGGAGGTGCTTGTTTTGTTTTTTCGGCCTCGCGTCGATCTCTGTTTCTTCTCGCTACGAGGTCATTATGTTTTGCGTGTTGTTCGTCCGTCAGATCTTCGCCCTTATTGCGCCTCAATCTCTTGAGTTCGATGTAATCTTGAGCCGTTTGGGGATTAGAAAGCAGACGCTCTTTTTCTGCCTGTTGTTGTTTCGCTGTTTCAATCTGATCGGCTAGTCTCTTCTTGTCCTCAATCGCGTCCTCTTCTGTATACTCTCCGACTAAACGTTTGACTCGTTGGGCATATGTTTCTCGATTCTTGATTTCGTAGAGACTATAAGTGACAATATTCCGACGCTCTTGGAGAAGTGGGGTATTAGTCACGTTACGCAAAAACGAGTCCATCACAGTATCAACAACCTCTTGTTTTTTCTCCGACTTCATTCGGGATGCCGTCCACATACTGATATTTGAAGCAATGTACTGCAACAAGAGATCCTTCTTCTTCTTTTTAACGCGCTCGAGGACAATGGGCTCGATCATCGTCTCGTAGATTCTAAGTGACTCTTGTAGTAATGCCGGAGTCAACAATCCTGCATCGCGTTTCTCGATAAATTGTTTCTGTAAAACAATCACCGGAGTAAGATCGTGACCATTGTCGATCGCGTCTTGTATTGCGTTGATGTCAAACTCTGCTGTCACGATGGGATCGTCTGATCTTGGATCATCTTGTTCGGGTTGTGGCTCCGGCTGTTTCTTTGATCCGCTTAATCGCGAGAGACGCTCCTCGAGACGTTTTACTTGTTTCTCCGATCCCTTTTGTTTTGCGAGTTCGATCTGTTGTTTTAGTTTCTCGCGTTCTTTGTTCACTTGCTCTGTGATACCGTGCGTTTCATTGAGTTTCGCTAACAAGTCCCGCTTGCTCTCTGTTACCTCTTTACCTTTGTCCGGCCCATCATCGATTACATAAGTGACTCGATCACCATTTACGCTCTTGATATGTCCATGAAACTCATTACCTCGTTGGGATGATAACGAGAAAGCAGTGCCATCAACGAGGTGCGCCTCGTCAAATGCCTGTTTTCCTCGGTGAGTGTGCGTTACTTTATAGATGTAACGATAGCGTCGTTTTCCTCCGCTCATGTAAGGAATACGCTTGAGATACCGGTGTCCCTGCGCTTTCAGCAGTAAATCGACCCATTGAGAAAAATGAAACATAGTGCGCACCTCTGTTAGCGTCGGGGCTCTGTTGCTATTGTGTAGGCAGTGATCATGATCACAATGATCATGATTCTTGCTATCGATGGATCGTCCATCACTGATCCTTTGTGATCTTTGCTAGTTCAATACTTAGTTCTTCGAGTCTCTCGAGATACCTGTCACGCATACGCTCGGCAAGTTCGACGACAAGATCAACCTCGCCTCCTCTGCTGATACTCTTGTGCATGATTGTACCACACTGCGCCTTTTCTGTGCGTCGTCTTGGATGCTTTGCGTCAAGTAAATCATCATCTTGCACATATTTCGGATTTCCCCCTCCCATCACAATATCGCGGAACGATTTCACGCGGGCAAATGCCCAACTCTGTCTATTTTGTGATGGTCTGTGACTCACAGAGAACGCACCCGCACCGCGTCGCCATACCGCTTTTAATTGTGCGAGTGTGACTCGTTGCCACTCCTGCGATGCGTTCTCGTTGTGTTCCCTCACATCCTCTTTTAGTGCAGATATAACAGCGTCACTTAGTTGTATACCTGCACCACTCGAAACACTACGAGCAGAACCGGAGGGGTTGCGCTCACTGCCTTTGATGCGTTCGTGGGGCTCTGCCGGAGTGTCTGCACGTTCTGCTTTGCGTAGTCCATCATCGAGCGCACCGCGTGCAATATCCGAGGCGACGCGCTCGATCCGATGCGTCAATGATTCGACGGTATGCTCCAAGAGTTCTTGGGCTGTAGCTTCTAGTTTCAGCTTCATTGTTTATCTGCTCGGTTCATCTGATCTACAAGTTTCTGAGACCACCGATCCCCCGCATCTCCTCCCCACAACAACCAAGAGATATAAGATGCTGAGGTTCGGTCATTGTGATAACCACGCTCTTTATAAACACGATGCCGATTGAAGAAGTTTGCCATACGTCGAACAGTCTGAGGGGACAATCGGGCACCTTCAACGAGATCCGAAGCTCGTTGAACTCCGCTCCCAATACCTAAGCGACCGGCTTGCCTCGTATCGAGTCCCCCTCGACTGTGCTCACGACGTAACTCAAGCCCTCGTTTCGCCTCGTCGCGTGCTCCCTGCGGAGGACGGAAATCAATATGTGCATATTTAGCAGGGTAGCTTTTAATAATGTCAGTGTAACTCATAACTCTACGCTCACAATCACTCGAGGATTGATTGATTTCTCAATGTCTGCCCCCTCGTCGTCATCAACTCCGCTCTCATCGTCGATCCCTGCCCCTTCCTCCTCGGGCTCTCCTGAGTCATCGTAATACTCACCATCTCCGTCAACATCTCCCTCAGCACCATCCGCCCCCATCAATCCCGTGATGTACGTTTGATTGAGGACAATGTCGCCACCCTTCTCAAGCGGTTCAAGTCCTATCTCGGCACGTACCTCGTTGATAGTCTGATAATGACTCACCGCGTCGATGCGCCGTTTCTGCTCTGCTTCCGCGCTCGTCACGTCCAAACCAACAAAACGAAACGAAAGTTCGGGGTCGATCGGGTGAATGATCCACCGGTTGATCCATCCCTGCACTTGCCTGAGTAGTGGCCTAAACCCTCGGTCTTTACTCGCGAGTATACGTTGCTCCGGCCCTCCTTGGCTCAGAGAACTCGTAACCCCCTCACTACCAAACACAAAACCAAGCTCCGCCGGATCAATTTGGTATATAGCGCACGCTAGTTTAGTTAAGTACCCCATCCAAGTAGAATACCCCATTTCTTCGGCACTTTGTCCGAGATTCACGCTTGAAACCTCCTCGTTTGCTTCGGGATCAAGTTGTAAAATCGGAGTCCGCTTTGCTTGGTGTGCTCCACTCAACATCGCATAGAAGTCACGACGAAACGCTCGGAAAACTTGCGGACTCATCTTACTTTTAACTGCAAGAATCGAGTTTACATGAATCCCGTTAACGAAATTACTAGCGTTATACGTTTCCGCATTCACTAAGTACGTCACAGTCCTCACAAGTTCCTCAAGTTCCGGATAACCATATCCGCGAGAATAGATCCATGTACGCGGTCGCCTCACTCCGAAAGCTAGCGCGTCCGCGTCCCACTCGGCGACTGTTTTACCGTTGATCACTTGCACAAATGCCGAATCTTCCCAATCTCGACGACCTTGTTTCTTTTCCTCACTGTCGATCGTAGCTCTGCGAATCGTTGAAGCGTCTACCGGAACAAATCCCGATACCTCGCCTTTTCGATTCTTGAGGATCTCAAAAGCACATTGATCATAAGTGAGAGAGTCGCGTAGTATCATGCGGATAAATGCCTCAAAGGACTCAGCCCCGCCGTACTTGTAACCATCTCCACAAGTCTCAAGCCATCTCGTTAACTCGTTGATGCGAGATCTCAAAGCATCGTCAATCTCTGCATCTCTATCCCGTGGGCTGATCACAAATCCGGCACTGTATTTATCATGCTGAGGTGTACAGAACTCAGCGACCTGATTGATCCGAGTTTGTAAGATTGCGCTTATCACCGGAACTCGTGACATTTGTAACAAAATGTCATAATCAAGGCCGAGTGTCCCCTCGTGCTCTGATCCACGATACTCCGCCGAATATGCCGAAGCCGAATCCCACGGATTGAGATCATGCGCTTGTGGTACCGGTGACGACGCGCCCAACTTATCAGATCGCATCGCTTTGTTGATGATGTCCTCACTCGCAGACGCTAAGTCTCTCAGCATCTCCGCAAATGAAGGAGCCGGATTATGTGTGATCATTGTTCTTATCCCTCGTAATCAGAATCTAAGAATCTGTAAGCATGAAGAATCACGCTCTCTTTCTCTGCGTTATGCCCGTTAAATGGTCGCTTACGGGTCACGACTCCCTCCCCCCACTTCCCATCGCCTAACAATCCATGACCGTTCCCTTCGATTGTGTGCACATGAGTCTCAGTTACTTCGAGAGCTCTCGTGATGTGCGCCCCCCAACGTTTCCCCGAGGGACGACCGACTACGACAATATCACCTCGTTGAATCTCGTCTAGCGGAATATCTCGGGCTGTTTTCTTGCAGAACTCCCATAACCGGTATGTGGATGGCATTACTTTTTTACGGATCTCTTCTTTGAGTTCGATGTCGCACCATGCTTGGAAGGCTCCGCACCATGAGAAACCGCCTTGTTTCAAGTTGGCTGAGTTCGTGTACGGTTGTGACAGTGACCATTGAAGCCCGTCCTCGATGTACTTGATGATATTTGATGCTTGGTGTGGTTCGTTCTGAGTGTTGCTTGCAAGATAGAAAGCACCGTTTACTCGTTTTAGCAACTCACCCTCGCGGTTCACATAGTACGCGCGAGGTGGCTCAAATACGACGCTCTCATGCTCTGTTACTGCGCGCTCAATAGCTCTCTCAACTCTGTTACTCATTCCGTTCCTCCTCGTTTCTTTGTGTGTGTGTGCATTGTATCACGATATACGCGCCTCATGTTATCATAGTGTCTCTACATCACAGGAGTGAATTAACATGGTCACACTGAGAGAAAGAAAACTCGCAATCGTGTTGCTTGATCTGATTGGTAGTACTGCATTCGTACAAGTAGCCGGCGCGCGCCGGTCTGCCGAGTGGTTTCAGTTTCATGACCGACTCACAAGAAACTTACTACACCGATTTAATGGTCGCGAGATCGACCGAAGCGACGGTTTTATGCTCTCGTTTGAGCGTCCTATCGATGCAGTAAACTTCGCAATCAACTACCAAAGAACAATTCCCCCAAGAATAAAACTCGAAGCGAGGATCGGGATTCATTGGGATCTCATCATCGAAGTCGAACAGAACGAACTCGATGTCGGTCTCGGTGCGAAACGATACGAACTCGAGGGGATTGCAAAGAATATCACTGCGAGAACGATGTCGATGTGCCTCCCGCGTCAAGTACTGCTCACAACACAAGCATTTGAAGCAGTGAAGCATCGTGCAAACTCCGACACACCCAAAGGAACAAGATATGTATGCGTCGGCTTATACCGGTTCAAAGGGGTCGCAGATCTCCAAACAATCTACGCGGTAGGATCGAGTATTGAGGCACTTCAACCTCCCCCATCTACCGAGAAAACCAAGCGACTCGGTGGGCCTCGGCGCGTCCGAAGTCATCTCCGTCATATGCGTATCAAAGAAATCACTTGGTGGTTTTTAACTAAGTGCGCGTGGATCAGTGTATTCTATATCGGAATCCCGATGTATCGGTTTCTAAGTAATCCTCATGCTCGGTTGCTTTGGGGCTTCGATCATGCTCCTTGGACGTGGCTCGATCATATCAACGCTTTCTTTTCCACACTCATGGATCTGCTATTTGGTAAACTATGAACAAAACAAACGAAAAAAAAGAAACAAGTAACGAAGAAGTACGCGCGAAACGCGGGTGGTGGTTTTCTGTGTTCTTCATGATCCTCGTTGTTCTCCTCGTGCTCTTTCTGACTTATGTCCGCATCGTCGAGGAAAATCGAGACGTACTCATCGGAATCCTCGGTGTCATCACGGGCTCCATCTCATCTATGTTAGCGATCGCTTCCGGACGAGACCCCTCCGAAGTAGAAGAACTCAGAGAAGAGTTATCGAGAGCAAATGCCGACCGCGTCGCTCTGATTGCTCGACTCAGAGACGCGCAGATTCAACTCCAACTCAAGAACGATCAACTCTTTGAAATACAGTCCGCAATAATCGATAAACTCAGCAAACTGAGTGATGGCGGTAGCGTGATCACTACGAAAGACGAGACGCACGTCACACTTCACCCCCTTGTAGATGAATGGACTCCACGCAGTTAAGTGTCAAAGAGACCTAGTTGATCACCGATCATTGTTTCCTCACCCTCAGCCTCATGAGTCCAATGAGCAAGACGAGCACGCGCGATCTCTACATACTCCGCCTCGCGCTCGATACCGATCACACGGAAACCCTCCAACGCACCGGCGCAGAGCGTTGACCCTGACCCCGTGAATGGATCAAGGATCAATCCATTGGGGGGAGTGATCAAGCGGACTAAATAACGCATGAGATCGAGAGGTTTGACCGTGGGATGAGTGTTTGCTCGTGTTGTAGTGCGCTCGTTACCGGAGCCCGTTTTCATAGATCCACCGGCAGTAAAAATACTGCCGGTTAACTGTTTCTTGCGACCCTCCAACCCCGCGTCACGTTCAGTCTTACTCGCTTTCGGGCAGTAGAAGAAACGCGACACGTTACTTTGAACCTGATCATCGAGCATCTCAGCTACGTGATCATCAAGTATCACGTTTGCAGGCCATCGACCTGTACACGCACTCGCTTGTGCATCTTGTGGCATACCCCTTTCAGATAAACCTAATGAGGTGCCCCCAACTTTGTTGCGTGCCCGAGGATTGACCCTAGCTTCATCACCAACACGACAAGCATCAATGTTGATTGCCCCCGTACTATGCTCAAGTACATTGTTCGCAACAGTGCCATCAAGTGGTTTTCTAATCAAAATAACAGGCTCATAAGCAGGTTTGAGCGCAGTTCCCCAACCTTCCCATTGACGCGCATCGTTTCGATCATCTCGCTGTTTATCAATTCCCTTGCTTACGTCGTGCGACTTTGGAAACCCTGATCCATAGAACCACATCAGAGTATCTCTTACTTCAAACCCCGCTAATCGTAGCGAGATACTCATGAGATCTTGAGTGCGCGAGCTCGCAAAAACAAGCGCGTGACCTCCAGGCTTGAGCACGCGGAGCACCTCGCGCCATAACTCAGGTGGCGGAACCCACGCATCCCAACTCTTATTCATAAAACCGCGCCCCGATGGTTCCCAAGTCTCACCACATGACCAAGCCCTAAGACACTCCGCCACGATTTTAGGCGACGTGTTACCAAGACCATAAGGGGGATCCGTTACTACAGCATCGACAGAACAATCATCAAGAGTTCGGAGTTTCTCTAAACTGTCACCATGTAAAATCATTGTTTTCTCACCCTCTCGATCTCTCGTTGCAAGTACCAAAGACACTTCTCAAGATCTTCGAGTTCGTTGCTCTTTGCCCCTGCTCTCGCTAAATACTTCAATACATTGCCCCGCGAGAAATTGAGGTTCCATGCTTCGATGATCTCGATCACTTCGATTCCTGAGTCTCTGTGATAGTGATCAGGATGATCTACGTTACTCATCTGTCATCCTTTTCAAGAATACATTTCGACACTGTGATGACGTGGTGATCAATGGATCTCGATTTTCGATCTCGATCTCGATCTCAGGATCACGATTCAGCGCGTCAACAATCTCTCGATATAACGCATCTGCATGAGGACGCGCGTCCTCGGCAACATCGTCAACAAGTAACTCTCGTAGACGCTCGATATTTAATTTCATATGTGTTCCTCTCCTCTTGGTACAATAGACACAAATCAACATAGACGAGGATCAAATGAAGCGCAAACGATTAGAGCACCGAGAAGAGCGACGCAGAACACAATACACCGAACCACCCCCCCGCATTCCTCCGCCATTCGATGACGATGAGGACGACGATCTCGAAGATACACTCGACATCGATGAGGATGCGGATTATGTAGGCGACGATGATGAGGAAGTCTCAGAGTCCGAGAATGCAGAACTATGGGATCGGTGGCTCAAAGCTCACCAACGCTAAAATGAGCAGTGCGAGATAACAGAACCAAATCATTTATTACGATGTACCAATCTACGCAGAGATCCCGCGTTCCATCTCTCTGAGATAGGCGGAGCGAGTTCCGGTTGCGTCAACATCCGCTCGTTTAACTCCGAGGCAATCACTTCGTACTTTGCAGATTGTTCCCTCCGTTTCTTAATATAATCATAAACATCATTCGAGATCGATCTCGTTGGTTTCGTTGGTTTCGTTGGTTTCGTTGGTTTCGTTGGTTTCTCAGTGAGTTTAACAGCACTTAAACGAAGTGCAAAGCTCTCGAGCACCGGAGCATCATACATCACTGCTAGCTCTCGTAACACTCTCTCTATATTACTCAGTAGTGTGGAGAGCGTCTCATACTCAGCCCCTTGTTGCACATCGTAACCCCGCGGATCGATGGATAACTGAATCGGTTGACTCAGTTGACTCGGTTGACTCGGTTGACTTGGTTGACTCGGTTGACTCGTTGGTTGCTGAGTTGGCTGATTCATTGACTGCGCAAGTTCTTTTTTCAACTGCGAGAATGACGTAGCATAGTGACTCGGTATCGGTGGGGGAGTCGGCTCTCTGTGTGCCTCTCTTTCAGCGAGTCCACCCCAATCCGATGCAGAGACAGAAGGGGGGAGTTCAAAATCCGGACTAGTTGACATTTGCATTTCCTTGTGTTGTCGTTGTTTCGCTATGTGTAACACACGAAACGGAGTAACACAAATGACACGAGGACGAGGGAGACCTCGCTCATCTTTGAGCGACGCAGAACGCGCCGAGAGACGACGCGAATACATGAGAGCATATACAAAGAGAGAAACGTATATGGAAAAACGTCGAATCTACGAAAGAGAGCGACGTGCCAACGAAACTACCAAAGAACGAAACGAGAGACTCGCATATAGACGACTCCTCGCATCTGCAAAAAGAGAGGGACTATGAGAGTAAGAACAACATTGGAAGAGATGCGCGAACACGTCGAACTCGCTGATTACAACGATCTCGCGTCTGAACAGGAAAAAGACGAGCGTCTCGATTGTGCGCTCGATTGCGCTTGTCAATATCTCGCCGAAAGACTCGAAGAAACATGGAGCGAGTTACGAACAGAGTTGGAGGATGTGCGCGGAGTGCCTTACATTTATGTCGGAATACTCCCTGACACTTGGCAAATGATCTCACCACTCTTCGCCGAAATCGAAGGAGAGCCGACAGGATACGCGCTCTCACCGCTCCTACCATCCGCAAAACTGATATTGAGCCAACTTGCACAAACAACTAGTCGACGGAGTATCATTGAGAATGCGCACCAAGAGACCGGCATTCACTTGTTGATTGTCCACGCATACGCGCCTCCCGTTGTCATGCAAAAATCAAGAAAACAAGTAATCGATGAGCTGATCAAACTCGCAACGTTCCCCGATCAAGTAGATAGAGCAGAACTCGGAGCTTGGGGAGCCGGTCTCGTCCAAGTTACCTTGTTGACTGCTGAGGGGATCACATACTGCTCAACTACTTCTCACTAGGAGACCAATTCACCGGAGCATCTGTCCACGTCGCGACGGTCTCATGACGATCTAGCAGTATATAGAGCAAAGAGAACGAATAAGCGTGCCTGAGTTCGTCTTTGAATGCTCCTCTTCTCAGTGCATCGACCACCGATTCCTTTGTCCATCGGATTCCAAGTTCGATTTCAAGATGTCTTGCTCTCATCAAACTTGGCTGAACAGAAGTAAGGGTTTTAAATACGCTTCTAGTCTCTTCATCGGCTGTATCTAATAGCGACGCATCGATTGATCCGCAGATCTCGCCTCTGTGTAAATACGAACACCACCACCAAAGAGACGATACATAACTATGTTCTCTGTGGTTGTCTGCGAGATAATAACGCAGTGAACCACGTTCCGGATCACTTAGAGCGCGACGATAAGAGAGGGAGAGATCCACAGGATCCATTGATTCAATATCAATCATTATCGTGATCGTGCGGGGCGGGTAGTGATTTACCACGTTGACTTGCAGTCATAGCACGCGCCCAATAGTCACCATGAACGCGCAACTGCTCGGCACTCAATCCGAGCTGTTGAGCTGTTGCTTCTATTGCTTGATCGATAGTTGCTGTTACAACTACCTCTCGTGATTCTCTCGTGACTTCGTGACGTTGGGCCGGTGCTCTATATTCTGACCCCCCTCTTCGCTCGAGCATCCACAAGCTAGCGGAGGATCCCTTGCCCCCGAGTTCCGCAAGGAGTTGCCAACGAAACCGACGGATCGCGATAGCTTTCTCGTATGTCATAGCGCAAGCGCGACCAAAATCGGACAACGATGAGGGCTCTCCCCTTTGTTCTGCTCGATACGCGCGACGATACCTGTTCAGAGCTTGCGTGTTGACGTTAGACATCACGCAAGCATCGTTTAGACTTGCTCCGTCAATAATATACTGCGCAAGTGTGAGCATCACTTCGCCGGTAAGATGCGAATGGGGGTGCGGTTCGAGTCCCTCAAACTGTCCTGTATCGATTGGAGGGAGTCGTTGTCGGATCTCGTCGAGTGCTTGCTCCCTGATCTCACGTTTCGTCTTTCGTTGTGCGTCGCGCTCTGCGCTTTGTTGCGCGTGCATTCTTTTATTCTGCTCTCTACGTTGCTCTTTTTCGTTCATCGTGTCTCCTCATATACGTTGATCAATGGACTCCCCAACACGCTTAACATAATTCACCGGTTTTTTTGAGCGAGTTACGAGAGTTATTAGTGGTTTTTTAGATCGTAACTAAGTAAGTACCTAGAATCATAGGAAAAGAGGATTAAGAGTTACGAAGTTAAGCAAATTGTGGAGTTTGGCGGAAACATCAACACAGTTTCCCCCGTTTTCTCCTTTCTATTTTTACATCGTTTTCCGACCGACTTCACTTTTTGTTTAACTTCGTAACTATTGAAGAAAACACTCAATGATTACAGTAGTTTATTTAGTTACGATCTCTAAAAACCACTCGTAACTATCGTAACTATTTGGTGGAAAATGGCCATTTTTGGCCCAAAAAGGCCGTTTTTTTCTTCAGAGTGACTAGGATTCTAGTCACATCTAAGCCGAAGAGTGACTAGAATCCTAGTCACATTGAAGAAAAAAAAGATAAAATCCTAACCTTCGATAAGGGATAATTACCGAATGTTAGAAAATCGGCTAATATGTGACTAGAATCCTAGTCACTTTTCGGCGGTTTTTTTCTTCAGAGTGACTAGAATCCTAGTCACATATTAGCTTTTGAAAAACGGGTTTTCGGCCCATCGACCTCCGGTCACTCGTTGGAGCACGACCGTGGGTCACTCGTTGGAGCACGACCGCGGGTCACTCGTTGGAGCACGACCGCGGGTCGCTCGTTGAATGAGTGCATACTTGACACGATGACTTGAGCCCATCACGCGCGTATGTGTGTCCTGAGTGTACGAGGGGGGAGTTACGTTTTGCATGCATTTCCCAAGACACTCATTCCCCAAGACACTCATTCCCCAAGACACTCATTCATTGATTCATTGATTCATTGATTCATCGAGTCATTGATCCCCTGATCCCTTGGACTCCTCACCAAACGAGAGTCATTGATTCATTGATTCATCGAGTCATTGATCCCCTGATCTCCTTGGCCTCCTCATCAAACAAGATTCATCGATCCCCTGATCCCTGCTTCTTTGCGTCGATTCGTTTCTGCCATTCCTTTCGATAAGCTCTATATCTAGCGAGTCGCTCGGCACGTTCCTCCTCCGACTCGTTTGCGAGTCGTTTTGCTCGGGATCGTCTTGATCTTTCGTTGTTCACTTCTCTACGTTTAGCGAGTTCCTCGGGAGTCTCATTTTCGATGAATATTTGATACTTGATCTTGTTGATCTGTCGAATCTCTTCTCGTTCTTCGGGTGTGAGTAGTGCCATTCTTTCACGACGTAGTCGTTTAGCGCGTTCAATGTTCTCGGGTCGTCTTGCGTACTCTCTCATCTTTGCGAGTCGCTTGGCTCTTTGTTCCGGTGATTCTCGATCATAGAAAGTCGTCATCTTTGTTCCTCTCCGCTGAGATCTCTCCACAAAACTCTAAATGCTCGTTCGGCTGTATCGGGCACGACTCCATTTCCGAGCAGTCTAAGCTCATCTGTGTTACTATCCACGGATGGGCACAACTCGGCATAGTCCATCCGATCGGTAAACCCATCAACATCTCGACCCAACGGGGATTGAGTTTGTCGAGCGGTGTTGATGTCGCTTGCTGTAATTCGGGGGGGTTCATAGGGGTATTGCTCTGCGCCTCTTGGGGCGGGGTAGCTAGTTGAGCTTGAGTCGGAAGACAAGAAAACATTTTTTGACGATCCCCACACTTTTTCACGCGAGCCATCATCTTTGTTACGTCCTCGGCTTCCGTTTTGAGTCGCGGTGTAGCCCATAGCTCTGTTTTTGGGGTATGCTGTACTGGTGCCTCGGTTGCAAGACAAGGATGTATTTTTTTCCCTAGCCTCCGCGCTCTTATTTCCATAAATTCGAGTCTCTCTGCATGCATTTTTGAAGCTCTCGGCGTGCTCCACAGCTGTTCTTCTCGACTCTGTGTCTCTGAGCATTGATGAAACAAGATTGCGTCCTGATTTCCCGAGATCGGAGCGCACACCCAAAATGAACACGCGCTTTCGTTGATGGGGCGCGCCGACTTCACACGCTGAGAATACTCCCGCCGTTGCATCGTAACCCAATCTCTCCAATTCTCGGAGGACATGGAGCAAAACCGATGTGCCTTCGGCGTCGTTCCATCCGTCTGATTTGAGCTTTGATGAGAGGATTCCTTCAACATTTTCAAAGAAAACAAGGGGAGGTCGTCCCAACTCTCTGAGACCGTTGATGATGTAGGGAAAGAGGTGTCTCGGATCTTCATCTCCTGCGCGTCTTCCTGCGGAGCTAAATGGCTGACAAGGAAAGCCTCCTGAGAGGATATCCACTTTTCCACGATAGAGTTTCCACGGGAATGTTTTGAGATTCGTCCAAATAGGAGCCACGTCGAGCAGTTCGTTTTCAATCTTCGATACCAAGTTTTCGAGTGCGAAGGCTTCGATCTCCACATAAGCGATTGTTCTGAAAGCTCCGAGAGCTCTTGAGAGTCCAAGATCAATGCCTCCGTACCCTGTGCAAAGTGAGATGTGTTTAAGTTCTTTGGTATGATCCACATTGTTCCTCATATTTTAATCCAAGTTCGATAGCTTCACGTATTACGCGGGCTCGGGTAACACCGAATCTTTGAGCGTGTTTATCCATTTTGTCAACGATCCAAGACGCACTGATCACAGAGACCGCGTTCTCAAGTTCGCCAAATGTTTCGAGTTTAACGAAGTCCATTGTGTTGAGTCTCGGTTCGCCTTTTACGATGAGGATGCGTATCACCTCACCGATGCTACATTTACCGGTTGGACTTTGTTTTGCGAGTTCGTCGCGTTTATCCTTGATCTTTTGTGTGGTGTTTTCTGTAATCTTGATTCTGAGTGTTTGGGTTGTCATGTTATCCTCGTACTTTTCGCGCTACGATTGCAGAGAGGCGAACGAATCCGCGTGCGACGCTGAATCGATTGAGCGGTTCTGAGCAGATCTCCGCGAGATCGATTCCCTTGAGTGCTTTGATTTCGAGTTCTGTGATTGCTCCGTTGATCGTGATGGGTCGAAGTGTACAAGTCTCGTTTTGATCGTCTCTGTGTGGATTGGGGAGTCTGATCTCATAACCCATCCCAACAAGTTGGGGGTTGCGTGTTGCGTAGAGTGTTTCGAGTGCGTCGACGACCTCTTGATCGTATTCATTGTCACTCAAGAAATCCTCGTGATCGATGATTCTTGATGTATTGTTATCGATGTCATAAAGTTCGATGTTCATAGTGTTTCTCCGGTTGATTGTATGCTGTTTGTCGGTTGTATTACGCGTTCTTGAGTCCTCTGATATTTGAGCGTTTACCGTTGATTTCAATGGGACAAGAGTAATAGACCCAATTGCAACTAACATCCATGTTTTGACGTGCATTGATAGCGCGACCCTGCTCATCAAATCCGAAGAGTGTGTGATTGAATCGAGCTTCAAGTTTGCGTCGATCGTCTGCTTTGTGTGGTGGATATTTGGCGGGTACTGCCTTCGCGTCATTGTGATATTGAATGAATGATTGAATGTTAGTCTCGGTGATATGAGCAGGGGTTGACTCAGCGACGTGTAATCGTTGTTTTGAGAGTTTTACTGCGTTGGCTCGTGAGTTAAATGCCCAAATGTTGACGTTGTCTCGTGCTTCTTTTCGAGCGCGCTCAAGTGATCGGAAAATGGTATCAGAGGCGGGAGAGAGATCTGAGTTGAGGAGTCGATAGTGGATAGATGATGTTGTCTTAGTGATTGTCTCGGTGATTGTCTCGGTGATTGTCTCGGTGATTGTCTCGGTGGTTGGCTCGGTGATTGTCTCGGTGATTGTCTCGGTGATTGTCTCGGTGGTTGGCTCGGTGGTTGGCTCGGTGGTTGGCTCGGTGGTTGGCTCGGTGATTGTCTCGGTGATTGTCTCGTCGTTGTCTGTGTTTTCCATATCGTCGAAGTAAACAATGATGTTTTTTAGTTCGATGATTGCGTTCATAACTGCCTGTACGTTGCGACCGGTAGCCATTTTTTTTATGTGGCGGATTGCTTTTTTGCAGTCTTTGCAAGAGGTGAGAGTGAATGTTTCGTTGATTCCGCCCTTTACTGTGTAGGTTGTTGATCCGGTGGTGTGGATTCGTTTCTCGTGATTCATGGTGTTTCTCCGGTGAGTGTGACTCGGTGAGTCGGTTATCGTATGCAGTACAGTATTAAGTCATACTGTGACTAGAATCCTAGTCACTTTAAAAACAAGAGTCAATAGTTTTTTGAAAAAATTGTTACTCTGTTATCTAAGTTACTTAAAACACTAGGTTAAATAGTAACAAAAAAGTCAGGGCTCGGGTTCTGTTTTGACTATTACACCATGTTTTTTTAGATACTCGCAACCGTCGCTCACTCCCTCCGGAGCATATACTCTCATCACACCGGCATGATGGAGTAACTTAGCGCACATCAAACAAGGATCTCTCGTAACAGCGCACCATGTACCATATGTACTAATACCGCGACGCGACGCATTCATGAGCGCGTTTGCTTCGGCGTGGTGGCAACCGACCTCGCATCGTGTTCCGCTTTCTATTCCTTGTTGATCACGGTTACATTGATCACCACCACAGAGACGACCTCCTCCCCGAGGGGCTCCATTATAACCATCGCTGACACTCGCCCAACCGCATGGATCAAAGAGCACGCAACCGACGCGACCGCGAGGGCACGGAGAAGCATCTGCGACGGCTTGAGCTGTTCTGATTCTTAGTTCGATGTGTTTACGACTCATGATCACGTCGTCAACAGAGCACTCAGAGACTGAGGGAATTGACACATGAGTATTTCACGGATTCCTTGCGCAAGTTCTTGGGTTTCGGGTTGTGCGTGTGTGTCGAGTCGCAATCGTAACAAATGAGCCCAAGCGTTAAGGTTTCCGGATTGCCACCACGTTGTATATAAAGAGACCGGCAAAACAGCACGCGCTATTTCTCGAGCGACTCCGGCTTCAATCAGTGCTTGGTACGTGTCGATCCCCATATCGATGGAAGCATCCATCGCGTTTAAGAGTTCGAGTTCGTCGCGCACCGGTTCGGAAGAGGAGCACTGTAATGACTTATCACTCTGAGCACGTAGCGATGTCGGTCGCCAACATTCAATTTCTTGATCGGTGTATCGTCTACTCACTTCGTTGTAAGAAAAAGTACGATGTCTCATGATCTGCCGAGCGACAAAAATCGGAGCAGTAATCCGGAGCGTCGCACCGAGGTGCTCGAAGGGTGTTGTATGTTTGTGGTCTGCGAGATACGTAATGAGTTTCTCGTCTTTTTCTGTGATCTCTTCGCTACTCTTCCAAGCGTCTCTTGCGAAACTCACCCTCGCGGAATGAGCAGGGGTTGCATCATTCCCCCACGTTTCGATGAGTTCGACGCTCCCGATTGCGTCGTCATACAGTGGTATTTCCATTTATTCACCTAGTGACTTTTTAAGTTCATTGAGTTCTATTTTCAGCCCGTTGAGTTCCTCGGTGAGTGAGTCAACGCGCTCTTTGAGTGCTTCGTCCTCCGACTCATCCTCTGCAACGATCTCGAGGAGTGCTTCAACTTCACTTTCAGTATTGATTGATTGTTTCGTCTCTGCTTGTGTTTTTCGATACTCGAGCCACTGTTTAAGCAGTTTAAACAGCAAGATGAGACCGACAAGAACACCGGTTCCCCATGCTCCAAGCTTTTCCGCTACCGGTGCGAGTTGTTGTAAATCGAGACCTTCCATATGTACGCTCCTGTGTAGTTTGTTTTGTGTTGGGTCTCATTCTACGCTGTTTACTTGATCTGTGCTTGTCTAAGTGTGCGAGGCCACACGATCACGCGCCAATCGTCGCGATGACGAGCGCACCACTTCGCAGTCTCGCGTTCCGTGTAGTGCGGAAACCTCCAAAACGCTTCTCCGGACTCAATCAATGATCTTTTGCATAGTTGTGTGTCACTCGTAGCATAGATATTGATCTCAGAGAGCAGAATAAGCACTCCCGCAATGAAGAGAAACCACAAGATAACATCTCTCTCACGATTCACGCATCAATCTCCTGTAGTAAATTCTCGTAGGAGTACGAGGCATAAAAAAGAAACTCGGCATCTGAGATACGTTGTAATTGAAAGAGTGTGAGGTGTAACTCGGTACGAATGAGTGCTCGAGTAAACTCGACATCTTGAGATTCTTGTTCTGTGTTCCATTCCCAAATCATCGAAACGGGAGCAGTTGCCCATGACAGATTTTCCAAGTCTTTTTGATCCTCGATTTCGACGACAAAGCAGAATTGAATATGTCTTGGTGCGCGAGGCTCTAAGAGGTCGTAATCTTCACGATGGACGATACCGTGACCATCATAATAACTTGTGTCCTCACGGATCATCGATCCACGCTTGAGCAGATGCGCTTGGTATGAATCATCGAGATCCGTTGCTAGATTTTGGGGGGTTGTGTGTCGTCTCATTTGAGTCTCCTCTGTTTGTGTAGTATGTAGTACGATAGCACTGTCACAGTAAACGAGTTAAAGAGACGATGCAAGATGAACGATGAACAAAAAAGAGCAAGACTCGCGAGAGCCGAGAGCCTAGAAACCGGCCTCATGTCTGCTCTTTGTCGCCTCGGATATTGGTGTATTCGACCTCATGCAGATGCAAAGAGTGCTCCGATGTGGACGATTCCGAAAGGCGGAGGCGCGAAAACACGCGCCCCCGATTTAATTGTGCTTGGTTGCGGTATCATCGAACTCAAAGAAAGTATTATTGATCAACGTGGTCACGTTTCTTTATATACGCATCAAGTACGAGACTATTTGATAAATTGGCCTATGCTACCGTTACCCGCGACAATTTGGATTTGTGCGAGTGCAGGTGATTATCGGGGCGACGTGGGGGTCATCTCGCTTGCAGATCTTTGTTTACTCGATCTTAATCGAGATCGTGTTTCTTTGTCTCTTATGAGTCTGTTTTATGTAGGCACGTATCGAGGCAACACGTTCTCTCTATCGGGGGATAGTGTGTCGCGTGTGTTAGTCTCCCAACCAATCACTCGAAACATCACGTAATAGACGAGTGATTAGAAAATCGGCTTCTGTGTTATAGCGTTCTTGTTTTATGTCATCCCACTTGTATCTATGTACGATGACACCGCGAGAACGAGCATCGTTGATCACTTCGTCATGAGTTCGGAGGAGTTCGTGCATATACATGAGTGGCGGAGCTACCCCATCGCGCTTTTCTGCTCGTTTTATTGCGATTCTTGGGTCTACCTCGAGATATAGAGTGACATCAGGAGCCGGTACATGAATTAGTAACTCCTCGTATATGTCGCAGTAAATGCGGTATTCTTCCGCAGATAACCAACCAAGTCGCCAATTGGCACGCGCAAACGCAAAATCGCCGACAATCGAACGATCAAGAATCACACTGCGATCTTGTTTTGTGAGTCTGTGAGCGGATCTCAGGGCGGTGATTCTTTGAGCGAGTAGATCCATCTGCGCACTAAACCCCCATCTTTCTCGATCATCGTGATACTTTGTGAGCAGTGGTGACTCCGCCTCATCGATGACTAAACACGATGTCGCGTTGCGTAGATACCGACAAAAACGAGTTTTACCGGCTCCGATGATTCCCTCGACCGCGATCGATATACTCTGTCCGCCTCTCGTTATTTCTGTCTCAATCATATATGATCCTTTTTGTGAGTATGTATGAGCAAAGTGAGGAGAGCATAGATGAGATCAAACTACAAGCAACAAAGATACCCAACAAAACAACAACTAAGTAACCGCGAAGCGCAACAAAGCGGAGCCAACGCGGAGCACCTCGTCGAGCAAGCGGGTATTATCTATGAATCTACAATGAGAGCGCGTATAAGGAAACGTTATGAGCCTTATAAACGAGTTGGGGGAGTCGGTAAGAGTGGAATGTTCAAAGCCGTGAACACCGGCGCAAGCGGGCCGGATTTCGAGGTATGGCTAGACGATGGTCGCGCGGGACTCATGGAAGTCAAATCTCGAAAAACGGGAAGAGTTCAACTCGGTGCTGTAGGAGCAACACAAGCGTGTGATCTCGCTCGGATGTCGCATTGGGGGCATCTTGCTCTTGTACTTGTCAGACTCGAGGCGGAGTGGTATCTAGTAGATTATCGCGCTTGGACTCACGAAAAGAAACGGTCACTAAATAACGAGGATCTCAATCGACAAGGTATCGCAGTACCGACGGACGAAAGAGGGGCTCCCTTATTTATCGATGTGATAGATGATTGTATACGACGCGCGGATGAATATCTCTCGACACTCACGTCCGAGAGGGGATGACACACAACTCAAAAAAACGAGGAAACATGGACGCTCAGCGAGAAGCACTTGCCCAATTCAATTTTACTCAGAAATATGCACGATATAACCCACAAATCCATCGACGAGAGACTTGGGAGGAGGCGACGACGCGAGTAATGCAGATGCACAGAACCAAACTCGCAGAATACGCCGAAGGGCTCGAGAGTGAGATGATCGAAATTGAGCGTCTGATAAACGAGCGTAAGATCCTCGGATCTCAAAGATCCCTCCAATTCGGTGGGGATGCAGTGCTCAAGAAACACGCGAGGAGTTACAACTGCACCTCGTGTTATGTCGATGATGTGTCTAGGTTTTCTCAAGCTCTCTACTTGCTTCTATGTGGGGCCGGTGTGGGTTATAGTGTTCAAGATCACCACGTCGCCCAACTCCCTCCAATCCTAAGCATCTCAGACTTGAGTAATAAAGCTCACAGACTTCACATGATTCCCGATTCGATCGAGGGATGGGCGGACGCTTTCGACGTACTCATGCGTAGTTATACAGACGAGAGAACCCCGATCCCCTCGTTTGACTTCTCGATGATTCGCGCACGAGGTGAGGCAATATCTTCTTGTGGTGGTAAAGCTCCCGGAGGTTATCCCCTTCGAGTCGCGTTAAATCGCGTTGAGAGTCTGCTATTAGATCGAGCCGGTGAGCAACTCAGACCGAGCGACGCAAGCGACCTTATGTGTATCTTAGCGGATTGCGTGCTTGCCGGAGGAGTGCGTCGTTCTGCTCTGCTTTGTATGTTCAGCGTGGACACGCAAGATCCTGAGATGATGCAATACAAAGCGCGCGATTCGTGGTGGAAAACTCATCCTTTCAGAGCACGCGCAAATATATCGGCGGTCGTTTTACGAGACGATCCGGATGCAAAAGTAAAGTTTTCACGAGTATTTGAAGCAACGAGAAACTATGGTGAACCGGCGGTCATTTGGGTAGATAGTACCGAGGTTGCGTATAATCCATGTGTCGAGATCGGAATGTGTCCGACACTTATCAGAGATCCCAAGGGAGAAGTAGTCGAGGATTACTCACGAGAACTCATCGATCCCCAAATGCGCGAATATTGGCAGGATCAAGGATATTCCTTTGAGACCGCCTTTCAATTCTGTAATCTATGTGAAATCAATGCAAGCGTGTGGGAATGCGAAGAGGACGCATTTGAAGCGGTAGCATATGCAACGATACTCGGATGCATTCAAGCGACATACACCGGCACAGACGACGATTATTTGAGCGATACAGCGACGAGAGAGATACTTGAACGAGAGTGTTTACTAGGTGTATCGCTTACAGGTTTGGCGAGTAGTCCGAGCACTCTCCGGACTCCTGAGTTTCTGCGTAAAATAGGAGATCACGCGAACCTCGTAGCTGAAAAATATTGGGTACGAGTAGGACTGACAAATAAACCGGCACGTGTAACTTGTGTGAAACCGTCAGGAAATGCCGGTGTAAATCTAGGATGCTCGAGTGGAGTACACCCTGAGCACTCACAACGATATATAAGACGCATCCAAGTCCCGCGGAACTCCCCGATTGTACAAGCGTTCATGATTGCAAATCCTCACGCTGTTGAGGACTGTGTTTGGAGTTCAGGCGACGACGTGACACTCGCATTTGCAATCGAAGCTCCCTTCGGTGCTTTAACAAGAGATGAGCAGAGCGCGAGAGACTTTCTTGCATTCGTGGAAACTGTACAAACGAATTGGGTGCGAACGGGCACGCTTAGACCGGATTCAGTAGAAGGCCTGACTCACAATGTATCAAATACTTGTACTGTAAGGGCGCATGAGTGGAAAGAAGTCGAGGATCTCTTAGTGTCAGGTCGCTCTCATTTTGGTGGTGTTTCGTGTCTTGGTGCGTCCGGAGACTACGATTATCCTCAACCGCCATTACGAGCAGTATACGAGGAGATCGAAGATCAAGATCCCCACGCGGACGAAAAGCGAAAAGCGCGGGATTTTTGGCACGAGTTACGCGCTCAATACAAGGAGGTCGATTATACTTCGATCATTGAACTCGAAGATAACACCGAGTTGATGCAAGAGGGAGCGTGTTTCGGGGGCACTTGTGAGATTTAAAGCGCGTCTAATGTAGCGCGCAAATGTGCCAAACGTAGCAGTACTTTCTGAGCATACTTCTGCGCACCGGCACCATTCCCCCCCGCATAGTTCATTAACGCTCGATACTCGTTTCCTTTGTGTTTGTTAAGGTAGTATTTAAGAGCACTCAGCCCCGCGTCGATCTCGTTACACTCCCCTGATGCAGGACACCAATATTGGGGGAGTGCTTGAAGAGGGCCAACAGCACCGGCAGGGCTGATCAAGTCACTTCTCAAAGTGGTCTCGATACTACCAACAGCAACAGCAAGAACCGGATCAATCTCTGCAAACTCGGCACGTTCGACAATTTCCTCACAGACGACGACCGCGTCGCGAAAAGCTCGACTGTGTTTTGTGTGCATCGGTGAATAGATAGCGATCACTGCAATTAAGCAAATCATAAGAAACTCCGTTGTGTGTATGATAAACTGAGTTGTTAACACATACGGAGGACGCTGTCACTATGTCTCTACTCCCCAAGAGTGCAGTTGAAAGACGTGCGCTTGCTCAACATTCACCGGTTTTTTTTGATACTTATTACTGCGGAATGCGTTATGCTACGCATCGAGCAAAGTGGTTTGATCAATTCGATCGCACTTGGGCGAGTGCTCAAGAACAAGGTGACAAAGGACGACAACTCGTCCTTGCTCCCCGAGATCATGGTAAGACAGAATGCGCGATCACGTATGCAGTACGAGCGATTTGTTTAAATCGAGACGTGCGGATCTTGTGGATATGCGAATCCTCCGCTCAAGCAGAGAAACGTATGAGGAGAGTTAGAGCCCTCTTACGTTCCCCGAAAATCGTTGCGGATTGGGCGAGTGATTCTGTAGTCGGGTGTACTCCCTTCGAAAGTGAAGATGCACCTTGGACTCAGACACAAATATATGTACCGCGTACTATTGAGAGCGTAGACCCAACAATCACCGCAATCGGCTCCGGTGGGGCTGTTACAGGTGCTCACTTTGATTTAATACTTGCCGACGATCTCGAGTCGGATGTGACTTGTCACACTGCGTCATCAAGAGCAAAAACAAAACGATGGTTTCGAGCAACTGTTTTACCGATGTTATCACGCGGGGGACTCATAACAGTCATCGGGACACGAAAACATTTTGATGATCTGTACAGTGACATGATCAACGATCCCTCGTGGGCACTGATCGAAGATCCCGCAATTTTGAGAATGCCTGAGAGTTACACGTATCAAACAGAAACACGCGACGGACGAGAAATAATTTGTGGCGTAGATGTGACAGGTGAAACTCGCGTTTTGTGGCCCGAAGAAAGACCCATCGAGTATTTACTCCGAGAGCGTCGTTCAATGGGTGCTCAGTTGTTTGCGCGCGAGTTTCAGCACGCAGTCCAAGACGATTCTGCTTCTGCTTTCCGCTACGAATGGCTAAGAGACGCACAAGAGCGAGGAAAGTCGTTATCGATGTACTCTTTCCCACCTGTCGAGCGTCTCGAGATCGTGCAGGGATGGGATTTTTCACTCGTCCAAAATGTTGCACAAGCAGAAGCGAGAGACACCGACTACACAGTCGGAACAACTTGGGCTCGTGATCTTGATACCGGTGATCATTACTTACTCGGTCTCTTCAGAAAACGAGGACTCACTCCGGCTCAACTACGCGATGCGGTAATCCGAGAGTTTGATGCCTTTGGTGGTCGTGTTTCTCAGATTGCTGTAGAGCGTAATGCCTTCGGTGAGATGCACTATGTCGGTTTAAAAACATCAACAGACCTCCCCATCGTGCCCCATCTAACTACCGGAGCAAAAAAGGCGGATCCTTGGTCGGGGGTTGCGTCGCTCTCAGTGCTCTTTGAGAATAATAAAGTAATACTCCCGTCGCGAAATGAAGGTGACAGGAGAGCAATCGAGCCACTTATCGCGGAATTGTGGGGGTTGGGTCGAGAGAAACACGACGATACTGTTTTATCTTTGTGGATTGCTCACTCAGTACTCCGAAAAGAACGTTTCGCGCATCGATATATTGATACTCGTGGAGTTCTAACCGATGAACGAGGGCACGAAGAAGTCGACGAACACGAGGATCAAGGACTCGCACGATGGTGGCAAGATGTTCTACGTAATGACTACCATTAAAATATGATACAATGACGCGCAAACGAGGAGGTCTCACATGAGCGCATATAAAACTATTTCTTTGACTCGCACCGGCGACGGCTCGGTCGTATTTGATCGATCAAATACTCGATGGAGCATGGACTCATATCCATCGAACGCGCAAATCAGCGTCTCCGGACTCCCTGCGCTCGGTCTCTTTAACGTCGATATTATGCCGGCGGGACATGAGTCTTTTAAGCGACATATCACAGACGCAACGAGTAACGATCTCGTGATGATCTCGGGGAAAGAGGCTCCTATTTTTCAGCAAATCCGGATCTCAGCGAGTGCGACCGGTGGCGCAGATCTCACTATCTATCTGACTCTTTGGGAGAGGGGCATCTAATGAGCATTATTTACACTCAGGGCGGTACAGCATCAATCGCAGACGCAACGACAACGACAGCCGGAAAAGTCCGACTCGCAACGATAGCAGAAGCCGGAGGAAACAGTGAACTCATTGCAGTTACTCCGGCCGGTCTGCAAGCAGAGATCGCCGGTTTCGCGTCGGGGCTCACATATCGCGGACTCATTGATGTTTCAGCGTTTGCAACTACACTCATCAATGCAGTGCTCGGGGACTATTATAAGATAGACACCGGCGGGACTGCGGGAGATGGTCGCGTGTATGACTCCGGCGACGCTATTATCATTAATGCCGACATGGGTGGGGTATATAGTGATGCAAAACTAGATAAGATCGACAATGTTGATCCGGCTACAAGTGATGACATTACCTCCGATCATGTGGGTGTAAACTACACCGGAGCAAACACAGACACGATCACAACGCACTTGTCCGGTATCGATTCAGCCATCGGACTGCTTGCACCTCTCGCAAGTCCTGCGCTCACCGGAGCACCAACTGCTCCAACAGCAAATCAGGGAGATAATTCAACTCAACTCGCTACTACTGCGTATGTTGATACTGCTGTAAGTGGTGCCGGTGCTACTGATATTGGTGATCTAGCAGACGTTACGATCACGAACGCTAGTGTCGGGGAAGTACTGCGTTATGACGGAGCTGTTTGGGTAGACGCTCAACTCTCATATAACGATCTCAGCAATACTCCAACAATCCCCTCATCTAGTGACGAGATTACCTCCGATCATGTGGGTGTAAACTACACCGGAGCAAACACAGACACGATCACAACGCACTTGTCCGGTATCGATTCAGCCATCGGACTGCTTGCACCTCTCGCAAGTCCTGCGCTCACCGGAG
>Ga0196901_1000039_pt1 | contig 55201 bp, 70 predicted proteins | sample CB_VirMetaG_FD_169099 | JGI IMG/M metagenome (GOLD analysis project Ga0196901, IMG submission 169099) | Freshwater to marine saline gradient viral communities from Chesapeake Bay - CB_1504_1 Viral MetaG (v3) (version 3) | ecosystem: Environmental > Aquatic > Marine > Coastal | place: USA... | reverse complement strand
GACATCAGCCGCATTAGCTTCGTTGCCATCTTTATCAATAATGAATACATCGGTCATGCCGCTAGTCTCCAAGTGTTTCTAAATGTTCTATCTACTGGTAACTGCTCACGCTTGCAAATAGCCATCTTTGGTTTATTGCCGCTATTCCAATTACGCCAGATATGTTGTGGCAAATCCTTCATTATTAAATACAATATTGCTTCCTGTTCGGTTTTAGCTGGCTCTCTTGGTGTGTCGTGAAGCAAGTAACCACGAGTATGTTTTTTGAAGTCTGGTTTTGCCTCATCCTTTGCTAGTTCCCAATGCACCCACACTGGTGGGAATATACCGCCAGCCATTAAAGCCGCCATAGCATTTGGGTCAGGGTGCATAATAAAGCAGGTTTCCATATCAACATCCTCATAAACGACAGCGTATTCTGTTTGAAATGGCGTCAGAGTTTGCTTTGCTTTTGTTAATCTTTCAATCAAACGCATTATGCCGCATCCCCTGCCACTTGAGTGGCTATTTCATCTCCGTCTTCACCGCCACCACCATCAACATCTCTATTAACTACTTTAACATTGGATGCGGAATCTGAGTCGTGGTATTGGAATTTTGTGCCACCATTCATATGTCCTGATGTTGCTGTAAAAGTTGTGTTAGCCATAGCACTTGAGAAATTTAGCGTGGTTGTTCCACCACCATTATCTGTAAGGCTGGATATGCCTACGCTGTCATTTATTGTTTGTGTGCCAATTTGGTTAAAGTTTGCCCAAGCGTGTAATGTTGCACCAGAAGATACCCCAGTCAGCCCAGAGCCATCACCAACAAATGCTGTGGCTGTTACTGTACCGTTAACATCTAGGGCAGTGCTAGGCGAACTCGTTCCAATGCCCACTTTGCCGTCTGGTGTGATACGCATACGTTCTGCGGCGGAAGAACCAGAGGGCTGTGTGTAAAATGACATAAACTTAGAAAAGTTACTGCCGCTTCCATCTTCAGCTTTTAACCTAACTTCACCGACTGTGCTATCTGTATAAACGGCAAAATCAGTATCGTTATGACCAACGATTAAATTATTAGCATCGTCTGAACCCAAAACCTCAAGTTTAGCCGCTGGCGAATCCGTTCCAATGCCCACGTTGCCGCCATCTGGGTTTAACAAAAGATTGTTTGGTATAGTTTCAGCATCGTTGGTTGCTTGAAGATATGAATAAGCCGTAACCCCAGACTGCCAATGTGAGCCAGCAACTAGACGCTGGTCTGTAGCTTGAACAACAGCCCTTGCCTTGTAATCAACAGCATCATCTTCACGGATATGTAGTTTGGTCGATGGTGACGTATCTGGCAAACTCGTCCCAATGCCCACGTTGCCAGAACTGTCGATACGCATACGTTCTGTGCCGCTGGTTTGCCAAATATGTTGTGCAGCGTTTTTATAATCGTCAACAAAGGCTGACACTGCGGCATTTACAGATGTCTGAAGCGTATAGGCATTACCAACATTAAAAGTATAGCGTGAGACATCTGACATATCCAATTTAGCGGTCGCGCTGTTCGTCCCAATGCCCACGTTGCCACTGCTATCGATGCGCATACGTTCTGTGTTGTCATAACCATAAAAAGCTAGATAGTTGTTTCCTGCATTATATCTTATACCTGCACGAACAGTCCCAGCAGTTGAAAAGTCAATACCGTAGTTATTTGATGTTGTGCCGTCTGTTGAATTAATTCTTAAACGGTTATCCAGCCCACCAGATATTTCAGCCCTTGCTTGCGGCGAACTCGTACCAATGCCCACGTTGCCAGAACTGTCGATACGCATACGTTCATCTAAAGTAACAGTGCTATCTACAGAGCGAGTTGCACTAGTATTTGTATTGTAAAATCGGAATGAACCATCTTCGTCTAAAGTAAAAGCGGCTGGTTTTGTTGTATAAACGTCTTGTGACGATAAATAAGTGTCATCAGCCACATCACTAACTTTGCAATTTCTTGAAAGGACTACGTTGGAGCCAGAGTGACTCAACCCCAAATTAAGCTGACTTTCGGTTGATAGGTAATTGTCAGCAAGAAGCGTAAATCCATTTCCGCTGCCATCATTTCCTTTTATTATTGGATGCTTGCCATCACTTCCCTCAACAATAAGTGTTCCATCGTTTCCGCTAATACTACTCGTCCCCAGCCCTAATTTTCCATCATTAGTGAGGCGCATCTTCTCACTGCCGTTGTCCAGTGTGGTTGAACCAGTTTTGTAAATAAACTGCCCTGTACCACCAGCAGACAAAACCATATTCTCATCAGTGCTACTTTTAATAACAAGATTGTCGTAAGTAGTTTCATCGCCAATCTGATGACCGTCACCAACCGTCAGCCCATCAGCCGTCACAGTGCCAGTGACATCAATGCCGCCAGAGGTGGTGGCGAGTTTCTGATTGCCGTCAAAATACAAATAAACGCCATCGTTTTGATACGCTTCAATCTGCGCTTCGCTGTCTGCATTGCCCAAAACCTGAAAGTTTTGCGCCTTTATTCGCAAGTTTCCAGTGCCGTTATCAACGATGTAACTATGACTTACATCATGATAAATCTGAAGGTCAGAGCCAGCACCGAAGATAGCCTTGTCGTTGTCGCCGAAGTTAACATTGGCAGTAGTGGTCAGGCCATCAGTCGTGATAGCGCCTGTGATATCAGCATCACCTGTTACGGTCAGTCCATCTGCCGTGTTAAAGCGTGTAACACCTGCACCAAGGTAACCCATTAGCTGATCTCCAGTAAAGACACCACCACGTCTGCTGATGAAGCTGTGTTAGAGGTAACCTTTAAGGTATCCCCCGGCTCCATTACAACCTTCTGTTCTCCACCAATGACAACTAAAGAAGACCCTACTGGAACAGGGGCATCCTTAATGACATACACGCTGTCTTCCGCGCCACTAGTGCGAGTGCTTGCATCCAACTGTACATCAACCTCTATTTGACTCGTGACAATGTTAGCAACAGTCAAGCCAATAATTGTTACCTGAGTAGAAGATGGACAAGTATAGACAGTGGCAGGAGATGTGCCGATTGCTGTATCCGTTTCTGATTTGAATGCATTTGCCATTTCTCTATCCTAATGCTATCGCCAGTGCTACGGCTTCACCTGCTGGGTCAAAGTAAACAAGACCCTCAGACTGTAAGTTATCGTCATGCACTATCTTTTCGGCTGGAAGCGTACAGAATACCGTACGGGTGCCAGCCCCCCAGTTCACCGCCGCGTCAGAGTTGCTTGACTGCAAAATCGTAGTACGGGCCAAGGTCGTACCAGATGCAGTGTATGTACCTATACCAACCTCAAAGTCGGTGCCATCTGAACAACAGTAAAATGTTGTGTTGCCATCGCCAACGCTGTTAAAAGACTCAAAACCATTTACCGCACCAGCAAGCGTATAAGTGCCAGTGCCAGTGGTGGTTGTCGTCTCCTTAACTCGGTCAGCGAGAACTAGCGCCATGTTACTTCAACTCAACGGTTAGGTTACCAGCATTGATGCGGAAGATGTCACCAGAAGCAATGGTCTTGTTGGCGTCAAGTGCACCGATAAACAAGATGTTGCCGCTTGTGGAAGCATCTGCAATAAACACATGCGTCACAGTATATGAAGAAATACCGCTCGATGCACTGTACTCAATGTTTGCCGCATTGGTTACTGTCTGAGCATCTGTTGCGACAGAAGCCAGTGTCCAGTTAGCTGCCGTCACCTGCTGACGAGCATAGTTAGCATCTTCTGTAGTTGTGTTTACCTCGGTAACTGTGCCAGCTTCTGGATTAGAAACAGCCGTAGCCAATCCAATGTAAATGCTGTTGCCCGGAGTGGTAAAACTTTCCGAGTTGTTCTTGAAAATAAAATCTAGAACAGCGTGTTCAAGATATGTGGTTGCGGCGTTACTTGTTGCCATAGTTTACTCCTTATGTGCGAGGTCTACGAGGTAGACCTTCTCTGTAAGCGTCATCATTTTCGCGCGCCTCTGCCAAGTCTTTAAGGCGACTCATGCTTTCGCTGAGGCGTCCCTCATACATGGCAATAATGTCTTGCTCACCCTTCATGTAGATATAACCTTCTACTAGTGAAGCATAAAGCAGGGCGTTAGGCGCGTTGGTACTGAGCCATGTATATTCTGTATCAGCGCCAGCAGTAAGGCTGGCTGGTCTATAAAAGTAATGCAGTTCTACTGCGTAGTTAGAATCGGGCGTTGGACCAAGGATAAAGTTACCCGCCACATTGCCGCCTACCGCTGTTGCTGATGTATCAAATATTGCGTAATACTTTGGCGTCCCAGTTGATGTTCTGTCTGGGTATGCCTCTCTCATAAAGTTTACATCTTTTTCCAAAAGGAAAGCCTCAGAACCGCTTTGAGAAATAAACAAAGAAAACGGAGCCATAAAATCTGAAGGCAAAGAAAGATACTCGTCACCTGAAGTAAGATTAGACGTAGCATTTTTTCTAAAGTTTTCTAGGTCTACACTTTTTAAAATACGCTCTTCAGCCGCACGGATAAACACTGGTATGTTTGAAACAAAGGATGTCTCATCATTTTCTGTGAAATCTTGTATAGCCGTTTTAAGTTCGCCATATGTAAAAGACATCTTTACCTCTATGCGCTAAATGTTACAGGCCCAGCGCTTGCCAGTGTCCCACCGCCATATATATCAGCGCCACTTGCTGTGGCAGATACAGTTACAGTATATGTGTTTGCATCTACCTTTGTAATCTCATACCCAGAAGAAAGTTCTATCGCACTTTTCGAGATACCAGCAAACGCATCCACGTTTCTAAACCTAACAGTGTCCCCGCTATCCCTGCCATGATTTGTTTCCGTTACCGTAATGTCTGTTGTTGCACCGGGGGTCCCGGTCTTAAATGGGTTGTTGCCTAATTGGTTTGCTGTGGCTGGCTCAGTTCTGTCTGGCCTAGGATTGCTCAATGACTGAGGATCGTTAGTCCTAACTCGCCCTACAAAGTTCTGGGGTTGGTCTGGGTCAAACACATCGCGCCCAACCCTTAGACCAGTCTTAACGCCATTGACAACCTCGTAAACAAGTTCGTTTAGTTTGTATCTAAACCCTGTCCTATCGCAGATGCCGTAGGCATATTTTCCCCTAGCATTAGCCATTTATTAACTACACCGTCCAAACTTCTTACCGCGTGTAGCGGCGCCAGCGCCACGCATAATGCCGCCCTTGTTTTTTGCTTTTACGCCACCGCGAGCTACAGCCTCCATGTCAGCGCGTGTGCGACCGAGGCTGGTGGTAACATCATTAGCCATGCTGTTACCCTGTTGGCTCCGAGGTTTCTTAGCGCGGCCCAACTTAGTCAAACGGTTTTCTTCTGATGAAGTCTTTCCGCCTGACTTATACTTTTTCATGTAACCGCCTTTTTTTGCCGCCACATCACCTTCCTTAAGCCCACTCATGCTACCTGAAACTTTCTTAGAGGGATTCGCAAGTTTTTTCTTTGCGTAATTGTATGTGCCTTGCGCAATCTCACTTAAAGCAGGTACATTTCTAGCACCGCCAAATCGCTTTTTTTGATTTTCTCTACCGCCCGGGTTCATTACTTCATCTATTGACCCAAGCAAAGTTTTAGTTCTATTTTGTTTTGCTTTAAGCTCTTTACCGCTGTGATCGCCCCTCATAATGCCGCCCTTCTTCGCCGCCACATCATCATCCCGCAACCCACTCATGCTACCAGAGTTTGAAGATGGTTTCTTTGTAGGTTTATTTTTTAGTACACGTTCACGTAACTTATTAAAAGGTGCATTAAGAATTTCTTTTTCCTTTTTAGGTGTAGGCGTAGTCTGCGCGCCTGAACGAGATACTTCGCTACGAAGAGCAGATGTTACCGCCCTTTGTTGATCTTTGGTCCCCTTGAGCATGTTCATCTGGGTTTGAGACATGCGACCGTATGGACTGCCCTTAGTGTTGCCCGGTACGCTATTAGCCTTTGGCATTTTAATAGTTTGGCCAACTCGAATCATATTTGCGTTCTTAATGTCAGGGTTCGCCGCAAGCAATGCTTGAAGGGTGACACCTTTTGATTTTGCAATCTGAGACAGTGTATCCCCGGATTTAACTTTTACTGATGATGCCATGTTATGCTCCTAAGTAGAATGTATCGTAAGGCACGAACTTAATAGATGACGAGTCTTGGTCTTCATTAGCGGCTAACTCAAACTGAAACTCATACTCTTGCTTAAGCGGCCCTACACGGCCCGCAACTTCTGGCTTCTTCATGGCTATGTAATACGCCAACCCCGAAACCAGACAGGGGACAAATCTTGGCGGAACATCTGCTGTTGTGCCTATCCCAGACGAGACCCCAGAGATCCCACGAAGTCTATAATACGCGAGAGTGTAGTCATTGCTGTCCGGTACAGGCCAGAGAGTAACCGAAACATTTGTTGCTTGACGGTCAACATAAATTTGTGAAGGCTTTCCTTGTACATTCTTAGAGCCGTTTTGAGCGTATGTAGAAACGCTGATACGCTGTGCGTTAGTATCAAGTTGGCTTGTTCCACTGCCTGTACGAATCTGGTGTTCAATGAGGTCAATAGTGTCTGTAGGCATTGTATAAGTTGCTGTGCCCGCTGTAAGAGCCTGTGTGCCAGCATCAATAGTCCAGAGATTAAGTCCACGGTTTTGCCACTCCAATGTTAGCAGGTTCAAACTACGCCGCGCTGTCCTTAGGTCGTACCCAGTTTTCATGTCCAAGCCAGCCCGCTCAAATGCTTCTTCAAAAATTTCTGGTAGATCTGGTGTAACAACAGCCATTATCAAACCTTCCTATACTTTTTAACTTTTGCCTTTACCTTCTTAGGTTGTGCAACAAACTGCTTGCCAGCCTTTGTCCCCTTGCGCTTTGCTTTTGTTGTGGCCGCGTACTCTTTAGAAGATAAAGCCTTGATTGCCTTCTCAGGCAGGTAGCGCTCACCAGTAGCCTTTGAACCTTGAGTCGATGGCTTACCGCTCTTAGTTCTCCACTTTTGTTTTGTCCAAGCCTTCAGACTCTTTTGAGGTTTCTTAAGCGGCATATTTAAATTTCCAAATTAACACAGTTATTATAACAGCAAATATGAGTAATCCCAAGATGATGGCTGTAATTGTTATAAGTTCTTCAAACTCCTTTTTGCGCCGCTCTTGCTCTTCCTGCCTTGCTTTTCTTATCTCACCTTGTATCCTTATTACTTGGTCCCAAGCATTATGACCATAATTCATTTTTATAAAATTTCTTAACTCTTCTTCCATTCTTTCCGCTTTTTTCTTAGCGGCAAATGTCTCAAGCGCTTCCTCTTCTATACTCCCAAACTTCCTGCCCCTTGCTTTTTCATGGCTATTTTTTACATCTTGTATGGCGCCCATCCACCTTCCCAAATCTCCCGCCATAGATTCCACATCGCGGCCCACTTGAAAGCCTTTGACTATGGCAGAGTAAGCTGTGCTTGCTATACTAATTGCGCTGATTGGGTCCATTAATACACCATTACGCTCCCCTTTTTAATTAACTTTGGAACGCAATACGCCGTCACTTTATCCCTAGCGTCCATACTTTGAATGTCTTGATAGTTCCCGTACCTCCTAGAAACTTCTTTCGCAAAAAAGTTACATCTAACTATATCAGCAAAATACATGTCATTACTTATTAGTCTTCTTTCATCTCCCACTCCGATGTAAACCATTAATAAAAATACATGTATCATTAGCGCTTAGTTTTTATAACCTCCGCCTGCTGATTTGTATTCTTTAGCAAGCATCTGCGCCTTGCGAGCAGACCACTGTCCGGGCTTTCCTCCTTTGCCGCCGGACTTGATCTTCTCAAATAATTGCTTTCGAAGAGAAGGCTTCGTATAATTACCAGACTCATTGACACGAGATTTTGTTTTACCCCCAGACGAGAAAGAAAGGGGCTTGCCCTTTCTTGTGTAAGATCCTTTGCCCTTCTTGGGCGTTACTAATTTTGGCCCGAACTGCTTTTGTTGCAGTGTCTTTGCCATTGGGTTGCGTTTTGTGGAGCCGCCACCTTTTAATGCTACTGGCTTCTTAGCGGCACACCTCATCTTTGCGGCTCTCATAATACATCTCCTAGCACATGCGGCCTTTTGTTTTGCCTTTGACAGCGGCGCCATCAATAGGCTTTGAGCGCTTTACATACCCACCACCAGCCAATGGCGTAGCACCTTGCATCTTGTTGGCTTCCATTCCAGTTTCTGGTGTAGCGCCCATTTTCTTACGCTTTTCATTTACGATAGCGCCAGCAATTCCGCCTACACCTGCGTCTGTCAGCGTTGATGCAAAGTCAGCAACAGGCCCCTTGCCTTTCATAATGCTATAAGCAGGGCTAAATGTTTCTAGCATCTTGCCAACATTGGCTTTAACAACTGGTTTCTTTTTCATGTTTGCACCTTTCTTGTGAGCACTATTTTTCATAAGTTTTCCGTCTGGCATATAATGATAGCCTTTCGGGGCTTTTTTATTTCCTGTTAATTGCTTTGACATATTTGATCTAGATATGGTCATTTTATCCAACTAAAGAATATATGGCTTAAAGTTCCTATAGCGCCACCAATGGCAATCATTACCCAGAATGCGCCCTTCCACCTATTTGCTTGTGCCTTTAAGTCAGAGACTTCTTTGTGCACATGCCGAACCTCGTCCTGAAGTTGCGCTATGCGCTCTTCTAATCTTGCTAGGGTTACCTCTACCTTTTCCATCACGACTTCCCATACTTCTTGTGTTTTTGTGATTTAGGTGGAGATTTTTTAGATCCGCTTGGGCCAGCCCATAATTTCTTGTCAGCCCAATAAGCGGCGCTCATTTTGCCCTTAGCAATGTTTTTGGCGTGGCGCGCTTTAAAAGACTTCCTTGCGGCGGGTGAATAGTTATGACCCATTGACGAATCGCCAAAATGAATTAGTTTAACCTTATCACCTTCTTTAGCAAGAACCATTCCTTTTTTACCAGCGCGGTCAGACTTGCGCGGCTTATTGAAACCAGAAAACTTTTTTCCTCTGTACTCAATGCCTCCAGAAGGTAGTCTCTTTATGCCGGGGTATTTACTAGTCATGATTTCTCTCAACCATTTTGAATGTAAACAAACTCCATTGAGGCGGACACATTGAAGTCAACTGAGCCTGAAGAAGAAAACGCTCTCATCTCTAAGTCTGTTTTTTCTGTGAACCTTAATGGAAAAGTATAAAACTGTTCGTGTGCGCCATCTGTAAGAGTAAATCTTTCTTTTATCTGGAAGACTTCTTCGTATGGTCTAGCTACAAGACTAGCATTCAAAACGGCTTTGGTGTTGGTAGATGTCCCTGTGGATAAAGCCATCTTTGTAAGGAATGCTGTGTATCCTGCGGGAACCGTCCAAAGAGCCATCAATGTTTGGTTGTCGCCATCACCATTTATGGTCAGGTAAATATTAGCTGGAACTCCAGCGGTCACTGTGCCTGTTCCTGCGTAAAGTGTTCCAGCGTTTGCACCTCCACTACCTGCACTGCGGACAATGCCACGATTTATACGGAGGTAAGACTTTGTGGTATTAACTGCTGTTTGCCCATTCAATGTGACAATTTCGTTTATTTCGTTGTAATCGGCGTCTAGGCCAAAAACTTCTACTGTTCTTGCACCAGTTCCTGCGGCAGTGTCGTCAGTTGAGCTGCTTGATATAGTCATTACTGTTGCTGATGCGGGATAAGCGTATAAACCGCCTTGTTCCCAAATAGTTTCCTTGGTGGATCCAACAGCAGCGTTGTAGCCAAACTTAAAAACAGTTTTATGGAAGGTGATTTGCCCACGAGCAACTTGAAGCTCGAATGGCTCACTAGTCCCTACGCGGGATATGGAACTTTTCTCAGCCATTCGATAACTCCTTTATGACAGGAATACTGTCACACTTAAACAATCTGTCAGATCTAGATAAACATCTGTGCCAAAGAGGATCCCATTATCTGGAATGTTAACCGAAAATGTATCAGTTGTGCCAAATGAAAGATCAAGCAGCGCTGTGCCGCTTGCGCCTCCATCCTTCAAGATAATCTTCGGGGATCCTGAGGTTGCTGTCTTTACCTGAATCTGACGCACACGAGCGCGACCAGCATATACCGTAGCATCCGCTGTTTTCGTCACTGCGAAAATGTCAGATATGGCCATAACAGCCTCCTATTAGGCGTTATTAATGTTTTGAATGTATTCTACAGTCACATAGCCAGCACCCGTTGAACCAGCGGAAAAGTCAATAAAGATACTAACATCCGAGGAACCAATATCAGCCCAAGTATCTGCATCTGTAATAGTGCCGTCAGAGCCATGCAGGATTACATTTGCAGCTGTGCCAGAGGCAAGAGCAGTAAACAGCTCAGTAGAAGTTGAGCTTGTACCCATACTAATGTTGGAAGTAGCGGGAGCCGTTGTGATGTAGATTGAAATTTCAGTGATTTGGCTATTAGCAGGGATTGTAATACCTGTATCAGCTGCGGTTGTAGACTGAGTCCAAGATGCAGTTTGAGCCATTTTTACGAAGCCGACATTCGCAGATGCGCCTTCGCGGATCGATCCTGCTTTAATAGGACCGGAAAAAGTTGTGGTAGCCATGAGGAACTCCTTGTCTTGGCTAATGTCAGCCACACCATGCGGCTGTCAAGGTTCTTATACATTATACACAAAGAAAGGGCGCCCCGAAAGACGCCCTTCCAAAAAGTTTCTAGCCTAATTAACTTAGGCGCCGGGTGAACCGTAGATCCCAAGAGGATCGGATACGCCGAAACTATAGCGCTCACGGGCTTTGTAGCGAACGTTGCCAGTATCGAAGTCACCATCCATTGAGGTTGACATTGCGGTACGGACAAAGTGCTTCATGCCATTTGGAACATCGGTAGTGATGAAGAACGCATCGGTGTCTGTCAGGTAGTGGTTGACACGGAACCCTTCAGGGATCGAGCCATTGCTACGCAGAGCGTTGATGTCGTTATCAGCAGTACCAGTCCGCAGGTCTGTCTGAAGCAAGCGAGTTGCTACAAACATCAGTGCAGGTGGAACGATCAACTTCCGTGGGCGAGCGGCAATCAACAGACCGCGTTCATCAGTGAATGCGGCGATGTTGATAACAGCATCTTCCAAAGAAGTTTCGTTCAGGTCAGCCGCAACAGAAGGACGGTTAGCGTTGTTACCGCCAGCAACAGTTGGGTGAGAGGCGTTGAACAGGGTCACACCATCGCCAGATTGGAAAGTGGTGAAGCCAGTGTTCAGCAGTGAAGCCGCCTTGACCTGCTTGGTATAAGCCATGGCGCGAGCCAAGGCTTTTGTGTAGCGAGCGGAGAGCGCGTCATAGAGGTTATCCTCCATAGCTTCTTCGGTCACTGAGAAGCCCATTGCAACCGTTTCGTGGTTGTAACGAGCAGTGAAGGATTCCTGTGCATTGTCATAGGAAATCGCTGAACCTTCCGGCTTAACCGGAGCGGCGCCGAAGCCCGATAATTTCACTTCTTCTTCGAAGGAGCGTTCGGATGTTTCGGTTTCGTAGATTTCAGCATGTTCGTTTTCGTACTTATCGTATTCCATGCCGAACAGTGCATTAAGACCGGGCAACAGTTCCTTCAGGAGTTGTGCGCGTGAAATCGTCATTATTCACTCCTTATGCAGAACCAGTTGTTGAAGTGTGCTGGTGGTAGTTAAATTTACATACCAACAACGGATAAGACGTACCCTTTTCATCGCCTTTATCACCACCGAGGTAGTCCAGAATCCGGATTGGGTTCTGTGCATCAGTGCTGATTTCGGAGATATCCAAAGCCACACGGCTAACCTTAAAGGTTGTGTTCGGTGCAGTTTGAACGAGCAGGGTGTTTTTGCCGTAGATGTCACCAGTGTTTGTAGGTGCGCCATCCGCTTGGATAACAAACTCTACATTTGGGTTATCAACAACAAATGCCATTGCGTCAGAAGCAACAGTGCTTGCTGGCCACATTTGGCTGAAGGTCAGTTGACCGGTATTTGGGTCTGTATAAGAACAACCCATGAAAATACCAACGATGTCGATTTCTGTCGTATCATCGCCAGTAGCGGACTGCTTTTCGATTGTCGTTGCAGTGCCACCGTCCACAAGTTGAACGATGTCGCCCATAGCAATGTTAGTGCCATAAGCAGACGCAATAGGATACTGGCGGAAAACTTCCTGAGAACCAGAACCTAAACGATTAATCGGACGCAGACCGAAAGGAGCGGCAGTTGAAGACATTTCAAAGTCCCTCTTCTCTATCTAGCCATTAAATTACAGTAAGCGTCCTAACTAAGGTCACTTACCAAACGAAGTTTTCGTAGACCGCTCTGGGTTCAGAACAGGCATACGAGGATCGGATTGACGTAGGTAATTGTTATCGACAGATTGAATCTGCGAATGCGCCATTTCATCGTGCGCTTCCCTACGGCTTTCCACATAATCGGTTGAGTTCTCGCAAAGTAGCAATCCTCCAACCTCAACATTACCTTCAAATCGAGAATCGATATCCGGCAACACTTGGAGCTCTGGGTGATCTTCTGCCTTTACTGGCGTCCAACCCTCACGAAATTTTGAAGACACATTCTTATTGTCGCTATCACCCATCATTGTGGTGCGAATCCAGCGATACTCTACGCCTTCGCGGGGTTCGGGGGTGGGCAACATAGTCGGTCTTTGCCAAGTTTTTTTTCTTCCCTCTGTTTCACGGGAAGTATTGGAGCGTGGGGTTCTATCAGACATTAGATGACTCCTTCAAGAGTTGCGCCGCATACTGTTCGTTAGTCAGGCCAAGCCTCTTGGCGAGAGAGACTTGCGTTGAGGTAAGTTGCACCCTGCGTGGTTTTTTTGCACTCCGATTAGCGGGGGCAACCACGGAACCAGTTTGGCGAGCAGGTGCGTCCTCAAAACTTTGCTCACCGAACTTGTCTGGAAATCTTTTCCGCATCTCTTTATCGATGCGTTCATAATAAATTTCTGGTGATCGACGCGGATCAATGCCATGAGTGCTGACTAAATCCTCATGCACACCATAGGCAAACGCCGTCATCATTTTATCTTTATTGAACCAGTCATTCTTTTCTGCCCAACGCATTGCGTGTTCGTCTGGCTTTTGAGGCTGTGGCGCTTTTTTTAATTCTGGCGCTGGAGTCTCTGCTTGCTTTTGAGGTCTGAAAGAATTAACCCGAAGTTTTTCTGCTTGAAGTTCAGAAAGTTTTTCTTGCGCTTCAACCAAAGCATCTGGGTCACCGCTTTCGTAGGCGGCTTTGTAGGCTGACTTTGCTTTATCTAGTTCTGCTTCAACCCGGCCTTTTGCCTGATTAATCAGAACGCCTTCGCCGTCCTCAAGGGCTTTCTTGAGACGCTGGTTCTCTTCATAAATTTTTTGCGCGTATGATACGGCTTCATCCTGTAGCCGAGACGCTTCCTCTTTGCGGCGTCGCTCCTCGTGGAACTCATACTTAAGTTGCTTGATACGCTTTTGGACGTTCTCGCCATAGTTGGCAATCTCATCGTCCTCTGGAATATCAGGCTCCGCATCGTCTGAACGGCGCGGCTTGTTACGATCCTCTTCAGGAGTATCGTCTACAATTTCAAGTTCTATAGAACTTTCATCAGCACCAGATTTAATCTCGGTGTCGTCTTCGTATTTTTCTACTGGATCATTCATGCTCTTGTATATCCCCTTGGGTCATCGACAACTGCTTCGACAGTGTCATCGTTAATAAGGCGAAACTCTTGCTTTTCAATCTTAAACCGTGTGCCGGAATAAGAACGAAAAATTACAAAGTCGCCTTCTTTACAATACGGTCCGTTCGGAAACTTACTTGCGTCTTTGTAAGCATCAGGGCCCATCTTGACCACGAATCCAATTACCGATGCGGTTTGCTCTGCGCTCTTAAGGGCGTCAGGCATATAAATACCGCTTTCAGTTTTTTCTTGGACTTCTAAAGGTTTAATTAAGAGTTTGTATCCAGAAGGATCTGGTATTTTAATTGCGATCTTTTGATCGACTTCTTTAGTAGCAGAATACATCCGTCATCCTTGCAGTGATTGAGGTTCACAGTACCTAGCAGGCTATCGCCTGTAAGTCTCCACATTTTATAATATACACCACAGTTGACACTGTTAGAAGACCCCAGTCAACTTTCGATATACTTTTCCTCTAAGTCCAAAATGTCGCGCTCAACTAAAGCTAAAGCCTCAACCTTGCCAACCATTCTTTGGTACTCATCAAAGTTCGTGCAACCGCCAGAAGCCATGTGGTCAGCCGCCGCGTTCATGTACTCCCGTAATTTAATCTTTAACGGTGTATACCCAGTAAGTGGTTCCGCCATATTTAGTCTCCAATGTTTTTAGCGATTTCAATACCAATCTGCATTCCGTCTTTAATTTCTTCCCGTCTTGCTTTATCTTGCTCCATGGCAACCTTGGCACCAATACGAGCGCCATCTCGCTGTTCTTCGGAGTCAATGCGCTCCTTCTGAATAGCAATGTTAGCCGCTGACTTCTGCATATCGGCTTGCAACTTAGCCATGTCCATTTGAATTTTGTGCTGAAGTTCTTGTTCTTTGATTGCAAGCTCGCGTTGTTGGATTTGAGTAAGCGGGTCTTGTTGCTGTCGCATTGCTTCTTCTTGCGCGGCCTCTGCCTGATCTTTGCGAAGAAGTTTACCAGCCGCTTCTGCTGAAAGTCTGCTTAGTTCAAGTTCAATATCTTCTGGCAACTTAGCATCTTCATCTGGCAGTCCAACGCCAAGATTCTTTTCAATTTCTTTGCGATACTGGTACGCTACATGCTCAGTAATATGAGCCGCCATTGATGCTTGAATGGCTCCGGCAAATGGGCTTTGACCGACAATCTCTTGAAGTTTAGGATCTTGAGCGGCGGCAATATGAACTTGAATATGCGCCTCATGATCTTGATACTTGAAGGCTTTGACTGGCTCTTGTTTCAAGATAGACATATTTTCAGACACAGGGTCTGCTGGTTTAATATCATCAGGAAGTTTAATAATTTTGTCAGCGTCCTTAATGCCCAGTACCTCTAGCATTTGACGGTGCAACTTACCCATATCGTAAAGTTGTGGGGCCTGCTGTGCTAACTGAATAGCGGCCTGATACTGAACAACACGCTGTGACATTGTTGACGCATTTGGATCAGATACAGGTATAACATCAACCCGAGCATCAAAGTCAGCGCGGCGATCAAACTGTCCATCAAGTTCATACGAATATTCTGATGGCATGTAATCACGGATGATGGTTGCTAAGATTTTTAGCTCACGTTTTAGTGAGGCATGAAGGCGCGCCTGAACACCAGACATAACTTTCATGCTACGTTCCATCAAGGCTAGGGTTGTACCTACTGGCGCTTGTGGATTAAGGTTTCCAACTTGAACATCCGCAACGGAGCCAATCCTTCTCCCCTCTTCCACGATATTTCCGAGAAGTTGGTATAGTACCGATGACGGCTCCTTGTAAGGAATAAATGCAATGCTATCGCGGATCGCACCACCCGGTACGTCCACGTCACGGAACTCACCCGGCATGAGAGGCGAATCATCGCCTTTAATACGAAGACCGCGAGCCTTGAGACCAGCCGGGAGATTAGATAGCGTACCCGCATCAATAAGTTGGCGAAGAATCGAGGTAGCGCTTTTGGCAAGGCCGCCAATGAGATGAATAAGGCCCGTGCCATAAAAGCCAAGGCCCGGCAAATATTTGTAATGAACAAAGTGAAGTCTCTTTCTTTTCTTCGGGTCGTCCTCATACCAGTTCCTCCTGACAGACAATACAGTTTGTGAAGACTTGTCGATGGTCACAATATACGGGCGAGCAATGCCGTCGGGATCATCGAAAGGCTCAGGCATGTTCAAGTCAACATGCATCTCTAAAAGTGTAAAGCGGTCGTCTTCTTCAAGCACCGCCATCTCACCATCAATTTCATCATACTTCTCTTGGATGTCTGAGTAGTCTGGCTCAGGATCAGGAAGATCGACATCCAAATAAAACCCATTAACTTGAAGTTCGACAATCTCATTTGCTGTCTTTTTCATAACATGGGTGTAGCGTGGCGCTGTAGGAAGATCACTGGCGCCATAAGAAACAACAAAATCTTCAGCAGGAACAAACATAGAACATGGGCGCTCCATGATTGGGTCATAGTAAACCTTCTTGAAAGCAGACCCAGCCAAAGGCAATCTAAATAACATCGTTTCCGTTTCGTCACGGTACTCAGACATCTCTTCAGTTAGCAGGTAATTCATCTCCTGCTCTACGCGCTGTCCCTGCTCAACCTTTTCTTGGTTAACGCGACCAATAATCTTGGTGCGTACAGGGCCAGATGCTGGGAACATCTCACCCATAGCCTGTGCTTGGAACCTTACAATCGCTTCTGTTAGAACTGGGTGAAACACACCTGACGCTCCCTGCCAAGGCTGTGTACGCTCTTCAATTTTCATTCCAAGTAGATCTAAGCCTTTAACATACGCTCGCGCCCAATCTTTGCGAGACATGCGGTCAGCGACAAAGTCTTCTACCAGTTCTGAGGCAAGCGCCTGTAAGTCAGCCTCTTCCATATACTCGGCAAGGTTAGCATCATGCTCAGGTCCAATAAGATCATCAGTTACCTCACCGCTAAAGTCAAAGATCATGGCCTCGTCATCTGTAGCAATCGCGACTGCTTCAGGGTTAACAACTTCAACTTGAACCTCATCAGTGTCCTCAATGTCTAAGTCAGATGGGATCATTGGTTTTTCTACAGGCATGTCTCATAATTCCTAAAAGAAAGTTTTATATCTGCAATATAACATATATTGGTTTTAATTAGTAGTATTCCACAGGTCTTCGATAGACTGGCTCATCATCCCATTCATCCATCGCGCTTCTAATCCATCCACCTTGACGAAACCTCAGCATCGCTTGAGTAGTTGAGTCAACCAAGTCATCATGTTCTCCAGCCGGGAATGCCGCACACTCCTCAATAACTTCTTCCGCCCAACGCGTTGGCGGGGCCCACACTACACCGGATGCAAACAAATCAGTAACAGCATTTACCCTAGCAATCTTATCCTGTCCACGCGAAGGGGTAAATTCAGTCACAGGTATGCCCATCGCCCTCAGTTCAAAGATCAGTGGTGTACCTGCGGCTTTCGCTTCAACGATCATTTGATCAGGTTCAAACTCCCAATACTTATCGTATGCGGCTCGTTTAAGTTCTGGGAACTCTAGTTTCTCCTTGTAGGCGTCCAAGAGTATTAAGTTTGGAACACTTACACCTTGTTCATTTGGATAATTAAAGATACCCCATGTTGTGCAAGCAGAATAGTCCGCTCGTTGCGTTTTAAGAAACGCTGTATCCCAACTTTGAATTATCGCTTCACACGGTGGCGGGCTTTCAGATTCCCATTCACGCCACCATTCTCGCTTAATGAGCGCGCCTTCTTCAGATGTTGGATCCTGCTGGTACTGTGCAGACCATTTGGATATAGGCAGTTCTGCTTTGAGTGCCTCCAACTGATCTATAGGCCAGAACTCGGGCCATAGTGGATCTCCTGACGGCATGATAGCGGGCAACTCAATTACTTCCCAATCATCAGCGCCATGTCTTTGCGTGGCTGACTTAATGATTTGCCCTGTCAAATCTCTAACAGACCACCGCGTCATAACTACAATGATCGCTCCACCCGGCTGTAAACGCTGTCGCGGTCCTGATGTGTACCACTCGTAAACTTTGTCGTATACTTCTGGGTTGTAAGCCCCTATTGCCGCCTCTTGCTCTGAGTGCGGGTCATCAATAATAAGAACGTCAGCGCCTTTACCTGTGACAGCACCGCCAACACCAATAGCAAAGTAATCACCCTTCTTGTTTGTATTCCAGCGCCCAGCCGCTTTTGAATCTGAAGACAGTTCAATGCCGGGAAACACTGATTGGAAATCATCCTGATTAATTAGGTTACGCACCTTACGGCCAAAGCCCACTGCCAGTTCAGCAGTGTGTGCGGTTTGAATAATCTTTTTCTCTGGGTATTGCCCAAGAAACCAAGCTGGGAAAAGGAACGATGCAAACTCTGACTTGGTATGTCGTGGCGGCATGTTAATGATTAGGCGCTTTAACTCACCCCGCGCCACACGCTCAAAGGCATCAGCCATAATCTCATGGTGCCGACCAGCAATAAACGCAGGCCACATCATCTCTACAAAATCTAAAAAATTTACACGAGCCTTTTCTTTGTTCTTTGCTTCCTCGTATTGCTCAAGGAGATCAAGAAACTTTTCCTGCTCAGATAGCGGAAGGTTTTTTATTTTGTCTTGTACGGATTGTAACTGATTCATCGATGTGTGTATTAACTCCCGATCTCTCACACTTATACGCCAGTGGCTTATAACCCAAACTTGCTACTACCGCCGCCATTTCATTTGTTCGCTTTAGGCATTCTTCGATGGTTTTGCTTGGTCCCCATTTATCTTTAAAGATAAGACATGACTCTGAACTTAAAGTCAAACAAGCATAAACCATGGCAGTAAACATTATTCAATCTGCAAACATCTGTTAACAATAACCGACTTCGCAATCTCCATTAGAAAAATAATCTCGGGGCCGCTTTCCCCACTGGTGGCAACAAATAAATTGTTTTCCTTTGTCCAGCCTAGCACAACAACGCTGTCTAGCACAGACTCCTCAGCAATAGCCTTCAGCATATCGTCTGGGTCTATATCCCCCATTCCATCGTTTTTAAAATTAACGCCGGGGAAGTTTATAACTTTGTTGCTCATTCGTTCTCCTTAAGGTGGGGGAGGAGCGTCGGGAGGACCACGCTCAACTCCCCCTGCGGGCAGGGGAGACATCAGCCCGCCCAACTAGTATATAACTATTTACTACTTATAACTAGTTATGTATATATATAATTATAACTAGTTATATGTTATTATAACTAGTAAGGGACGAGGGAGATTTTAATGAAAATAGAAGTTGTTGATGTTGTTGAGCACGAAGACGGTAGCGCCACGGTCACGATAGATATGTGCGATAAGGTAAAATCCGCCATGATATCTTCCGGAATTTACCACGCAATAAAGGCTGGCGTGGAATATGCCAAGGAAAACCTAAAGCCGCCCCCTGAAGAAGAGCTAGAAGATGGCTGGGAAACCTTACAGATGTACGGTGCCAACGTGGGGGCACAGGATTCCTAGGGTACTTTCCTAGAAAGAACCCCTTCCCTAAAATTATAACTAGCAAAATAATTTTTAAGAATAGGGGGGGGTAAAAGTTCTAGAGAACTATTAAATTATGCTAATTCTTTAAAACGCTCTCAGAGCCCCACCAGAGCGTCCAGAGTCTATCCTGCCTACCCTGCACCATAGTAGTCATCCAATCCCTCTCAGAGGGCGTTAAATCGTCCCACACGGCTATTTCATGAAAGGACCTACAGCAAATTATACATTTCTCATCATCTAAGATGCAATTACCTTGGCAGATGTCTAGATTTTCTAGGATACTCATTGGTTGTGCATTTCACAGTGTATAGTGTGTTGTATGCGCCGCGCCATACAGGGGGGATGGGGTGGGGTGGGGGTCAAGCCAGTGCGGAATGCGCTGTGTCCACCCCCAGACAGATCAGGAACCAAGCAGTCGCGACAGGCGATCTTGGATCTCAGCCTCAATCTCAGACGCTGTGCGGTGTGTGCTGTCCTCTTCGATAACCTTGTCACTGAACATTGCCACCGATCTGCCCAATGCCACCAGTGCCTGAACCCTTGCGCTGTCTGATCCTGCACCCAAAGCCTCATGCTTCAACTGTTCAGTCACAAATATCCTGAGCCGTTCGTCTTCAGATGCCTGACGTGCGGTGATCTCACCTGATAACGCCTCTATCCTTTGGGACACCTTGGGGTGTTGCCTCAACTTGCATGCTTCAACCCATACTGAACTATCCTTCATCTTTTCTGCGCTGTACGCTGATCGATAGGCATCAGTGAGTGTCTGCCCCTCACTTACCAACTTGGCGAAGGTTTCCTGTTTGCTAGTGAGGCCATCCGATGCTGGTACTAGTTTAATGATCTTATCTTTGTCTTTATCTCTACCCATTATGTATTCCCTGTGTGCCGCCAGTATGCGCTTGCGCTTGGGCGTGGTTTTGGTCTCGCCGTTCAATTGTTCTATATAACTTTACCATTTACGTCCCCGAAACAACACTGGCAAAGAATAACCAATAATGCCGATTACTGGCGTTTTAAGCCTCACTGAGCGCCTTTAGGTATTCTGGCTTATAATCACACACGGCTATCTTCCAGAAGCCGCCAGTGACGATTTCGACCTTTAACTGTTGCATATATGTCACACATATCCATTAATGACCAAAAAAAGCCATTAGGGGGGGTTGACAACCATCTGCGGCTATATGACAAAGGGGTTCACAGCCCCTGATTTGGCAACCTTCGGCATTCTGGTAACCAGCCCCAGATCTTCTACCTCACGGAGTGGTGAGGCGATGTCACCCAGCCCACCTGTCGCGCTTGCGATGGGGCAGTTCGAGATACAGATCGGGTGTGACCGCAGTGATGCGCTCGCGCTTGTGGGGCGGTAAATCTGGCAGGGGCGTGAGTTCCTGCGGCTGGGTTCGGGGCAGGGTAACTTGCCCCCCTGTCCATGGCGATTGGTACGCCATGCTGAAGAGTAACCACGAAACAGGAGACAACGATGTCTAAAATTGCAGATGCTAAACTCACACCTATCCGCCGCGAGGCACTGAAGACCTTGGCTAATCTTGGTTTCATCAACTTCGATGATGCCTTCGAGATGGCAATGTGCGGATGGATGAATGTCCAACAGGTTAAGGATGCTATCGCATGCTCTGACAACCCTGCATATTTTGACCAGCGTTTTGAGTTCAAGGGAGAATAACCATGAAAGAGATCTTCAAAACATTTAACGATTTTCTTAATGAAATTGATCGTTTCGAAAAGGTCGTAGGTGACCGCGCTGGCAAGGTGTTCTGCACCATGTCACGCAAGCCTATCGGCGAATGGAAGACCGATGAGAAAACTTCACAAATTGAAGTGATCTGGAAATAACACCAACCAACTGCAATTCACAGGAGACTATTATGCAGGACATTTTTAACACTCAAAATTTCGACAACACCATGGCAGACATTGCCAATGCTGAGGCATCCATTGCTAATTTGCGCGGCGAGAACAAGGCACGCACCATGGAGAACAACGCGAACACCCAGCAGATGAATGCCCATAAGATTAACCAGTACGTCAGCCTGATCGTGGCGATCTCGCCAGTCGGGTTGGTTGGCAATGGCAAGAACAAACGCCTTCCTGCCACAGTGTCTAAACAACTGAGCGAAGAGTTGGGTGCATACATCAAGCCAGCCACCGCCAAGAAACTGAAAGAGAACAGCGTCAAGGCTCGCCACAAGTTGGGCATTGGCGGCGACAACGTAACGCCCGAAATGGTCAGGGCAGTGTTTGATGATCATGAAATTGATAGCGAGAAAAAACTCATGGATGCTGTCGATGGTGACGCTGGCAAATCTGAGATGTTTAAACTGGCAGAAAAGTTGTTCGGCAAAGAAACCGTAACTGGTTCATTCAAGCCATCCAAATACGATGCGATGGATTGGGCTGAGTTCGATGATGCGTGCCGCGAGTTGAAGGCCGCACGGCTTGCATCAGATGATGCGGCGGCAAAGGCTATGGCTGATGCCGCATCTGAAAATGAAGTTGTGGACAAGGTGCTGGGCGCACTTGATGCCGCATAACGCTACCTGACGATGACAGCATGAGAAACTGTCGAAACACCCCTTCGGGGGTGTCGTGGCATCTCGCCATATAACCAACGCAAACAAGGAGAAAAGTTATGCGTCTTACTCAATCAAAAGCCATTGTCGAGGCTTCAATCGACAGCCAAATCACCAACGCCCAAGGCCGCGATGCAATGCGTCCAATCCCATACCTGATCGGCGGTGCTGGTCTTGGTAAAACAACCGTTGTTCAGGACATCGCCAAAAGCCGTGATGTTCAGTGTCTTGTCGTTTCGCTTGCTCAGTATGATGCTGGCGAACTTGCAGGATGGCTGGTCAATGATGGTGATGGTATGAAACGCCTTCGCCCAGACTGGATGCCTTCGGAAGGTGAGGGCATCCTCTTCTTGGATGAATTGCCTCAAGCACCAGTCGCCAACCAGAACATCGCCGCACAAATCGTCAATGAGCGGCGTGTCGGTCAGCACCGTCTGCCTGATGGCTGGGCTATCGTGGCGGCTGGCAATCGCACCAGTGACCGCGCTGGTACAAACACCATGCCATCGCATCTTAAAGATCGCCTGATGTTCTTGGAGATCGAGGCTGACCTTGAGGATGCCATCGGCTACTTCAATAAGGTTGGTGTCGATCAACGCATTTGTGCGTTCCTGCGCTTTCGCCCAGAATGGTTACATAAATTTGATCGTGATGCCAATGCATCGCCATCGCCACGATCATGGGATAGGGTGTCATCTGTCATGGGATGGGGGCTGGATGCAGTCTGCCAGACTGAGGCAATCGCTGGTCAGGTAGGGCGTCCTGCCTGTGCAGATTTTCTTGGGTTTCTCAAGATCTATGACACCTGTCCAGATCTCGATGAGTTGATTGCTAATCCTGAGATTGCAATGATCAGTGAAGATCCTGCGGTGACATACGCAATCTGTGCTGGTCTGGCATTTAAGGCAAATCAAACCAACCTTGGCAAGATCATCGCATACCTCAATCGTCTGCCTCAGCAAGAATTTTCTGCCTTCGTCATCAAGGATGCGGTGAGCCGTGATCCTGAATTGAAAAAGGTTGAGGCTCTTCGCCAGTGGGCGTTGACCAACGGTTCCGCGCTTACCCTTGTGTAAGTTATATAGAACTTTTTTATGGAGACTAGCATGGATGCTAATCTAAAAATTGCACGGTGCAAGACCAGTCTAATGGTCAAGCACCCCTTCTTCGGTAGCATCGCACTTGGATGTCATTTTGTACAAGATGATAGCATCGAGACGATGGCAACCGATGGCAAGAAGATCATCTGGGCAGAGCCCTTCGTTGACCGTCACAGTGAGGATGAGATCAAGGGCGTAATCGCTCATGAGGTCATGCACATCGTGATGAAACATCATCTGCGGCGCGGTGATCGTGATCATAAAAAATGGAACATCGCCACCGACTACGCCATCAATGACATCCTCACCGATGGCGGCTTTGTCCTGCCAGAAGATGGCCTGTTCAGTGAGCAGTACAAAGGCATGGCGGCAGAGAAAATATTTGACCTGTTGCCTCAGTCTGATGGCGGCGCGGATCAGCCATCATGGGGCATCGTCATGGATGCATCCAATGAAGACGGCTCACAGCCCTCTCAGGGCGATCTGGAGCAGATGGCGGCAGATGTAGACCAGCGTGTCTTCATGGCGGCACAGGCGGCTGAGAACGCTGGCAAACTACCATCTAAGATTAAAGAGATGGTGTCGCGCATGCGGCGTTCTCAAGTTGATTGGATGGATGTGATCCGCAGATTTGTTGGCGGTGATCAGCCAGAAGATTACACATGGCGGCGGTGCAATCGCAAAGTGTACTACACCCAAGGCATATACATGCCAGCAGTTGATCGTGTCGGTGTCGGTGACATCGTGCTGGGCTGGGATAGCAGTGGCAGTGTATCGATGCGTGAGCAGGAATATTTCCTTGGTGTCTTCAACCAGTTGATTGAGGATTTTAATCCGCGCTCTATCACATTGATCGTCTGCGATGCTGAGGTTCAGTCTGTGACTGAGTATGCTCAAGGCGAGTACATCAACGGTGTCGAGGCCAAGGGTAGAGGCGGCACTCGCGTCATGCCTGTATTCGATTATGTCTATGACAATCAGATACCATGCGATGCTATGGTTTACCTGACTGACATGGGCATCTTCGACTATCCGAATGAAACACCAGATTACCCAGTGCTATGGGTATCAACCGATATGGATTGCAATGATGCACCCATCGGTGAAACAACAAGAATACAGGTGGCGGCATAGTGCCGCCATCTTAACCTCTTATGATTGGAGACTACAATGAATGAACAATTAAAAAAGAATTATCTATCTGCGATGCAGTGTAAGAAGGCAATCAATGACATGGCAAAAACTTGGGAGATGCCAAACGATTTGGTTTGCCTAATCCTCAGGGGGAGAAGCAAATTTGACATCAGCGTTGATGTTGATAAATTCTTTGATGAACATTGCTTCGGTGTTGAGAGTGCTGTGGTTAAGTACATGCAGAGTATGGTCAATCAGGTTAGAGACTATCGCCAATTTGCCAATGCAAAGACATCAAAGAATACCTTCAACCCAATGAAAAAACATGCAGACCTAACCTTCGCACTTGCACAACGTGTTCTGTCGGATAATTACATACGGTGCATGGGTCTTGGGGTGGTGGAATCCAATGCAAAGGACACATATATTGAGCATGAGAAAACTAGCGATTACACATGTACTAATCGTGTGGGTCTAAAGTTGACTTGGTATCGCAACGTGTTCTTAGAAGGTCTTGCTATGCTGATGTCAGGATCAGGCAAGAGGTTTGTTATGCATGCAAAAAAGGCAGACATAATTTTCGATGCACTGCCAGAGACTGCCACTGCCTTCAAGGTAAAGACGGTCACTTGGAAAAAGAGTGTGCCTGATGTCCAAATCGGATGGCTTGTGGTGCATAACCATGATAGCACTGACTTGTTGTCAGATAAAGGCGAGACGCAGAAGGTTCATGCATACTCAAAAAACCTTCAGTCTGCCATTGAATTACTAAACCGCAGAACCAAGGCGTTCGTCTTGGGCACACTGCTCGACAATCTATAAGGAGATAATCATGATTAGTTGGGATAACGCACCTGAATATTCATACCGTGGCATAAGGTATCTGCCACATGTTGATGATTACTATGACGCTGAGGGCGCTTTGGAAAACCGCAAGGTATTTCATGACTGCTATGAGGAAACAAAACTGAGCGGCGATTACGGTGTGATCGCGCCCATGTTCTCAGCAAGCCACTCGCCGTATGAGTTTATGGATGAGGACACATTCCAATACCATGTAGACATGATGTTACATGAATGCCCACACTGTGGTCGCGCATCACTTAAATCATAAGGAGAATGAAATGATCTGGCCTATAATTTTTGTATCCTCTCTGCTCGTTATACAAGCAGGGATGTCTGTCGCTGAATTGCCAGACACCTATAGCCTTGTGCTGGGTTGTCTTGTTATGCTTATTGGCATGCTTATGATGATTACATCTGCATATGCCATGTCAAGATCAGGAAGGTTTAGAGATGAATGAGTACGCTATTATTATTCTCACCACCTTTTCGTTTAACGGAGAGGTGACATCTGAGTTAGAGGCTCAGTGGTCTGATCCTAAATTCAAAACTCATGCGGAGTGTTCAAGTTACCTTGATGCAAACCACTCTGACTTGCATTATCGTGTTGAAAATTTCTTCGGTTCATGGAAGAATAATCCAAAGATCACATTGATTTGTGATGAGCCGCACATTAGATTTGACAACCAGTTACCCCGATAGGGTTGGTTAACGCATGTGTGTAGGCGTTTAGGTTAGTGTTGCCTATCGGGGTTTCTCCTTTCCCTCACTGACCAGCACACAGGGAAGAGCGTTATTGGTGGCGCTCTTCCCAACACCAATATTATGACGGCCAATAGTTTTAATTTTATTAATTAGTTTTATAGAACTTTTCAGTTTCCTTTGGACTGCCCACCATTGGGAGACATGTGTAAGCCCTTGGGCAAGGCAACAGACCCCCGACAAACGGACATGGGGGAGAAAGGAAAGCAACATGCTTTCAGTAATCTCAAAACAGCGCGGCTTGAACTCATCGCTCGATCCGTCAGATCAGATTGAAAATCTTTACTCACTGATCAAGAACCCACCACAGAACTCTCGTGTGATTGAGGTCACACCGTTCTTGGCGGAACACATCCTTGAAAACCTCAACATCGGAAACCGTACAAAGAAGACGGAGAAGATTAAGACATACGCCAAGGACATGTTGGGCGGCAATTGGTCTTTGACTAATGCCACTTTGGCCTTTGGCAAGGATGGTTACTTGAAGGATGGACAGAACCGCTTGAGCGCATGCGTTCGCGCTGGCAAACCGTTCATCACTCACGCCATCTTTGGCATTGATCCAGAGTCGTTTATCCACATGGATGTCGGCGCGAACCGTTCAAACATGGATGTGTTCACCATCATGGGCGTTCCTTACCCATCGATGACAGGCTCTGTCCTTCGCCACATCGTGGCATACAAGAGCGGTCATGCAAACACAAAGAATGTTCGCCTTACGAACGATGAACTTCGCAAGTTTTACGTTGATGAGGTTGACACTAATGTTCTTGAGAAAGCAATCAGGCTATCTAAGATCACTAAGAAAAGCACATTGATCCCAGTGCCGCCTCTTGCGGCGTTGTTCACATCGTTGCAGAGAGCGGCGATGATGAGAAGGTATGCGAGTTCCTAAACGATCTCGCGTCAAACCATGGCAAGGGTGTGCGCTCACCAGTGCGTTACTTCCTGACAAAAATTACTGAGATCCGCGTTGCTAACCGCAACAAGGTGACAGCAGATGTGATGTCAATATTGCTAGCGCGAACATGGATCAACTACCTCAACGGTCGCGCATCAACTCGTGCAGACATGTCGATTGATAGCAACAGCATGATGCCTAACATCTAGAACTACACACATCTGTGTAATTCTAACACATAAAAGAAGGGGGCGGTGATTAGCCGCCCCCTTTAGTTTGGGAGGAAACGCATGACCTTCATGCAGGTTTTATATTATTGATATTATTCAGCCTCGTCAAACCTTTTTCTCTCTTCTTCAAAACATTCTACGGCTGCGGCAACATACCCACACTTATCAAGCATACTATCCCAGTGACCATTCGTAGTCATAACGCGAGCCGTTTTCACCAGATCCATCATCAACCCATGATCTGTCGCTGATATACTTTCCCCATCTTTCAACTTATCTCTAAGATAAATTGTCCAGAAATCCGCTATCGTTTTCCAATTCTTATACGGAGATCCATAGTGATCCCCTCTAGCATCAATCACATCCATAGCCTCACCAAGTATTTGTTTACCAAGTCTATCCATAATACTTCCCCACTATATTAATCAATCTTTTCATGTTTCCATTAGCCTCAACCCACATCATTTGAACCTTGGTCAAAGGCACATCCTCAAGAATACTTCTCAGTATTTTATAAACTTCCCGCCCCAAATTTTCTCTCACCTCTTCCAAAACTTTTCTCACCTTGCTTCTCGCCATCGCATATTTGTCGGTGTAATCAGAAGATGTTCCCTTTACTTTTGGCTCAAATGTTTGAGCACGCAATCCTATTGTTGAGTTATAATGCTCAATCATCATGGAGTCCAGCGTTTGATAATGATCAAGTTTAATCTTCTTCGAAAGCAATAAGTTATCTAGAACTTTTTGATCGATTACCCTCACTCGTATGGAGTGTCCACCACCTATGAACTCTGGCCTTACAAGATGACGACGATGTAATTCTTTAGTGCCGTAGTCTGATTGATTACTCATTAGAATGGTACATCCTCTGGCTGATATTGCGGAACTTGCATTGGCGTAGGAAAGTCATCTGTTGGCAGGAAATATGTTGATGTCACTGGGTCAAAATAAATCTTTGTGTCGCCCTGTTTACCAACCCAAGAGAACCTGCATTTCCAAATGTGAACCTCTGACTCAGATCTTTTAGGGTCAGGTCTGTGGACAGTCAATCCAATGTCTGCCTTCGCAAACCAAGCGGCTGAACCTGAGATATCATAACCCTTCGGCACAGGAACTTTACCGTCAGCGCCGCGCAACATCTTTGTTGGGTGTGCCACAAACCAAAGGTGGATATCGTGAGCCTGTGCAAACACGCGCAACTTAGTCAGCATGTCTGAGATCCAATCTGTCTCGCTGATATCCCTACTCTTCTGAATGTAATTGTATGGGTCAATGATCGCGCCCTTCACACCGTGTCTCATGACCGCCGCCTTTAGTCGGTCAATGATGTCATCGATAGTGGCAAGCGAACCGTCAGCCTGATAGAGGAAAGTAAAGTGTGATTGAATGAACTGCTTACCGTAGTCCAAGTCATGCTGAGACATACGCTGTGTTGCCCCAGCAAAGAACGGCTTGCGTAAATATTTTGATATCAACTTTGCTATATGAAGACGGGGTTCGTTTTCGAAAGAACAAATAGCAAACTTCCAGTCATCGTTCTGAGCCATGTTAATCATAATCTGATCGATGAACTCGGACTTACCTGACGATGGGTGTCCTGTCACCACAGTCAACTGTCCTTCAACCACAGTGTAGAACTCATCGACATTGTGGTAGCCAGTGCTTGCCCCCTTCCCCATGCCATTGTTATAGATGTCATCAACTGCATCATAAAAATGTTCGGCATCATACAGTCCTGCAACAGGCCACGGGGTTGCTTTGTTAGGTAAGTTCTCTAGAACTTTTTTCCCATGCTTAACTAGAACATCGTTGGCATCCTTGCAATCATCGGGGTATGACACTCGCCAACATCTATTCTTGCCCACCCTTCTGGCAATCTCTTCTGCCATCGCCTGACCAGCTTCATCTGAGTCTGTAGCAATGATAATCTTATTCGCTTTATCCAAAAACTTTTTGGCGTTCCAAAGGAACTGAAACTTGTTGTCGTTAGCTGGCTCAACTGGGCTGTCATTAACCTTCATGACCGCTCCGTTAGGCACAGATACAACACTCTTAAAACCTGCTTCCATGAAGGCAAGTACATCCATCTCGCCCTCGCAAACTATCAAGTCGTCACCAATGTCCACATTCTCGATGTTAAAAAATGTTTGCGGGTTGCTCTGGCAAGAGAACCCTTTATCTTTTATCGCCCTAATCTTTGCGGCATACTGTTGCCCATCGTTTGAATAAGGGAACACGACACATGATGTCTCACTTCCGACAGATCTGATGTAGTGATTGGCGCTCTTTACCCCAGCAGTCTTTGCTGTTATCTCGCTAATCCCCCTCGACATTAGCCATGCGATAGCGTCTTGATCTAACTCAAGCCAATTCTTTTTAACTGCTGGTGCAACTGGTGTCATCGTTTCCCTCTTAACTGGTTTATAGTCTTCCCTTAATTTAACGGCGCCAGAATTTTGACAGTGCCAACACTGATACAGAACTTCTTCTGACTGAACTCTGAGCGAGAGGGTTCGTTCCCCCTTCTTCTTTCTCTGTTGAGAACAAAAAGGGCATGAGACTTTGTGTTGCCCCACACCCAGACGGATCGCATTACTGCGTAAACTTTCATCAATACTCATAGCGTTCCTCCACGAACACATACAACGATATTGCCAAGCGGAGAAACTGTCAAGCCAGAATTTTGATGGTTGTTAGTTACTAGTTATTACTAGTTATAAATATATATAAATATATACTAGTTATATTATATTAATAATTAACTATTACATCTTTTAGTTTTCTTCCCTTGTATCTGGCAATCGCTGGTTTAGATTCCAAGATGTCAACAAAGTGTTGACGCATTCGCTCCGCATTGAGCGCGGCAAAGTCGCAAACGGTTTCGAAGTCCTCACTCTCCAGCCATCTGATCACTTCCAGTTTCGGTTTCATGTCGTCCAGATATGCGTCTGAGATCGCTTGGGACATTACCTGTCTCCAAAGCCGACACTCTGATGACAGTTCTTGGTCGGCATTTGTCCAAGCCCCAGTATATATGCTTCTCTTTGACCTGTCTGTCATTCTCGTATATGTATCCCTGCATGCAATCTAATATTAAACTCTCATCAAGATCAGGTCTCCTTGTTGAATAATAAATCAACATCTCAACACAGACATCGCCAGTAAATAAATCTTTTATCTTCTGGCATTGCTCCCCAAACTGCTTCACATAATTTCTAGCCTTGTCAGATTTAATTGACACAGGGCGCCCTTTTATCTTAACAATCTTTCGGCTGTTAGCCTTTGACGCTGGCTCTCCTTCTATCACAAATTCATGAATTTTTCTCGCCATTTATTTACCTTCATTTTTTAATTGACATTGTTGGTCATACATGGCATTTAATGATCAAAGGAGGCAACCATGCAGTATACAAATAACCATAAACTACCTGACGCTTTTGTCAATTTCGCAAAGCGTGACAACTATTCGAAGGGCGCGGCAGATATCTCTGTCACCACCTTGATTGACAGCCCTCGCGTGAGGCTTATGAAGGAACACTATGCCAGCAACATGACAACGGATGTTGTTGATATGATCTGGCCTTTGTTTGGCACAGCCGTTCATCACATCCTCGAACAGGACGATGGCGAAGATGTTGTCAGGGAAGAGCGTTTGTTTTATTCAGACGGTGAGTGGGTACTTTCAGGTGCTATCGATCATCAGCGTATGAATGGGAACTCAATTGAGATCACGGACTACAAAGTAACTAGTGTCTGGTCTGTAATCTACGGCAAGCCTGAGTGGGAAAACCAACTCAACACATACGCATTCCTTGTACAAAAATCTAAAGGTATAAAGGTTAGCCGCTTGCAGATCTGCGCTATCCTGAGAGATTGGAACAGGCGTGACGCAGACAACAAGCCTGACTACCCACAAGCCCCAGTGGTAACAGTGGATGTGCCACTATGGTCTGACCAAGAGCGCATCAGATATGTTCATGAGCGCCTCGCCTACCACAAGGGGGCGCAGATTACATACGACATGGAAGAAGAACTTGAAGACAAGTTTATTTTATGCACAAGCGAAGAACGATGGAGCAAGCCCGATGCGTGGGCTGTAAAGAAGAAGGGCTTGAAGAGAGCCATGCGTGTCTTTGATAATGTCAATGACGCTAACGATTTCTCAGCGGCACAAACTGTGCCGACTGAAATAGAATACCGTGCTGGTGAACACACACGGTGTAAGGGCAACTACTGCGGTGTTGCTGAATTTTGCTCACAGTATAAAGGAGAATTGGAATGAGCAGTGTTTGGGAGACCTTATCTAAAATTGATGTCAGTGAACACACTGAAGAAAAGAATGGCTTGACTTATCTGAGTTGGGCTTGGGCTTGGGGATGTCTGCTTGGACATTATCCAAACTCTACATTTGAAAAGCATCTGCATGAGGCAGATGGTCGGCTTGTGCCGTACATGAAAGACGATCAGGGCTTTGCCTTTGTTATGGTAAGCGTGACTGTGGAAGAGAAGACGTTAACTGAGGTCTTCCCTGTTCTTGATTTCAGAAACAAAGCAGTAAAGCACCCAGATGCTTTCGCTGTAAACTCATCTCTTCAAAGAGCCTTGGCAAAGTGCATAGCCATGCACGGTCTTGGTCATTACATTTACGCTGGTGAGGATCTTCCTGTCGGCGCTGAAGAGAAACCATTACAAGTAGATGTTGTCAGTAAGGACGGTAACAAAGAGACCGCATCTGATTGGTCAACTGTAGCGGTTGCATTTAAGACATTCATTCCTGAGTGCGACACAGTAGATAACCTTAGAACATTCTGGGGTTCAAACAAAGAGGCTATCGATCTTCTGAAGAAGAATGATGAGGCTCTTTACAACGAAGTTCTACAGAACTTTTTATCACACAAAGAAACTCTTGAGCCAAAAGGAGAAGCGGCATGAGTAACTATGATCCATCAGGCGCGCTGTTTGTGAACAGCAAAAAGAAATCTGAGAAGAGTCCAGACTACACAGGTAAGTTGGAATTATCTGACGAGGTCGTGAACGATCTTGTGTCTCAGATGGAGCGTGGCGTTGAGAAGCCACAGATCTCTTTGGTTGGTTGGAAGAAAGTCAGTAAGGCTGGCAAGCAGTTCCTATCAATCATCGGGAATGTGTATGAGGAGCGTGGCAATGGCGCCGAACCTCGGCAACAGCAGTCTAACAATCTTGATGACAATGTTCCGTTCTAAGAGAGTTCGCTCTAAGAAATATCTACAGACCCTGCGTGGGCAACCTTGCTTGGTCTGTGGGTATGGCGCAGAGGCACACCACATCATGTTCGCAGAGCCTAATTCTCTGGGGATGAAGGTGGGAGACAATTGGTGTGTTCCTCTGTGCCACTTTTGCCACATGAAGTTACATGCTTTCGGTGATGAGAGAAGTTGGTGGGATCTAAAAGGCGTAGACCCACTTGCTTGGGCGAAGAACAACTGGGAGAAGTTCAATGGATAAATTACATGAACGAGTTGGCCTTGCTATTTACGAAGCCATAAAGCGTTTTGAGGAGCAAGGTATTGAGATGTCGGTCTCTGATTATTCAGAGGTGGCAAGACAAGCAATCTGTGCAATGAGATATCCAAGCACAGAGATGATGGAAGTAATACAGCATCTGCCAAAGTATCACAACAGAATGGACATGTGGTGTGCCATGATTGATGTGGCGCTTGGCAGGATAGTGTTGAAAGAAATGGGAGATGGAGACTACTATGAAACAATCGATTGAAGAAGACCTTTGTTACTTGCCTACTAACAGGCTTTGCAGTTTGAGTGACAAACTTGGGGATGAGTTTTTCCCAGACGACATTGACAATGTGTTCAAGCAAGAGATCATCACATACCACCGCATTGCTGGTGGCATTAAGAAGACTACATTCGTGAGGAACTTTGTTGGCAAAACACATCATGACAGTACAACGCAAGAGATAATGATGGCAGGGAGCGCGCCATGAGCATTGAAGATACCAAGGCCATACTCGAAATGATTAGGACGCCGCCAAAGATAGAGACATCTGTTGGCAAAAGAAGCAACAGAAGGTATGGGTCCAACATGAAGCGTGGAGATTTCTATGGCCTGAAGAAAAGGCGTGTCATAAAAGATCTAAAAGAACTTGAGGGGAATGTAAAAGATGAATGACGTTAGAGATGCTACCGTATCATTTGAGGCAGTCAAGACATCGATGTCTCAAAGTAAAGCAGGGACTATCCTGCGTCTTGCCATCCATCCAAACGAGGTTCCCCCAAGTCTACACACTGACTGGGTTGGTTCACGCTACATGGTGGCGCTGGTAAAGTTAGATGACCACGATCAACCTGAGATCCCTCAGCACAAAAGGGAGACTGACGCTATGGTTGCATCAGCAGGAATGCTGTGTCGCAACTTTGACTTTGCTGATTACATTTACCGTCAAGGTCTGATTGAAGACTACGACAGTATCGATGATGAGAAGAGGGAGAAGCAAGTGGTGCATGGCCTCAGATCATATCTTGGCATTGAGAGTAGATCAGAGCTTCACAATAATTCAAATGCGCGTGAGCGCTTCAAACAACTACAAGAAGGATTTGAGTCATGGAAAATGGGCAAGTCAGCAACGGCTTAGTAAACATAAGGGGTCTTGCCGACATGCTGTTGGTGGACAATACAAGGAAGGCCAAGTATATAATAAAGCAGAACGATGACTTCCCAAAGGCTATATACCTCAGCCCTCGCAACAGATGTTGGAAGGTTGAAGAGGTTAAGAAATGGCTTGACATGAAAAGGGATAGTTCTATATAACTTAACAGCACGGAAACGTGTTCGGCTGGTAAAAGCGGTGTCGGAAACGGCTCCGCTTTTACCTTATTCCAGCGTCATACATAGTCTTGTTGGCCTCTTTAACCAACTGACTAATCCTTTCATTGATCTTAGCAATCAGTTCAGTCTTCCTTGCCTCTGGCATAATGGGATTGTTTCTTATTGTGTTCTTCTGTCTGATCAATCTGTTCCGAGCGTTGTCGATACGCTTGACATTGCCATATATACTAAGCAATGTTTCATACTCAGCACGGACACGGCGTATGTTTGCTGGGTCTCTGTATGCCATTGCTGTCTCAAGTTCTTTACGCGCGCTCAGGATCTTATCCCTGTTCTCAATGTAAACTCCCACATCTTCATATGATGATGGGGAGATTGTTAGTTTGCGTACAATCGGCAGTGTTCGAGAAAGATCACCGTCAAAGTCGCCAGCCAGAGCCTTGGTTACATTGACCGGAGTTTCAACTGACCTTCTTACAAACGCACCAGCGGCGCCAGTAACGTAGTCAAACCAAAACTCAAGAACATCTGGAGAAAAATCTATATACCCCGGAGTTACCTCTGTTCCTCCGGTCAAAGAATTTATTTGCTGTGCGATAGTGCGAGCCACAGGGCTGGTGTTGTTCCAGTACATCTGGCTGTCTGGCTTTTGCAAGCCAAACGGAGAGCTAAACTTGTAGATTGGGTCGCCCTTGTAGTCCTTGTTTACCATTAGCGAAACGAATGGGTCTACTACAGTGGGAGCCGCAATGTTTTCCCAGTCTTCAATTCCAGAGCCAAGAGGGTTTAGGAGTTCAAGCATAGTGCCTGTAATTGTTTCGCTCGCCTGACCAACGGTGTACTCACCACGCATAACACGGCTGATTGAGCGCCCTGTGTTGGTCGCCATGTTAAGTCCGTAGGCAAGTGGGATCTTAATAAACTTGCCGCCAATAACTCCTGCAAATGGGTTAGGTAGAATAAGATTATGCTCAAGAGTGTAGTCACTTAACTCGTCATAGTCGTTCTTACCGTCTCCATCCTCATCGTCAGACAGCGCACCCATCAACTGGTCTTGAAGCATGCCATAAATAAACATGCTACCCCATAATGCTCTTACCTTTGGCGAGCGAACAGCCGCATTGGCTAGTGCCATCGAACCTTGAAGTGATGCGTTATAGAATAGGAACAGGCTGTTCATGAGAACCTTGTCTTCGCCACCCTTGGCAAAGTTAACAGTCACATTCCTTGCCGCTTGTGCTGCTCTTTGTTCACTGTATCCTCGCTTGCGTAACGCATCAAAGGTTGCTATGCGAACGCCGTTCTCAACCGCAGTGTTGTAGTCTTCAAGGAATTTGCCAAGTTTGCTGAAGCCATTCTTTACCAAGCCAAGTTTGCCAGACTTAGAGTCTCTACCTATGCCATCAACAATACCTTTGAGTTGCTCAACCTGATCTTGTAGATCTGACATTTGGTTGGTCGCGTTCTTACCGCCAGCCTTCACAAACTCTTCGTAGATTCTAGCCCACTCACTATCCTTATTGCCACGAAGCAACCCAGCGATGCCCTTCACCGCTGGCAATGCGTTCTTAACAATCTCTCTTGTTATCTCTTTTTCTTCATACTGATTGATGTTAATTGCTGCTGTCTCAAGGTCACGGGCAAAGTTAGATATAACAAACTCTGGGTTCCAAGATGTGTTTAGGTTTGACAGGACGCGATTAATTTTTCCCATAAACCTAACAAGGCTAGAAGATTTTGTTGGCGTCATTGCACCCTTCAGGGCGCGTGCGATACGGTCATCAAAGATTTCGATATGCTTTTCTTCACCGTTTATTTTAACAGTCAAGATGTTGTCACGAATGGAGTCATCATATTTGTCGATGACCTCACCATAGTTGGATGTGTCAATGTCCCTGTTTGTGATCAGTTCATAGAAAGCCTTACCAACCTTGTTGCGCTCTGCCTTCTGAACGGACTGTTGATTCTGAGCCATCAAGTTAGCCAAGATGTTTACGGCATAACTATCACCACGTCCTTGCATCCGCGCTTCAAGTCTACCCCTTGAACCATACAGGTTGGGCGAACGGCGCGATGAGTTGCGGTAATCTTGAGACGCCTCTTCGTCAGGCTCCATTGTTCCACGCAGTGGTACATAGTTGCTGAAGTTAGTTGGTTGCCACTTGCCCTCTGGGTCAGCCTGTACAGTCGCTGGGTCTGGGATCAAGTCTCCATCTTCGCGTATCTTGTTAGTGCTTTGAACGATGCCATCTGCAAATGATGCAACAGTGTCCAGTTGAGAGCGCAGTGTTGGATCTTGCTTTGCCACCCAATCCATAATAAAATCGGCTTCTTGATCTGACATACCAGAGCCAACGCCGCGCTTGTATTTATTTAAGATGTACGCGTTACGTTCTCTTGCGTGCCGTGCATACAAAAACGCTTCAGCAAGTGCAATCTTTGGAGACTGATCCTCTGCTAAATAATCTCTAACAAATTTAGAGCCAGAGGCAAGCGATGAAAGGCTGGTATCCGTAGCGTCCAAAGCCTTCACGCTTTCAGCAAGAGGCTCAAACAATTCCTGCTGGTTCTTTTCAATCTGATAACCAGCACGTCCTTGCGCTAGTTCTTCCTGTAGGTAAGCATCGTGGGCGTCAACAATGTCGGCGCCCTCACGGCTCAACTCGTCATAAAGTTTACCCACTGGCAACAGTGCATCTTGATACTTAGTAAAGAACCTTTCAGACAAAGCCTCTGCTCTGTCCTTGTCAGTGACTATACCAAGAGCCTTAGGGATCTTGTAGGTGGCTATACCAAGAACCTTGGACAGCAAACCTGATACGTTGTTGTAAGATATTTTGGCTGTCTGCTGGTCTACTCGCTCGGCAAGTCGAGAGTTGCTCATACTGTATGAGCGCTCTGGTACTAGCGCTATGCTTCGCTTTCGCTCTTGGTCAGAAGTTCTTGGGCTTCCTTCTTCTTGTCCATCTGTGATTGGAGTGACATCACCAGATTCCTCAGTTGAGAACGTGGAATTTGCCCGATCACGGACGATGACTCGGTCTGCTTCGGGGAGTGCTTCTGCGATTGTTTCGACATCATAGCCTTCCTTTTGTAGTAGCGCTATAGCGCCATCAATGTAATCGTTGTCATCACCAATGCCCTTCCTGACACCGTATGAATAGAAAAGATTCTTTTCAGGATACCACATCAGCGCTTGGAAGTCAGCGTTGTTGATATCAATACCAAGATCTTCCTTTAGAATCTCTCTGGCACGATTGGTAATAGCGCGCATTGCTGTACGTTGCTTTGCCGTGCGAGGATCTTCTTGCATTTGAGTCGTGAAGTTTTTAGCCGCAGTATCAGCCGCCAACAGTAACTCTGATTTCTTTGGCTCGCCATAGCCAGCCTTAATCCTGCGTACTCTGTAGTTCTGAAACTGGTTGTTTAACTCTATGGCAAACTCTTGCACGTTTGCATCTGTTACTATGTCGGCGTTAATAACATCAAGAGATGCCTTTACAAGTTCAGCCTCTGCCTCTCTGAGTGGCATGTTGTTTACGGCTTTTAATACTCGAGCCTCGTTGTTCGCAACGGTTCTCTCTGTGACATTTTTGAATGGCTCGCCAGTTATGCGGTTAAACATACGCATCCACCAACGATCCATGGTGAGTGTTTCAAAGTTGCCATTTAAGTTCTGATAAAAGCCCTGACCAATTTTAGGGCCCATGATATAAGAGACATACACTTCAGTATCGACAGACTCTTTGGCGTCCACTGTAATACCAAGCGCTCGTACAACATTGTTCTGACGCAGTTCACGCACGGTCATCTTCTGGCTTAGAAATTCCTTGATCTCTAAGTCGGTGTAGCCCATGTCTTTCATGGTGTTATACAGGGCAAAGGCATTAACCATTGAGCCGCCCTGATTGCCAAAGCCCTTCTCAATAAACTTGCCAGTTTCTTTCCAGTTCCTGTATTGCTCTGCGGCGTACTGCCAGTTTGGTATCACGCCAATACCGTTAGATGTTACAGCGGTAGCGTATTGATACGCGGCTTCATCAGCAGTCCCCGGCTTAACATCTGGGAATAGGACACTGGTAATTCTTTTGGCAAGGCTAAGTGTTTTGTCATACCAGCCAATAGCATTTCCGTCTCTTGAATAGGCGGCTTCAGCCTCTGCCGCAATCAGAGTAGCAATCTCTTCCCAGTTATTTGGATCAGACCAGTCAAGAACAACATTGCCCCTATCGTTTTGCATATTCTGTGCAGCGTCAACAAGTATTACCGTGTTGTATGGTGCTTGTGGTATGTAGTATCTGTTCTCTGGGTCACCTACCTCAGTGTTAACATTACCAAGGCTGGTAAGTTTGTACTGCTCAGGGGTGAGCCTTGCGATAGAATACTTCGGCGCCTCAGATAAGTTAGGTCTAACTTTTAACGGATTAAATACTGCGGCAGCAAGACCCATAGGACTGTTCGCATAGTAGCCAAGATAGCCACTATCCTTAATCAACTTCTCAGTCATGGTTGTCGCATGATTGGAGCGATCTCTCGACACAGTAAGATGATCTGGTATCGTTGCTATTGCTTTGTCTTTGAAGTTCTCAGGGTCAGCGTCCCAATTGTACAAAGATTCAAGAGGAACCTCTGTAATGTACATAGAGTCCCCAATGTTCCAAGAGTCTTTGGACTTGGAGTACCCTCCATCTTCCCCGACATTCAAGCCATAGTAACTGCGAGGTGGGTATATGGATGAGAAGCCAACACGGCGCTCACGCTCGTCACCACGCATCATTACGTTAGACCCATGACGTTCTGGGTCTACCGTATCAATATCTTCTACGCTTGAGTAATGAGTTAGTCTGACTTTGCCGTCTTCGTTGACGCTCGGGACAGGAGCGACTGAGCGCGCGCGTATCTTGCCTGCATCGCCAGCTTGTCCTGCTCCAGTTCTTCCGACTCGACCAAGGTCTGACCTGCCAACTCGGCTTCCACCGTTTGGTCCATTTGTTTCTTCAACGATTCTTCCATCTTCAATCTCCAAGTCTGGCGCCACGCCCTCGTTCACAACGAAGTCAGGAAGTAGCGTAAGTTTCTGATCAGCATAAACTGTTTCGCCCGGGTTGGCACGGTTCTGATCACCATATGGACCGTAGTTAACCCAAGAGTTTTGACCGCGGGTCTCTGTTGTCATAGCCCTTGCGGCAAGCGGAGAGTACATGCGAACGTGCGCTTGCCATGCGTTCTCTTCGCCACGGGCAGTGAAGGTCGCGCCCTCAAGCCCATGCCCAAAGTAGTCGTGGACAATACGGAATAAGTCATTGACCGTCACGTCAAGACCATCAATTCTTTCGCCAACCTTGTCGAGCAATGGATTCAGAACCCTTTGCTCATCTGTGATTTCCTCTACACCAAATCCATCTTCAGTTGGGAATACCCACATATGATTGTTGTCACGGATATCAAGCAACACATCACGCGATCCGTTCGGGTATGGGTTGTCCTGACCTTGCTTGATAAACTCAATGTTGATACCAGTGTCTTTAATAAACTGCCATTGCGCTTTGGTCTCATCAGCCATAGCCTTGTATGCGGCGCGCACATCTGGATCTAGAGGAGAGTCCTCTGCCTCTTGGAAGGCCCCAGCAATACGCCGCGCAAGATCTTCATTGACTTGTACATACTCAGCCTGTCTCCGCATCGGCATGCCAACCGATTTAAGGTAGCGATCCTTGACATCATGAACCACATCAATCGGGCCAAGTAGATTAGATGGCGTGTTAGGCAGTCGAGCAACTGAATACTTGAAGTCAGGCTTGCGACCAAACTGTGGGTTCTTTGCCAAGACAAGTGGGCCAACCTGAACGACTAAATCAGCGCCAATAACTGGCTGAGTTGTCACCCTGTCATAGAAGTATGCGTGGCGTGTGGGATCAAATCCAACCTGAACAACAGATGGGTCAAGCAAAAGTTGCTGTGCCAGAGCAAAGTCTGCGTCAGGATTAGACCCAACGAACGATCCTTTAATGGTGGCGTATGGGCCTTTCTCTCCACCTTGTGCAATCCGCAAGCCAGTTCTTTCACTCGCTGAGAAAGACACATTTTGTATTACTGCTGTCGCTTCATGCGCTATTACTCTGTTGTTGGAGTCATGAATGGTGGGCACCCAAACTCCCTGATACCTGTAGGCTGGGATATCAAGTCTTAAACTAATTGGCGTGCCAACCTCAATGTTAGATGCCTTGCCTAACTTTTCCAGTTTCTTTGGGGCAGTAGCCGACAAAGCACGCCTCATGTCTTCCATTGTTTCTGGAGCGGGGACAGTTTGATACGGCATGATAGGCTTAAATTCATTGACGATGTTGTCATACTCTTCGTATGTGATCTCACCATCAGCCAATCTATTAGCCGCTTTTTCAAGTTCAGGTACACGCTTGGTTACATCCTTAAAGTTTTGACCAATGCGCTCAATGTCACCTTTAAGTGGCACCATGTACCCAGCGCGAACGCCAGCAGTGGAATAGCGAGAGCCAGCAGGTGCTTGAGCGGCCTTTTGTAGGTTGCGCTGTCTCTTGCCGACCTTGCCAGCGAGGATGCCGTCAAACAATTCTGCGGCGCTGTTAAACCCTGCATCGCTGTGGGCTCTGAACACAGACTTAAAGAAGCGTACAATCTTTTGGAAGATACCCTTCGGCTTTCCGCCGACCTTGATGCGACCATCAGCGTAAGCGCGGAACATTTCAGCCACCGCTTCTTCTGCTATGTACTCTTGACTCTGACCACGGTTCATAATTGAAGCGCGTTCCATGAACGTGTAGTCTCGCTCTAGGTTTTTGCCAGCCTTTGACCGCACATACTTGCGATTGGTTGCCGCTTTAACCAGCATACTAAACTCAGCGTCAGTGATAACACCCAGCGACCGAAGCGAGTGGATCACCTCGTGGTTTACTACACCCTTGAGGCGCTGTGTAAGTTGTGCCTCTGTCAGGTTTGGATTATAGACCTCCATGGCAATCGTAATCATGCGGCGACCAGCATCGCCTGAAGTTTCATAAGCCTCTACGACATGACCACTTTTGATGCGCTCTGGCTCTAATACATTCTGGGTTACTAGATCAACATCAGACAAACCAAGGTCTTTGAACAAATACTTGCGGAGGTTGTTAGCCACTGTGTTGATAGTGCGCTTGTACTCGTCTGTAGGCTTTGCGCTCAGTGATTCCATCATGGCCTGACGCGCTTCATTGGACGTGATCTGAACAGCGTTCACTCTGTCTGCGTTGTCTGGCTGTGACTGATTAGCCAATGCTTGGAATGTGTTTACTCTTTCAGAGATGGCCTCAACTCTAGCGCTGGTCTCGTCAGCAACGCGCTGTTGGTTCTCGATCTCCATTTGTTCTTGTGTGTTGGTGGCGCCACGCTCTTTCAGTTCTTGCAGTTTGCGGCGTTCATCTGCGGCCTGCACTCTCAGAGCATTTAACTGAGATTCAAACTCTCTTAACTTGATGTGCTTATCAGACTGTACAGGCTCCTCTTTACCTTCAGGCAGAACAGCTTTGTGCTGAGTAGGTGATATAGGTGTAGCGTGACCCTTCTTAGCAAGGGCATCAACTGCCGCGCGCGCTTCGTTGACTTTCATTTTATACTTGCGCTGAATTTTTGGTATGCTAATCACACCATCTTTAGCCAATATGCTACCGTCTTTGAGCGACTGCTTCATGTCCTCAAAGTTCTCTATAACTTTTTGGTTAACAATGCTTGCTTCTTTTTGCTGTGCCTGCTCTGCCTCTGTTAACTTAGGCTCAAAGAACGCTGGCTTTTGTTTGGTAGCCTCACGATTGTACGCGGCAATGCCACGCTCCGCGCCATAAGCGTCAGTAACAATGTCTTGAAGTTCTTGGATTCCAATCTCTGAATCAACATCGGCGATACCCGTGCGCGTGCGGTACTGACGAACAGCCAACTGCTCATCATCTGGTAAGTTCTTTAGATCTACACCAGCAAAACCACCAACGGTTATCTCGCGCATCTTTTGCGCTTGAAGTTCTCTCTCCGCTGTAGGGTCTAACGCCAGTCTTTTCAGGCGCGCCGAATCTTCTAACTGCTTTTCAGTAGGGCCAGTTGTTGTTTCATCAACAACATTAACCTCTAGATTTTCTACCTTTTCTGGCTGTGGCAACAGTTGCTGTACTGGGTTGCCCTCGTCATCGTACTGCTCAAAGCCAAGAGATGCTTGAGCATTGCCAAAATCAAATTGCTTTTCGTTTGACTCTTCTCTGAGGTCGTTCTCTAGTTGACGATCCTTGTCAAACTGTTTGCGCACACGGCGACCGCCTACAGTATCAATCAAGAACTGTAATGTGGCGCCAGCACCGCCACCATAAATAGCATCATCTTGATATGCGCTTGCTGTAATTTCAAGATCTGGGTTGTATATATTTTGCTCAACAAGGTCTTGCATTATAGCGGCGCCAACTTCTTGCCCGCCTTCTATAAGTCCCTGTGTGCCAGCGTTCTTTAACCGTCTTGCAATAATTGATGTTGCTGTTTGCTTTTCTTCCTTAGGAACCTTTCTCAACATCTTTCCTATTTGACCGAACAAGCGACCTATAGGAAGCGCTTCTGTAGACCCAACGCCGCCACCAAGTATTGTGGCCCATTGCATCTGGTCGTCAGATAGTTGCTCTCCGTTCTCAAGGGCAAGTTGGATTCTATCCATCTGCTCCTTAGATCCAAGAGCGACACCTTGTGTTGCCGCAGTTGCTGTCGCCAAAGCGGTCGCTGTCTTTGCACCTGCGCCAGCAAGAGACGCGCCTTTTGCTACGCCTAAGCCGGGGATGAAGAAAGAGGCAACGGAACCTAAAGTTTGACCAGCCTTAGAGTATGGATCGTCAGTAGCCTCGCCAAACACATAGTCAACACCTGACTGAAGGTAATCTGATGCACCGCCAGCGATCTGACCTACCGTTGTTTCGCCGGGGTTATAACCTAAAACAGATTCGCCTAGGCCAACGATACCAGCAGGTATCTGTGCGAGACTGCCAAATACGCCAGAGCCAACACCAGAAAAGAAACCTTGAGATTCTGTCTCAATGAGTTCCTGATCTTCTGGCGCTTGCTGTAATGGCTTTTCTGTGGCGATAAGATACTGTGCAATTACCTCACGCTCTTGTTGCGTGGGCTGATCACCAGCAATCTTAAATTTATACTCGAACCCCGTGAATGGACTCTTGGTAGATACAACTGCCATTCTTAACTCGCGTTTGAAGATGTCGCATTACTTTGATTCATCGCGGCTAACAATGACGCAACGTCCACGGATGAACCAGATCCAATTTGACCAGACAGTCTCCTAGCTAGAGCCTCAAGTTGCGTCCGTGCACCGCCTTGAATCTTAAACTCACCGAGGTCATCGACTTCTCCAAGCGCTTCAAGTGTTTTCTGTAAAGTAGCGGCGGCATCAGACTCGCTAATACCTTTGCTTAGTTTTGCGCGGGCATTAATAAGATCAATGACACCTTCTTGGTATCTTGACTGAGCCTCACGCATAGCACCAAGACCAGTAAGACCAGCCTCGCCAAGAGCGCCCATAAGGGTTGGCTCTTTAGATGACATCAACTGCATCCCTGCTTGAGCGAGAGCCAGCCATTTGTCACTGTCTTTTTCTTTCTTCAGCATATCTTGAAGGTCTTTAATCTCAGCGGCTATACCGCCATACTCTTCTGATGTTGTATACTCAAGAGCATCTGCAAGCGCACTGGTGGCGGAATTTTCTTGCTCTTGTGCTTTTTGTATGGCGCCTTCGCTCTTAAGTCCACCCTCTCCCGCAATGATTGCTTCAGTTTTTTCTTGGATCTGTTCTGTAGAGGCGTCTGGTGGCAGATCATCCATCGCCTCAACAACGGACTTACCTACAATCTCTGCGTCTTCTTGGCTGGTAATGCCAAGATTACCAGCAATTTCCTCTGCAACTGAGGCGGCGCCAACACCGCGCTCTCCTGTCCGTGGGTCAGCGATATCAAATGGAGAGGTCCCCTCAGCCGCCGCTCTTGCAGAGCCAGCCGCCGTGTTGCCAATCATATCTTGGTTACCAATGTACTTCTCAAACTCTGTACCAACAAGGTCTTCATCGATCACATCCAAGAAGTCATCTTCTCTCCCAGCGCGGCGCCGTTGCAGTTCTTCATATTCCCAAGGGTTAACAATTTCTTGACCAGCCATTTGTGCGTCTTTGACGTATTGGTTGTAGTCGCTTTCCTTGGTGGCCCAGTTATCCTGCCACAACGGTGGGATTTCTACAGCTTCATCTGCATCTGTTGTCGTTGGAGATACAGTAGAGACCTGACGTTTGTTCACACCGAATAAATCTTGGATATCTGTTGGGTCTTCCATGCTCGCGGCTTCAATAGCCATGGAGTAATCTTGTTCGCTATAAGGCTGTTGCCCCTGCTCAAACCCAACAATCGCTGGCATAACAGTTTCCCTCTGACCAACAAGATCAAACTCTTGATCTGGAGCAATGCCAGTTTCCTGCTCAAAATACTTGAGATAGTTTTCAAAACTTTCAGGGTTGTCAGACTTGGGGGCGTAACGGCTTAGTAGTTCTCTTGGTGTGTTGATGCCATACTGTGTGCCATAGGTATTTAGAAGGCGAGCCAGCGCACGAAGTCCAGTTTGTGGGGATTCAAACTGAGCATATCCGCTTTGCTCTCCGGTCTCTCCAATAAACCCAGCGCCGGGGCGAATGTTCCCCGGGTTATTTATACGCAAGCCAAGTGGCAAACCGTTCTGTGCTTTTACGACACCGCCACCTTGGAAGAATTGTGCTGGCATGATTTGAGCAATGCCGCCTTTACCTTGTGGTGGAGGCAGTGCGCCAATGTTGCCGCGGAGTGTATTATATTGGAACCTAGGGTCTCTGATTGGTTGAGCCACTTGATACATTGATCGTTCAGCAAAAGGTGGGCGTCCCATAAACCCCGGGCGTTGAGCTATATATGGCTGTTGTGAGACCATTGGCTGAGGCTGGGAGCCCACACCAAACCGCTCGCTTGCCATGCTTTCAACTTCATTAAGGAATGGGTCAATTTTTTCCTGACCCATTCTGTCTGCGAGTTCACGACCATATGCCATGAGACCACCTGAGCGCATGCCCATTGCCTCTTCTTCAGACATTGCTCGTTGCGGCATAGGGGAAGGACGCATTGCTTGGTTCATTGCAGTGCCAACGCCACCTTGTGCTATAGAACTTTGTGGAGCCATAGCTTCTGACATTCCAGCGATACCAGATTGCGGCACACCGCCAGCGGCGATAGCCTCTTCTGCTACAGACATTTCGTTAGCAGCTTTTTGCTTGCTGTAATCATCACGCACACGCTTACGGCGGTTGATCTCACTGAGCACAAGAAACTGAGGAGCAGTGCCAGATGGCATCTGCATTTCTCTCACTAGCTGGTCTTCCGAAAAATCTTTGAGTCGATCTTGGATGTCAATAATGTTCATGGCTTAACCTGTTATGCCTTTGTACAGACCAAGGCCAGCAATGCCAGTGCCAAGCAATTGCTGGATCGGGTTGTAGGCTTGGAATTTTGAAGTTTCTGTAGAAGGTTGCACAGGGACGCCCCTGAGTATGGATGAATAGAACTGAAGTTGTTCGCGTGGATAGTCTCTTTGACGCACATAATCTTCGTATGCAACGTCCAAGCCAGCCTGTTCTCTTGCCTCGATATCTTTACCGATGCCCTCCAACATTCTAGCGGCGTCAACATCGCCAGCGCGAGCCTGCTCGCCAAGTTGAGCAAGGTTCATGCCAAGGCCAGCACCCAACTCTGCCGCGCCCAGACCAAACTTAGCCGCTTGCATGCGCTCTTGCGCTGTCATCTCCTGTTCACCCAACAACTGTTGTTGGATACGCGCGGCTTCTGCGGCTTGCTGTTGTTCAAGACCCATGCGAGCAGTGCGATCTCGTTCAAACTGCTGTTGCGCTTGCTCAAAGGCTTTCTGCTGACCAGCCGCTTGGATCTCTCCTAGTTGTCTGGTAAGCGCTTCACCCGCCAAGCCTTGCTGTACCGCTTGGCGCGAACCGCCAAACGCTCCGGCTTGGACTGCTTGGGCGGCTCTTGCGGCGTTTTGTCTTTGGGCGTCAAGGATTGCTTGCTCTTTTTGTACATCTACAACCTGTTGCATATATGGTGACATATACTGCTCGGCAGTGGCGCCGCCGAACTCTCCTGCTGGACCAAATTGGAATTGATCTGCTGTAGATTGGTATTGATATGGTTGGAAACCTGCCTGAGCAAGGGCGGCTTGCATCGCTTGTGTATTCGCGGCTGTGGCTTCAGGGATGCCAGCGATACCTTGACCAGCAATGTTGCGGATCATTTGTCGAGAACTCTCTACATCTTGCCCAGTATCAGCCATACGCTGACCAGTGTAAGGCTCGTACTCTCGTTTTGACTCGGCCTCAGTGCGCTCAAGCAACCGCTCAAAGTATGGCTGTACATACTTTGGCAAATTACTTTGTACTACCGTTTGTTCGCTAGGCGCAGACGACTTTGGTTTACTCATTATTTAACTCCATCCTATAGGCTATATAATCTGTTTCCCAGTTATATTTTTCTAGCCACTTGCCCCAAGCCCTCCTGCCATATCCTTCTAGGTGAGTGCATTGGCAATCTCTTCCATATTTTTCCATGGTTTCCTGTAGTAAAGGTAACCACTCCTTCATTCTTGTGCCCCCTACCCAGTCCATTGCTAGCGCTCTTGAGCCACCGGGGTACTGGATAATTCTTGTCGTTATTGCGCTCACTGGTTTATCGCCGTCTAGTATAAGCCAAAGCCCAAACGCTCCTATTTTTATAGAATCATAGACATCTTCAACTTCATATTTACCCTTTGATATGTCTGTAGATTTTTTTAGCAGTCTCTTTACATCTCCCCAAACGATGTCCAGAGCCTCGCTCGGAACCGCTGTAATAATCATACTGGTAGCATCTCTCCTTGTGGGACTTGCTTAGGTTGCTCTGTCTTTCCCGTGCGTAATTGACGAACACGATCCATCATTTCATAAAGGGCGTCAGCGCCAGCGTCAGTTGAGCCATTGCCAAGACCGCTTACTACATCAGCGGGCACAATAAACTCACCGTCAGAAAGAACAACATCTTGCTCACCTTCTAACGTAGCAGGGATCATGTCGTCCATGCCGTCACCTACGCCATTTACCTTGCCCTCTCCGACCATTTGATCTTCGTCAAACTGACCGCTGTTTACGCGCTCTACGAGGTCCTTCAGGGCCTCTTCACCGTATCTTGCTAGGAATCTACCAAGGACCATCTCAGCGTTCTCTGATCGGCCTTTAATAGCGTCTACAGCCTGACTAATAATTTCTTTGTCGTTAGGCTCTGACACCTCGCCGCCTTCTTGATAGCGCAGTTCAGTTATACCGCCGCCAGCAAAAGGTTTGAAATATCTAAACTCAGGGTCGTACCCGGGGCGATAAGATTCTCCCGGCGTAAACTTTTGATACTTTGCCGTCTCTGCTTCTGGTGGCCCCTCACCCTCTTCTGGCATATCCACACCGACTGGCTTCAGAAGAGACGGGAGAGCGGCTGTGCCAGCAGCGCTAAGAGCGTATGGGTTCATCGCGCCTTTCATAGCGCCCTGCCCGATCAAAGACCTTGTTGGATCTGGGGCGGTTATGCTACTCATAAATCCTGTGCTGGGCGTTGAGGGCATAATATCTGGAAAGCCCATGCCCGCTTGCAAGCCTGCGGTTGAATCAACCATAGCGCCCCCAGTCCCTAGTGGACCGCTAACAGGAATATTTGGGTTTAAGCTCGCTAGCTTTGCCGCTTCTGCTGGGTTGGCGACCTGCATCGATTCTAAGCCGGGTTGAATACCAGCCGCATCAGCGCCACCAAACACAGAGCCTAGAGCCTTACCGCCCATGTAGGAAAGAAAGCCTGTACCAATAGCAGTGCCAAGATCATCACCTTGTGCAAGAGACCCTAAGCCAGAGCCCAAAGCCCCCGCCATAAGAGGGGTCATTGATCCCAGCATTCCTGCGCCAGCAAGCGCTGAACCCCCAAGCCCAAGTAATAGTGGTAACGGCATTCTTTACTCCTTACGCCATTTCATATTCTGTTTTGGCATCAAATGAAGGACAGGCTTTTTCCGAGAAGTCTCGGTGTCCGTATACAACAGCGTCAGAGTACCTGTCCAACAACTCGTTTACTAATTTATCCATGGAAGACTTTTGTGCTTCCGTGCGTGTGTCTTTAGGATTTCCGTCAGCGTCAGCACCACCAACGTAGCAGATGCCGATGCTGTCAGCATTGTGGCCCCGACAGTGAGCGCCACTAATATCTTCAGGGCGACCCGAATGGACAGAGCCATCCAGTTCAATAACCCAATGATAACCAATATCACTCCAGCCGCGCTCCTCAGTGTGCCACCTACGGATCTCCGCTGTTTTCACATCCCTGCCTTCTGGTGTATCAGCGCAGTGAATGATTACTTTATTGATCTCCCGCATATTCGCCACCATACTCTTCTATCAGTTTGTTCATAGGAACCCATGTTCGCTCATTTATTATACCATCTTTAATACCGATTTCGTATACCCCGTAACTCCATCCAGTAATACTATGTTTAGCATACTCCTCAACGTGGCCTTCGGGTAGACTACAACCTAAGTTCATGACAGTTATTTTACCGCCAATCTTAGGAAAAGTTTTATCTAACCTTTTGTGAGTATGCCCAAACACAATATCATGTAGAGCGTCTCTCGATATTTGGTTCTCGGCATGCATGCCGCCGTATGGCTTGCCCATCATGTTCATTGGTGCATGAGTAAACCCGACATCACCAATGTAGTAAAACTCACCATAAGGCGAATACGTCCACCCGTAATCGTCAAGAGTTGCAAATAGCAACTGGTCCAACATCTCCACAACCTCTGGGTTTCTGTTAGTAAACGACCAAATCCTATCTTCGTGGTTGCCAAGTGTTACATGCCTCTTTATGTCGGCGCCGCCAAGCCCTTTATGGAAAGCCCGAACAGCACACTGGAAGCTAATCATGTCCTGTTTAAATGTAGGCTTTTCTTGACCCTTAACTGTGTCGTTTCTGTCGAACCTATTAAGAGAATCACATGTGGCGAAATCGCCTATCTGTATTATCTCATTAATCTCTCGCTCTTTTGCGTATCTGCCCATAGCAAAAAACCGCCTCTTGTCTGGCAGTCTTGGTCCATCATGGCAGTCTCCGATTGCGAGCACTCGCTTTGTTTCATCGGGCTTAGACTTGCGTTGTTGTATTCTGTATGTAGGCTTTACAACGACTTTAACTTCCTGCGCTGGAGTTGACTCTGTTGCTGAAACAATGGCGCCCTCCGTGACAAGGCCGCGCTCTCTGGCAACTCTTAACCTAGAGGTATATGTGTTGTAGTTTATTCCCGATAGTTTAGCGGCTTCTTTTACAGAGTAATTAGCTTCAACAAAGTGCTTTACTGTGGAGGCGAGCACTTCGTCTGAAATTTTAGGCATTGGCATTAGCCGTCTCCCCTAATTAAAGATGGCTAATAATAACACTTTTTAATAGATATTGTAACTATTTAGTAAACCTGCCTAATATGTAATCTAAAAAGCCAGAATAATTTATTACTTTGCAACTTTCTTAATTTTTTCTACAGTCCTAAGGCCACCAAGTCCCAGCATACCGAGAAGAACAGTCATAAGGCTGTCCATATCAAACGCAGGCAGGTCTGGGATTTCTACCCCAGCCATGCCCGCCCCAAAAATAATAAACGGGCAGATGACAAAGTGCCATGCCATTGCAAAAGAAAGACACCAACCAAGAAAGGGCCTCCATCCCGCAACAAATATAGAACGGTGCTGTGCTTCGGCTTTATTAATTTCCAACTGCCCCATGATTTGCTCTTGCATATGTCGCTCTGACATAGTGGCAATCTCATGTGCGAGTTTTGCTCTCTGATCTTTGTCTTCAATAAACTTATCTAGAAGACTTGTTACTGGACCTATTAATGTTTGTAGCATTTTCTCTCTCCTGAATTTGCTTTTTCATAGCGATTATTCTTAACCTAATACTCGCCACCTTTTCCTCTAGAGTTAAGTTTTCTTGTTCTCGTTGTTCATCCATATCGCAAAAGCCCCCGTCATTGCGCCAGTAACCACAGATACTAAGCCCGCTTGACTAGGTGTCGGGTCTGGCAAGGTCATGAACCATTCTACCACACGCCAACTCATAACTGTCATAGCAATCATCATAAACCTAGGAAGCAGTTTCCATTTTAATACTTGTTCTGCTGACATTGTTCTATATAACTATTTTTACTGTGCCACTATCATTCCAAAGAGCGCCTATTTCCAGACCTGTAGATGATGTTGGCAAATCGGTTAATGTAATCTTTGTCGCGCGCATTTCGCCCGGGTTTCTTTCTTGCTCAATAAATAGTTCTAGCGCCCTGATTAGATCTTGCATGTAAGTTAAATCATACTCTGGCCTAGGCTCTGGCAGTCTTGGTGGTGGTATTTGATTGGATGACACTAGCGCCTCCCATCAGTCCTGATGTCAACTCGTGGCGAACCAAGTTTCCACTTGCTACCTAAAGCATCTGACGACACCTTCATAGAGTAAGAGCGCCCCCTGATTCTTACATTTAATTCATTGGTAAATTGCTCAACTGGAGACGTTGCGGTTCTAGACGCTACACCAGTATCTGTGGAAGAATAATTCTGGCCGGGGAAATTTCTTGCCTGCACAGTAAAGGTTGCTTGAGGGGAAGCCAAACTAGTTGACCCATTGAATGTAATGTCTGGAATAATTTTTCGCAGGAAAGTAAACTGCTGACCGTCATCAATATCCATTGGCGCTGATTCAACAAAAGAAGACATGGCAGAGCCGTCATCATCATAACCAAACTCATGGTTGTACAAAAGATTACCTGATCCTGTTATCCCAGCGGCTATTGGGTAAGGCCGAGTCCCTCTATCAAGCCAAGCTGTTCTGCCCAAAGCGCCATAGTACCAAAGGTTATCATTGTAATTATATATGACGTACCTATCGTTTTGTCCGTCACCACCGTTTGCTACTGAGTTTGTGTCAGAACAATAGAACCACACAACCTCGCCAAACTCCGAGTTAACTCCGGCAACAACCTTGTCAGTTTGCGCTAGGTTAAAGTCAAGAAACACTTTATCCCTTACTGTGCAATCTAGTTGCTTTGTTTGACCAGCATACATATAGAAGTTATCTATGCCCATCCAGACAACAAAGTCTTCTGTTGCCGCAACGGCGTTAGGCCCCATAATAGTAATGCCGGAAGACAATGGTTGCGCGCCAAATGTATACGGTGGCCCAATATAACGTATTGAGTTTAGCGATGTATCAGTCCAAACAAGTATTTCTCGCTTGGTCTCAATAGCGGTAACAAACTCTGATCCAGAGCCTAAGCGCAAATCACCAGCGGTGTTGGTCGATGTAGGCCACCAGTCTACTGGATTTTCTTGCGAAGAAAATCTAATGAGGAGCGGGTCTTGCACCCCATCACCTTGAGTTGCACTGCTGTTGGCGCCAAGACCATCGCAACCAAAAGCAATAACGTGTCTATCTTGGTCAGACACAAGCACTTGCTTTGCGATTGTTGGTACACTAGTTTTTGTTCCGCTAGCTGCTCCAGTGGTGGCGGCGCTTAACTCAACAGCGCGGTTTGATAATGTTTGAGTTTTGTCCCAGTAGTATATGCTAGAGTCTCTTGGGTTTAACAAAAGATCTTCGCCAAAGTTATCATGTGCCCACAGTCTAATCTCTTTTGTTGTGTTTGTAGCGGACGCAGACCCCCAAGTTCCACGACCCCATGTGCCAGCGCCCCAGCCAGTGCCGCCAACGGTTGTGTCTAGACCAACATTAATTTGATACGCGCCCACAACACTAGACCCGCCGTTACCCGTGTCGGATGCAGTTGCTGTCGCAGACACAGTAATAGTGTATGTATCAGCATCGGGAACTGTTACCACCTGATGCTCTTGGTTCAATATGTCTGCTGTGATATTACCGCCTAAAGACACGGCACCAGAGAATGTAACAAAATCATTTTCAATGGCGCCATGAGATGTGTCAGTGACTGTGATTATTGCACTGCCATTTGTCGCAGAAAACGTCACGTCACCAGCCGCTGTTGTTTCCCTGATTGGCGTTATGTCATTGAAGCCCTCGCCCTCTTCAATGTAGTATTTTAAGTTGGTGCCGACACCCAAATAATTTGACCCGTCAAGAGCAATCCAGTTGTGTAACGCTCTAGCGCTCCCCAAGTAGGAAGAAGAACTATACTTCTTCCAGCCACCAATTTTCTCTGGATAGCCAAAACGAAATCTAATTTTGTCGCAGTCAACCCACCCGCCTTCGTTACTGTACGATGTGATTTCGCGGTTTATGCCCGGACGGAATTGTAACTTAGTCAGTGGCATGCTACCCCCCGATTAAGTTTTTGTTCAAATTTTCTTTTACGTTTAAAGCCATGATCTCATGTCCAATCTTGTTGGCCTCAACCATCTCGTTACGAAAACTTTCTACAGCGGCGCCTGTTGCTCTTGATTGCTGTGCGTTTTCTATAAGTAGCATAGGAAGCCACGCCATAGCACACCCCCACTCTTCGGTCTGCTCGCCAGTGTTAGGGTTTGTGCCGCTAATTTTCATAAACCATGCACAGTCAAATTGACGGCAGGGGTCAAAATTATTAAGCGGGCAATTTTGCTTTACCTCAATTTTCATGTTTAATCTTTCTCTGCAATAATTACATCAACGTACTGGACATCCATATTAATAGATGTACCAGTAAACGCAGATGAAACTGCTAGAGTGCCAGCGCCGTGTGAGTGAGACCCACCGCCTCCAGCAGAACCGCTATTGACTGTGGTGTTGGGGCTTCTAATCAAATCTGATTCCTCGCCGCCAGCGCCGGGGGATGTATCATGCGTTCTATAGCCAATGGTATGCGTATGCGCTGGAATTTCAGATAGCGTTAAAGTGTGGCCAGCAGTGCTCCCTGAGACTGTGTTGCTAATAGAACCAGAGACAGATTTACTGTCAAAAGCAGTAGTAAACGCTACAGTACCACCACTGCTTGCTGTCCCCGACACCACACGAAGCGCTTTGTTGTTATGTGTTGTGTCTTTAGTCCAGCCTGTGGGCGCTGTTGTTTGCTGAAACAACATCTTGGTGCCAGAAGCAAATACAGCGTTGCTTGCAAGTTTAGCGACAGTAACTGCGCCATCTACAATTTTAGCAGTGGTAACTGCATCGTCTGCAATTTTGGCAGTGGCTACAGCATCATCTAAAATTTTAACTGAGGTTACAGCATCGTCTGCAAGTTTAACAGATGTAACAGCGCTATCTGAAAGTTTGGCGGTGGCAACAGCAGTGTTTGCAAGTTTCGCAGTGGTAATGGCGCCGTCTTCAATAGACGCCGTGTCTATTGTCATTTTAGTTACAGCCGCACTAGCGCCAGCGCCATTTGAGAAAATCCAACTAAAAGCGCCAGCCTCAATTGTAGCGTTGCCGCCGGAGCCTTGGGTAAACACAGCAGACTGCGAAGTGTTGTTGTGAACCAAGTAAGACTTTTGTTGATCGCTTGGAGTTATTGTAATTGTGTTTGTGCCAGACGGTGACCCACCCAACACAAGAACCTTATAATCCCCTTCAGACACGGCGCCGTCTGATGTTGACAGGGTGTGAGTTGTCCCTGACAAAGATATAGCACCAACGCCATTAAGAGCGCGGTCAATAATATCAAAGTTAATGTTAGTGGTATCGCCCCAAGTACCGGACTGTTCGCCAGTAGACGGCTTTTCTATACCATTGTTTGAAGTGTAAGTTGAGGCCATCTATACCACCATTTCATTCCATGTTTTGATTGTAACACTAGCGTTGATCTCTGTCCATGAGTCTCCGCTGTGCGTAATTTCTGCCCAAATTTCTGGGTTGGTTGATGCGTCAATCGGAACCCACAGTAAGTTACCGTCTGTGGTCATCACAAACGCGAATATCATATCTGAATCAGCCGATGCAGTAAAGTTAGCAGCGGTAGACTGTATAAATGCAGACACCATTTCTGCTTCGGTGATTCTAATAGCTATTCCGTTGGTTGTCTGTGTAAAGGAAGCTATTTGATCAGAAGAAGCAGAGGCAATAAGGTTCCCGTCAGAGGTCTGTATGAATGAAATATCTAGGTCTGCGGTTCCCGCTGCTATGACATTGCCGTCAGATGTCTGTATGAATACAAAATCTGTTTCAGCTACAGCACTAGCAATAAGAGTGGCTACAGTGTCTTGATCAAACTGTGCGTCAAGTGAAGCCGAATCTTCTTTTACTATGTTACCAGCAGAGGCTTGATCAAACTGTGCGCTTTGCTCTGATATTGCATTGGTTATATACAAAGCAGTGGATGTCTGGTCAAACTGTGCCGACATGTCGCTTATGCCAGCTAGTATACCTACGCCTACAGACAGCTTTGAATATGTGCCGACCATATACGACTCGCCGCTAAACACGCCTAAAGCAGTAGATGTCTGCGTGAAATTGGCATCAACAGACTGTGAGCCAAGAAACAGTATTCCTTGGTCAGCGATTGCTTGTTCTGCTAATGCGTATTCACCAAACATTACGCGCTGTAAGCCTTACCTGCGGCAATAGCGGCATTAACATCTGTCATATCTTCTGATGTCCAGAAGTCTTTTGCCACCATAATTTCCAGATGCTCTACGTTACGGCTAACGCAATCTACACGTTCATCCGCATCCATAGTTTCATCGTGGTCGCCAGCAATGATAGCATTGATGAGGTCAACGCTGTGACCCATTGCTGTGTAGTGCTGTGCGATTTCTTCTGCTGTGATTTCATTGTCCATTTTATACTCCTGTAGTTTAGTTGGACTCAAGTGCGGCTATACGAGCCTCAAGTGCTGTGATTGTTTCTTGCTGTTCCTGAATGGCTTTGATGCACAGCGAAACCATATGTCCATAATGTAATGCTTCTGGCCTATCATTACCGTTTTCATCTTGACCATATTCTACAAACTCTGTAAGGCCAGCATCATGCACCTCTTCAGCAATAAGACCACCAAAAATTTTGTCTCCATCGTTATTGCCCTTGTAGGTAACAGGACGCAGTGCAAGTAGTTCTGTCAGGCCGTGTGTAGCGTCAGCAATAGTGTTTTTATAACGCAATGAAGACGTTGCTCTTTGCAAACCTCCATCAGCACCAACAAGAACATTGGCAGACCCCGCAGATGTTCTGTCGTAAATGGCTTGTGCGTACCAATATGAACTACTTCCATTATAATACATTCTAGGAGTACCATCGCCATCCGACAGCACGATGTTGTTGTTGGATGTGCGGATGTCTAGGCCGCTTTGGTTGCCGTTGTAGCGTCCGATAATGGTGTTCTTTTCACCAGAAGTTACATAGTAACCCGCTTGCTGACCAATAAAGGTATTCTGTACGCTAGTGGTTGAATAACCAGCAAGCGCACCTAAACCTGTATTGTATCCACTAGCGGTGTTTGAATAAAACGCCTGATAACCTAATGT
>Ga0196901_1000037_pt1 | contig 56341 bp, 80 predicted proteins | sample CB_VirMetaG_FD_169099 | JGI IMG/M metagenome (GOLD analysis project Ga0196901, IMG submission 169099) | Freshwater to marine saline gradient viral communities from Chesapeake Bay - CB_1504_1 Viral MetaG (v3) (version 3) | ecosystem: Environmental > Aquatic > Marine > Coastal | place: USA... | reverse complement strand
ATGGAGTTAACCAATGATAATCAACGGATACGAAATAAAACCTTATGCTAACCTTAGGAATGCTAACCTTAGGAATGCTAACCTTAGGAATGCTGACCTTAGGGGTGCTTACCTTAGGAATGCTAACCTTAGGGATGCTAACCTTATGGGTGCTAACCTTAGGTATGCTTACCTTGGGGGTGCCAACCTTAGGGATGCTGACCTTTGGGGTGCTAAGTTACCTCACTTTCAAATCTGCCCTGAGGTCGGTTCTTTTACCGCCTTTAAGAAAACTACTAAGGGCGTGATCACTATTGAAATACCCGAGGATGCTAAGAGAACTAGCTCTTTGGTGGGCCGTAAGTGTCGTGCCTCTAAGGTCAAAGTCCTTGGGGGTGAAGGTCTTGGTGGTCAAGGTACTCACTACCCAAGTCTTACCTATAACAAAGGGGATGTCCTTGAGGTCAAAGACTTTGATGATGATATCAGAGTTGAATGCACCAAGGGTATTCACTTCTTTATGACCAGAAGAGAAGCAGAGGAATGGAGTTAACCAATGACATACTACGTCGATATGAACGATGGGCATGGGCCTAAGCGTTGTCGTGACAAGATGTTCACTGATGCTTTGGTGTCTACTCTGGTGGACCAACACGGGTATCGTTACCGGATGCGTGACACTCATGTAACAATCATCGAGAAAGGAATCAAGTGATGGGTAAGACCCTGAAAGAACTCAACGTAAAACCTGGGGATGTGGTGGAGTACTGCCTTGGTGAGAAGTATACAGTGAAGGAAGATAAACATCTCCTGTCAAGTAATGGTAGGCTCGAAGAGTATCATCACTGGGATGATGCCCCTTACTTCACTGTTGTGTCTCGCGCTGACGATACCTGTCGAACATGTGGTGGGTCCAGAGTTGTAGATAAGTACTCCGCATGGGAGGGATCGTACCCAACTTGTAATGCAACTGATACCCCCACCATATGGTACGACATGACGCCAGAGGAGAAAGGCGCGTTGTTGCTGGCCAAGCATGAAGGGAAAGAGATTGAGCACTCGGCAAATAGTTTTGACGGGTGGGTAAAATGTTACCCCACATGGTCAGACCACAAGGCCTACCGCATCAAGCCAACGGTTGAGACTGTGGTGATGTACGGGTCAAAAAGGTTTAAGGGTTTTGGTCTAGTGCAAGGACCTAACACGAAGTACACCATCACCTTCAACACCATCGACGGAAAGGCTGACCCATCAAGCATCAAGATGGAGGAACTCTAATGACTGATGACTTGATCATCAAGGCATACGTAGAGCCAAAGAAGCCACGTGAAATGTGGTCCGACGACGATAACGTGTTGTGGGAAAAGAAATCAGATGCCGAGAGTTGTTGCCTCGATGACCCGAGCGTTGTGCGCCTTTGGCGCGAGGTGCATGAGCCACTTGCCGAACGGTTCTTGGAAATGGAAGCCCGCATCCTTGCCTTGGAAATGGAAGCCCGCATCCTTGCCGACGCCAAGATCATCAAGGCGGCGGAGGAGTTGGCATATCGTGCTGAAGTTGTTTTCAAGTCTGAATATCACAACACAAAGCACATCGAAGGCGCGGCGGCTTACTACGAGGCTAACCTTGCAACCCTCACAGACTACCGCGACGCAGTGAATGACCGAGGGCGTGGAGCTATGCAGGAGTTTAGGATTGTTGAAGACACAGTTTATGATGGGACTTGGTAACAGTAACTAAGAGTATATACCTAGAGTATCTTTATTCTTTTAGAAGAAGAAACTCTAGGTATAATACCTTAGGTATATACTAAGAGTATAATAAAATACATACGTGTGATGTCTTTGTCAAGGGTTTATTTCTGCTGGTCACGTAGCTCAACTGGATAGAGCAAGAGGTTTCTACCCTCTCGGTTGTGAGTTCGAATCTTACCGTGATCACCATAAGTAAACTAAACCAAAGGAGAAACAACATGAACTACGTAGAGTTTATGAGGAAGGTAGAAGGTAAACCACCACCAGGGAAACCGGTTCTATCAAACATTGATACCCTTGAAGAACTCTTTGAAGAGTTTAGATTTGTTGTCAGAAGTTCTTACCGAAGGTACTCAGGGTGGAGACGTGACGTAATCATTCACGTCATACTACAAGGTTACAAAGAGGTTTGGTCTGCAGAAAGTATAGCTTGTAATTCTGGTGATGGTTTGAGGTCTGTTGGTGAACAACTCCAAGCTTACTTTAAGAACCCTGCCTCTGTCATGTCCTTCCTTTGTAACCTTGACTGGGATGAGAGTATGTACTACCAAGAGGAAGAAGACTCGGAGGATTTCTAAATGAACTTCAATCAATTCATGCGTAAGGTAGACGGAAGGGAACCACAACATGAACCTACTAATAGTACGACGCCGGAGGCTTGGACACTCAACGTGCAAAGCATTCTCAGAATTGCTCGGGGATATGGGTATGCCTTCAACGGTTTGGAGGAACGACCTGAGTTTCCCACAGGAATTGTTGAACTCTTCCTCGGACAACAACCTGGCTATTTTGAGGTGGGGTTGCACGAGTACGATTCCTTTCCTTGGGAATACTACCAATGCTTACACTCAGTACTTGAATCAGGCCACAGGTATTCACACAGTCAACAACAAGAAGAACTTCCTGTTGAACCTAGAGAATCACAGGAACGCTATTCCCAAGGGACTGCTCCCATTAGTAACGACGCATGGAGTTACGTCTCTTACAGAGACTACCGATACACGGTGGGTAGTGCGACCAGAGACACACAGTCAAGGTCGGAACCTAACAGTGATGAACTCTTCAGAACTGCAATCGAAACTCTCAGAAGGCTCCACCACCTCGGGTTGGTACGCCCGGCCTCTCGTAGAGAAGAAGGCGGAGTATCGGGTGTACGTAATGAATGGACGGGTGGTGAATATCTCTCAGAAGACACCGGGGAATCCGAGTGACATTGCCTGGAACGTGGCGCAGGGTGGTCGCTTTGACAATGTGCGGTGGGACCAGTGGCCTCTACACGTAGCAGACCTAGCGGTTAAAATCTTTCCTCACACTGGTCTTAATATCTCTGGTATTGATATCATGGTAGACCAAGAGGATAACGCTTGGTTCATTGAGGCTAACTCTGCCCCGTCACTACCGTACAATTCTGATGGGTCACATACCTACAGACAGAAGTGCCTAGCAAAAGCCTTGGCCTACACCTTAACAACTAACAAGGAGATGTTGTCCGTTGAAGAACAACTATCAGGATTTAAAAGATTTATACACCCATCAATATGGAACGGGCTACCTGTCTCTGATTAAAGACATGGAGAGTTGCTCCCGTGTGTTTGTCTATGGGACACTTAAGGACACACATAGTAACAACGGGATACTCAGTACCTCTAAGTTTCTAACCTCAACTGAGACTGTCTCACGATTTGTCTTGGGTGATGTCGGCTGCCCGTATGCCTTTCCTTACGAGGTAGTACCTAGCAAGTATAGCAAATTGCTTTTCCCTGTACGGGGTGAAGTCTACGAGATTGATGATGAGTATACCTTCTCCTCACTCGATGGTCTGGAAGGCTACCCTATTCATTACAACAGACGTATCATAACGACAGAAGCAGGGCTCACTGCATGGATGTACGTTCAGGAAGATTGGTCAATGGCTGAATACTGTTCCGCCTGTAAACTTAACAAAGGAGTCTGGGAATGGACGGGAAAGTAAAGCGTTGGAAGTTTGATAAGAGTACTGGTTACCCTTCGATTGTTACAAAGAAACCCTCTAAGGTTTCCATTGGTTTCGAGTGGGAAATTCATGGTGACGAGTGTGGGTACAATGCTTATGTAGACCAACAGGAGTATAGGTTCGGGTATAATAAGGTACCCAACCAATGGATGTTGGATGAGAATGGAGACCTAGGTACCACACTAGATACCTTTAGCTTGAAGTTTGCTGAGATGTATTCTTTCCAAGTTCATGGTGAGTGCCTGGCCTCAGAGTTTGCAAGCCCCGTCTTTCATCGTCTGCTTACAGCTAAAGCTATGGCTAACAAGTTGATCAAACGCGCTAACAAGGATCGCTTCTTGTGTCCTGATGAGTCAGACATGGCGGGTATCCATGTACATACCAGTACACCAGAGTGGTGTGCTCATGTAAAGTATTTCACAGACTTCACGAAACTCTTGATGATGTTCAACCGTTACTCCTCTGAGGATTTTATCAGAGGGTTCTCTGGTCGTGATAGTTATCACGATTACTACCAACAAGCTGAGGCTACATGTTGGGATGTTGGGTTTAGTAAACCAGAAGATTACCATGTTGATGAAGCAGAGGAAAGAGAGATGCTCCGAGAGAATCGGTTCTCAGATAACCGTACTGTAGAGTTTCGTATCTGGAATGGTGTGGCTGACCGCTTGCTGCCTGCTATTGAGTTCTCTCATGCAGCTACTCGCTTTATCCTTCAGCACAAGAGCCCTGAGATTCCCTACCTTGTCGAACTTAAAGATTGGTTGGGTAAGCAACAAGGGTATAAACTTCTCAAGAGCCAACCTGAATGGCGTTATGTAAACTAGGAGAAACAACATGTACAAAAAACTAGAGCTTGAAGATACTATCCTTTTGTTTTACCCTCCCTCCGAGAGTGTTTGCAAAAAAGTCGGTGGGATATTTATTGAGGTTACAGTAAATAGCTGGTTCTATCGACCACAGTTTGTTAGTCAGCTTCCGACACCAACGTGGGGTGCCCTTCGTAAGTTTGTTCGTGACAACTTAGAAGAACTAGAGCAACTTGGCACTTCTGTTAGACCTAATAGTATTTTCGACAGTTCGTATGAGAACATCCCGGACGAAGTTGAGTTGTTGAAACCAGCGAGAATTCCTGCTAACTCAGGCTTCAGTTTGTTTGAGGAAGATGAGGGAGGTAAACCGACTGTTGTTTACGATGGTTTCTATGAGTATCGCAACGAGTCTTTCCTCTTTTACTATTACTTGGAAGAGCGAGCACCAACTTCCGATCTTATGGCTCACGACTATGTCCCTACGGTGTTTAAGTTTTACTCTATGCCTAAGGAAAAGACTAAGCGTTACTTTGGGTTAGAGCTTGAAGTTAACACAGATATCCCCTGGGGTGATCTTCATAGGGTTCTCACTGAGGTACACCCTGTCCAAGAAGACTTAATGTACTTCATGCACGACGGAAGTATTTCTGGTGACAAGAGACACAGTTATGAAATTGTAACTCACCCAATGACACCTCGGCGTATGCGTAAAGAGTTTACACTCTTCTTCAGTAAGCTTGAAAAACTTCTTAAGCCAAAGGGTAAATCTCTTAGTGATGTCTTTGATATTACTACGGACAGCACTGGTATCCATATCCATGTTTCTCGTGACTCTTTCAGAGCCTCATCAAGAACACACCTGAACAAGTTTGCAATGGTTTGGAACAGCAATGTACCAGCTATGGTTAAGTTGGCAGAAGAACTTGCTGGACGTACTCTCCGTGGTCACCGTTACTCACCACCTTCTCATCAGTACGAGGGTAGGTCTTTGTCATGGTGCCTCAAGAACCACCATACAAGTGGGCGCTACGTAGCTTGTAATCTTACTCAAAATACTGTAGAGGTCCGGGCTTTCAAAGGGACTCCTTCCTTGAGCAATATCCTCAAGTGTATCGACGCAGTGGAAGCTGTCATAGACTTCACCTACCAAGCGCCTCACTCTGTATTCAACAGACACTTCAAGACTTCCTTCATGTCTTGGATCAACGAACAAAATAAGACACGCTATAGAACTCTACGGGAGAAAATGAAATGTGCTTGATTGTACTACGTCAACCGAATGTAATCCTCAGTAAGTCTGACTTCGAAGTTACTGTAAAGAATAACCCTGATGGCTGGGGTCTTAGTGTACCTGATGGTGAGGGTACTCTCCTTACCCAGAGGGTAATCACCACTGATTGGGAAGAGTTGTATGACCTGCTGCATACAGAGTTTAAGTCTGATAAACTTATGCTTCACCTTCGGTATACAACAGCGGGTGACACAGTTATCCGTAACTCACACCCCTTTCCAGTGCTTGAGAAAGAAGCTGATGGTGTTGACCTTAGGGTAGCCCACAATGGCACACTGTATAAGTACAGCCCTGGGTTTAAAGATGAAAACCAGTGGGAGTCAGACACAAGGGTATTTGTTCGAGAGTATATCCGCCCTTTGTTTAAGCGTATGTCTAAGGGTCATACTTCGGAAGACATGTTGACAGACCCATTCATTCATAGACTCTTGGATGGTGAGCTAACAGCAGCCTCTGTTCTTACTTTCATTGATGGTCATGGTAACACTATGATTGTCAATGAGGAAGGTAACGGTGGTTTTACCAACGAAGACGGTACATACTTCAGCAACAAGTATTCTTTTGATCCAACTCATCGTCAAGTTAAAGGTTACTCCGGGGGTAGTAACTATAACATGGGAAAGTTTCAGGATACCCAGACGAACCAGACTACCTCGACTGGCAGCAATGGATGCAAGAGCACTACTCCGTCCAAACTATTCACTGACTGCAACACACCAACTTTTTCCAGTGTGTTTGAAATCACAGATGATGAAGAATTGTTTTTCATTAGTGACGAGTCCATTGATTCACTTGTCAAGGATGATCCTGAGAACGCTGTCCTTCTTATCAAAGAGTTGATGTTCAAATTCTACACAGCTAATGATAAACTGAGCAGAGCTACTCGTACACTTCAACATAAAGCTAAGGTTATCAAAGACTTGGAAAATAAAACCTGCGATAAGAAGGAGAACCTGAATGGTAAAGCTGCTTGAGTTTAACCCCGAAGAAAATACACCGGGTGATGTAGTTAAGTCTATCTCAGAGGATGTATGGTTCTCATGCACCCCCGACATGCCTGCTCTTAGGTTTGCTAAACGAATTCCTGTGTTTATCTGGGATGAATTAAAGACATACAAAAGCCTTGAGAGTACCCTTGGTATCACACCTAAGGATTATACCACAACTTCCTACCTGTCCTTTACCAAGGATAAGTTTCTACCCTTCTTCAACAGTAAGAAAGGTAAGCATGACTACCTGCTTCCGGCAAGTCCTACTTGGAACAAAAGTCTAAAGGGTACACTACCTGATGCACAGCCAAAAGAAATCGTTGGTCGCCTAATCAATGTAAATCTTTTTACTCTCAGGCTTCTTGATCTTCACTATCAGAATACTATGGTACACCAGAGACACAAGCTGAAGTTTGTAACGAAAGGTTTCAACAGTAGCCCTGACACAGAGGTGGATGCTTGGGTGTACACCCTACCTACCAATAGTTTCACCAAGTATTTCCCACATGAGAATGAGTACAAGCTGTTGGGTAACTACGAGGTGCAAGAGTGTGACATCAACACCAGTTACTTCAACCCCGGTGGTGTTTATACTTCTGTGTACTCCCCTAAGTCTGTTTAAAGTATATACTCTTAGTATTGTTATTCTTTAAGAGAAAGAAACTTTAAGTATCTTACTCTAAGTATATACTAAGAGTATATTAAAATAGAGGTAGTTACTACCTTTGTCAAGGGTAACTATCACCACCTAGAAGGAAAAGTAAAAAATGCTAGAACATGTCATCTTCTCAATCGACAACGTGGACGACCTTCACACTCAAGCTAAGTTCTTCCGTTGGGTTGATACCCTTCGTGCAATGGAGAAACTTACAGGTACAGTACACTCTTGTATCGGTTCCTACGATGGAAACCTAGAGCGTAGCTTCATGATGCTTGCAGTTGACTTTGATAAGCACATTGTTAACTCTGAGTACGTCAAGAACCAAGCGTGTTTCCTCAGAGTACCCGGTGATCAACGACAACCATGTGTTCTTCAAAGTAGGTCTGGGAATTACCTTACGATAGGGCCTATGCTCTGTCTCAACGAACAACCGTGGTCACCTAACTACACTTACTTCAACGGAAAGTATTGGACAACAGATGCAAGTTCAGACCTCGACTGAAGTTAACCGTGTTGAAGTTATCGACAAGGACGGTCGGAGTTACACAAACCTTAGGGTGACTGGCCTCGTTCTGTCTTACCAAGACGAAGGAAAGACACTGAAGATTTTTATTGAGGAGTCACAAGATGTTACATAAAGCAATCATCAACGGATACGAAATAAAACCCTATGCTAACCTTAAGGATGCTAACCTTGGGTATGCTTACCTTAGGTATGCTGACCTTGGGGGTGCTTACCTTGAGGGTGTTAACCTTAAGGGTGCTAACCTTAGGGATGCTAACCTTAGGTATGCTTACCTTGGGTATGCTTACCTTAGGTATGCTGACCTCGAGGGTGCTTACCTTGAGGGTGTTAACCTTAAGGGTGCTAACCTTAGGGATGCTAACCTTAGGAATGCTGACCTTAGGGATGCTGACCTTAGGGGTGCTGACCTTAAGGGTGCTAACCTTATGTATGCTAACCTTGTGGGTGCTAACCTTGGGGGTGCTTACCTTGAGGGTGCTGACCTTGAGGGTGCTTACCTTGAGGGTGTTAACCTTAAGGGTGCTAACCTTAGGGATGCTAACCTTAGGAATGCTGACCTTAGGGGTGCTGACCTTAGGGGTGCTGACCTTGAGGGTGCTAACCTTATGTATGCTAACCTTGTGGGTGCTAACCTTAGGGATGCTAACCTCAGGGGTGCTAACCTTAGGGGTGCTAACCTTGGGGATGCTTACCTTAGGAATGCTAACCTTGTGGGTGCTGACCTCGAGGGTGCTAACCTTTGGGGTACTTACCTTATGTGTGCTAACCTTAGGAATGCTAACCTTAGGATTGCTAACCTTAGGGATGCTAACCTTAGGAATGCTAACCTTGTGGGTGCTAACCTTGGGGGTGCTAACCTTAGGAATGCTTACCTTATGTGTGCTAACCTTGGGGGTGCTGACCTTGAGGGTGCTTACCTTAGGAATGCTAACCTTAAGGATGCTAACCTTAGGGATGCTAACCTTATGGGTGCTAACCTTAGGTATGCTTACCTTGAGGGTGCTGACCTTGAGGATGCTAACCTTGAGGATGCTAACCTTGAGGATTAAACTATGGAAACCCCTTTGGGGTTTCTTCTAGAAGTATGAGAGGGTAACCAATGATAATCAACGGATACGAAATAAAACCCTATGCTAACCTTGAGGGTGCTAACCTTAAGGATGCTGACCTTAGGAGTGCTAACCTTAGGAATGCTAACCTTGTGGGTGCTAACCTTGAGGATGCTGACCTTAAGGGTGCTAACCTTGAGGATGCTGACCTTAAGGGTGCTTACCTTGAGGGTGCTAACCTTATGTGTGCTAACCTTTGGGGTGCTAACCTTAGGAATGCTAACCTTAGGAATGCTAACCTTGTGGGTGCTAACCTTGAGGATGCTGACCTTAAGGGTGCTAACCTTAGGAATGCTAACCTTAGGAATGCTGACCTTAGGGGTGCTTACCTTAGGAATGCTAACCTTAGGGATGCTAACCTTATGGGTGCTAACCTTAGGTATGCTTACCTTGGGGGTGCCAACCTTAGGGATGCTGACCTTTGGGGTGCTAAGTTACCTCACTTTCAAATCTGCCCTGAGGTCGGTTCTTTTACCGCCTTTAAGAAAACTACTAAGGGCGTGATCACTATTGAAATACCCGAGGATGCTAAGAGAACTAGCTCTTTGGTGGGCCGTAAGTGTCGTGCCTCTAAGGTCAAAGTCCTTGGGGGTGAAGGTCTTGGTGGTCAAGGTACTCACTACCCAAGTCTTACCTATAACAAAGGGGATGTCCTTGAGGTCAAAGACTTTGATGATGATATCAGAGTTGAATGCACCAAGGGTATTCACTTCTTTATGACCAGAAGAGAAGCAGAGGAATGGAGTTAACCAATGATAATCAACGGATACGAAATAAAACCTTATGCTAACCTTAGGAATGCTAACCTTAGGAATGCTAACCTTAGGAATGCTGACCTTAGGGGTGCTAACCTTAGGGGTGCTTACCTTGTGGATGCTGACCTTAGGGGTGCTGACCTCGTTCTGTCTTACCAAGACGAAGGAAAGACACTGAAGATTTTTATTGAGGAGTCACAAGATGTTACATAAAGCAATCATCAACAGTGAGCAGGGACAAACCTTTGAGTATCTTATGGATGCTGTCTCCTTCTGCAACACCAACGCTGATCCAGGGGATACATGTTCTATCGTGGAATCATACGAGTCCTTGACAGGTATCGAAGACCACGTTACTATTATGGCTTGGGTTTTTCAAAGGGAGTACGGAGAGTGATGTGCTGTAGTGGTATTGAATGGGAGCCAGAAGAATTACCGGACGGAGAGTGCCCTGTGTGTGGTGAAGAAACACGGGGAGGTGAAGCTTATCGTCAGTGCCATTACTCTCCTGTGGTCTGTGATGAATGTAACTGGGCTCCTTGTGATGGCTCTTGTTAGGGAGGATTAAAATGCGGTACACAAGGGAGTTAAAGTCAGCTAACGGTAAGACTAAGTGGGTATTCGTACCCCCTAAGAATGTGCTAAAGGCTGGACTCCTTAAGTGTCAAACCTTTTACGATGGACGTACTGCTCGCCACGAGATACCAAAACTCCTAGACATCGTTGATAGGTATAACTCTGGTGAACTGAAGGAAGGTAACGTGAGTGTTGACTCAGAGTTTAAACACCTGGTCAATGCTTACCTTACCTCCAAGAGATTCCTTAAGTTATCTGGTGCAACACAAAGAACCCGTGAGTATACCCTTAAGTCTCTGCTTACAGTTGAAGTCAACAGTAAACCCTTCGGAGACTACAAAGTTAAAGACCTAAACGTAAAACTTTGTAAGGCTTTATACTCCTCACTGATTGATGTTGGCACCGTACTAACAGCTAACTACAGACTACAAGTACTGTCTCAAGTTATCTCCTTGGCTGTTGAGTTAGAGTTGTTAGTCTCTGATCCGATCAAAGCTTTCCCTAAGGAAACAGCAGAGGTCAAACCCCAAGAGACATGGACTAAGGAACAAGTAGAACGAGTACTCAAGGTAGCTTACTCAGAGTTTAAATACCGTAACCTAGGTCTGTTGATTCATATGTGTTATGAGTGGGCTCAACCAACGGGGCTTATCTCTAAGTTAACTTGGGATTGTTTTAATTGGGAAGAGAACTACGTTGAGATAGACAACGGTAACCGAGTAGTTTATATACCACTGGAAGAACCACTTAGGTCTATGCTCCTCGAACAGAAGAGAGACTGGGACTTCCAACCCTATGTTGTTACTAAAACTAAACCAAGCGGTACAGTTTATAAACCTTTGGAACACCTCAGTCAGAACAAAGCACTGAAAGAATTACTACACAAGGCTGAGATACCAGAAGGACTAACACTCCAAGGTCTTAGGACTACAGCAATCAAAGAGATGATTGAAGCAGGGGTAGATAGCCTAAGTATCATTCAAGTAACAGGACACAAAGGTGTCGAGGGTCTGTCACCCTATGTAGACAGTACCCTAAGCGGGGCACAGAGAGCCCTTACACAAAGGAGAAATAACAATGAGTGATTTAGTAAAGCAATTGCGGTCGATAGACCACATGTCAGTTGAGGATTGTTTTTTGCAGTCTTACCTTTACACCAAAGCCGCCGACCGCATCGAAGAACTGGAGGCAAAGCTGGCCGAGGTGGAGGCAAAGCTGGTTGAGGAAGAACGTATCTGCACGATGCGAGGCAACGTGATTGAGTTTGACCTCACGCCATCCCTTGCAGACGCCGAGGCCAGGCTGGCCGATGTAGAGGCGGAACGGGATGAACAGGCGGACCGCATCGAAGATTTAGAACATGCCTGCGAGGTTGTCTCCGCCGAGTTTGAAGGTGAATTGTGGCAGTCGTGCCACAGACTTTTGAAAAAGACTGGCTTTGATTTTCATGGTGCCGACGTTAACGGGATACATGCCGACGATTTCGAAAGCCACATGAACGAAACGCTGGCTGCGTTTGACCGTGAAGCTACCCGCGCCGATGAAGCCGAAGCCATGCTGCCCCGCGCGTGGATGGATGGGATGGAGGCTGCTGTCGCCAACATCTTAGAACAACAAGCCCGATGCGAAGAGCAAACCATGAAATTAGGCGGAGTCGAAGGACGAGAAAATGATTGGCATAGGTGGAGCGGCGGTGACCTGTCTTTGGGTTTGTCGGCAACTACCATCCGCGCCCAACCAATCCCCACGTCAGCCGAGTTGCTGGCAAAATTGAAGGAAACCACATGAATACCCAACAAATCACAGCCCAGCTCGTCGCGGTCCACGCTGCGCTTGTTGAAAAGCTAGGCGAACAGCCTACATTTGCTCCGTACATAACGCTTCGTCAAAGCGGTGAATGGTTCTTGCCGCTCTACAAGGGGCGAAGCAGCATTGGCTTTGAGGAACTTGTTACGGTAAAGGGCGGCACGCCAGAAGCGTGCATCAAAGTCGCTTTTGACTTTCTGGCAGCCATGCCAGACCTAGAACTTGTCGCCAAACAGGCTTGGCAGGAATCGCTCGGTAAGGTAATTGACGAGGGCCACGCGCTTGGGTTGCCCGACGATGTAATGCAACCATTGCGTCAGGGATCGCAGGTGATGGCAGAAAACCTGATAGCCGCGCCGGTGAAGTCATGAGTGACACAGGGCACGGCGCAGCAATGAAGGAAACCAAATGACACAAACACCGGACCGCATTTATGCAACTGGCACTGACACAATGGGATATCTCAAGTCAACACCGGCCCGCGAGGCCGCTCCGGATTTGCTTGAGGCTTTGGTTGAGGCACGGCGCATGTTGCTGCATTACGGCACTAAGGACGCGGGCGGGATACAGCAAATAGACGCCGCAATCGCCAAAGCTGAGGGCCAGTCATGACAACACCAAGCAACACACACGCAGATTGTCCTGACTGTGGTGCAGGAGAGAGTCTTTCCTCCTGGCCTAACGGTAACACCTACTGTCATGCCTGTCAGAAATCTACAAGAAGTAAACCTAAAGGAGTACCAATGGCTGTACCTAGTGACCTTAAACTAATCGACCATGCTATGAGAGGAGTGGACTTGGATGTAGAGAAGTTCTATGGGGTGAAGACAGGGGTAGACTCTAAAGGTACCCCAGTTACCCGTGTCTACCCTTACCCACACAAACCTAAGCTTCGTATCCTCCCCAAGGATTTCTCTAAGAACTTTGGGTTTACCACTGACCATCTCTTTGGTATGGATAAGTTCAATGCTGGTAGCTCTAAGTGTCTAACGATTACCGAGGGCGAAGAAGATGCACTCGCAGCGTATCAACTCCTGGGTAAGAAGTGGCCTGTGGTATCACTCCCAGGAGCAAGCACAGTAAAGCAAGTTCTTCAGAACAAGGAAGCCTACAACTATATCAAAGCCTTTAGCTCTATCATCCTAGCTACTGACAATGACGAGGCTGGTGACAAGAGTGCAGAGGTATTACAACGTGCATTCCCCGGTCGTTGTTACCGGGTGAACATGACTAAGTACAAGGATGCTAGTGAGTATCTGCAGAACAATGCAGGGTCAGACTTCCTGTACGCTTGGATCAATCGACAGAAGTATGTGCCTGACAACGTGTTCAATACCAGTGCTCAGTTTGAAGCTATCATCAAAGACGGCAAGGGTTCTATGTATATCCCTACTGGTATCAAGGACCTTGATGCTAAACTCTTGGGGCTTATGCAAGGGCACTTCACAGTACTCACAGCACCAGAAGGTATTGGTAAGACTGAACTCATGCGTTACTTCGAGAGTAACCTTATTCAGAACCACCCGACTATTCCTTTTGCATCTATGCACCTTGAGGAAAGCAAGAAGCGCAGTCTCTTGGGTCATGCCTCGTATATCTTGAACAAGGATGTCACACTACAAGACACAGAGGTGGTCATCAACTCTGATGGTGACGAGGAAATTGTATACCTCAAGTCATACAAGGGTACCCCGGAGGATGAAGTACTCGAAGCTATCCGTTCCTTTACCGACCGAGAGAACTTCTATCAGTTCACACTTAGTGTGGATGATGACCCTATGTCTATCCTTGAACAAGTAAGATACTTCGCTGAAGTCTGTGAGTGTCGCTATGTTTTCTTTGAGCCTATCCAAGACCTGGCATACTCCCGACAGAGTGATTCATCTATTGAAGCATTCCTCAGTGAGTTGTCCACTAAGCTTGCACTACTAGCTACTGAACTCAACGTAGGTATCGTTAGTATTGCTCACGAGAACGACGACGGACAGATCAGGGACTGCCGTATGATTGGTAAACGTGCCAGTGTTGTGCTTAAGTTGTCCCGTGATAAACATGCTGCTGATGAAGACGAGAAGAATACCACATGTATTGTTGTTGAGAAGAATAGACCAGTAGGTGGGACAGGGTACGGTGGTATGCTTGAGTTTGATCCTAGTAGTTTCACCCTAAGAGAGAAGGAATTTTAAATGACAGACTACAGTGATTACCCCTGTGGTTTTGATGGTCTTAGTTTTCCAAACGGACTCCCAACACCAAATACAAGAGTAAAAGTAAAAACAGTTTGGTCTAAAGACGAATGGATTGTTGTTCCTTTTATGGGGAAGTACGGTTTTGAGGATCAGTATGATTGGTTTTCTATATATGGTAAACCAGATGTTGGCATTTGGTTTATGCCAATCGTTCTCGAATGGAAGGAACTAACAGATGAAGGATGAATACCATGAGCGTAAACTGGAGGATAACTAATGAACCGTACTAAAATTTACTACGCTAAGGTTACTAAAGTAGAGGAAGACCTTGAGTCTAATAGCTCAACAGTAGTTTTTAATCATGGTTCTTATCACTTTATGTCAGGACTGCTAGGGTCTTTGGAGGGAAAGATCGTCGGGGTTGATACACATGGAGCACTTTGGGTAAAGGGAATAACTAATGGAACCTGAATGGATTGTACCAGGAGTACAATGGCAACGAGTAGGCAGTAGAGTAACCTGTAGCCCACCACCCACAGACACTGATGAAGACTTCTTGGTTTACGATAGGTTCTTTACTCAACGAACTAAACTTGATCGTGCTGGGTTTACGACTGAACACTACGGGCATCTCGACACTAAGTTTATTTCTTACCGCAGGGGTGACACCAACGTAATCCTCACAGCTAACAAAGAGTTTTACGATAAGTTTCTCTTTACTACAAGAGTCGCTAAGAAACTCAACCTGTTGAAGAAGGATGATCGTATCACTTTGTTCGAGGCATTGCTCGATGAAACAATAGATGGGGAGTATTCGTGGTGAAAGTTTATTCTGTTTGGGATAGCGGCCCTTCTATAGGAGGGAGAATAGCTTTGTTTGATAGTAAGATAGATGCAGAAAAATTCTGTGACGATAAAACCTTAAAAGCTAAATTCTCCGAAACATCTGTTAAAGATAAAAACGGTATTTCTAAAGCTTGGTTAATGGGTGACGGACAAACCTTTATCCAAGAAGAAGAACTCCCTTTAGACGAGTACTTCGAATGGTCTTGAAGTTAAGAGGTTTGTATGCGTACAGTAATAGCTGACATAGAAACAAACGGGCTAGCAGGAGACATCATCTGGTGTATTGTTACTAAGGAACTAGGAAGTAAAGCCTATAAGTCTTGGGACATTAAGACAGGTTTCGATGGCTTCGTTGAGTATGCCAAGAGTGTAGACAAGTGGGCGTTCCACAACGGTATTAACTTTGATGTACCTGTAATCAACAGACACCTTGGTGATGTCATCAAGTTCGAACAGATCATCGACACCTTTGTTGTGTCTCGTTTAGTCAACTACTCTAACTACAAGGGTCACGGTCTGGATGAGATTGGTATCTCCCTTGGTCAACCTAAGACAGTGTTCAATGACTGGGAAAACTATAGCCCAGAGATGTTGTCCTACTGTAAGGACGATGTAGACCTCGGGGAGAAGATATACAAGAAGTACGAGAAATATATCAATGACCCTGAGTGGGCCTTGTCTATGTCTATCGAACACAACACAGCTAGAATCTGCAAGGAGATGCACGACAATGGTTTCAAGTTTGATCTTGACCTAGCCTACAAACTCCTTCCACAAATCAAGGAGAGACTCAATGAACTAGAAGCAGGTATGCAAGAGGCATGGCCACCTGAGCTATGTGAAGTGAACCGTGTGCAATACAGGTTCAAAGCTGATGGTTCCCTCTATGAGACAGTCAACAAGGCTGTGGCTAACTACCCTAAGACAGCCATTGACGACACTGAGTTGGTATGTTTCGATTGGACTTCGTTCAACCCCGGTTCCTCTAAAGACCGTGTAGAGAAACTATGGGAAGCTGGTTGGAACCCAACAGAGAAGACTAAGACTCACTACCAGTTTGATCTGAAGGGTATCGTTGGTGAGAAGTGGGGTAAGACTGTACTCACACGAGAAGCTTATGATGGCAAGAAGTCTCACTTTGCTTTCTACGGTTGGACAGTCAGTGACGAGAACCTTGAGACACTCCCTCCAGAGGCACCTCAGGGGGCACGAGACCTTGCTGAGTGGCTCTGCCTTAATGGTAGACTCAAGGCTCTAGAAGAGCGTGTCAGAGAGTGTGGTACCGATGGTCGTATCCATACAAACTTCTGGCACATCGGGGCATGGACTCACCGTATGTCTCACTCTAGCCCTAACCTAGCTAACATCTCCTCACCCTACCATGGCACACCACGTACTGCTGTAGACTTTGTTAAACAAAAGTATGACTCAGACTTCAGACGTATGTTCTGTGTAGACGAGGGTAACTACTTGGTTGGTACTGATGCTGAGAGTATTCAGCTCAGGGTTCTTGCCCACTACCTTAAGAACCAAGACTATGTTGAAGCTATTGTTAACGGGAGGAAAGAAGACGAGACAGATATTCACAATGTTAACAAACGTGCCCTAGGTCTGAACCACCTTACCAGAGATGACTCGAAGACCTTTATCTACGCTTGGCTTCTTGGGGCAGGCACAGGTAAGGCTGCTAGGATTCTTAATTGTTCTAACCCAGTTGCTAAGAAAGCTGTTAACTCCTTTGTGGAAAACACTAAGGGTCTGGCTAAACTTAAGAACGGGTTGATCAAGCGTGATGCTGCTCGTGGTTACTTCGAGGGTCTCGATGGCCGTAAGGTTATCTGTGACTCTGAGTATCTTATGCTTGCTGGGTATTTACAAAATGGTGAATCAGTTCTAATGAAGTACGCTGCTAACCTGTGGAACCAATGGGCTAAGGCTGAAGGTATTGGTTACAAGATGGTGAACTACGTTCACGATGAATGGCAGACAGAAGCCTTTAGTTACGATGAGGCAGTGCGTATTGGTGAGCTTCAATGTAAAGCCCTTGAGCAAGCTGGTAGTGACCTAGGGGTCCTGTGTCCTATGGCTGGTGAAACTAAGATTGGCCGTGACTGGCTTGGAACACACTAGGAGAAACAAGATGAAGACAACACTACCCGTTAAGATACTCGTTGATTTACTTACAGTACGTGGTGAGAACTTTGATGGACTGCTACCAATGACAATAGACATCTGTGGTGACGAGGTAACTATCGGCTCTTACAACGGGCCAGATGTGTGGAGAGGTAAGCTATCAGAGTTAATGGAGAAACAAGATGACAGACAAGAATGAAGACCCATGTGACGACTGGTCTAAAGACCCTATCCCTAAACCTAAGGAGAAAGACAATGGAAAAGATTAAAGTATCACGAAAAGTAGTGGGCTTTGTAGATTTAAACTGCAGTACTCTAGGTAGTATTAAGAAAAAAATTGAAGGATACATTGAAACTTACGGGGAAGATGCCACTCTCCAAACTTACTACGAGTATAGTGACGACCCTGACTGGGGTGTCTTTGTAAAAGAACTAGAGACAGACCCTGAGTATGCTCTCCGTATCCGAAAGAAAGAACAACAGGAAGAATGGGAGAGACTGCAATATCAAATTCTGAAAGCTAAATTTAACCTTGACACAGACTAAAGACTATCTTACTATTTTACATAGAGTAATTCACAAGGAGAGCAGCAATGGCTAGTGAAACAATTTACATTACAGGTACCTCAAGCTGGGCTAAGGTATTCCCCCACAGCAAAGACAAGAACGAAGAATTCCACGGTCCAGGTGGTGCATACACCCTTGACCTTTACGTAGAGAAAGAAGAGCTAGACAAGTACGTAGCCACTGGTTCTCGTAGTAAACCTCGTGTTGGTGAAGACGGTATGTACATCAAGCTCAAGCGTAAACACACACACTCGATTGATGCCTTTGGTGGTGCGCCACAGGTAGTAGACGCAGATAAGAACGAGTGGGATGGCTCACTGATTGGTAACGGCTCGTTGCTTGAGTGTGCTGTCACAGTGTACGACACTAAGATGGGTAAAGGTACACGACTCGAAGGTATCCGAGTGATCGAATACGTAGAGCTTCCTCCTCTGGATGATGCTGAGGGTGGTCGTCAAAAGAAACTTCCTTTCTAATGTCTAAAGTAATTCTAGACACAGAAGAAACCGACATGGGGCAAGCACTTGGGGCGGTATTCCAAGTGCGAACCCAGAACCCAGATCAACAGGTGGGTAAAGAGTTTGGTATCAGAACTATGGTAAACGGCAAAGAGTTTATTGTAATCCGAAACCTGAACAGCTACACCATCAGAGAAGCATAAGGATAACTACATGAGTAACACTATTGACGCTATTGCTAACTTGACAAACCAACTGGTTAAGACACGGTTGTTGTTTGAAATGGAAACCATCGAGGAGCAGAACAACCCAGAGGATATCTCTCTGTACGATGCTATCTCTCAGACACTGGGAGCTATCTGTGCACCACATGAACTAGAACTCCTGTCACAGCGAGAGATTTCTACAGAGTGGATGCAGACTGTAGCCAATGCCTGAGGTCTCAACGCTAGTCCAAGACATCTACAAGGTAGTTGATGGTCAAGGCGGTTGGGACGAGACAGTAACTAAGTACCTTGCTGACAATATCTCTAAGGTAGCGTCAGAAAGATTCTCTGGGGAAGAAACCCCCAGAGATACACTTAGTCTGTCTGGTATTGGTAAACCCTGTGAGCGAGAGCTATGGTACAGGGTGAACAACAGTGACAAGTCGGCACCACTAGGGCCAGAGACTAAGGGTACGTTCTTCTACGGAGACCTTCTGGAATCTCTGGTGATTGCTTTGGCTAGGGCTGCAGGTCATGACGTACAGGGTGAGCAAGATGTGCTCTATGCTCATGGTATCAAAGGCCACCGTGACTGTGTGATTGACGGTATGACTATCGACGTTAAGTCTGCCTCTAGTTACAGCTTCCAGAAGTTTGCTGATAACAGTCTCCGAGAGAATGATCCATTCGGTTACATCAGTCAGCTTAGTTCCTATGTCTACGCAGGACAAGATGATCCTCTTGTTACCAATAAAACTGAGGGTGCTTTCCTTGTAGTCAAGAAGGATCGCTTTAAGCTTTGTCTTGATAAGTACGACTTCACTGAAGAACTCCAGCGGAAAGAACAGGAGATTGAAGGTAAGAAAGCTATGGTCCTTGGGAATATCCCTGGTCGTATGCCTACCGTACCTCAGTCTAAGACAAGTAGTAACACTAAGCTTGATACTATCTGTTCTTATTGCTCTTTCCGTGAGCACTGTTGGCCTGAGGCTAGAACTTTCATCTACTCTAATGGACCAGTCTTCTTGGTTGACGTGGTGAAAGAACCTAATGTACCCGAGGTAAAACCAATATGGTAAAACACAGACCAATCACAGACACTCAAAAGGTATCTGCCCTTTATACTAAGAAGGACAACACACCTATCAAGTACGTCTGCACCACCTCTATTCAACCCCGTGGTGTACCAATGGATGTCTTCTATAGAGACACACCTCACCCTGAGTTTGGTAACAAGTACTTTGGTATCTGTCAGAATAGCTTAGGGGTTTATATGATTGGAGGTGCAGACAAAGTGGAAGACCTTACTTTTGATTGTATTGAAGGACCAGAAGGCTGGGAGTACTCATCCCATGTACATGACTTCAAGTATGTAGGTGACTCTTTTATCGACGGTGGTAGAGAGTATACCCGAATGGGCGGTAACTGTATCCCTCCTGTTAAAACCTTCAGAGTAAAGGACGGAGAGTTTGCCTCAGATTTCAGTTAAAGCTGCCAAAGCGAAAGGACGGAAGTTACAACAGGTGACCCGAGATAAGATCATCGAGTTGCTTCAACCCTACGGTATTACTCAAGACGATGTAAAGAGTACAGCTATGGGTCAGGGAGGGGAGGACGTGCAGCTCTCCCCTTTGGCTCGTAACTTCTTGCCTGTTAGTGTTGAGTGTAAGAGCCATAAGGCTTTCGCTGTGTACGGTCCCTATGAGCAAGCGAGTAAAGCTGCGGGTACCTACCAACCGCTATTGGTTATCAAAGGTGACCACAAGAAACCTCTAGCTATCATTGACCTAGACTATTATTTCTATCTTGAATCTTGTCGTATCATTAAGGAAGGTAACGAATGATGGGAAAGAAGCACGACAAGAAGGAACTCCAAGAGAAAGTTCTACTCTTGGAACGCCTTGGTAAAACACAGGAGGCTCTGTTGCAGATCGCAGAGCTTACCCCGGATCAACTAGCGTATCACAACATGGAGACAGTGAAGCGTATTGCAATTAAAGGATTGATGGATTGAGTAGGAACATCTGGGTTACCTCAGACACACACTTTAATCACGGGAATATCCTCAAGTTTAAAAACAGTGACGGCAACCTAGTAAGAAACTTTGATTCTGTTCATCAGATGAATGAAGTCATGGTAGACAACTGGAACTCTGTGGTAAAACCTGGAGACAAAGTGTACCACCTCGGGGATGTATTCTTCGGGAGTCAGTACCACTTTAAATCCCTGTGGCCTAGGCTTAAAGGTTCTAAGAGACTGATTGTAGGTAACCACGATGATGTAAAGTTTCTTTCTTCAGGTGGTTTCTTCCAAAAGGTTATGCTCTGGAGATTGTTCAAAGAGTTTGGTCTTATCCTAACTCACGTACCTATCCACCTAGACAGCTTTAGTGCTGCCTCTAAAAATGTTCATGGTCATATCCACTCTAACCCATCACCACCAGGGCCATACCAATGTGTGTGCGTTGAGCAAACTAACTACACACCAGTAAACATAGAGGAACTAAGAGTATGACAGGAAGAACAACACTGGTATTTACCTGTGCCCACACTTCACCAGAAGTATCTAACAATAGGTTCGAGTGGTTAGGTAAGTTTATCTATGACCTCAAACCTGACATGGTTGTTGATCTAGGTGACGGTGCAGACATGAAGAGTCTAAATAGTTATGACACAAGGTACCCACAAAAGGTGGTCAACCAGAACTATGAGAAAGATATTGATGTCTACAACGACGCCCAAGAAAAACTACGGCAACCGTTCAAGTATCACCGCAAGAAACGTCCCTTTTGGGTTGGCTTCGAGGGGAACCACGAACATAGAATTAAAACTGCTATCGCCCATGACCCACGCATTGAGGGACAAAGATACGGGATTTCCTTTGGGCATCTTCAAACAGACAAGTACTTTGACGAATACCACGAGTATGAAAATAGCGCCCCCAGTATCGCTGATTACGATGGCGTCAGCTATGCTCACTATTTTAGTTCTGGTAATTATGGGACAGCTACTTCTGGCACTCACCATGCTTACACTCTCATCCAAAACAGGAACTACTCTAGCACTTGTGGTCATAGCCATAAACGTTCTGTGTATTTTAAGGATAGCGCCCACCCTCAAGGCATTATCGGTAATGTCGTTGGGTGTTTCAAAGGGGCAGCCGAAAGCTGGGCAGGTCAAGCGAACAAAGAGTGGGCGACGGGTGTGGTAGTTAAACGTAATGTATCCCAAGGTATGTACGACTATCAGTGGGTCTCAATGGAAGCGCTGAAGAAAGAATACTCATGAATATTGAAGTAAACCTAAACCTGACTATTGACCCCGGCGCAAACTTCCTGGAGTGTAACGACGAGGATACACTCCAGGTTCTAATGGAGATGATCCGTAATGCGTTTTATGACATTGATGACATTAAGTTGACCTATATTGAACTGGAGAAAACAGATGACTAAACAACTAGAGCTAGACCTTGGGGGTAAACCTCAAGGCATCATGGGTATGGTTAAAGAGTTTGTTAAAGTTACAGGCCAAAGACCTAATGTTGAACTGTCTGCTGTACTGATTGATGAAGAATACACAGAGTGGGGGGATGAATATTACAACGGTTATACAGGGGAAAATGAACTCAAGGAACTATCTGATCTTGTCTATGTAATCTATGGTTATGCTAATGCCCGTGGGTGGAATCTTGATGAAGCTGTACGTAGGGTCCATGAGAATAACATCGGACGGTGTGTCCAACCAGATGGGAGTATTATTCGTAGGTATGACGGTAAGATCATGAAGAGCCCTGATTACCCTAAAGTAGAACTAGGAGACTTGGTGTGATTGAGGGTATAGCTAGGTGTGAGCAGACTTGTTATCGGTGTCATGGGGAGGGTAAACGCAAACACTTTGCAGATCGAGACCCTATCGAGGGTTATAAGTTAGTTGATAAGAGGTCTTGTGAAGACTGCAATGGGACTGGTAAAGTGGTTGAACTCAAGGCTGATGGTAAAATCCTCAAGAATAAGGACTACCCTGCGGTAGATTTTGGGGGTTTGGTATGATAGGTAGGTATACATTTGAGTATCGTGCGAACGATAGTAACGGTATTCCTTGGGAGTGGTGTGTTATTGATAAAGAACTAGGGCTATTCGGACAAGCTATATTGTTTAGCATGTCTGAGGACAGGGCCAGATACATAGCTGAGGGCATGAACCGTGGTGACATTGATAACTTGGTGTGGCTACAAGAAGATAAACAACAAAGAGGTACTACATGAGTAACCAACTACCAACTGACTATCAGTCCTTCATCGCGCTATCGAGGTATGCTCGGTGGTTGCCTGAGGCGAAACGACGAGAGACTTGGGGCGAGACTACAGCGAGATATATCACAGAGATTGTCTGCCCTAAGCTAGAAGGAATGTCTTGGGACGACACTCAAGGTTTGTGCGCTGCGGATTTTGAAGAGGCTATCCTAAGCCTTGAGGTAATGCCCTCTATGCGATCTATGATGACAGCAGGCACAGCAGCAGAGCGTGACAATACTTGTATGTACAACTGCAGCTACTTGCCTGTGGATGACCCTAAGTCTTTTGATGAGGCTATGTTTATTCTTCTATGTGGGACAGGGGTAGGTTTCAGTGTTGAACGACAGTATATCCAGAATTTGCCTGAAATCCCAGAGCGACTATTTGAATCTGATACAACAATCGTTGTTAAAGATAGTAAAGAAGGTTGGGCAAAGGCCTATCGACAGCTCCTATCACTACTCTATTCGGGTGAGATTCCTAAATGGGACATCTCTAGGATTAGACCTGCTGGAGCTAAACTTAAGACCTTCGGCGGTCGAGCATCTGGCCCAGCTCCTTTGGTTGACCTCTTCCAGTTCACCATTGGAAAGTTTAAGGGTGGAGCAGGTCGTAAGCTATCCTCTATTGAGTGTCACGACATTATGTGTAAGATTGGTGAAGTAGTTGTAGTTGGTGGTGTACGCCGTAGTGCTATGATCTCTCTGTCTAACCTAAGCGATGACCGTATGCGTCATGCTAAGAGTGGGCAGTGGTGGGAAACACAAGGTCAACGTGGTTTGGCTAACAACTCGGTATGCTACACAGAGAAGCCTGACGTAGAGACATTCCTTCGTGAGTGGACAGCCTTGGTAGAGAGTAAGTCTGGTGAACGCGGAGTATTTAATCGTGTAGCCTCAAAGAAACAGGCGGAGAAGTATGGTCGTCGTGACCCTAACCATGAATTTGGGACTAACCCTTGTAGTGAAATCATCCTCCGACCCTATCAGTTCTGTAACCTGTCAGAAGTAGTAGTACGTGCTACAGATACTATCGAAGACCTTGAGCGTAAGGTACGACTTGCTACAATCCTGGGAACTATCCAGTCAACTTACACGTACTTCCCATACCTAAGAAAGATTTGGCAGAAGAACACAGAAGAAGAGCGGTTGCTTGGGGTATCACTTACAGGTATCATGGACAACCCATTGATGACAACAAAGAATCAAGGATTGGAGAAAACACTTGAGCACCTTCGTACTATTGCTGTTGACACTAATGCTGATTGGTCTTCCCGTCTTGGGATTCCTGCTTCTACATCCATCACTTGCGTCAAGCCCAGTGGCACCGTTAGTCAATTGGTTGATAGTGCTTCTGGTATTCACACTCGTCATTCTGATTACTACATTAGAACTGTTAGAGGCGATAGCAAAGACCCATTGACACAGCTTATGATCGACCAAGGAGTACCTAACGAACCTTGTGTTATGAAACCAAACCAGACTACGGTATTCAGCTTCCCTGTTAAAGCCCCTACAGGTTGTATCACCAGAGACGATATGACAGCCGTAGAGCAGCTTGAGACATGGTTGGTATACCAACGCCACTGGTGTGAACACAAGCCCTCTGTGACTGTCTCTGTGAAGGACAATGAGTGGTTTGAAGTAGGTGCCTTTGTATTCAAACACTTTGATGAAATGTCTGGTGTTAGCTTCTTGCCTCACGATGGTGGTTCATACCAACAAGCACCATACCAAGAGACAACCAAAGAAGGGTACGAGTCTTTGCTTAGTGTAATGCCTGAAAGTATTGACTGGTCTCTGTTGTCTAACTACGAAGAAGATGATAATACTTCTGGTATGCAGACGATGGCCTGCTCAGGTGATTCATGTGAGATTGTAGACCTAACCTAACCAAGAGTAACACCTGGGTAAGTGTATAAACTTCCCACCCTTTAAACAACTCAAGGAATAAACTATGAGTGAAGTAGTACAGTCTAAGTACAAGATAGGTCAAAAGCTAAAGAAGAATACACAAGTTACATTCGAGGGTAACCAAGTCTCGGTATCAGTAGACCATTTTATTATTGGTATTAGAGCTCTGTCCAGTGACGTAGGGTTTTACTATGAGTATACACTGGGGAGTTCTTTCCCTTCTGCGCATCATGAACCTGGTTTTAAGACTAATGTAAGTGGGCAAGTATTGGATAAGTTCTATGAGTGAAGAACAGATTAAAGTCACCCTGATTGATAGTATGGGTACAGACCTTTCGATTGTAAATGCTGCAAGAGTCTCATTTGGTAAAACTAGTGAGTTCGTTAACCAAGCTGATTGGTTCTGGGGTGACCAAGGTATCCTTAAAGACCAAGACTCAAGACTGTTAAAGTACCTAGCTAAACATAAACACATGTCACCCTTCGGTCATGTATTCCTCAGCTTCCACATTAAGGCTCCGATCTTTGTAGCTCGCCAACTTGTGAAACATAAGTTTCTACGTTGGAATGAAATCAGTCGTAGGTACGTAGATGATGAGCCTGAGTTTTATACTCCTAATGCCTGGAGAGGTAGGTCTGCGGATAAGAAACAAGGTTCTGAAGGGGAAGTAAACCCCGAGTTTAACCCTCAGTATCTAGACTCTGAAATTAAAGCTGCTTACTTTAAAGCTTTAGAGTTCGGTGTGGCACCAGAGCAAGCACGTATGCTTCTTCCTCAATCGACAATGACCGAGTGGTACTGGTCAGGTTCTCTTGATGCCTTTACTGATATGTGCCGTCTCCGTGTTAAAGAAGATACACAGAAGGAAACACGCTTTGTAGCTGAGAGAGTCTACGAAGAACTCAAGAAGCAGTTCCCTGTAGCTGCACCACTGTTAGTCGAAGGAGTGCTTTAATGAGATACGCTGAGTTTATGAGTACTGAAAGTAGGAAAGAAGATAAACCTGATGGGGGTCCAGCAGAGTACTATGACTTCCCCACAGGGGCTATCACCCTCAATGATCTTATCGAGCATAAGGACATGGGCTTCCACAGGGGGAATATCTTTAAGGCTTGCTGGCGGTGGGGCACTAAGAGTGGGACCACCAAAGAGTATGATGCTCGAAAGATTATTTACTCAGGGGCAAGACTCTTGATGAAACTTGTGGGGGTAGAAGAACTAAGGGTAACACTGCAGAAAATGCTTGATGACCCCCAGTTTAAAATTAGAGACAACCCTTGACAACACCTTCTAACTAATTTACTATTACAGTATAATCAATATTAAAGGAAAGCCGTATGGAAGATAACGAAGAGTTTGGCATTAAGTACCAAGTGTTCTCTAACCTATGTGTAAGTAACCTAGAGTTTAAACACCCTCTGGAACTTAAAGAAGCAACAGAGTTAATGTATAATTACCTTACTGAGAATATGATTAAAGAGAATAAACCTTCAGCAACATTGCACACGGTGAACTAGTATGTATTTTGCTATTGCACTTATTTGTGGTCTCACCCCTACAACCCCTAATGCAGTCGAAGGGTGTGTTGGTCTAGCAGCCCCACAGGTTATGGTCTCTAAAGAAGAATGTACTTTCATTAATACTCTCTTTGAAGAAGACCTTAACCTCCCCGAAGGAGCTTACTTAGTTGAAACAAAGTGTATCCTAGTGGAGAAAGACACATGAATCCTTTCCAACTAGGGATCAAACACTTTAACAAAGGGGGTTACGATGGCTCCCTCTACGAGCAAGGCAGCGAGGATAGACGTAGCTATGAATCAGGTTACACCCAGTCGTATTTTAGAAACCTCCAAAGAGTCCAAGCCCAAGAAGCTCTCTCCGGGGAGACCCAAGGCTCTAACCAATAGAGAGTACTACATTGGGGTAGCTCTTGGTGGTCTACTGGCTAGAACTTCAGGTGAGATTAAAGATCACCAAATGGAAGACATAAAAAAAGAAGCCAACCGTTGGGGTGACTTCATGACACAGGGGTAGACGCTATGCTTTACGACAGTTTAAAAGATTTACTACTGGATAGTGTGGAGATAAACCAAAGCTTTAAGGACGGTGCTGAAAGAATTGAGATAGAAAAACAGGGGGAGAAACTTTACTTTGCCTATCTGCTTTCAGAGCACCACCAATTATTTGTTCCTCATATTATACAGAGGATTAAAAACCACGAAGATCGAATCAAGTTACTATTTAAACAATAAGTAAAAGACTAAGGGGAAGAGCACTAAGCTCCTCCCCTTTATTTTTGTCTAGTTCCTACCTAGAACTTCATCTATCAGGTCTTTGTTACTCTCAAACCTTTCTTTAACAAACCAGAGCAACAACTCCAACTGTGGTTGGTCAAGGTCTGGAAGGTCCCTCTGAGATACACCAAACTGTCTCAGGGTCTCCCTAAAGACTCTAGACCCACGGCTACTCATATTGTTGATGTCATAGATAAGACTAGCCTTCTTGGTGTCTGATCCAGGGGTAGTGTTCCTAAGGATTTCCTTCACGTCAATCCTAGCCATCTCTATCAGACCTGCAAGAGCTTGCTTCTTGGCGCTGGGTGACAGAGTATCCCATCTACCACTCTCAATAAGTTGATCTGCTTGGTACTCCATGTACGGAAAGATATACTCGTTAAAGATGTTCTGAGCCTCTGGTTCGTTTACTTGTAATTCTGTATCCCACTGTGGTCTACCAATCTGGTTGAACAACTTCTGGGTAGAAGACGCAGGTGATACCTCACGGATACCAAAGACACGTGCAGGGTTAACCCCCATATCCCTATCTGTTACAGCATTTTCCTGTTCAATACGGTAACCAGAAGTATCTCCGGGCAAGTTCTCAAGACCAATAAGGGCATCAATGACTTGATCAGTATACCTAATAGCGTTGTTCAGACTCTTGTTACCAATATTACGAGTAGGTTCAATGTAGTTGTCTCCCTCAGCAAATGCCAAGGCAGTGTTGATAGGGTCTACAAAGCGGGTAAACCCTGAGACATACATCGCTAATGAAGCTTTTACTGCATCTATAGCAGACTTACGAGCTTGTTCTGTTTCCCCAGCTCCTAACATTGTGATACCGTTTACTACGTAACCCGCAGCATCTCCTAGTTGTCTAGAAACTGATTCAATACCAAAGGTTTTCCCAAACTCAACCATTAGGTCTACCGGAACTTCTTGGTCTCTACGAGCATGAGCAGCAATACGTCCAACCATCTTCCAGAAGGACAGAGGGTAATCATAGAGCCGTGTTACTACAGCACCCTTGTCATTACGTTCTTCATGCCAAGCAAGACCTTCCTCAAGGTTAGACATCTCCTTAGATGCAGCCCAACCAATAAGGCCCCAGCCCACAGCAGACTTGGTTACAAGGTCAAGAGGATCACGAGCAGAACCAGTAGCAATCTTATGGATAAGACTGATAAATGTATGGTCAAACATAAACCCTAGAGTGTTGTTGAAGAACTGCCCAAAGGGAACCATAGCGCCAATGATAGGAATGTTCCTAGCTTCTTCGATAACACCAGCAACAAACTTCAGGGGTCCTGCTCTGTCTCCTGGACGAGGACCATACTTCTTGGCAAAAACATTTCCGAGAGCATCCTCCACAGCTCTACCTTCGATAAGAGCATAGTCCTTAAAGGAAGTAGTCTTAGGGTTAGTCAAGATGTCCGAGATGTTCTCTTGTTTCATGAAGTCATTAAAAGACATACCGTACTTAAGTCTAATCTGTTTGTCGATAGCGTAAGCAAACTCTTGAGTCTTCGTCAACATATCCTGAGCGGATACACCATAAGCTACCTGAAGACCATCGAAGGCTTTCTGGAATCCAGTCTTAGAAATAGTTTCCCCAGGGAGTAGATTCAACTCCTTCATAACATCTTCCGCTTCAACACCACCAGCAAGATACCTAAAGAGAGTATCTTGTGCTTCTGGTCTATACGTAAGGTAGTCCAAGACTTCATCACGAGTACCAAGAGGGTCAGCTAGGTTTCTAATCTTCTGTCCTTGCAGAGCGACCATGCTCCTAGCCATCTTTGCGTACTTAGCTGAGGTAGCACCTTGGCCTACCAACCCTGTGATAGCCGCTGTGCCCCCGTAGAGAGCCCCTCTGAGGAGGTCTGAGTATGTTTGGGTACTCGTGGCCTGCGCCCACCCCGTTAAGTTCAGAGCAGTGGTCCCAGGGTGTGTGACGAGCATACGAATAAAAGTATTCTGCCCACTGGAAATCCAATCAGCAATTTTACCACGAGGACCAGGGACATCACCCAAGGCACTGTCCAGAGCTTCACGACCAGTAATATCTCCAGGTCTACGCCCTAGAAGTCTAGCAGCATCTGCAGTCATACGTTGGGCACGTAGTGTTCTACCAGCTTCACTAGCTCTCTCAGCGTTAATGAGTAGGTAGTCTTCAATAGGTACAGACCGACCTTGAAGTTTACCAACAGTATCATCTAGAAAGTCTTGAAGTTCATCAAAGGTTTTATTCGGAAAGCTAGGGTCGGTAACAACATTAACTAACCAACCACTACGCCTTTGCCCTAAAGCTGGGTTCAACCTTTCAATAGGGATGCCACTAGCATCTAGAATATCTTTCACACCCTGAACAAAAGCTTGATTCAGGGTTTCCTCGTAGAGTTCCCAAGCGGGATCATCGGCTTCCCGCAGAAACCTACCTTGTTCTACGTACTCCTGGAATGGAGTAAGCCACTCCCCTAGCTTCTGAGAGGCTCTAAGAGGGTCTACTTCTCTTGCAGCAGCACTAGCACCTGTTTCTTCATTAGTGTACCGAGCCAGAGCTTGAGCTATAGTCTCCCTGTCTCTAGCAATAGCTGTAGATGTGTTCTCAAGGTTAGTAGAACCACGGAGGGCTACAGAAGCACCTGCGATACCACCCACAACGACACCACCCACAATACCTACAATAGCACCACGAACAGGGTCGTACTCCTCTTGCCTACCTGTCAGGATATTAGCCTGTTGAGACCCAGCATCAACCAGAACCCCAGCAGCTACATCGGTGAGACCGCTAACTACAATGTCCCTTACCCCACCCTTCTTAAGAGCGGTCTGGTAAGAAGCCTCACGCATACCACGAGACATAACTCCTTGAGCAGCCTCTCTGCGTACTTGCTGGAGGGCGGCACCTGTTACCCCACGGCGGGTAGCTGCAGTAGCAGCAGTAGTTGCAGCCTCACGAGCAAGAACCTTAAGTGCTTGTGTAGCAGCCTTAGTTGCCCCAACCCCAGCAAGTTTACCGAAACCAAAGGATACAACGTTCACAGGGTCTAGGATGAGAGCTTTAGCGTAGTCTCCCACAGCATCAGCTTTCTCCCCAACAGTAGTACCATCAAAGGAACCCTTGAGGGAATCCCAAAGGTCATAGGCACTGGCAGCAGTCTCTCTACGCTCAGTAAGTTCTGCACCTTCACCACGGTACAAGTAGTTCATCTCTTGTGTTGCGGTAATGGAGTTACCAGCATTGAAGGAACGCATAGAGTTAACAAAGGCATCCCGGATTTCTTCCCGAGTGTTGTCTTCCTCTGTCATACCATGACGATCCCTCATGTATCTAGAGACTGATGGGAAGAACTCATCGTTCAAAAGGCTAGACACACCCTCTTGAAGACCAAAAGCTTTGTTCACACTATTTAAGTATTTGCTCAACTTCAGAAACCTCCTCTTAGTTTAATAAGAGATACAACAAGTTTATCTTTACCCTCAAAGGAACCCATACCTGCAACCATCTCGATAGCTTTTTCAATAGCTGCAGCTCTCTTAGCTTCATCACCCTCAGCAAAAACAATGTCAGACAGGGCTTGTCTTAGTTCAACTGGTTGCTCAGGAAGACTCTCAGAAGGACCAGAGATTACTTCCTCGATAGCACCAAGCATATTAGGTTCTTCAGACATAAACATATTCTCAAAGTAATCTTTGTTCTCTACAATCTCGGTCTGACCATTCATAGTAACTTCAGTGTAAGGTCTATTAGGGTTGTTAGTAAAGAACTCTTCTACCTTACCCGCTGCGTCTTCAGGTGAACTGGCTTCAATGGAGGTGGGGGTTTCAACCTCTGGAGTTACCTCTGGTGTAGGTCTTTCAACCAAGCTTGGTGCAGGGGGTAGGTCAGTGGTTATAATGCCACCTGTTTCAGTACGAGGGGTAAACAACTCTGTAGTTGTAGTATTAAAACCGTACTTAGTGGAGAACAGCTCAGGATACATATCGAAGTAAGTCTGGGTATTAGGAAGCACACCCATCAAACCAATCAAGGCTTCAAGCCGTTCTTGCTTAACAGTAGGTAGGTTATCAAGAGCTTCTTTGCCAACTCTTAGCTCCTCTCTGATAGCATTCTTCTGTTCAGTTGTCATAGTGTCATCACGTTCTATACCAACCAACTGCTGTTTAATCTCTGCTTCACGTTGAAGAACCATAGGTTCGTACTCTTCAAGTGAACGAGTAAACCAGTCAGTCACCTCACCCTGAGACAGCTCACGAGTAGGTGTCATAGCCTCAAAGTTAAAGGAGACATCATCACGAGCCTCACCCCTAGCAGTCACAGGGATGTTCATAGAGGCTAGAATCTGGTCGCCAGTCATACCTCCAACAACCTGAGCATTGTACACCTGCTCACTGATTTCTTCCTCAGTGTCAAGGTTAAGCCAAGAGGCAAGACTCTTACGACGCACAGTAGTAGGGTCAGCATCAGCAGGAAGCTGGGTTACTGTAGGAAGAATCTTCTCCAGGACCTGAGACAGTGTAGCATCAGTACGATACTCATTGCCAATATTGAAGACAGCGTTTAGAGCTTCTTTTGTTATAGTCCTGTCACTAGTTGCCTCACGGTAAACCTCTAGGATACCCTGAGGGTCAGACTCCATAGCAGTAAGCACAGACTGTTCATCCACACCACGACGAATAAGACCACGAGCAGCAGTCTCATAGGTACCACGTTGTTCTTGTACCCGTGCCATACGGTGAAGACCCTGCTCACGGAGATACAGGCGATCTTCTTCTACCTTGTTACGAATAAAGTCTCGTTTACTCTCAATGTTCTTAGAGAGTGTTCCAAAGAATCCAGCAGCAAAACTCATTCAGTTACCTCCCGAGACATAAGTCCACGTCTAGGTTGTTCTTCTTCTTCCATTGGTTCAATTTCCTCAGAGAGTTCTTCTTCAGGTTCCTTAGAGATACCAGTCTCCTTGAGACCACGAATAGCCTGAGACACAGCAAGGTTCTTCCGAGTATCATCATCGTTATCCTCAGAGAAAAACTCCTTGAACTCAATACCTTCTTCTTCTAAAAGGTTTACAATGTACTCGTGGATAACAGGAGCCGCCATCAGAGAGATGTCAATAGAGTGAATACCTTTAGCTACAGCACCAGTCAACATCATGTCTGTAATAAGACTAACAGGCATCCCTACTGAGATACCATCGAGGATAGTGTCCAACATCTTTGGTTGAGAAAGTCTAGTCAAGTGATGTGTGATAGCTTCATCAGGATCAGTAGTCTCTGGTGGCCTTTCCCAAGGATAGTTCTTTGGGGTAGACGTAAGGGATTGCCCTGGGATCGGTCCATTAAATTTCATTATGATCCTCTCTTAGCGTAATAGCTATTGATACTTCTAACAGTAATTGGTCCATCACCTAGTTCTCGCCACCCTGGGTTCTGGTCCCAAGCTGCGGTACCCTTGGCATAGATAACTTCTTCAGGGGCTTTAGATGCGAACGCAGGGGCAGCCTGCATAATCCCTAGACGGTTACCCCCTGAGTAGTTCCACCGTTGAAGATACTTATCGTAGAGTTCAACCTGCTCAGTAGGTGACATAGACATAATATCTTCTGTAGAGACACCAAGTTCTTCAGCAGTAGTAGGCATGAATTGGAACAAACCTGTGGCTCCGCTAGGGTTACGAGCCTGAGGATTAAAGGCAGACTCACCTTGAATTACTGCGTATACTTCTGACTCGTTGATCCCGTACTTAGAAGCTAGTTCAGATACAGCAGAGGTAAACTCAGGGTCTTCCTTAAGGTCTTCTGGAACAGAAACTTCACCCCTGAACTCTTGTTCATACCTACGCTCAGGTCTTTGTTCTTGTCCTAGAGTACCGGAGGTAGAACGCTCTTGGTCAGCACGGGTAGCACGTTCCCTACGCATTTCATCAATCTGATCATACCAGGAGTTGATACTCTCGGCAGGATCATAAGGTGCTTCTTCCGCAGCCTGAGCAACACCTCTAGCTGCAGCTTTCATCTCATAAGAAGTCTCAGCGATACGTCTCTCAGCTAGACTAAGGCGTTGTTTAGTCTTCTGTTGAGTACCAAGACGATCACGAGATTGGCTTCTCATCATTCTGAATTGTTGAATAGTGTCTTTTAACATTCTTAGAATCCCAAAAGTTGAGTTGTAAGGTTAGCCATAAAGGCACCTGGAGCAGCATCGTTAGCAGCGTCTTGTTGCATACGCATCGCATCTGCTGTACCCTCAATACCAAGTCTTTGTAGAATGATCGAGTTAGCTCTGTCCATAGCACTCTCAGAAGAAGTAAAGGCATAGTCCATAAGGTCTCGTTCACGTTGCCAGAGTTGCTCTAGAGCCGCCCCTGTGATAGCGTTAGAGTTCCTTACATACTCCATGTTAGCCATGTTCCGAGCAGCAGTATCTGCAGTAGCAACACTCTGCCTCCACTGAGCATTACTCTGAGCAATGATAAGAGAGTTCTGAGCATTGAACTGGTCTCTCTGTGTACGGAGAGTTGCATTGAATTGCCCCATAGCATTTTCTTCCCCAGCATTAAACTGACGGATAGCATTAATCTGAGCAACATTGAACTGAGAAGCACTAGCCTCTAGGTTAGAGAAGAACTGATCTGTTTGGTTCTTACTAGAAGCATTGAATTGCTTGGAAGCATTCTCAGCAGCTTGATCAGAGAACAAACCAGCAAGTCTCTGTTGAGTTTTAAAGATCGTAGTCTGTTGTTCGTTGTTAAGATTCTGCATCTCAAACTGAGCAGTGGTAGCAGCATCCTGAGAGGCAATACTGATAGCAGACTCCATAGCAGCCTGTACTACAGCAGCCCCAGCAATACTGGAAGCACCCATACCACGAGCCTGCATAAGACCCATAGCCTGGCGCATAGGCCCTGAGGCCCACGGAGGAGTCTCTCCACCTTCGAAGTCTTCCATCAGTAGGGCTAACTGCCCACGTACCGTAGCCTTCTCTGAGGGGGCTCCTACAGCAGCCTGAAGGTCCTCTGTGATGACATCAGCAGCATCACCAACCGTAGTGGCATCGAAGGTACTAGCTTCCTGACGAGCAGGAGTAACCATAGTCTCTGCTTGACCAGCAGTAGATACTTCAGCAGTTTGAGCAGCACCTACTTGACCAGTACCTTCTGCTACCATTTGGTCAGGAGATACAGGAGTAGTAGCTACTTCTGCTTGTTGGATAATAGAGGAAGGATCAGAGACAGCAGCCTGCATAAGCCCTTGTTGTGTAGAAGCCTGTTGTTGATTCAGGAGTGTCTGAGCCTGAGTAAGGTTAGCTTGCTCTGTGCCTAGTTGTTGAGTAAGAGTATCAATCTGAGTCTGAAGCTCAGGGTTGTCTGCAAGTTGCTGGTTAAGAGCAGCAAGCTGAGACTGGATATTTGTTACATTACCTTGGGCTGTGCTAAAGGTACCCTGGGGGTCTGCAGCTACCCCTTCTACCTGAGTCTGTACATCAGAGATAGTTCCTTGGGTGGTTTCAGCAGCTTGAAGTTCTTCTGGTGTGTTAAAGGTTTGACCAGCCAGAGACTCCAAGTCAGACGTATAGGTAGTAGGAGCAGCAGGAGTACTTGGCGTACCACCCCCTCCACCACCACCACCGAAGTAGGTAATCCCTGGGTTCTTCCACTTCATCATCATCATTTAGGTAAACCTTTTCTCATGTACTTTAAGGGGGTCTTTAGCTCTACGCCACTTAACAAGTTCTTCTTCCCCATAAAGGTTTTTATATTCTTCTTTAATAGACCTAAAGACTTGCTTACCGTCACCATAGGGAGCAATAAACTCTATTCCCCAAAGCTCTGTGTTTGGTCTCTTGGTGTAGTCTTCTTCCACTGGGAGGTACCTGAAGTTAAGAAACTCCTGGGCTTTACTAGGTTCGAACCAACACCATGTGACAAGACCTACAGGTTTATCTTCTCTGTAGTATAGTCTAATTGCATTCTTTTTGCAAGGAGCAACTAAGTAAGCATAGATTTCATCTGGTCCGTAGTCTTTATGGTAAGGGCTCCTAAGGAATAGAAACCTGCCGTGGTCTAGGGCTTTGTTATAATCGACTAACAACTAGTAGTGTCCTTCATCTTGACGATTAAGAAAACCACCGAGCATGTCCGCTAGTGCGGTAATCATTACACATCAACCGTCATAGCAAGGCGAAACAAATCATCCATCTGCGCATCATCATATCCCAGCAGATAGCCCAGTTCCGTCATGGCTTGGCTGGTCCTCCGCCATTCAATCGCGTTGTTGATTGTTTGTCGCATGGCCCACGGCGTTGCGGTATCTGCGGCAATGGCATCTAGCGCGTCGCATGCCGCCTCGCCAAGAACCAACCGCCCTTGTAAACGGCTGCATTTCATGTTGGCACGTTCGGCGGTGAGTTGCTTGGCCGGGTCGGGCACTACCTCGGCCCATGCGGTGCCGTTCCATTCGTGCAGGCCAGATGGCTTTACAGGCACATCAACTGTGCCTGCTGGGTATCCACGACGAATATGCTGCGGCACATCGCTGTTGGTCTGCCAGTATCCGCGATCTGGGTGATAAAATCCGTGTTCCATTAGCGCAACTCCCTTGCAGAGTTCCAAGTGGCAGTGTTTCTATAGTAGTGATCCACAGGAACAATTATCCATCCGTAATCAGCCGAATCACCGCTGTCTCCATCACTCATGTCAATCACTATGAAATCCGTTGTTGACGGCCCGACGTCCCAAACAACTGGAGACGAGATTGAGCCTCGTCCGAACACCCCGATTGGCTTTCCTGTCGTATTTTGATACCAGACGTTCACAGACCGTGTAACCAGTTGCCAAGTCTGCCCCACGCCGATCTGTTGTTCCTGCGCCGTAAAGCTGACAACGCCCGCCTGCCCCAACCGCTCCCCCGACACCTGCCCGAATACCGTGGACGTGTCGTCTTCTACTTCGAGCTGTGTTAGCTCGTTGTCAGGAGCCTTAGCATCAAGCTGGGTTTGGATATTTGAGGTCACACCATCGGTATAGTTCAATTCAGTCACAGTAGCTGTGATACCGTCAAGGGTATTCAACTCTGCGGCAGTGGCAGTGAGACCAAGGTTAACCAGAGCACCAGCAGCAGTACTGGAACCAGTACCACCATCAGCTACAGCTAGGTCAGTAATACCTGTGATAGAACCACCAGTGATACTGACAGTACCAGAGTTCTGAGTAGACAGAGTACCAAGACCAAGGGTAGTCCTAGCAGTAGCTGCATCAGCATCATCAACCAGAGTAGCACCGTAGGTACTGATGGTTGTGCTTGCAGGTACAACAAGTGTCTTGATACCCGATAGAGAAGTAACCTCCGAGTCCATCAAGGCACCAGCAGCAGTTACGTTAGTCGTATCGGTGACATCAGCAAGAGCCTCGATGCCATCTAGTTTAGTTTCATCCGCTGTGGTGAAGCTTGCAGTAGTACCGTCGAGCACAGCAGACCATGCCTGCACATCAGAACCAATAGCAACACCAAGTGAAGCACGTGCTGCACTCGCTGAGGTAGACCCTGTGCCGCCTTCAGTGACTGGTAGGGCGGTAGTGAGTACCAAGTTATCTAGGTAACCTGTAGACCACCGTACACCCGTTGTACCAAGAGTGTACGTTGAGTCAGTCTTAGGGGAGAAGTCACCAGCACCGGAGACATAATCCTGAGCAGGACCAGTGACAGTGATAGCACCACCCTCAGCAGCAGTACCATCATGTGTATGACCAGTAGCTGCTACAAAGGCAGACTCAATGGCATCGAACTCACCGTCAAAGTCAGCAGCGTTGACAACGTTACCGTCAGCGATGTTGTTTGAGGTATCGTTCCTTACGTATCCTGTCATTTATTTTCTATCCTCCGTGGAGTATTCTAAGATAATTGTATCGAGAACAAAAGGTGCACCACCTTCAAACTCATATTGAAAACTTACTGTGAAGAATGAACCAACTGTTTGGTTTGTAACCCTTGTCTCAGGTAGGCCACCAAACTCAGATACACCGTAGATAGCTTCACCAAAGATAGCAAAGGAGTTACCACCTACTATAGGAAGGAACGTAGGTTGTACCTTAGTGGGTGAGTTGAAATCATACTTCAGGGTTAGAACCCCGTTATAGATACCCTCAGGGTCTAGGTAAGTTGTAGCTTTATAAGCAGTCTTACGGAATGATGGATCATTAACAGACATAAACGGAGTGTAGAACAATGCTTGGATATCTACACCATCGAAATTAATACCTGATTCCATCCTATAGAGATACTCATCATCGTTACTAAACAAGACTATTTCTTCATCCCTGGTGTAGGTAGAGGAAGAACGGTAAGCTTTGATACCTTTAGTCAATGACCAGTTAATACTCTGAGCATTCTGGTCCAAGAACTGAGAACCAATGTAACCCTCAGAGTCTACCTTGATAAGACCAGTACGATACTTAAAGATACGGTATTGGTTCTTTTCTCTAACAACACAAGAAGTGTAATCACTCAAAGGATCAATAAAGGAGGTGAAGTTAGTCTGTACCTGACGTGAAGCAAGGGACAAGTTAAAGTCACCGATACGTTCAGTAGCACCAAGGAACCTCACACCGTCAGGACCAAGGAACATGATGTCACCACCAACCTCTTGGACAGTATCCCCAGAGATACACCCAAAGTTATTAGCAATGGATGTAAGGGTGAAGTCAGACACACTGGAACCCTGAAGCCTACGAATAGCTGTCTCAGAGAAATTAATCAACTGGTCACGGAAGGTAATCAACCCCGTGCAGTTGTTAGGGAGTCTGTAGCTACCTGCACCATCAGCAGGGGTAAAGTTCTCTTCTTCAAAAGGAGCACTAAAAGCTACTAGGTCATCTTTAGCAAAGAACAAATGGTCTTTAAACTCTTCTACGTATTGAGCACCGTCAGTGTCACTACCGTTCTTGATTCTACGATAACCAGCATCCGAAATAATAGCAGGTTCATTAGAGCCATCTACCATAACAACCTTAAAGTTACCATCAAAGTTAAACTCAGTGAACCTTGCTTTAGTTCCACCTTGGTGAGTACTAGCTCTAAAGGTAATCACAGCATTGTCAGCAGGAGTAGAAGCTAGGGCTGGATAAATAGTCAGGGTAGCGTTACCACCTGCAGAGCCTACTAGAGTAAGGACTGTGTAGACCTTCTCAACTCCAGCAATAACAAGTGTATCCCCAGCTTCAGGTAAGTACGTATCGGAAGCAAAGCCATCCATAACTAAAGTTGTACCTGTCTGAGAACCCCCTTTAACAAGAGTAGTACCGTAGTCCTCCACGTTAACTAGAGTCCAACCTGAACCTTCACTAGACCAGATAGCACCACCACGGAGTACATACGCCTTGTTAAGGCCAGCGGAATAGAAAACACCCTCGATACGAGAAGCCCCAGAGAGAAAGGTCACATCAGCTTTATCCGCAGGGGAAGCAGCAAGGGTAGGTGTAATGGTAAGACTGGCTTCTTTGTTTGTAGCGTTGTAAGACACACCAGTAACAGTGTAGGTACCAGGAACCCCTGCGATAGTAATAGTAAAACTATCGTCAACAGAGGGGGCTTCATGGATGTTAGCTACAACAAGTGTTGTCCCTGTTTGTCCTGAGCCCTGTACAAGGACAAGACCGTAAGGAGGAACAATAGTTGAGTCATACTTAGTGAACCCATTAATACGCCGATAGCCACCCTTTACGGATGGCTCAAAGTTCTGTAGGATTCTAGCTGAACCTGGTTGCTTGGCTCCTTGTTGAAGCCGAGACATATTAGAGACCAGACCACCAGAGAGCTCTACAGGGAATGTTTCCCAGCGTGTAGGCATTAACTTGTTCTCAGTGTTGTTGCACCATAAGGAGACCTATCGGGAAGCCGAGTGTCTCTAACGTACTCATAGTCGTTATTGATATAAATGATACGCATCTTCTTGATACCATCAAGGAACTTAGCTTGGATTCTATCCGCTGCCTCAACATCCCCTCTGAAATGATACACGTAATACATCGCCCCGTCAACTATAATATGACGAAAGGCTACAGGAGAAGAAGGAATATCTGTAGCTGAAGCTAGGTCAGTGGGTAGAGAGTAGTACTCATAGGACAAAGTGTACGCTTGGTCAGGTACAGGGTAGACACCATACTTCTGGTTAGGAGCCCTGAAGACATACTTAGGGACATCTCTAATAGACTCGTTAGTGGTGTCGTACTCAGCGTCAATAAAGTTCTGGAGGTATTCATCGTAGTCGATAATCTTCAAAGACACAGTGGTATTACCGAAGGTATCATTACGCTGAATACGAAATGAATCGTAGTCTACAGACTTAGTGTCTGCTTGATAAGAGTACCGACTGGTACCAGCAACAAGAGTCTCATTGTAGTCTGTATGATTGAAAGGCCACTGGAAAGCCTGTTGGTTCAGATCACGGATAGAAGAGTTAATAGCTTCTTTAGCCGTAGAGTAGAACCCCACAGCAGACGAGAAGTTTAATGCAGTCAAAGGAGTTTCATTAACTCTTCCACACACATCGTTTACTAGTCCAAGGTAATCAAACGCCATGTAATCTCTCTATCAATAAGAAAAAGGGACTACCCCTGTAGTTAGCCAGAGGTAGTCCCTAAAGGTAGTTAGGCCAGAGTGTCGCGGTCTACTTCATCTGCAGACTTTACTCCACCAAGACCATCAACGTCCATCAGGTACGCAAAGACACGGAGCTTACCAGAGGTATCTGGAGTAGTCCCGAGCAGCAGTGCATCAATGGTACCACCAGCAGCTACAATAATAGGTGTAGCGGTGTTAGCCAGAGCAGCATAAGCTCCTGCAGCAGCACCAGTGATTGCAAAACCATCAACGAAGGCATCTACGTCACCACCAGTAATACCCAGGTCAACAGACCCAGTGGTACCACCAGCAGGTGCAGTAATGACTTCGATACCAGCAAACATTACAGCGGTGTTAGCACCGACAGTAATTGCTTCGATGACATCGTTAGCAGCGAGAGCACTGCCCTTAGCGGTAGCAGCAGCAGCGAGATCAATCTCGACTTCCACCAGGTAGGGCTTCCGAGATGGACTCCCTTTACCGCCTTCAGGACGTGCTAGAGTTGTAATAGTAGCCATTGTCTAGTCTCCTTATGCGAGGTTATATTTAGCAGTAACGATTGCTTCAGGGCGAAGAATCTTACGACCGTAGAGGTGCATACCACGCACAACGTCAGCGAACGAATCCTGGTCACGGTAAGTTTCAGTCTTGTTGATCTGTTCAGCAGTAGCGATAGCCGAGTCATGACCAGCAACAATCACACCGAAGTCTGTATTCTGGTTGGCTGTACCAGTAGTACCAGCACCACCACCAACAGCGGGGAGGTTGTTAGAAGAATAGACACGGAAACCATTCCAGTTGTTCAGAACCAGACCGTTACGCAGAGCACCAGAATCACCGAAGTCTGCGTTAAGGAACCGAGAGTCTTCATCCATCAAGATTTCCATCATGATAGGATCAATGACAATCCAACGACCAGCTTTGTCAACGTTCTGTTGATCCAGCAAACGACCCATACGGTTAATCAACATAACCGGGGAGACATAAGCAGTAGGCAGAGCGGTTGCACCAGGGAGACGAGCAGCTACAGGGATCGAGTGATCACCAGCAGAAACAGTCGTGATGTTACCAAACTTACCTTTGTTCAACTTCATGCTTGTAAGCAGTTCGTCAGAACCAGCAGTGGATACTGCCTTGGTGCCGTTAACAGTCGTGTTTACAGTGTCACCAACAGAGTGCTTAACTGACTGTTTATAACCCGAGAGGTATGCCAGAACTTCTTGGTCGTGGTTATCAGCCAAGACATAAGCCGCACGGTTAGTAGCCAGGTCCATAAAGTTAACGTGCGAGTGAGCAGTCTCAATGTCGTCAGTCTTGAAAGCAAAGTAGTTCGCTTTGTCGATGACCAGAGAGAAGTCCTCGTCGTCCAGGTCTTGAGCAGTGATCTGAGTGCCACGCTTGTAGTCACTTACAGAGATTTCAGGCTCTTTGATAATACGAACAGTATCACCTTGAGCGGAGATTTCACCGAAGTAATCGCTGTTAGTAATGTCACCAACAACTGTAGCTTTGCGGAATGCAAGCTGTACTTTTTTAGAATAGATTACAGAGCTGAAGTTACCATTGGGTAGGTTACCATGTCCTGCTACACTTGGAAAAGCCATATCATTATCCTCCTCGATATTATTTAGGCTTATGATAGCTAGATGTTTTTCTAAGAGGCTGAATGTTTCAGGGGTGTCAATACTCCCGCTAAGGATTCTTGAGGCCCGTACTTTATCAGGTAGGTCTTATACTAACGATTAAGCTTTTTAGAATTGTGAATAGGGTTAACTAGGGAGGTATCCTTTCGGGGCTCCCTAGTTTGTACCCGTAGTTATATCGGTAGACTTTGTATTGTCAACTACCTTTTGGTAATATCGTAGACAAAAGTACCTTTTGCCTGTGCCTCCATGATCTTATCGTAGTTCTTCTCAAACTCTTTGTCGCTCATCTTAACTACATCGGACTCTTTGATACGAGTAGAACTGCCATCTGGATCAAGTTTAGGTGAAGATTGTTTAGCTGATACATCTGCAGCAGCATCTTTAGCTTTAGCTTTTTTAGCAACTGGAGTCATCCCTTTGTCTACTTTGTAAAGATCAATAACACGGATAACAGCCCGAGCATCATCTTGGTTGTCATACAGAGCGTCAGTAATCCACTTAGGTTGCTCCTCAGCCCAGTCGTGGAAACCATCAGAGTTCTTCAGAGTATCAAAGTCTGGGTGTACCTCACGGATAGATGTCTCTGCTTTACTACGTTTAGTCTCGTAGGTGAGTTCATCCAACTCTTTAAACCGGTTGCTTGTCTTTTCGAACATCTCCTGGGCTTTACGAGCAGCAATAGACTCAACGATACCAGCTACATCAGGATACTTCTTAGCCCAAGCTTCTAGGTCTTCATTAGACTTAGGTGGAGCGAAACCACCTTTAGCTTCCTTAGCCTGCTCAAGCTTTTCTTCCCATTCCTTTTCCTTTTGAGCTACAAACCTTCGAAGGTCACCGTAGCGTTTCTTAAAGGTTTGTTCTTCTTTAGAACTGGGTGTCTCCTCAGAACTGTCTTCTTCGGGAGTTTGAGCCTCATCTTCCTCTTGCTCCTCTGGTTCCTTACCCATGAGTTCTTCTAGTTCTTTTTCATCTTGCTCAATACGATCACGGTTTCTACGCTTGGTGTAGTTAGGGTTAATCATTACAGACTTAGGTTGTTCGATAATTTCAGTAGTCATTTAGTTCTCCTTGGGGCCGCTTATAGCGGGTAGCCTGTTATTTAGTTACGTTGTTACTTACGGCGTGTAACTAGTCCACCGGATTTAAAACCACCACCACGACTAATCTTTTGCTCAATAGTCTCGGCTTCAGGTTGGGGTGCGGTTGGTCTTGCTGTTGGTCTTGCGGAAGTAGTTGGAGCAGTAGAGCCTGTAGCTACAGACCGACTATAAGCTCCTTCACTGTCAGCATCAGATTGGTATTCAACACCACCTGAAGTGCTTCGTGTCGTTAGGTCATCCCTATCGTTTGAAGACGAGCGAGTTGTTGTAGTAGGGGTAAGTGCCTGTTGGGTTTGACTACCAGAGCGTTCCCTGAAGTTATCATAAATCTTGTCGCCATCCATCCATTCTTCTCGAACAATCCCTGACAAACCAAAGTTACCTTTAGCTTCCTCTGCAGCTTTACGGAGTTTGTCACCAAGGGTTGTATTCCCTTCATCATCAGCAGCCATAGCAGCAGCATTAACCTCAGCAATACGCCGGGCATCCATAGCTTTAAGAGAACCAGCGCCAAGCAAACCGACTATAGGGGAGACCGCCATACCAGCCCTTACCAAACCTTTGTTCCCTGCACCAGCTTTAAGTCTATCTTCAGCCCAGGACATAACATCCTCAGGGTTCTGGAAGTCTAGTTTACTAAGGGGGTTACCTAGACTAGACAACAAAGAGTCACCAGACCCTTGACCATCTACACGAGGACTAGATGAAAGTCTAGTTCTTGAGTCACCGCCATCACCACGAGGTGAACTTTGTGTTGGTTGTTGAGTTCCCGCTAATACGAAACCCTGAGGAACACTCTGGGTTGGCATACCGTTTACAAACAAAACCATAGTGGATTGTCCATTAGGACCTACATACTCCTTGTACTCATAGCCTCCGTTACCTTGGGGAATACTTGGTACTCCACCAGAGCCTACAACTGACCAATCAGCCGGATTAAATGAACCCTGGGGATCAACCAGACCACCCTCAGCCATCATAATACCTTTCTTCTTAAAGACATTCTGTAGGTCAGGGTTAGTCTTTACCGTATTAAGAACTCTGTCAATGATACCTTCAATATTACCAGAGTCAACAATACCTCCTTCAGCCATCTGTGAGATAGCCTGCATATCTTCTTGACTCAACTGTGGTTGTTCTTGAGATTGGTTCTGTCCTACAGGTTGACCACCGACACGACCATCAGCAGCCATACCACTAAGACCTTCCTTAGCTTTCTCACGCAGACCTTCAAAGAAGTTAACACCAAAGTATCGTACTACATCAGCAGGTATAACGTACTCACCCTCAGACAACATAGCAGGGACATCATCCCGTACTTCCTCTGGGAGGCTTCCTGTTGGTACTTCGTTACCACTAATAGGATCAGTACGAACAGCCATACCACCCTGGTTAAACTGTTTCATTTGACTTTTCATGGTGTCTCCCTTGATTTCTGTTAGAGCTTCTGCTCCTGAAATATCTATGTTGTTTTCCTCCTCGAACTTACGCTCGAACTCTGCAGTAGACATCTTGTGTTTACCCACGAAGTCCATCTCAGACATCATACCAGAAGAAGCTTTGAAGTAGTCACTCATTGTACTGCTATCGGTTACAAGCCCACCCTTAGCGAACCCCCCAGGAATACCCCACTGGTCTATCCTAGGTACATCTTCAGTAGACTCAGGACTTTCCCTAAATCTTTGTTGCTCATCAAAGTCAATACGTGTCTGTGCGTTTCTAGCCTCCGCTTCACCGCCTTTTCTGCGGTAAGCCTCATACGCAGAATCAAAAAAGGATTCAGGTCTTTCAGGAGTCCCTAGAGCGTTAGCTAAAGCGGTCTCTAATTCTCTCTTAGCGGATTTAAATTGGTCAAGAGGTAGATTATATAGCTGGTGACCAACACCGTATTTATCATAAACAGCTCTGTAGGAATCCACTATCTCCTGAAAACTACCCAGGTCTAACGATGGGTCTGTCTCAGTAGCAAGAGTTCTAATAAAGCTGTCTAACTCACCTTGTGTTTCTCTCAACAAATCTGAAGAAGATGGTCTACCCTCGAAACTAGGTGACATTTGTCCTTGCGCTTTTTCGATAGATGAAATTAAAGAACTATAAGAACTTTTAATACGGGAGGGTACATTGTAATTTTGTCTTAAACTTCCTGGGTTTTCAATGACAGCTATAGGGTCAACGCCAAAAGACTCCAAAACATCCAAACCAACCTGGGTCGCATCACCTAGAATACCTATCACAGACTCCGGGTTTACAAGTTCATCCAGTTGTTTTTGATACTCATCAATTTTATTCTGATGCTCCCAATAGAGTTGAGCTGAAATAGGTCTTACTTCAGCAGCATCAGGACTAGTACCCCTAGAAAAACCCTCTATTTCCTGAATAAAGTGTTGAAGCTCATGGGTAAGAGTACTCCTAAGCGCTTGCGGGTCAGAAGCAATCTTTGGGTTAATCCCAATAAAATTAGCTCCTGGTTGAAAATAACCTCTGGTGTTTGTACCAGCTAGGGACTCATCAACCCCAATACGTATGGAAGTAATTTGAGGATACTGGTAAAATAACTCGTCATGAATAAATACATCAGCAATCTCAGGGAGGTTTTCTACTTTAACTCCACTACCATTAAAGGACTTTAAGTTACCTGGGATGGCTACAGACCCAGAGTCATCAATTTCAAAACGATCTAGTGCGTCCTTACCAACAGAAAGCGGTAGAGGATTCCCAGACTGGTCATAACCAAAACCTCTAGCTCTACGCCCACCGAAGATGTTAACCATCTCTTCGTCAACACGCCCAGCATCACGACCAGCACGAGCTACACCAGAACCACCAACTAGACTGGCTGTACCAAAAGATTCAATAGCCATGTCTGATTCAGGCATTAGACCTTGAGCGGCTCTAGCAGGGGCTGTGACGGCTTGCTCCACACCTTGGGCTACCCCTGCAGCCCCTAGCTTAGGCTCGAACCTAAGGCCCCTTAGAGCGTCCCAGCCAAGAGCTCCCTCAGGCTTAGAGAAAAACCCACCGAGGACAGACCTACGGCCTTCCTCTGGTTCTGTTTCCATACTTCCTGTTAGACTATTAACCCGAGCATACTCTCGTTTCAAAAAGTCTTCTTGCTCCTGGTCCATAGTTCCTATACTCCTACCCTCACGGATATAGTTTAGGAAGTCTTCCCTAGGTCTTTCAAAGAGTGGTGTAATTTCTTCAGCCATGTTGAGTCCCGTAATTAACTTTATCTCTGAGTGTCTTCAGCTTGCGAAGAGAATCAATAGCTCCTTGTGTTCGATACACGTCTTCAATAGACGTAGACTGTTCAAGAGTTTTTTGTAGAACAGTGATACGCCCATCAAGCTCCTCAAGAAAATCATCATAGAGATGTTTGTCATTCACAAATGGTCTTAAATTCATACTGGCGGTCCTTCCCCGGTGTTGGCACTAAACCCCTGTTCTCCTGGTACTGGAGCAGTACCTGTACCAATGTTACCTCCACCGGAACCTTGAGTATCACCCACCTGAGCACCAGCAGGAACCTGTTGAGGCACTGCCTCTGGGTTGTTCATCTGGAATGTCTTTAGAATCTCAGCTTGGATAGCAGCTTTTTGCATAGAGTTAGTTACCTTGTCAGGATCAAGGTCAAGGCTCTTAGCAATCTCACGAATGATGTAATCAAGTTTAGCGAATGGTGCAAGCACAGGGTTCTGTACAAGACCAAGCAACTGCATCAACCGTTGACTACGTACTTCATTAGCCATCAGAGATTCAGTACCAGCAGCCTTAACCTCAAGGTCACCTTTAATCTCTGGGTCAAAGTCAAACTGCATATTGAAAGCAAAGAGAGACTTACCTAGGGGACCAAGAAGGTAGTCATCAAAGTTTTGAACAACGGTACGAATAGAACCAGAAGCAGCAGACATCAACATAGAGATACCTGAGGCTGTACGACCAACACCAGACACACCAGTTTGTCCGTGAGCAAACGAGGGGAACCCTGTAGACTCATCAGATAGCTGACGTGCTTTGTCAAACATTTGCATGTTCTCGTTAGATACGTTTGGAAACTTAGTGCCGAAGATAGCCTGACCAGGAGCACCACCTTGGCGTGTGAATACTTTACCAGGGAAAATCGTAAGGTCTTGTCCTGGGGTAAGGTTGTTCTCATCTACTTCAAACACAAGGTTACCTGAGAGTGCTGCGTTGTCTACAGCCATACGCATGAAACCATTCATCAGTGTCTGAGTGTCATCCATGTTCTCAGCAAGACCAACACCAAACATACTATAAGGGTTCATCTCGTAAGGAACAGCATAGTAAGGAATAACAGAAGGTGTGAAGGGATTGACAACCAAACGAAGAATACGACCATGACAGACCCAGATGTTTACACTGATGTCCTCACTGTCTACTACCTCGTCTGGAATCTCTACATCGTGGTCTTCAAGTAGTTCACGGTCTACATTACCCCAGAACTCCAACACCTCATAACGCTCAGTGCGAGTACCTTGGGCATCATCCTCCATAGCCTGCTCCCAGTCTTCCTTGATGTAGTCTTCACCCCACTCAAGGGCAAGGTCTACCTCAGTATCGCGGAAGTAAGGACGTTTCTTTAGGGCACGAAGCTGAGGACGAGACATCTTGTGACGCTCTACAACCCACTCTGCTTCCTCCATATTACTAGCATCAGGGTCTGGGTAAAAGTTCCAGATAGATACATGAGATACTTTAGGTACAGTCTTGATCAAGGGGTTATAGGTCCCATCATCATCCCACTGAGGATACTCTTTGTTAGCTGTAAAAGGACCTTTCATAACCCCTGTACCAAAGAGAGCACACTCAAAGGCTGATGCTCTGAGGTGCTTCTTAGCGCGAGACTCTTCTAGTTGGTCATGGATTTTCTTTTCCATCTTCTTAGCCGCAATCTCAGCAGGATGAAAAGTAACCTGAGTAGGACCAACACCAGGACCAGCTTGAAGTTTAGCTTTGACTGGTTCTAGTTCTTTCTGTAGACCGCCGAGACGACGAACAAAGTCATCAGTAGTTTCCCCTGGCTGAAGCTCCGGGAACTCTTCCATAGCTTTTGTAAGCTGGTCATTAGTCTCGAAGTGCACTGTATCCTCAACACCATCAGGAAGACGAGTAGGGTTGATGGTCAGCGGGAACTTAGCACTACCAAGAAGCACATCAGTGATCTGACCATAAGCTGCGTTCACCTTGGTCTTAGTTACTTTGACAAAGATTTTAGATTTCTCTGTATCCGTAAAAGCAACTTCAGGACCATAGATACCTCGGTAGTTACGGTAAGCCCGTAGCCACCGTGCCTCCTCTGTCTCACGAGCAGTAGCAGCTTTGGAGTAACGCTCCATGACATACGAAGCAATAGTCCCTGCTTGAGGATCAGACTGTCCTTCCCCTGAGCTATCCTCAAGGGCAGACATTTCTACTTGATCCATATTCGTGATTAGGTCTTCAGCCATTTGTATTCCTTAATGATCTAGTAACCAAACTGAGAATCAGATGGTGTAAAATTGTTTTTGTATGAGTTGGGGTCTCTGTCAAAGAGATTGCTTCTAGGTCTAGACATAACACCGTAACGAAGAGTATCGTAAAGGTGGTCTTCAGAGTTAGTGTCTACATCCTCAGAGTTTCTTTTATCAAGAGGAATAACAGGTAGTTGTTCAATAGTGTTCTTGCAGTTGTTAAAGAAGACTACCCTTGGTTGCCCAGTATCAGGATCAACTTGAAGTCTACGGTGAATCTCGTTCTTACCAGATACCCTAGAGCCTGCACTTCTATCCGCTGGTCTCCAACGGCAACCTTTGGCAATCATTCTCTCAGCGATACTAGGACCTGTATCCCCGCGCTTATGCCACAAGGAGGAGTCAAGTACACCGTACCTAATCTTCTCCCCGTACTCTGCTTCAAGAACCATCTCAGCAAGGTCTTCAGCCAAGACTTTAGAAACATAAAGCTCTCGGTAGACTACGAGCTTTTCATCGTAAGGGTCCACAGCAAACCAAAGAATACCTGTATGGGAACTATACCCGTAGTCTGCCGCTCTAAACTTCATCCAGTTATCTGGAATATCATAAGGTTCTATTACGTGAATCTTACGGTTAAACTCAGGGAAGGCTGCACCCTCTTGAATATCCCAGTCACCATCAAGTAGCTGCCTACGTAGGTGTTCAGGCATGGACAAGAGGTTAGCTTCGTAGAGACCATCTTCAGCTAGGTAAGGGTTATCAAATAGAGTAGCAGGAATAAACTTACGCTTAAGCATCGGTTTACCTACTAGATCGTTTTCCTTAGCAAAGTTAGAGTTGCTAGGCCACACCAGAGTTTCACCTGTCTCAGGATCAACAGCCCAGAAAGACTCCCCAGGTGTAGCGGGGTCAACAAAAGCCTTCTTAACCCAAGCGTGTCCTGGGCCCCCAGGGTTACTCGTAGCTCTTTGGTAAAGGTTTAGGCCAGAGTCTTTAGAAGCACGTAGACGAGTACGCATATAGTTCCAGGCGTAGGGTGTAGGCCACTGGGTAAGTTCATCGAAACCAATCCAAGAGAAAGCCTGACCTTGGTAACGTGTTACGTCATCATCTCTATCTAGGTAGGACATCCAGAGAGTGGCACCGCTAGGAGCTACCCAAGTTTTGTCTCGCTCAAGAAACTTAATACCTGGTATTGCTTTAGGGTACAGTTCTTTAGAGACAGAAACAAGTTCTCTAAGTTCTTCAGTAGACCTACGAACCAGAAGCATGTTAGCCTTAGGACTATTAAAGTAACGAACAGGGTCAGCAACCATAGCGTAGCTCTTACCGCCACCCGCAGCACCACCATAGAGACACTCTTGTTCAGTAGAAGCCAGGAAGTCTGTCTGAGGCCCAGGGATAGCTTCGAAGATAACTCGTCTAGCTCTATCTATATCAACATCAGGAGCTTTAACTGTCGCTGGTATTGTCTTCTTCTCCTCTGGTTCTTCTACCAAGGGAGATTTCTTCGATGTGTTTTGCTTTCTCTGCAGCTTCTTTGTATCGCTTGGCAAGGTAGCGGTAGTTTGCAAACTCTGTCTTACGTTTTTGTTCACTGTTAACCCTAGTCCTTAATCCAGCGTGGGAGATAGACCTACCACTTTGTTCACTTAACCAGTTAGCCACATCTCGGTAACTGTATTGTTTTAGAAAGACCTTAGCTTTCTCCAGGAGTTCTAGTTCTTCTGGGATCGGTCTAAGGATATCCTTGTCTTCAGGGTCCTCATAGTAACCAAATGGTACTACACGTCCTACTCTAACTACAGGTAACCATTCATAACCCTCGGATGTTTCTCTGGGTTTTGGTAGTTTAAACTCTGTGGTTATCTTAGTCATTTAACGAGTCCTTGTCAACCCTTATTCTTTAGACTTCTCAGGCAGAATAAAAATAGGGGAATCAGTTTTAACTTCAATCTTTTCACCAGCTTTATGTCCAGCGCGATCAAGAAGGTCTTTAGCTGCTGCCATCTTTTCTTTATTCCCCAAGTCTGTTGGGTTGTCCATCACATTGACCATAGCCCAGGCAGCTTTAACCCCAGAGGAAACCAAGAACTTCTTGGTCTTCTCTAGGATTTCTTCTTGGAGTGCCTCTGTAATAGAACTAGTAGCCACATTGTCACTGTAGCCTGCTAGGCGTTTAGCTTCAACATAATTACCCGCAGCTTCCTCAAAGAGTACATCAAGGAACTTCTGTTGTTTGTCTGTTAGATTCCGCATAAAGTTTCCTTTAAATAATACTACCGAGAGGCAGGTCTGCGTTGTCGTGATACTACGCGACTGGCGGGGTGATGATAACCGTCAATTCGGCTGTGTAGTTCTGCGCCAGCCGTTTGCCATCGTAAACGCTAACAGCCGCATCACCGTAATTCGTGGCAGTCAAAGCCAATTCAGCGGCAATTAGTTTTTGCGTAATTTTGTTGACTGTGTGCCGAACCTCAGTCGCCTGTTCCGGTGTAAGTGGTGTCGTTGTCATTTTTTGCATCCTTATGTTATTGTAAATGTGTTACGGGTAGAATCATACGACAAGCCCCTAACGCCGTTAAGCGAACGACTGCCGATGATAAGTGTGTTCAATGCTATGGTCGATAGATTGAAAATTCGTAAGGGGTGGAGTTGCTGGGTGACCCCGCAGCGCCAGCGCGTGAATTTGCCCCAACGTGCAACAGGTCTTGTGCGGTGAAGCGAGGCCCGATGTATGTCTGACGCCCGACCTCAACACCGTTCAGGATAAGCGCATAATCAACGTCCGTGATTTCCATTTCAACAGTGAACTCTACACCGACACTGATTGGTGTACCGCTGTTGATCAGGCTTGATTGCTCGTAGAACGCGCGGACAAGTCCTGAGCCCAGAATTTGAACGCCGACACTGCTCTGGGTTAGCCCGACCGTCTGAGCCAAACCCCACAGGTAGTCGTTATCCAAGTCTTGCACCGTCCCGCGCCACTTGACGCGCGAAGTCCCAGTGTGGACCTGACCAATATACGCTGCGTCTGATAGCGCCAGATATTCGGGCACCAGATTATCAAAAGACACACCTAGCGTTTCTTGGTTCGGCCTGTTCGCAAGTGTCACTTGTTGCAGGCTATACGTGCCATCCGTAACGGAAGCCACAGGGTCATTTAGAGCCGCTGGTGTTGTTTCTGCCAGGTCGGTGAACGTCTTGTCACCAGCGTCCGAAAAGTCAAAAGAGACTGACAGAGCTGGGGTGCTGACTAAAGAGGTTCTATTGATGGAAAGACCTGAGATACCTCTGCTGAAGTTATCCCAGAGATAAATTGAGTCTGCCATTAATCAAACACCTACATAGAAGACTGAGCCAGGACCTTGTGGGAAAGAAACACTAACAGTCTTTCCTGTAGCAATGACAGCAACAGAATTTACAGGAACTGCAATACCGTCATTAAGTTCCAGGCTTCCTGTTGTTACAGTTGTGAGATACATAACAGAACCACCACGGTTTTGAAATGCAGTGTTTTCTGATGTGGTTGCTACTTCTGTCCAAGCAGAAGCTGGTACACTGGTGATTGCCATTACTTCTTGACCTTCTTCTTAGCAGGTGCTTTAGTAGCTTTAGGTTTACCTTTAACCATACCACCCTTCATGTACCCGTCTTTCTTCATCATGTCTTTCTTCATCTTACCTTTAGTGTCCATCATAGTATGTTCCTCTATTTTCTATACTTAGCTGTTTTCTTAGCGATCTTCTTAGGTTGAGCTACAAAACTGTTTGCCAGCTTCGTTTACTTTTGATTTAGGTTTCACCATTTCGCTTTATCCGCCCAGTAAGCCGCACTCATCTTACCCTTAGCGATATTCTTTCCGTGTCTAGCTTTGAAGGAAGCACGTTTCTTTTTCATCTTATCTGACTCACCAGCTTTAGGTTTACCAGCAGTACTGGCTCCTTGCTCCCCGAAGCGGATTGTCTTTACTTTGTCACCTTCTTTAGCAACAACGACATGAGACTTCTTAGGGTGTCCAGGAGTCCGCTTAGGTTTATTAAAACCAGATACTCCGGCTCTTTCTAGTCTAGGGTCTTTAACCATTAGTTCTTTCTCCTGAATAAGTTTCTGACCCATCTGGACATCTCTCCTGGGGAGGGAAGAATCCAACCAAGTACTAAGAGCAAGATAACCCAGGGGTCAGTATTACTGTTCTTTGTAGAAGACTGGTCAATGGTTTCTACTCTAGCGTTAGGGCGAATAGAAACACTTGGTGCTGCAGTCTTGATGTTTATACCTTGGTTGTTCTCTGCCCCTGCTTGTACGTTAGCAGCCACGTTAGGACCGCCACCAGTAAGAAGACTAAGAGGGTTTAGTCCACAACTTGTCAGAAGTATCAACGCGCTTAAGACCGTAGGCAACCGCAGCGTACGTAGTGAAAGGCCAGATGATAACTTCAACAAGGGGTACGTTCTCCTGATAGATCGTCCAACATAGTACAGCTAGGAGTATCCCTGCTGTTTCCCTGCTCCAGGTTTTCTTAACGGCGCTCAAGGGCATCTTTGATCTGCTTAATGTTTTCATCAATACGTCCAAGAAGTACTGACTGGGATTGTACTACAGCTTCACTCGTAGCAATCCTAACTTCGTTACGAGCAATAGCCGCTGTGTTGTTGTCTACATCATTTCTAAGAGTAGCTACGAACCAAAGTAGTGCTAGGGTCTGTGCTGCGATAGCGAAGATAAATGTGATTGGGATACTTTTGTTTAGGTGCCATGGTTCGGTACTCATTATTTTCCTCTAAGATTCTTTTTAATTTGTTCCCGTAGAATGTCTCCTACTTCTACCGGGTCTCCTGGTTTTTCCATACCTGGGAGTACAGTAATATCCCATTTGAATCTCTGTCTTACACCGAGGGTTGGTTGCACCTCAGCATGTGTGAGAATAGTCTCTCGGGTGACTGGCACCCCGTACTGTACGCTCAGAGCCGCTGTAAGCTTGCACAGGGCATCAACTTGAACTTTGGTGATAGGGTACCTACCCCAGGAGAATGGACGCTCTGTGGCCCCTGCCATTGCGTCTAGTGTTATACCGATAGAATAGCTATTGAGGTTCCATGTGTGAGCAGCATATTGACCAGGAGCTAGGGGCGGGATGTTAGCTTCAACAGGGTCCTTCCCTGGAGTAACCGTACCGTCTCTTGAGACAATAAAATGATAGGCATCAGACTCTATGTCATTTACCCCGTCTGCCCCGGCTGTCCAATGTAAGACAATTCTCTCCATTGGCCCTTTAATCAATTTACCACCACTCATTAGAACCCCAGTTCTTCTCTAATTCTTTTTGGTTCAAAGCAATCACTAGCCTCTAGGTGTCCTTCCACTAACATAGCTCGCTCTACGTGATCAAGAGTATACTGAACTCCTGTGTTGGCGTAGATCGCTGCTCTTACGTAGAAGACATCAGACCTAGGGATATGAATCCTATCAGGGCTCTCTTTATCTAAAAGGTTTTTATAAAATTCTTCGATTACATTGTCATTTTTGTAGTACATGTTTCTAACCTAGTTATATATTCTTGGTCAAGGTTGTCAACCTCTTAAATGAGACATCACAAAGGAGCCCTATACTTAGAGTATCGTACTAAGAGTATTATAAGTAATAAGAGAATAAGAACCTAGAGGAATACTAAGAGTATATTAAAGTATAGAAGAGTAAAATACTAAGAGTGACTCTAGGTATATACTACCAGTATACTTATAGTATATAATTATACACTGGTAGCCCCGCTTGTCAAGGGGTTACTTTAAGTATTTCTACCAAACATAACCTTTTATACTTCTTTATACCTTATTTCTTGATTACAACTCCTAAAATGTACTTATATGGTCTTTGATATCAGATAACAACCCCTATAAACTAAAGGTATAGAGACATTTAGCCCCAATCCCCCAGTATAAACCAAAGGTATAGAGACTTTTACACCATAAATCGTTTAACCAGCAGGTTAAGCTTCTTGTAGGTACCCTTAGGGAGCCCTTCTTGTTTACAAATACCCCCCGCTGGCACTGTGTGTATATAAATAACGTAGGTACCCCCGGTGGCCCATACCCCCCGTACCTTCATAGCACCAACCAACTGCACTAAACGGTACAGTTTACGTGAACCCCAAGCTATAACTCCTTGTAATTGCTCAATGTTTCCCATTGGACCATGTAAACTAGGCGTAAACTGTGAACATTGTTCATGGGATACTTAGTGTGTCGGCTTAGTGTTTACCCTGATGCACACTAAGGGATACATATATGTCACACTATGCCACACCAATAGTGTCTCATATATATCACGTAACCTTTATGTCACACTGTGTTGTATCTTTACCACACCTCTTGAAACACTCCCCGTTAATCCTATCACGCGCACGTGCGTTCCACTACTTCTTGAGACCAGCCCAGTGTTACACTATAACACTCTACGGGATAAAACATAATAAAAACCTAGTGTTTTCAATCACTTGTCGCTTTTATTGTCTTTATTGTCATTTTCTTCTTGCAATGCCTAGGGCCGCTTGCTATCTCTCAGTCACGACAACGGGTTTCCTTGGTTCCCAAATACCATGACACAACGGAAAGCCCCCTAGTTTACAGGGATGTCGCTACCGACTACGCTACTAGGGCACCCCGCTTGGTCCTAGTTGTGACATACGCAAGCGGGCCGTGCAGTGATTAGAGTGCAGGGGCGATAAGCAACCTATTGGACGCTAACAGGGAATGAGTAGGCTCGACCTGTTAGAGGAATGATTTAGGCCGGATATCGTCGCGGAATAGCACAAAGAGTAATGTATAGGGCGGATAGTGGTGCTAGGTTCTGAATTGACAGAATACAGAGCGGGATTGATCCCGCCTAGCGTAATTGTCTCTAATGCGTATCAGTCAACCATAGGTTAGGTAATATCCTAACAGGGGCAACCCGTTGCTGGATACTTAGAGCGCCACTGTAGTTATAAACGCGGGCATGGATATGTCGGGGGTATATTGAAAGATATAGCACCTTTACCGCGTCGGGTTGAATAGAATTAACCTGCTAAAAAATCAAAGAAATATCTTAGAACACTTAGAACCTAAGACGGGCCAGCCCGTTCTTTGCCTTGAGCAATGGGGTTTTGAGTGTTCTTCTACTGTGCCTCCCTAGGGGTATAGTAGTTAGACACTCAACAGATGGGATATTTCAAAATGACTACCAAAACAAAATCAAAGGTTACGCACACCTATGACTTCAAGGACGTTGACACTGTGATTGGTGTCATTGTCTCGGATGGTCAAAAGTTGCAGCAGAAAATCCATAACCTTGGCGTATGTATCTTCAAACATTGGCATGACAATCCCGGTGATCAAGCGGTTCAAGGTGTTGTTGTCGAGAAAATCAACTCTCTTGTTCTTGCTTCTGGGTATCACAAGTCCGCTGTTGGTGCATGGGTCCAACTCATGTCACCGCTGAAGTTTTCTGAGGAAACAAAGGCTTTCTACGCCCATGTCGATGACAAGATGATGGGCAAGGCTTTCATGTCTTTGCGGGACAAGCCTTTCTGGGAATGCAAGAAGCCAGCAGAAGTAAAGTCGATCAATCTTCTTGATGACCTGCTGAAAGATATCGAGAAGGCCAAGAAGCGTCTGTCTGCCCCGAAGGATGGGGTTGAGGATGATATCGACGGGGAATTGCTGCGTGCGGTTGTCACTGCGGTGGAAGCTGCTAAGGCTCGCAAGGAAGCTACGGCCCACTAAGTTAGTTGATGACACCTTGTACCCCCTTAGGATCGCTCTGAGGGGGTATTCCTGTGCAATCAAGCACTTATACAGGAGAGATATCATGCCTGCAATCAAAATCATCGTGACCAAAGGTGCTGACCCTGAGTTGGTGGCAATGGTGCGCAAGTCGTATCACCGCGTGTCCGGGACCAAGGGTTTCTGTAACCCTGCTGTGTCGGTCGAGAAGTAAACTCAGAGAGAGAAGGATAGCTGATGGTAATCAACGGATACAAAATAAAACCCTATGCTAACCTTGAGGGTGCTAACCTTAAGGATGCTGACCTTAAGGGTGCTTACCTTGTGGGTGCTAACCTTGAGGATGCTGACCTTAAGGGTGCTAACCTTGAGGATGCTGACCTTAAGGGTGCTTACCTTAGGGATGCTGACCTTAGGGGTGCTGACCTTAAGGGTGCTAACCTTATGTATGCTAACCTTGTGGGTGCTAACCTTGGGGGTGCTTACCTTGAGGGTGCTGACCTTAAGGGTGCTTACCTTGAGGGTGTTAACCTTAAGGGTGCTAACCTTAGGGATGCTAACCTTAGGAATGCTGACCTTAGGGGTGCTGACCTTAGGGG